>Ga0208696_1000556_pt1 | contig 24323 bp, 29 predicted proteins | sample Sb_taG_9_FD_187711 | JGI IMG/M metagenome (GOLD analysis project Ga0208696, IMG submission 187711) | Peat soil microbial communities from Weissenstadt, Germany - Sb_50d_b_LC metaG (SPAdes) (version 2) | ecosystem: Environmental > Terrestrial > Soil > Wetlands > Peat | place: Germany... | reverse complement strand
ACTCTCCCCAGCTTGCATCCGCCGGACGGCCGCCGCCTTGAACTTCGGGCTAAAAACTCGGCTCTTCTTCATCAGGTTCAGTTCTCCATTCAGTGTAGAACTGTCCCTGATTTCTCTGTCTCAGTCCAAGGGCGCACTCCATAGGTTGGCTCGTAATTCACTGAAATACAAGGTTTTAACCTGAGCGCCTAACTTTCGCCTTACTTCCGCTACGAACCTTTGTGGACTAGCAAAAGAACACCGAATTCGATTACTTTGGAGATCGGAGGCTGGATAACAATGAACACACTCACGAACTTCTTGCAGGACGAACAGGGTCAGGATTTGATCGAATACACGCTGTTGCTGGCATTCGTGTGTCTAGCGTCGGCGGCGTTGTTTATCAGTGCCGGAACCAGTGTTTCTGGCATTTGGACTTCGACGAACACCGATCTGGCTAACGCGAATACGGCGGCGAGCTAAAGGGGGACGCTATGCTCCGTTTTATGAATGAGCATCCGGAACTAATCGAATGCACGTTGGCGCTGGCGTTTGTGTGTCTGATGGCTTCAGTGTGGGTGGGAGCACTCCACCTGTAGGATAGCATCGGGCAGAAAGGTGCGCTTACGGCGCGAGTCCGCCTGTGAAACGAAATCTGAGCAGGCCCTGCCAGTCGCACAGTCGCACACGGGCAGGACGGATTTGGTGCTGGCGTTCGTGGCGACTTCGAGTGGAGTGTTCATGTTGCTCTCCGTTAGCGATGAGTTATAGATCTTGAACGGAGCGGGGGGAAGGGTATCGCGGCGTTGGGATAGCTGCCGGGGAGTTGGCAGTGGGCTACTTTGGTTTAATGATGAGCAAGTCTCTCAGATCAGAGCCTCCACCGCTCATTTCGTAGGCTGCAACGGCAATCGCTAGATCACTTGCAGGCGAGTTGCTTAAGCTCAGTTGCGATGCGTCAACGGGCAATTGAATCCAGTTGCCGCGTGTTTTTGTTTTGTGACGCATAACCTTGTTCACACGACAACGATTTCGCTCGATCTCAACTTCGAGCTGCTCGGACACACGGTGAATACTCGCATGGGTGACCCCTTTAATTTCAATTCTACCCTGACCATCATCCGCTCTTTCTAGCCGACGAAGCCATCACCGCCAAGCTGAATTCAGAATCGCCCGTGCCCTCGACACTACGATGGCGGGGTTGTTTCCGGAGACGTGGCGCAGGACGCCGCAGACGAACTAGCCCCGTGCCTTCTGGCTCCCACGCCCTCAAGTGTTCTGCCCTTTCTGCAAGGTTTGCTTTGTCTTGAAATCAGGAGTTTGAAGTGCTTCCTGCGCAACCTCCAGGCGATCACTACTCTTGCGGGTGCTGACCAGAGTGCGGTCGCGGCGTCAGAAGTGCGGAGTGTGCTCGACTCCTACTTACCAATCGTTGGCATCCTTAGCCTTGCAAGCGGACTTTTTCAGCTAGCGGGGATGCCTGTTCCAAGTGCCCCGACACTCACTGGCGGAATTGATCCGGATTCACTAAATGTGGATCAAACCAGCGTGGCCGCGTTCACGGCAGATCTTGAGACAATTGCGGACGCGCTCGGCGGATGCCGATAGCCGCAACTCCTGCACCGAGGACTGTCATCGCTTCATAGAAGTGGGGCTCTTACTGCCACGTTATCCGCGGCCAGCCTTGAGAATAGAACGTCGCCAAATCGCAAGTTCGCCTGACCCGTGCAGATTAGTCCCCCGGAAGTCGGCTTGTGTCCGCCGATCACGGCTACAGAAGCAGGAAGCCGAATTCGCTGCATTTGTGGGGATCGACTGGGCAGATCAAAAGCATGCCTGGGCACTGCAGAGCCCCACTCATCCCGACGTGGAGTCCGGCCATCTCGATCACACACCGGAAGCGGTCGAGGCCTGGGCGGCAGAACTGGCGCGCCGATTCGGTGGCCGCCCAATCGCGGTGGCACTCGAGCAATCGCGTGGATCGTTGCTGTTCATGCTCACCAAATATGCGCAGCTGGTGCTATTTCCCGTGCACCCCAACACGCTGGTCAACTACCGCAAGGGCTTCCGACCGTCCGGCGCCAAGAGCGATCCTTCGGATGCGGGTCTGTTGGTCGACCTCCTGGTGCGCCATCGTGAAAGATTGCGTCGCCTCGATCCGGATACGGAGCAGACGCGCACTCTGCAGTTTCTGGTGGAAGCAAGGAGGAAATTCGTCAGTGACAAAGCGCGCTGCTCGAATCGTATGACGGCTTATCTAAAAATGTATTTCCCGCAGGTCCTAGGGTGGTTCAGTGAAGTCACTTCGCCGATTGCTGGCGACTTCCTGGAACGTTGGCCGACCTTGCAGAAAGTGCAGAACGCGAGGCCAGAAACACTGCGAAAATTCTTCATTCATTCGGCCAGGTGACGAGAACGCATTTAGTGGTTATTTCGTCTGTCCCGCATCTCCATATTCCTGTTTGCATCAAGAGCGCATTGTTAGGCCCGCGATAGCGCAATGCTAGCCACATAGCAGGCCAAAGAAATGCTGATGCCTGTGAGAGGCCAACTAAAAAAATAAACCTTGCAGAGCACAACAAAACCACCAAGCATTGCCAGCCCGACAACGAGCAGAAACGGTGACCGAAAGAGGAGTTGACCGTGAGCTAATGCGAGATAACCGAAAACCAAGCCGAACAAAATAAGTCCAAGGCTGTGGCTGGCATTGACGCCCACCCAACACCGCCACATGGTTGTTTCGTTCGTCATAATAGGTGAACTTTGGCTCATGCTGATTTGCAGTGCGGGGTCACGGGGCGTGAGGCTTGGGCCCCAGAACGTAGAAACAAGGTGAAGGACTCCAAGCGTAAGGGTAATGCTCGCACTAAAAACCATGAGAATTCTTGCGGCCAAGATGCTCTCCTTATTTTGTGTGCCTAGCGGTCGCACTGCACCTTCCCTTACTTTCCTGCGGCGTTCACTTCATTGACGTGGCCAAAAGATTGGACGAACACGTCCGTGTTATGCGCGAAGCGGAGGCCATAATAGCCATTTGTCGATGTCAGCTTGCCGGAGCCTACGAGGGTAGATTTGTCGTAGCTTGCAACACTCGAGCCGTTGATGGAGCACACCACCTTATCCCCTCTTACCGAGAGCGAGACGTCCTGAGTAACTGGTTGGCCGCGCCCGGCTGCTTTATGAATCGCGGCGTTGCTCTCACCCAGCAGTCCGGTCATCCTGAACGGCTCTGGTCCAAATCCGCGCACGATAAACTTTCCGTTTCCAGATGCAGCGCAGTAGAGCTCGGTCTGGCTAGGAGTACCCATGTCGTTCCCTCCGATAAACACTCCGTAGGGATGCGGGTGAGAGTTGAGATTCATGTATTTTGGCTCTGTGAATGTCGCTTTGACTGTGAAGTCCCCTGACGCCATCGCGTCGGTCTTCCAGTAACTGGTGGCGGGGCCGGTTGTGACATGAAGGGCCTGTCCCTCTCCAACAAGCCGAGCCGCATCGAGGGTCATGCCCGCCCTCTCTTCAGCAGCATCGACTCTTCCGTTCCAACCAGGAATTTTAATACCACCATCTGTTACCGCACGGGAGCCTTCTACGGTGGGGCTGCCGGGACCACCGACAAACTGTTTTCTTGCGAGGAACAGTGCGACGAGTAAGGCGACAAAGACAATCGCCGAGCCGATTAGGATCTTGGATTTCCTCTTCATTGTGGGACCTCAAAGTAAATTTCGTGTTGTGACTGTCGGTCACTCATCCGGCTCTCAAAATGCTTGTAGCGAGCATTGTGAGGGATTCCGGAAGCATGGTCGACCGTCCGGAGGGTGACGGCGCCCTCGCCACCGGAGTCGAGCAACGCTGTCGCGGCGATAATCAATCTTCTGTCCTCTGTGATCGCAACTGAACGGACTCTTCGTTTGGCTGCAATCGTACGAGCGTCTTTGAGTCGTTCCATAATTTCAGTGCCCGCTGTTCGTCATAGGAAAGTTTAGAGGATCGCGTATCACTGAGTGCGCCGTTATTCGACTGAAAATACTTGCCAGACGCTTTCCTGTAGGCCGGATCAGTAGCAACCTTAGCAAGGGATGCACCGGAGAAGCTGATGGAGCCCTGAGTTACACCAACTCGTTTCGTGATCCACTTCATGAAGCGAGTTTTCGCGAGCCACTGCACTGGCTTCGGCATCGTCCGGAGCAGCCCGGTCTGGGGCACGGCCCCGGGGTCGAAGGCAATCGATGCGATTGAGCTCCCGGCCCGCCGTAACCGACGGTGCAGTTCATAGGCATAAAGGATGGTGCAGAGCTTTGACGTCGAGTAGCGCTTGCCCGCGGAGATGGGCTTCTTGCCGTCTTTTCCATCGTTGGCAAGAGCAATCGCGTCCGGTTCAGCCACAATGCCGACCATCTTTCCATCCGCCGTGTCGGGATCATGCGTTCCGCTCGCGGTGAACACGATGCGTCCGTTGTCTCCCATCCGCTCAGTGAGCAGCTCGATCAGTAGGAAATGTCCAAGGCAATTGGTCGCGAACGTTGTCTCATAGCCGTCCTTGCTATAGGAAAGCGGCCCGCGGAAATATCCGCCTGCGTTACACAGAAGCGCCTGAAATGAGTCCACTTCGCCACTGTCGAGCATCGCACGAAACTTTGTTGCTGCATCTCTGACACAGCTCAGCGAGGAGGTGTCGAGCTCAAGTGTGCTGACCCTTATGCCGTAGTCCGTCCGGAGCTGTTGCGCGGCGGCATTGACCTGTTCCATGGCCCGTCCGGCGAGAACCAAGTTGTAACGCGAGCGAGACGCAAGCTGTTTGGCGCATTCAAAGCCGATTCCGGCGTGACCGCCTGTGATGAGAGCTGTTGGCACGATGAACTCTTTGATGTGGACAACCTCGTTAGGCGGGTAACAGTCCGGTCTCTGCGATATTGGCAAACCAAGCATAGGATTTCTTCGGGGTTCGTTCGCCCGTGTTGACATTATGAGCAACCAGCCCAAATTTCGAGGTAAAACCCGAATCCCACTCCCAGTTATCTAGCAACGACCACACAAAGAAGCCTTCCACCCGGCTGCCGTTGTCCATAGCCTGCATGACAGCACGTAAGTGAGTGCTCAGATAGTGAATTCGGAACTCATCATTGATGATTGCGGCGTGGTCACCCAAGGGGTCGGAACAACCATTCTCCGTCACAATAAGACGCGGGTTACCGTAATCTTTGGTCAGTCGATTGAGAACTTCTTGGAGGCCGGAAGGGTCTATTTCGCGGCCAGACGCATCTTGAGTGACGCCGGCGGGTGTTCTGCCCGGGTTCAAAAAACTTGGGCCACTAAAATCCGCTTTGAGATAGAACGGTGAGTAATAGTTGACGCCAATGAAATCGTAACCCTGATGAATCGTGGTCATGTCCCCGGTCTTTACCACGTCGGCCAACATCTGATGCACCGCCAGAGGGTACTTGCCCTTCAGCAGCGGGTCCAGAAACGCGCCCCACCATATTTCATCGAACGCCAGCGCGGCGAAATCGTTAAGTAAATGGATTCTCCCGCCCTCCGGCCGGACTGGCGCGAGTGCCAATCCGATCCCGATCGTCATATCATTTCGCTGCGCACGCATTGCTTGAATGGCTCGGCCTTGGGCCAAGTTCAGATGGTGGGTGACGGGGCCGATCAGCTTGGCGTCGTGCAACCCCGGTGCATGACTGCCAGTGACATGGCCCAGGAGTAGGTGAACGTTCGGCTCATTGAGAGTAATAAAGTTCTTAACTCGATCACCCAAGCGGCGAGTGACCGCCACGGCGTAGTCGGCGAATCGCTCTCCCGTATCTCGCGACGTCCAGCCTCCCAACTCATACAAGCGCTGAGGAAGGTCCCAGTGAAACAGCGTTGCGTTAGGAGTGATGTGTCTCTGGAGGAGCGCGTCGGTTAGCCGATCATAATAATCCATGCCGCGTTCATTCAGGGATCCTGAACCTGTGGGAAACAGTCTCGGCCATGAGATCGAAAACTTGTACGAATTCAGGTTAGCGCCGCTGATCAACGCCGCATCTTCCTTGTACCGGTAGTATGAGTTACACGTTATGCTGGGGGTTGAGCCATCCTTAATGCGCCCATTCTGCTTGGCAAAAACGTCCCAGATACTCTCACCTCTTCCATCGACATCCAAGGCTCCTTCGACTTGAAATGCAGACGATCCGCATCCCCAGCGAAACGTGCTCGGAAACTGCCGTGCCTCAGATGCACGCCTTTTGGATTCGCATCCGGCAGCGATCGCAGCCGCTCCGAGGGAGAGGGCGAATTGTCGGCGGGTCCAGCCATTCTTGTCATTGGCCATTGGCTATCTCCACTGTCCTTCCCGAGGTCATGACTTCCTGTGGCAAAGTCATTAGCGGGGAACTTTGCGTCGGAACGTCCTGGCTAAAACGGCCCGGCGACATCCAAAGAGCCAGCATTCCGAGTGCGAGTCCGTGTCTCATGCATCTTCCTTTCGTCTGAGCGATTCCGAGACTGATTGTCCTGCTGATCACCGAAATTTTGCCACCGGAATCGCGCCGGTGCGCAGAAGCGGCATCGAACGCGAAGCACGGGGATCGAGCGAGTGTCGTGGTGACGAAACTCGTTCCTCGCCTTCGACAGACCTTCGCGGGCCGGTTCGGCTGGCTGTTTGTGTCTTAAGCCGCAACCGCAGCGCAGGAATCCTCGCCCGGCGGCGGATCTCCGCGTCTGCCTGGTTTTGCGGTTAAAATAGACAGTTAGCGGTATTTTGGCGGTATTATTGATGCACGCGAGCGCCGCGTCTCGCCACGGTCCCGGTTTTCACGGGGCGCCGCTTTTCTCGAGTTCAGGGGGCCGCGCGATCCATGTTTTCTGTCTCAATGTTTCCGAGCGCGATCACGAATGGCCTTTATCTCGCCGGCAGCCTCATCGGCTTCGCGACTGGGACGGCGATCAGCATTCTTCTTCTGATTCTCACCGTGCGTGCGGCCAAACTGCCGGGCGCCAGCGCAGCCAATATCCTGTTCGTGACTTGCTGCCTAATATGGAATCTGGGCGGTCTCGCGCATTCCGTCGCTCTCACATGCGGCGCGCCCGAACAGGGACGAGCGGCGCTCATCATCCTGGCCTGTCAGTACACTGCAGCCGCGGCATGGCCCATCACCGTGCTAAGCCTGTGGAGCCCGCTCGCTACCCTGCATTGGCAAAGGATCGGCTGCCGGTCGCTGCAGGCACTGGCGGTGATCACCTGCACACTGATCGTCATACCACTCTGGCACGGCGTCTTAACCGGTGTGAACTCGTCACTGCTTTTCCTCAAGGAATCGACCCCATACAACGGAGCCATTCTGCTCACGCTGGGAATCGCCCTGTTCCGGGAACGGCTCGCATCGCGGGCGATGAGGCTTCCTGTTCTGGGATTGCTGGTGGGCACCTTCGGCGCCATGACGGCAGTTCTCATCACGCAATTGTTGCCGTTCGACCGTGTTGTTTGCGACCTGCTCCGCGTCGTCAGCGAACAGATCACACTCCTCGTCGTTCTAGGCGCGTTCTTCTTGTTCGCCCGTTTCCGGTTTTCCGATTTGTTTATCCGTCATAGCCTCAAGGTCGTGTTGGCGGCGCTCACGGCCGTGGCCTACACGTTGTCCTACTACACCCTCTCGTTCTTTCGATTCGAGGGCCGCGTGGCATATCCGGGGGCTGCCCGGGCATGCGTCGAGATCCTGACGGCGGTTCCCATGCTGGTCCTATTCACGTTCGTTGACCGTCGTATCGGCGACTGCGTGAACCGTTGGATCTTCCGTGCGCCGGACTACCGCACTCTGCTGCGGGAGTTGTCGGAAAAGCTGGCGCGCCTTCGGTCCGAGACAGAGATCGCCGACGCCGTGGAGACAACTGCCCGTCAATCGCTGGAGCTGAGAGCTGCCCAGCTGGTTACGCTCGAGAACTTGTCCAAGACGAGCCTGCCCACATTGAATTGGCCGCACTCGCATGGGCCCGAGCCGGATTGGTTGAACGCGGTGAACGACGGCGAACTCGTAGAACTCGATTGCCAGCACCCGTACCACGCGGGACACACCCAGGACGAAGTCGAACTGCTCGTTCCGGTTCGATCGGAGGGCCGGGTCACCCACATGCTCGCCATCTCGCCCGGTCCTGCGCGGCGCGGCTTGGTGACGCACGAAGTGAATTATTTGCGCAGCGTGGCAGCGCAGTTCGGTCATCGGCTCGACGCACTGCACATGGAAGAGCGGCTGATCGTGGTGCAGAGCCGTGAAGCGGTGCTGCAGCAGCAGGTGACCGAGGCTGAGCTGCGCGCCCTGCGCGCTCAGGTCAACCCGCATTTCCTTTTCAATTCGCTCAACAGCATCGCAAACCTCGTGGTGACCAATCCCGAGCAAGCCGAGACCATGACGCTGCGGCTCGCCAGAGTCTTCCGCCATTTACTGGCCAACTCCGCGCGCCCCCTCATTCCGCTGCACGAAGAGGTCGAGTTCCTAGAGACGTATCTGCAGATTGAAGAAGCTCGGTTCGGCAGCCGGCTTCAAGTCAAGATCGCCGTCGACCCGGCGGTCGCCATGGAGCAGATTCCCTCGCTGATGCTTCAGCCCATTGTGGAAAATGCGCTGAAGCACGGCCTGGGACCGAAGCCCGGTCCAGGCCACTTGTGGGTCACTGCGGAGGCCGACGGAAATCAGGTGCGTCTGCGAGTGGAAGATGACGGCGTCGGACCCGCAATCGGTGTCTTGAAACTCAACGGCAGCAATGGACGATCGAACGGAGTCGGGCTCGAGAATGTTGCGCAGCGCCTCAATGCGCTCTATCAGGACCAGGGCCGGATAACAGTAGAAGTGCGGCAGGCGGGTGGAACGCGCGTCACAATTCTCTTGCCACGCGAGAGCGGAGCCGCGGCGTGATGCGGAGCTTGGTCATTGACGATGAGGCGGATGCTCGCGCGCGGCTGATCCGGTTGCTCGGCGCTCATCCCGAAGTCGCTGTGATCGGCGAGGCTCAGGATGGCCTCGAGGCGATTGAGAAGATCGAAGAGCTCCGGCCTGACCTTTTGTTTCTCGACATAGAAATGCCCGGGCTCAAGGGCTTCGAGGTACTGCGGTCGATTCCGTCCGCCGTCGAGATCCCGCTCGTCATCTTCACCACGGGGTACGACCAGCACGCCCTCGCGGCCTTCGAGGCCAACGCGCTTGCCTATCTCCTCAAGCCCATCGAACCGGAGCGGTTGTCGGTTGCGATAGAACGCTCGAGCAAGCTTTGCTCTCTTTCCGTGGAAAAAGAAAAGCAGCGCGAGAGCATTCTGCTCGCGACAGGCGAGGCGCCGAAGACGCTCCGCAAAATCGTCTGCCGGAAAGACGGACGCGCCCTACTTGTGCCTTCGGAACAAATCCTCTGGTTCCAGGTGCAAGATGGCATCGTGCATGCGACGACAGCGAAAGACTCGTTCTGGGTGAACTACCAGCTGGCCGAACTTGAAGCCGCCTTGCCGCCGGAGGAGTTCTTCCGCGCGCGCCGCGAGGTGCTGGTCAATATGTCGCGGATCAAAGAGATCAAGCCTTACTTCAAGAGCAGCTTTCTGCTTGTTATGTCCGACGCTGCGTCCACTGAGATCGCCGTGAGCGAACGGCAGGCCCGGCCGTTGCGCCAGCGGCTGCCGGGTCTCTAGAGCGCTTTAGGAAATACTGTGAGGTCGCTGAGCTTGGTGGACTTAATGGACTCGCCCCTACACCATTTCCTGAAGCGCTGTGACGTTCGTCCGGCACAGAGCCGCTCTCCGTTGGCCGCTGAGAGTTCGCGCTTCTACGCCGCCCGAACCGCTAAGAATCCGGGATTCCGAACGAAGTCGGTTCCCGGACGAGGGTATGGTATGGCGGAAAACGATCGACACTTCGATCCGCTTGTCCGTATAACCGGCCACTCGTACAATGCTCCGAGCCGGTCGGTACCGCCCCAGCCCCCAGGGACGGTGTATCGCTTTCCTGAAACGGCACCACAGAATCCACTTGAACGTGTAAGTCGCCAAACCGTCGAATGACAGGATCGCGCTGCATAGCATCACGACGGTGTTATGCGACATTATCGCTAGCTATTTTCTGGCGCATCCTGATGACTTCTAGCGGCGTGATGATGTACTAGAACGCGACTTATGAAAGCAATTCATCCGCATTACCGCCAGAGCATTCTTGCGGATTTGGACTCGAAACATGAGGGGAGCCTGAAACTTTGCTCGCCCCCCGAGGCACGAATCATCCTGAGTATTCCACGTGCACGTTCGGGGGAAACAGCGTCACGGCATCCCGTGAGACGCCGGGCGAACCATGAATCGTAATCTCGCGAAGTCGCGGAAGAGCCGCCAAGTGCGCGACGCCGGCATCCGTGATCCCCTGGCAGGCCCAAAACTCAAGGTGCTCGAACGAATCCATGCCGCCCAGAATCTCCAGGCTGCTATCCGTAATCTGGGTCATGCCGGCGTAATACGTCTTCAGTTGCGACAGCCGTGAGATATGCTCCGTGGCCGTATCACTCGTGTCGCGGCAATACATACACCACAGGTCTTCCAGATTCTCGCAGCGGCCCACGTGACGGAAGCCTGCGTCGGGCACGTCAATGGGTATGATCTGCCGCAACGCGGGGAACCTTGGCAACGCCGAGAGCGACGCATCGTCCACATTTCTGCAACTAATCCCAATGCCGCGCAACGCCGGCATTAAAGCCAACGCGACGAATCCTCGCCTTGTGAAATTGGGGCAATCGCGGCCCCAGATGTATTCGATCGTCTGTGACCGGCTCAGCGCCCCCCAGCCCGTGTCGCCGGCCACGGCGCCCTGCCCCATCAACATCCGCAGGCGTGGGATTGCGGCGATCTGGCGCATTGCGTCGTCGTCGCAATGCACTCCCTGACAGCCAAGAAAGCCGAGATTCGGAAGGTGCCGCAGCGCCTCTAGGCCGATGGAGGTAAACGCCGGGCTGTGCCAGAAGAATGAAAGCCCGAAAAGCCCATCGAGCCCCACGAGGTCCGCAAGGCCGGAATCTGTGAACGGGCCGTCGATCAGCAACTGGTTAGGTTGTGCTTCAGCGCCCATCAGCCCATATCGAATCTCTTCACCGTGCCAGGTCTTGAAGACCGGTATCTCATGCAGGAGCTTGATTCCGGCATCGGTCACATTGCGTCTTGAGCCGTCGCAAGTTGGATTTTCCTGCCAGCGCTTGAATGAGTCCATCGCCCGCCGCTGTACCCATCAGATCGACGCTCTCCAAGTGGTCGCAAAAAGCCAAGTTCGTCGCGCCGGAGTCGGAGATGCCTCGCGTCCAGCACGATTGAAAACGCCGCAATTCGGTGAGGTGGCGCAGTGCCTCCAACCCGCGATCCGTGATCTGCGGGCCGCCGATTTCCAACTCGAGAAGCTGTGGCATGCTCGCGACGTGTTTCATGCCATCATCCGTTAAAGCATTGGAGCTTGCGCTGAGGTGCGTAACGTGATCGATCTGCGCCAAGCGCTTCATGGCGTTGTCGGTGATGCCGCGTGATTCCAGCTTGGCGATGTTGTGGTCCGCCATCACTGCGAAGATCGTTTCCCAATTCTTCTCCGACTGCGGCCCCTGCGCGGTTAGCCTATTTACCTTCCAGTCGATCTGGTAGAAGGGCGGTGTCGAGCTCATGAAACGCCGGGCGGAACGCGGATCGCCGGACGGTTGCGTGACACTTTCTACGAACATCGCCCAACTCTGGAATCCGTAGGCGTGAGCGATCATCCGCCGTGCATCGCCCAGAGCGAGGTCTGGCGTTCGGGACTCCGAAGCGAACCATGTGGTCAGGCGCTGCTGCATCGTCAATAGGTCATGAAAGTCCTCAATAAATCCGGTACTGTATTTCCTGTTGACTTCGCGGACGGCGTTGGCATCAGTGCTCATGTGCGCCACAGCCAAGTCCTGCGCGAGCTGCTCGTATTCCTCTATTCGAAGCTCCGGAAGGGCTTCGATGTAGTGCTTAAGCTTCGCCCAACTCTCGAAGCCATGCTCTCGCGCGATGACGAATTGCGCGCCAGCCAGGGTTGCTTCTTGCGGCACGCCAGAATCGCCAGGGCGCGGACTGGCTACCCGAAATCTTTGGAGAGCTGCGCTCTCGCCGGCGCGATGTTGACGCAGCAGCTCCTTCGCTCGTTTCTGAAGTTGTTCCAGCGAAGGACGCGCTGGAAGACGTGATGCGGAATCGGACATAACGATCTCCTTTCAATTGCCCGCGTCCGCATACCGGGCTGAAAGAAGATCAAATTTGAACCTTGGATTGCTCGGTGGGCTCGGCCCTTTCCCGCGCGGACTGGAAGCGCCCTTCGCGCTAGATTCTAATTTATCATGGGTCGGAAACGGGGTTCTCGTTAACTTGCCTGCGAACCGTAAATCAGATCACGGGAAGCGATCCGGCTGCGGCATGACACCGTGCTCGGGACTGTCGAATGACACGCCACAAGTCAGCAACGCGCGTTTTTCGTCCATGTGACCGCTACAAACCGTTATTAATTGTGCCACGCACGTTACGTCGTGCTAGGGTAGGCAATAGTGCAGTACGGGCCTGAACTCTTCCGCAGACTTCTGGGGTTCATCAAAATCCAAATGAAACGTCATTCTCACATCTCATTGCTGTTGCTTTTGCTGGCTCTGGTCACGGTAAACGCCAATGGACAGGCTACTGTGCTTCCGCAGTTTGCATTTGGCGGCGGATGGTATACAGCTCTTTACTTCACGAATAACAATGGATCGCCGGTTGCGTTCACGGTGAACTTCGTGAGCGACACGGGCACTCCGCTGGTAGTGCCGTCTCTCAATGGCAGCTCGGCAAATGTCAATCTGGTAGCCCACGGCTCGACCATCATCGAGGCGCCCAATAGCGGCAATCTGGTCGAGGGCTACGCGTCGTTTAGCCTGCCAGCCGGGGTAACCGGCTATGGGGTCTTTCGCCACAGTGTCTCTGGCCAACCTGATCAGGAAGCGGTGGTGCCATTGTCTAGCGCACAAGCGATGTCGACCACACTCATTTGGGACGACACGAATCTGATCACCGGTATTGCCATCGTCAATCCGAGTACCATGGCCAACACGGTTTCGGTGACGCTTTGGGACGAGAATGGCAGTCCCGCGGGGAGTGCGTCGGTTCCGCTGCCGGCAGGGAACAAGACAGCGGCGCTGCTGGGGACATTGCCCGGTCTCGGCGGCATTGGGGGGAAACGTGGATCGGCGCAATTCTCGGTCACGGCCGGCAGCGTAGCCGTTCTGGGCCTGCGCGCCGACGGTCCGGCGCTCACCTCGATCCCGACGGTTACCGGTACCGCAAACGCAACGGCAGGCCCCAGCGTCCTTCCGCAGTTCGTCTTCGGCGGCGGCTGGTATACGGCACTCTATTTCACAAACACCAATGGATCACCTGCTGCGTTCCCGGTGAATTTTGTGAGCGACACAGGCACTGCCCTGGTGGTGCCGTCACTCAATGGCAGCAGCGTGAATGTGAACCTGGTAGCCCATGGCACGGCCATCATAGAGGCGCCCAACAGCGGCAATCTGTTGGAGGGCTACGCGTCCTTCAGCCTTCCCGCCGGAGTCACAGGCTATGGCGTGTTTCGGCACAGTGTGCCGGGGCAGCCTGACCAGGAAGCCGTGGTGCCGTTGTCTAACGCCCAGGCGGTATCCACCCTGCTCACCTGGGACGAGACCAACCTGATCACCGGCCTAGGCATCGTTAACCCGAGTACCACGGCGAACACGGTTTCCGTGACGCTGTGGGATGAGAACGGCAATACCATAGGGACATCGTCGGTTGCCCTGCCGGCAGGCAACAAGACAGCGGTGCTGTTGCGCAGCTTGCCGGGCCTGAGTGGCATGACGGGTAAGCGGGGATCGGCGCAGTTCTCGGTCACCGCCGGCAGCGTGGCTGTGCTCGGGCTGCGCGCCGATGGCTTGGCTCTTACCTCGATCCCCACCAGCCCTCCCCAGTCGGGTGCCAGCTTTGTCACGGAACGCGCTCTGGCCCAGACCGGCCTCGCGATCGGCATGGCATCCATTGTCTTGCAGAGCCAACTCAATATCGCCTTTTCGATCTTCGAGAGGATCACGTATTGCGATCCCCTCGATGGCGGCGGAAGCGTCCAGATGGTTGGATCCGGGGTCACGGTGTACTACGACTCCCAGTGCAAGAAGCCCTACATCGCGACCGGCCCAAGCACGAGGGAGACAAGCGTCGCGAACGGGCTCAACCTTGCCGAGACCGCTACCTACTACGGGCTCAACGGCGCAGCTATCGGGAACTTGACCCTCAACGAGACGGCTCTGGTCGGCCAGACTTCCTGGACAGTGTACGGATTAGGTACCTTCACTCCGGCGGCGGCCGCCGCAACGCCGGTACAACTGGGATTGTCTTGCTCATTGGGGAACACCACGACGGCGTGCGCCGGTGGAATCGCGCAGGATTTTCCGCAGCTTGGAGTCGCCATCGGCAGCGTGACTCCGCTGACGCTTACCGTTACCGGCCTCAACGCAGCCGTCACCTTTACCGGTAGCGGCGACGTGGTCACCGGGCCCATCGGCTCACTGATGTTGACGAATCCGTCACCGGCTTCGCTCGTAGTCCAGGGCGGCGAGAACTATGGCACCATCGCCGCCAGCGGAGGTGCCGCCACGTTTTCGCTGTTTCCCCCGACGCCGACCGCATGGACCCTCACCGATTCGGCCCATGATCAAAAGTTCCAGATCTCGGTTGTCGACAATACGACGCGCAACCTGAGCGTCACCATCACCCAGGTAAGCACCGGGAGCACCTTGGCAACGGGGTCGCTCGATCAATCGGGCACAGGAACCATTACCTGGTCCGATGGCACCGCAACGGCAGTGACGAATTGGACGCTGGCGGACTAAACGGGCCTGGAAGCATGGTTCGGAGAATCCAATCGATCCAATCCTATCCGGGGGCGTAATCCCGGTCCAATCAATGCCGTCGGTCTGTCCATTCAGCCATTGGCCGCCTTCCGAAATCGGATCTTCAGCGCGGGAAAAAGTGGTGGCGTAAAGCCCGTGCGTTATCGCCGGAACTGGGGCCGGCAACAAGCTCAAGCCCCGCGTCGGCCGAGGCCAGATCCTACGAGGAGAAACAACGTGATCGCCGATAACCAAACGACCAGTTTGTGCTTCGGTCCTTCAACGCTCATAAGCAACACTGAAGCATACACCCTTCGTCTGCGTTGTGAAGTATCGGCGTCTATGTTGCCATGAGCTGTGCCCTCATCCGCCCGCCGTGAGGGATTTGCTCCGGGACCAGGCGGAACGGCGACCCCTGCCACCGCGCCAGTTTCGAAACCTCCCCGGTTCAGATAAACTTTCTATGAGAGGAAGCCGAGAGGCAAAACATGAATATCATGTCTCTGTTTGGCTGGCGCTACCATTCTCCAATTGCGCGCTTCGCTGCTTTTGCAATGGCGGTGCTGATTTCGAGCAGCCCGGCTCTCGGTCAAGAAATCCGAGAGGCCGTAGGGAAAGGTGACTTGGTGGCGGTCGACGCGCTGCTGAAAGGCAATCCTGCCTTGGTCTTCACGAAAGATAGCCATGGTACGCCTTTGCACGTGGCAGCGATGACTGGCCACAAGAACGTGGCGGCATTGCTGCTGGCCAACAGGGCCGACGTGAATGCCGCGGACAAGGACGGCTGGACGCCGTTGCACTGGGCTGCCGACAGAGGCTACAAGGACCTGGTTGCATTGTTGTTGGCCGACAGCGGCGACGTGAATGCCAGAAGTAACGATGGTGAAACCCCTTTGCACCTTGCGGTGAGGTCCATGAGGCCCGGCCACAAGGACGTCGCGGCATTGCTGCTGGCCAACAGGGCCGACGTGAATGCCGCGGACAAGGACGGCTGGACGCCTCTACACTTCGCAGCCGATTTGGGCGATAGGGACGTTGAGGAATTGCTACTGGCTTACAATGCCGATGTCGACGCCAAATCCCACGGTGGTTTTACGCCTCTCCACTTTGCGGTTGCGGAAGGCTTTGCAGACAAGGCGGAACTGCTAATCGCCAACAAAGCTGACATCAATGCGGTCAACGACAGGGGCGAGACGCCTTTGCACGTGGCGCTTAAGGGCCGCGACGATCTCGTGAAACTGCTGCGCCAGTACGGCGGCCACGAATAAGTTTTTTGAGCCTCCTTCGATATCGGCCCACGGCTCCGATGTCTCACAACCGGTAGGTTTCGGGACAAAACCGGCGAGTCCTGAAATCAGGGTCTTCAGCGTCTCGAAAGTCAGTCCCAGAACCGAGTCCCGATGGTGGTCATCGCGCGGCCGGAGTTCGTGCCGGTCGGGTCCCGAAATTCCGTCTCGAAATCGACGCGAGATCGAGGACGGCTGGAATTCCGCGGTGTAATTCACCCATGTCTGTTCAAAGCCAATGGCTGTCTTTTTCGGACGCTATGCGATTCCTACTTCATTGGTAGACGCTTATCCGCACCGTAGATGGTCAAGAGGGAATGCTTCACATAAGCGTGGTATTCGTAGACGCCTTCCGGGTTCAGAGAGGAGACCTTCAACGTAAAATTGCCCGGTGCGCTCAGAGTCGTGGATGGGCCTTGCTGCCAGGGAATGGAGCGGTCGCTGGCGTCCAATCCGACGATGCTGCGGTACTCGAACCCCACTTCCAGGGAGGGCGCTTTCCCCAGATCCTGGAGTGCTCCGGTCAGCGATGCGGTCTTTGTCCCGGTGTCAAACGTCGCACCTTCCGTCTCCACCTTGGGCGGTGCGAAAGCGGGTTCTACATTCGTGATCTTCAAGACGATGGGGCTGGGCCACTTGCTATTGTCCTGCAGCCGCTGAGTGAACATAGCTCGAATGTGCAGCCCGTCCGCTTCCTGTTTCAGCGTGGGTTGGGGATTCACTTCAGGCCTGTATTCCAGCACGCGACCATTCTGCCCCAACACGCTCACGCCTGACTGCGGCGTAGCCTGCACACTCTTCAAAACAAATTCGCGCCATTGGCCGCGCACCCACTGCGGCTGCTGCTTCACAATGGCGTAGACCGTGTCTTCGCCCTTTGCCCGCGTGAACCAGATGTTCTGTTCGTTGGTGATCACCCAGGGGCGCACGTTGTAGATGCATTCCTGGTTCACCTGCATCCACAACGCCACTTCGCGCAGGCGTTCTTCCTGCTCGATGGGCAGTTCGCCGTCGGGCTTCGGGCCGATGTTCAACAGCAGATTGCCGCCCTTGGCGCGCGTCTCCACTAGGATATCGATCACCTGGCCTCCGGTCTTGTACAGCTCGTTTTGGGGCTGGTATTGCCATGCGGTGCCCATGGTGAAGTTAGCCTCCCAGGCCCCTTCCAGTGGGACACCAGGCACATAGAGTTCCGGAGTCTGAATCGCCCCGCGAGTCACGATCGTGTTTGGCTGCAGCTTCCACGCCAGATCGCGCAGTCCCTGCGGCTCGCCGTCGAAGAACACCACGTCGATCGGCCCGTATTTTGTCATCAACTCTTGCACCTGCGCCAGGTCGAGCTTCATCAACCCTGGATTATTGCGCGGCTGCACGCCCGGTACACCACGCTGTATGTCGATCTTGTTCTTCCATAGCCACCGAAAATCGTCCGGCGAAAAGTAGATACCTGGTGCGATGCCCAGCGCGCGGAACGCGTCGAGGATTTCGCGCGTTAGGTCGTGCTGGTAGGGCGTGTGCATGACGCCGAAGTCGGTGGTCTTCGTGTCCCACATGGCAAAACCGGAATGGTGCTTGGTGGTGAAGACGACGTACTTGATGCCGGCCAGCCTCGCCAGCGCGGCCCAATCTTTCGGCGCGAACTTGCGCGGATTGAAAGTCTTCGGCAGCTCTTCAAAGAACCGCTTCGTGTAGGCTTCGTCAGCGCCGGCGAGCGAATGCGAAATCACGACGCCAGTTTGGCTGTCAACCGACCAGTGGATGAACAGACCGAATCCCTGGTCGCGAAACCACTCCATCCGCTCAGGCCTATTCAACGATCCTGGAGGAATGTCGCGCTGCGCCGGTAGGAGAGCACCACAGAGAAGGAAAGAAACAGTGAGGCGTCGCATGATCACGCCCATTATAGTTACGTGGCATCTTGCCCAAAGCGAGAGTTAGTCCGTCTCACATTTTGCTTTCCAGTGGTGCCCGCCCACTCAAGAATCCGGCGTTATCGCACATGTCTGAAAGCGCTGCGAACGTCAACCAGTTTTTTGGTTCGACCATTGCAAAATACCGCCAACGCGGATACACTACGAGCGGCCGGAGCGGAGGATAAGCCTCTGCTGGGAAGCAAGCGGAGCGCCGACTCCGGGGCCAGACCAGGCTGGGGCGAGGTGTTGAACTGAGCCCCAGCAACAAAATCATCAACTGGATGGCATCAAAGCGGTAAATCCCAGGGGCCTGGGGACGGAGTCCCCAGAGAAGCGTCCCTCCTTTGCTTTCGACTTGCTTCGTCGGTTCCGCTCACTCGTAGATTCCGTTCTTTCGTCGGACACATGTCTCCGCCCTCAACTTCTGCAAGAGCCCATTCCGCTAACCGGGTGTCGCAATCATTATTCAGCCTCAAAGGGCTAGTGCGATAAACGCGCTTACCCGTGCGTCGACGAAAGAGCCTGCTGTCGCGGGCCCTGCGGCTCGCGATAAACCTCCTGCTTGGTGAGTACCCACCAAGCTGCTTCGGCTAGGTGGCGCGCTACGGCGACCACCGCCTTCTGATGATTCTTGGCGCGTTTGATCCGCTGATACAGCCGCACCACATGCGTTCCTGCTAGCCCGCGCTGATTGATCACCACCAGGCTGCCCGTCTCTACAAACGCCCACTTTAGATTGCGGTTCACGTTTCCGCAGACCTGGCCCATGCGCGTATGACCACCGCTGGAATACACGCGCGGCACCAGGCCGGCGTAACTGGCCAAGTGAGCAGCCGTCGGAAAGCGATCCACTCTGCCGATTTCCAGCATCAGAACCATGCTGAGAATTTTACCCACGCAGGGCAGCGTTTTCAGTAGATCCGCCTCCACGCTCACCTGCATAATCGTTTCCAGCCGCTGCTCGGTGGATTCGATCTGGGTTTCCAGGAAATCCAGCGCCGCCAGCTCTTGTTCCACGGCTTCGCGACTATGCGTCGGCAATTCCGGCAACCGCACGCCGAGCTGCAAACGAGCTCTGGCACCAAAAAGATCCGCTCCCGGCACCTGCAGGTTGTAACGCGCGAGCGTGCCATGAATGCGATTCTTCACTCGCGTGCGCAGATGGACCAGAAAGATACGCAGGCGCAGTAACTCACGTTGATCGCGCAAATCACTGGGCGGAATCCAGACTTCCGGCAGAGTACCGTTACGCAACAGGATCGCCAGCCCCTTCGCGTCAAGCTTGTCTGTTTTGTGGGTCAGCCCCATGCGCCGCTTGGCCTCCAGCGGATTGCACAACTTGGGGTGATGGCCCGCCTGCTCCATCTCGTCCACCAGCCAACTGTAGCTACCGCTGGCTTCCACCGCGATCGCCGAATCCGCAGGGAGCCGTGTCAGAAACTCGCGATAGAGCTGTCGCTCGTGCGGCACGCGCAGCGCCTCGCCGGCGTGACCTTTTTCGTTAACTGCGACGAACACGGAAAACTTCTTGTGCGCATCGCATCCGATAAACTGTTCCATATTGCTGCAGCACCTCCATTCCAGGGGTTTTGCTCGCAGTGTACGCAAAACCCCGCTGCAGCGCTTTCATAGCATCATTATCGGTAGCTGTTTCTTGCCGCATTCCGAAGACTTCCGGAGCGCTCATGTCCCCGAACACGACACCCGCTTCGTGTCTGCTGCCCTGTGGTATTTTGAACAACGATTTGAAATCCTGAGCGAGGTACTCTTCATGATGAGAATGCTCTTCCTGGCTGCGGCTGTTTTGGCCGCGCCACTTTCGTCTGAGTCGCAAACACGGCTCGAAGACCTCCATGGCAAGACTGTCCTGTTGTTTACGCCACACCCGGACGACGATACCTTCTGCTGCGCCGGTACACTCGCGCTGTTGGCTCTGAATCGGAACAACATCCGGATTGTGATCTATACCAACGATGACAAGGGCTCCTACGATCCCGAAATGACTAGCGAGCATCTCGCCAGTATCCGCATGCACGAGGAGGAGGACGCTTGCAAGGTACTCGGGATACCGAAAGACCATATCCAATGGCTGGAGTACCACGACGGCATGCTCGAATACGCCAACACGCGCGACCTGGTCGAAGAGGTCACCCGAATCATCCGGCAGGTGCGCCCGGAAGTGGTGCTCTCGATAGACCCCGGTTCGGAGTACGTCCGGTGGCACAAGACCGACCATCGTATGGCGGCAAACAATACCCTCGACGCGATTCGCGCGGCCGAATGGCACCTTTACTTCCCGAACCAGCGGCTGCACGAGGGCCTCGATCCGTGGCATGTCCCGCAGAAGTTCTATTTCTACGTGACAGAGAAGGATGCGAACTATTGGGTGAACATTGACAGCGTAGTAGAGAAAAAGCTCGATGCCGAGGCGGCCCACGTCAGCCAGTTCGAGCCCTCGATCCACCATTACCGACCGGATTGGGACCCGGCTGACCTTGCAAAGATGAAAAGGAGATACCGTAGCCGGATCCGGCAAAAAGATGGGCATTATGTGGAGGCGTTCCGTGGGGCCGTTAGAATCAATCCTGAATGAGTCGTTCAGGTCCAAGTCGGTTCCCAGATCGGAGCGCCATGTCGTGCATGCCCGCAAGCACATGGGATCGAAAACGAGGAGCGTTATGAGGTATTAACGGCCTCTATTCTGTCGCGAACTGTGCCCTCGCCCGCCCGCAGTGAAGGATCTCGGCCACACTTAGATCCGCGAGGTTTTCCGCCTCCATCGTCTTCAACTGAGTCGGACAACTCACCCCGCTCCTTCGCCTCTTGCGAGGCAGGCCACACTGCAAACGCGGAGGTGGAGTGATAACGTAGGTGCGAGGCGCGTACCATAGCTCAGATCGAGGTTGCATCGAGCGAATGAGGCCCACCGGAGCGAAAAGGATTCGATATGAAATCGACCATGATGTTTTGTTCAGTTCTTCTGGCATCGAGGATGGCTGCCGCCGATCTACCGTCACCGGAGATTCAGATCTCCGCCGCGGTCCTCGCCGCGCCGCCGGAGCTTCGTGACGGCGCGACAGTCATCGGTTACAGCCCAAAGGGCGAACTGGTCAGGCTTCGCGAGGGCAAGAATGAAATCATCTGCCTCGCGAACGACCCGAACAAGAGTCGATTCAGCGTCGCTTGTTATCATCGGGACCTCGAAGCGTACATGGCTCGTGGCCGCGAACTCGTGGCTCAGAAGGTCGTTGGGGAGAAAAATCACGAAGTCCGTTGGAAGGAAGTTGCGGAAGGGAAACTCTCCATGCCGCGTGAGCCTCGGACGCTCTACGTGCTCACCGGTACAGGTTTCGACGCCAGCAGTGGGAAAGTAACAGACGCCTACCTACGATGGGTCATCTATATGCCGTTCGCTACACCGGAATCCACGGGGCTGTCGACCAAAGCCAGCGATAGTGCACCGTGGCTGATGTACCCGGGAACTGCAGGTGCGCACGTCATGATCAACCCTCCGAAAAAGTAGCTGGAGCGATGTTCGCGCGCCGAGTTACTTAAAAGTGCCTCCCCTGTCTAAGCGCTAGCTTGAATTCTTCGCGAACTGCTTCCGGAATTTGGCAATGTCTGCACTGGATGGAGGCCAGTTCGCATCGCATGTATTGCAGTGGAACACCAGGTCATCGGATTTCAATGCTCTTTCGAATTCTTCCTGACTGAATGTAACTGTCTGGTCGTGATCGTTCGGACAAACAATTTCGAAATCCATACGCTCGCTCATGGGCCTCCTGCTGCTCGGGCACTCCGCCATTAGGTTCGCTCGATCAGTCTTGTCATTTTTGATGGTAGCGCGAGCCTGCTCCATTTCCACAAAGCCGGTTGACTGTCCTCTCCAACCGAGCCATGGATGTGTTTGGACGCGAATTGCCATGCACATTCAGACCAAGTTCCTTCGGCTTCGCAAGCCGGTGTCGCTCGGCGATCGTGTCGATAATTGGCAGGTGTGCTGGCTCGGCGGCTGGGACAAAGGCCGAGTCTTCTTCGTCGTTATGGTCTGCCAGCTTAGTCAGACTCCCTGAAACCATCCATGCGGTCGCCAGGCCGGGCGCGCTGTCCGCTTCCTCTCTCTCAGCCTTGGCTCTCGCTACTCTCGCGCGCCCACGATCAAGGATCTCAGCCACACTTAGGCCCGTGAGGTCTTCTTGATCCTCGTCATCATAAATTGGACTCGACAACTCGCCGCGCTCGCGGGCTTGGGCAACGCGCCGTCGGCCTGCCTCAATTTGTGCGCGTAATTGCCGGTCGAATTCCGTCTCGGGTGCAAGCCCAAAGCGATCCTCCAGCTTGCGCAGCCGTCGGCTGATAGTCCTCATTGCGCCTTCTCGTTTCCCAAGTTCTGTACCGGGAAGCTCTCGACAAACCGGTCCAGGGCTTCTTCACTCAGCTCCTCATGGCCCTCACGGCTGTTCTCAAGGTGTACCAGCTCCATTAGGGTTCCGTCTGGACAGAGCGTCCTGCGGCACTCTGCGTTCTCTAAGCTCGGCTTGCGGTCGGCCCGGGTTACCACCAGGCGGAGTCTCTTTCGTGGCTCACGGCTCTGGCCACCCGAGTGCTCTTCCAATTGCTCAACTCTCCGCTTCAGCTTTCCGTGCATGCAGGCTAGCGCCGTCCTTCCTTGGAGGGGGCCGCACGTTCCAACTCCGACACGCGCGCCTCAATGTCTTCGATCTCAATGGCCTTCATGGCGTGATTCATTACGCATTCGGCCGCCCGTACCCGGACCGACGCGGGGGTATTGGGTTCAATCATCGTCTTTAGCAGAGTCGTGGCGGCCGCGGAAGCTCCCTGCTGCAGCCGCGCGACAGCTTGCCCGAACATCCAACGCAGGAGGGTTTTCGCAGAGATGCCTACGGCGCGGGCGGCGTCTTCGAGATTTCGTTGAACGAGCAACGCCGCAACAGCCTCTTCTTTCTTGCGCCCGAATTTTGTGCCGTGGCCGGTCATCTGAGGTCACCTGCGGAAATCTGCAGACCATCGCCATTCCATCGGGCCCGCGTTCAAGCCGGAATTGAGCAGTGTTAACGGCTAATATCGGTAGCTATCTGCGGCTTGATAGCGCGAAAGGCGAGTCACCCGACCGGCTGCTTCCAGGTTCAGTTCGACGCTGCGTACCGGGAGGCTCGCCGCGCCGCGTTTGGCCAGGCGGTCGCGCGGCTCCAGCAGGGAGCGCGTGGTTGGCGCGCACTTGGGCAGCATGGAAGCCGACGTCAATCAGATGGGCCGCGCACCGCACGCTTCCCTTCGGCACCAGGGTGCGGGTGCATCGTTGTCATGAATCGTGCAGATATTCGGGTGATTCAAGGCGGACGCGGCTCGGGCCTCGCGTCGGAAACGGTTCAAGGCCTCCGGGTCGCGAGCGAATTCGTCAGACAAAAACTTGAGGGCCACGAAGCGGCGCAGGCGTGTGTCCTCAGCCTTGTAAACCACGCCCATTCCGCCGCTGCCCAGCTTATCGATAATGCGGTAATGGGAAACGGTCCGGCCGATCGGGAAATCGCTGCTTTCCCGCGCGTCTTTTCTCTGCTCGTGAGCGAGGGCCCGAGCGGCCCCTTCATCCCGCGCCAGTTAAGCAGAAACTTGTGCCGCGGAGGAAATCGGGATAGCTTGATGTAATGTATTGGAGTCGCGTGCCGGAGAAAAGCGATACTGCAGACCTGCACCTGGGCGCAGAACAAGGAACCAGTCAACATCTAGCCATGACCCACTTCATACTGCTTGCGACGATACTGGTCATCGCGGCAGTTTTCAGATTGCTCTATCTTGGCCGGGATCTGCCTTTCGTATATGATCTGGACGAACGGTTATTCGTGAAGGGTGCTATGGGAATGCTCAGCCACCACACGCTAGATCCCGGCTGGTTTGGCGTACCCGCAAGCACGACGATGTACCTGCTCGGGTTCGTCTACGCGGTCATTTTTGCTCTCGGCTCAGCGTTCGGAACCTTTCATGGTACCGAAGACTTCCGGACGATTTATCGGACCGATCCAGCAATTTTTTATATGGCAGGTCGGCTGATCAGCGTCGTAGCAGGATGCGCTGGCGTGTGGCTGATTTACAAGATTACGGCTAGGTCTGTGACCGTATGAAAGAGTTCCTTTTGTAGCCGAACTTCCGACGGGCAGCTTTGCGGTCGAACGTCCAGTTGATCTTGGTGCGGGCGCGATTCATCCGACGATTCCAGGCTCGGCTTTCTCGACGCAGA
>Ga0208696_1000545_pt1 | contig 24574 bp, 22 predicted proteins | sample Sb_taG_9_FD_187711 | JGI IMG/M metagenome (GOLD analysis project Ga0208696, IMG submission 187711) | Peat soil microbial communities from Weissenstadt, Germany - Sb_50d_b_LC metaG (SPAdes) (version 2) | ecosystem: Environmental > Terrestrial > Soil > Wetlands > Peat | place: Germany... | reverse complement strand
CACCCTCCCGTGCCGGATCACGTAGAAACGGCTGGCTGCCTCTCCCTCAACGAAGATGTAGTCGCCTGCGGCGAAGTGCACATTGGACGCGCACCCCGCAATGAGCTGGACCACACTGGAGCCCAGCCCGGCGAAAAACGGGTGGCCGCCCAGCAGTTCCTCCATGGTCGCCATTTGTGCCTCCTTGCCGCGCGCGCCTGGATCTCCGCCCAGAGGTGATGCCTCGACACTGGGGTCTCCCTTGCGTTAGGGACAGGGGCATCCGGCCCCCCAAGGCCGGGACCTTGGTACCTGCCGCAGGCGAGCGCACCCAGCTTTCCTGATACCGAGGAGAGGATGACATGGACCTGGCGCACCAGGACCCGGCTCGGGTGGACCTTTACTGGCTGCCGCTGGGCGCGGGCGAGGCGTCTGGCTACGTGCGCTGGAATAGCCGGATCTTCGAGGCGATGATGGCACGCCAGCAGCATCGTGAGGTATGCGATCTGTATCACTCCGCCCTGGTGGTGCACCTCGGCGGCGAACGCTTCGTCATCGAGATGGCACCGGTCTGGGGCAACAGGACACCAGATCGAGGCGTGGTCAGCGAAGGCGCCGTGGGCCTGCCGTTTCTGGGCCGCTCACGATTCTTCCGCTACGAGATCCGGCGCTGGAAGAACGGTACGATCCCGGACATCGCCGAGGCCGTCGCCAGCCCTCAGCACCTGAACACCGACAGCGTCCGGACGCGGCGGCTGCTGGACCTGGTTTCCGCCTTCCCGGCGGTCACCTGGGGTCGCGATGAACTCCAGGCGGGCGAGATGTGGAACTCCAACTCCCTGATCGCATGGCTAATCGTCCGCAGCGGCCACCACGCCGGTGCGATCGAGATGCCCGCCCGCGGCCGGGCACCCGGATGGTCGGCCGGCCTGATCGTAGCCGGGAGGCAGGACGCCAGTACCAGCCGACGGCCACAGTCCGGGCAGCCAGTCACAGGAGGCAAAGCATGAACAAGCGCACGCGAGCAGCGGCTTTCGGGGTCAAGGCCGCGCTGGCCGCCGGGCTAGGGTCGCTCGCCTACCCGCTCTTCTTCCGGCACTGGTGCCTCACCTGGGGCGCCCGGCCCGATGAGGTATCAAGGAAGCTGCCCGGTGACGAACTGCTCGCCGACGCCGGCATCGTCTCTACGCGGGTGATCACGATCAACGCGCCGCCCGCCGCGATCTGGCCGTGGCTGGTGCAGATGGGCAGCGGCCGGGGCGGCGTGTACACCTATGACTGGATCGAGAACCTGTTCGGCCTGAACATGCACAGCGCGCGCCGGATCTTGCCGCAGTACCAGGACATCAAGGTCGGCGACGAGCTGCCTCTGGGCCCCGGCCGGCCGGCCATGCAGGTAGCCGTCTGCGACCCAGAGCGGACGCTCACGATCCGGTTCGCCGACGGGAACTGGGTGTGGATCTTCGCGCTCGTCGCCGAGGACGAGCAGACCAGGCTGATCAGCCGGAACCGGATCGCCACGCCGGGGGCGCCGCCGCCCGTCCGCCTGTTCAACCTGCTCGTCATGGAACCCGGCAGCCTGATCATGGAGCGCAAGATGCTGCTGGGCATCAAGCAGCGTGCCGAGGACCTGACCCGCGAGCAGGTTATCCGTAAGTGACCTTGGTGATGACCCACGGGCCGGGGACGCTGACCGGCCGGATACCTGTGACCGTGTCTGCCTTCCCGCCGGGCTCGGTGACCGTGAAGGTGCTGGCGTTCACCTGGCGGATGACCGGGGTGGTGGGCCAGCGGCCGCTCGCCCAGGCCTGGACGACCATCAGCGGGCTGGCGAGCCATGGCTGGTGACCGTTGAGCCACGAGTACTGAGTGGCCCAGTACTGCGGCCAGCTGGTGATGTCCCAGATGCCGGGGAACGTGCCGAGCGGGACATGGCTGTCAGGTAACTGCCGGACACCGAGCAGCCGGAGGCGCTCGGCGTGACGGCTGGCTTGCCGGTGGACGATGGTGACGGTGCCGTGGTCTGCGGTGCCGGAGTGCTGCTGGCCGGCGCGGGCGATTTCGCCGCACCTGGTGAGCCAGCTTGAGTTGTACCGCACCCGGCCAGCCCCGTCAGTCCCGCTATCATCACGAGCCCTGCGCCCCGCATGAGCCTATACACGACGCTCACCTCTTCAGGAAAACCAGCGTCCATGGACTCTGTCGCTTAGAGGTACGCGGCATGGTGCGCGGGTAAGGTCCTACGCCCTGATTTGCCGTGCCCTTGGTCACGATGGCCCGAGCCGAAGCGGCGCGGACTTCTCCCTGGCCCCCGTCAGGCCCATCGGACCTGGCGGCCAGGACCATCTGCCCTACCTGGCCTTCCCCGGAGATGCCAGCCTGAGCATGCAGCAATGTCAGCAGGTGACGGTCGGCGTGCGAGCGTGAGCAGGTGATGCCTGACCAGCCGGAAACCGCCGAACGGTGGTGGTGTCCGCCACCGCGCCAGGTGACGAGCGCAGGCCCCGGCATTCCGGCCGATCTGACGGGTGCGGGTCACCCCGCTCGGGTGAAGCGCCGCCATGAGCCGGTGCGCATCCTGGCAGATGAGCGAGAAGACGGCCAGAGCAGGAGAAACGACATGGCAAAGCCGGACTCGGTATTCGTCTACATCGGCACCTACCCGAGCGAGGCGGCGGCACGAGATGACTACGCCGTCGTCAAGGACCTGCATGCGGCGGGCGCGGTCGGCACCTACGACGCCGCCGTGGTCACCAAGGACAACGCAGGCAAGGTGCACGTCAACAAGGATGAGATGGCCACCCGGCACGGGGCATGGGGCGGCGCCGCCGTCGGTGCCGTCATCGGCATCTTGTTCCCGCCCTCGATCATCGGCACCGCCATCGTCGGCGCGGCCGTCGGCGGGGTGGGCGGCCACCTGTGGCGTGGCATGTCCCGGGCCGACGTCAAGGAGTTCGGGGACATCATCGACCAAGGGCAGGCCGCTCTCATCATCGTCGGCGAGAGCAAGCTGCAGCAGGCCGTGGACAAGGCGGCGCTGAAGGCCGAGAAGCACGTGGCCAAGGAACTCAACGTGAGCCCGAAGGACGTCGACAAGGCTGTCCGGGAAGCCGCCACCGAAGTCAGCTGACCCGACCAGCGGATAGCTCATCCGCCCGCCACTCAAGGCAAATTCCTTTAAAGGAGATCGAAATGGCGTGGATCGTGGGCGGAGGCATCCTCTACCTGATACTCATGATCACCCTTGGCGTTATGACGATCAGGAAGGGCCATTGGATCATCTTTATCATTGGCATCTTCTTGCCATTCTTCTGGCTGATCGGCGCGATCCTGCCCTCGCGGAGGGCCGCCTACTAGGCGGGCATGTCGCCTATCCCCGCCGCCACCATGGCCAGCCAGGCGTGCCCGGTGGTGAACAACCCGAACAAGATGCCGATCAGCAGGCCAGCCCACATCCCGCTCAGCGCGCCGGCGGCCGCAGGCGGGAGCCGCGTGGAGATGCGATGAAGACCGGGCCCGCGCCGGTCAGCTCGACCGGACTTCGCGGCCGCGGCGGCTGGACCGGGGACCGGCCGGCCCGGCGTTCGCGGCCCCCCGGCCGCCCGCCTTTTTCCTCGGCGGAGCCGTACTGGCCCGGACGACCAGCGACGTGGTCAGCTCTACCCGGTTGCTCGAGGTGTCGGTGCGGCCGTCGAGCAGCGCGAGGATCGTGCGCGTGGCCATGGCCGCCATCTGGGCGAGCGGCTGGACGATCGTGGTCAGCGGGGGCGACACCCAGCCCGACATCGGCAGGTCGTCGAAGCCCACCACGCTCAGGTCATCGGGAATGCGCCGCCGGTGCAGCCGGGCCGCCTCGTAGACCCCCATCGCCTGCATGTCGCTGCCCGCGAAGATCGCCGTCGGCGGGTCGTCGAGCTTGAGCATGTCGGTCGCCGCCACCAGCGCCGCCTCGAAGTGGAAGTCGCCGGAGTAGACCAGGGCCGGGTCCGCGGGGATGCCCGCCCGCTCGAGCGCGGCCCGGTATCCGTCCAGCCGCGCCTGGCTGCACAGCAGCGACGGGCGGCCGGTGATGGTCCCGATCCTGCGGTGCCCGATCTCGATCAGGTGCTCGGTGGCCATCAGGCCGCCGGCCCAGTTGGTCGCCCCGATCGACGGGATCCGCGGGTCGGGCTGGCCGACCGGGTCCACGATCACCACCGGCATGTGCATCGCCGCGAGCCTGGCCCGGTAGGCGGGCGACAGCTCGGTCAGCACCAGGATGACGCCGTCGGTCTGGCTGGTCGACAGCCGGGTCAGCCATTGCTCCGTGTCGGGCTCGCCGGACACGACCGAGACGGCGATCCGGCAGCCCTCGGCGGAGGCGGCCTCCTCGGCGCCGCGGATGATCTCGACGGCCCACGGGCTGAGGTCGGCGAATACCAGGTCGATCAGGCACGACCGGCCCGCGCGCCGGGGCGCCGCGTAGTTGTAGTCCGCGAGCAGCGCCTCGACCCGCGAACGTGTCTTGGGAGCGACGTCGGCGTGCCCGTTCAGGACTTTCGAAACCGTCGGCACGGACACCCCAGCGGCCGCGGCGATGTCGGCCAGCGTCACCCGGTCCCGGGCGAGTCTGGGCTCGCTTGCCATCATGCTCCCTTCGGCCGGGTCAGCGCCGAGGGAGCCGCCTGCGCGCTGCGCCTGCCCGGCCAGACAGCGTAATCGTAATGCTCCCGCGATCCCGCGGTGAGCACCGCGATGCCGCACGCGCGACGGGACGGATGACAGGACGCACCGCGCTCGCCCGCGAAATTCGCGAAGCCACGAGTTTCGGTCGGGCCGGGGCTGACCGCGTTGACCCGGATGCCGCGGCCCTTCAGCTCGACGGTCAGCGTACGCGCCAGCGACCGGACCGTGGCCTTGCTCGGCACGTAACGGTCAGCGGTCACGGTTCCGGTCCCTTCCTGCCCGCACTGTTCCTGCCCGCACTATTCGCCTGCATCTCTTTGGCCTGGACTGCGTTCGTGAGCGGACGCCCAGGCACCTTGATGCGAAACTTTCAGCAAAAGTTACGGCATGTTGAGGAGTCTCAGGCAACGTATGGCGGATGGCGCCAGCGTGTCAAGTGCTCACGCTCACCACGGGAAACGGGTCCTGATGCAATCGGCGGGTAAGCCGGCGTGCGCTCCGGTGAGCGTGCCTCCTCGCGCGACATAGCCCCACGGACGGGATTCCAGGTAGAAAGCTTTCGGGCGCGCCGTCCGTAGGTGTCATAGGGTCGTCCTCACGTGGCGTCTTCCCCACCGAAAGAGGTGAGTCCTCGTGCACATCATCAGGTATCACACGAGCGAATCCCCCGCTCCCCTGGTCGGCGTGCGGGACGAGGGGGTAGGCGTGCGGGACGAGGGGCAGGTGTACGGCCTGCCGGGCGTGGGCTCGCTGGCCGACCTGTGGGCGCTGCCGCTGGCCGAGATCAGGCAGCGCGTGGCCGAACGCGAGCGCGTCCCGGCCGGGGACCTCACGCTGCTGCCGCCCGTCGACGGCCGGACCGAGGTCTGGGCCGCGGGCGTCACGTACTTCTCCTCGCGCGAGGCGCGGGTCGAGGAGAGCGAACGCTCGGCTGACGTCTACCGGCAGGTCTACGACGCCGAACGGCCCGAGTTGTTCTTCAAGTCGGCGGCGTGGCGGGTGGCCGGCGACGGGCAGACGATCGCGGTCCGGGCTGACTCGGCCGTGGACGTCCCTGAGCCGGAGGTCGCCGTGGTGATCAACCGGTTCGGCGAGATCGCGGGCTACACGGCGTGCAACGACGTGTCGTCCCGGTCGATCGAGGGCGAGAACCCGCTCTACCTGCCGCAGGCAAAGATCTACCTGGGCGGGTGCGCGCTGGGCCCGGCCATCCGGCCCGCCTGGGAGGTCGCGGACCCGTATGACCTCGGCATCGAGCTGACCATCCGCCGCGACGGCGCGGTCGCCTGGCAGGGCCGGGCCAGCACCTCGGCGCTGCGGCGCAGGTTCGACGATCTGGCCGGCTACCTGATGCGAGCCGACATCCATCCCGACGGCGTGGTGCTATCCACCGGGACCTGCCTGGTGCCGCCCGCGCCGTTCAGCCTGGCGGACGGCGACGTGGTGACCGTGACGGTGGACCAGGTAGGCGCGCTGACCACCGGCGTCGTGCGCGGCCTGGACCGGATGCGCGAGGCTTTCGAGCGGCAGGCGCGATATTGACTTACCGAAAAATCTCGAAAATTATGCCGCAATTCAACGTGTCCTTTGGGGTGACACGCGGGCGGCCGTCCCCCGCTACCGGCAGATCTACGCCGAGGTCCGCGCCCGGCTGGAATCAGGCGAGGCCGCGGCGCAAAGCCTCGACACGGCGCGCCCAGATCCGCTGCGATAGCGCGGCGTCCGGCGCGAACACTTCCGCCGCGTGGTAGGCACCGGGATTGACGTGCAGCTCGGTCGGGACGCCGGCCTGCATGAGCCGCGTGGCGAACGCGATGTCCTCGTCGCGGAACAAGTCGACGGTGCCGACGTCGATGAACGTCGGCGGAAGGCCGGCCAGGTCTTCGGCGCGAGCCGGGGCGGCGTACTGATCGGGTTTGCCGTCGCCTAGGTACCATTGCCAGGCTTCGATATTGCCCGCGCGGTCCCACAGGCCGATGTCGGTAATCTCGTGGCTCGACGGAGTCTCGTTCCTGTCGTCAATCATCGGGTAGATCGGCATCTGGAACCGGAGCGCCGGGAAACTGCGGTCGCGGGCGAGCATCGAGGTGGCGATGGTGAGGCCGCCTCCGGCGCTGCCGCCGTACACGGCGAGGCGGTCCGGGTCGAAGCGGAGTTCGCCGGCGTTGCGCGCCATCCACAGCAGGCCGGCGTAGCAGTCCTCGACCGGTGCCGGATAGGGGTGTTCCGGAGCCAGGCGGTACTCGACAGAGACGACCACCGCGTCGACCCGCTCGCAGATCTCCGTGGCGACCGCGTCCTCGCCGTCGATGTCGCCCAGGATCATGCCGCCGCCGTGGATGAAGTAGATCCCGGGCAGCGTCCCGGTTGCCTCCGCCGGCCGGTAGATCCGCACCTTGATGTCCGGCGCACCCTCGGGTCCGGGAACCATCCGGTCCTCCGAGGTGACGTTGGGGTTGGGCGGGATCTCCAGAGCGGCCAGCAACTGGGTCACGGCGGCCCGGCGCTGCACGATGTCGGGAATGGAGTTGAAACCGCCGGGAATCACCTGGAGCAGTTGGTCCAAGGGTTCGCGCACTTCCGGGTCGATCAGATCACGGCGGGACATGAACCCTCCTTTGGGCTCGACCGATGCAGAATGCATCCTACGTAGTGATCGAGCTCACATCAATTCCCCTCGATCAGGCGGGGCTTTCCTTGGTGGCTAGCAGGGCCCACAGGAAATCCTCGCCGAAGCAGGGCCCTGCCCGTCGGTCTTGTTCATCTACGCCGCAGCCCCGGCTGGCCAGGTAGACGGCATTGCGCCCGTGCCCGCATCCCAACTCCAGCACCCGCCCGGGCGCGAGCAGGCCCAAATTACGCGGCCCAATTTACCCGGGAGCCGAAGGACCCGGATTCCCGGGACCTCAGCCCGTTGCCAACGCCCCTGCAACGGGCCAGCGTCGGGTGCAGGACCCGATCGCATCCGGGTGCCGCCCGGCAGTCCCGGGCTAGCGGCGGCCCACTTCAGGGGGCGTGAAATGGCAAGGTATCCCACCGATCACGCAGGGCTTGAGATATTGCCGTTCGACAGGTGCCTGCAACTGCTGACCACGGTCCCTGTCGGACGGATCAGCTTCTTCGCCGATGGCGAGATAGTGGTCCTGCCGGTAAACCACGTCGTGGACGGCCAGGACCCGATCTTCTGCACCGCCCGCGGATCGAAGTTGTCCGCGGCCGAAGGCCAGAATCTGGTGGCGTTCGAGGCAGACGACTACGACGAGCGAACCAAGTCTGGCTGGAGCGTCCTGGTCAATGGCCGTGCTCAGGCGGTCTACGAAGACGCCGAGATCCAGCGCCTGAGCCACCTGGGCCTGCACCCGTGGGTAACGGCTGTGGAACGCCCGTTCTGGATCCGGATACGGCCCACCTCAATAAGCGGGCGGCGGACGCCAGGGCCTGGCTAGCCCGTCCCGCCCACGTTCGCCCGGCCGGTCAGCTGGTCACGGCCCGGCCGAGTCCGTGCCACACGGCGCTGACGTCCGCCTGTCCCTGAGCGGGGGCGTCCCCCAGGCTGATAGTGCTGCTGGCCTGCCGGCTCCAGTCTCACGGTCGCCAGATATCGGTGATCGGCGTCGCGGTGGCCGCCTGGCCGTCGCGCGGCAGGGCGTAGGCAGCCTCGATAGTGGCCAGGACGCTGTAGTGGGTGATCCGCTCCGCATAGCTGCCGGGCCGCACCGGCTGGCCCGCGAAAATGGTCACTATCTGGTTATCCTGGCTGCCGTCGTCCTCGTCCCAGGTGAGGATCAGCAGGCTGTCGTGGCTCATCGCCCAGTCCGCGTACCCGCCGATGTGGGCACGCAGCCAGCTATCGCCTGTCGCGATGCTGCAGTCATGCATGTCATGACACAGGTCAGGGATCACGAAGGAGACCGCCGGAAGTCGCGCGAAGGCAGCGGCAGCGAAGCTGGTGAAGGGCAGGCTGACCGAGCCGGGCACGTTGCTGAAATCTGCCCATGGCACGTGCTTGCGTGCGTAGGCACCAGCCGAGCAGGCCGGCGATCCCGCGCCGGGCAGGTCCTCCGCGTAACCGGCGAAGCTCCTGCCCGCCTTGATCAGGTCAGCGGCCAGATTCGGCGCGGTGAACCGGTACGGGCAGCCGTCATCGGCTACCCCCTGGGTACTGCCGGAGAACAGCGCCAGGTAGTTCGGCTCACTCGGATGGGTGATCGCGTAGGAGCGGGTGAACAGCGCACCGCGGCGGGCGAGTTCGTTGATAAAGGGCGCGGCGGGGTTGCCGATGATGTCCGCGTAGGAGTGATTCTCCATCACGACCACGACCGTGTGCGCTGGTTCCGGGATCGCGGCAGGCTGAGTGCCCGTGGTCGTAGTCGCCGCGGCTGCCGACGGGCCGGTCTGGCCGGCTGGACTGCTGGCCGCAGGACCGGAGCCGCCGCACCCGGCCAGCACCAGCAGCGCAACCCCGGCGAACAGGCCTCGCGTCATCATGTCCCTTCACCGAGGCCGAAGACCCGTTCGGCGTTGCCGTGCAGGAACAGGTCCGCTGTCTGGTCATCGAGCTGGAGGCGGGCGAGGTCTTTAAGGCAGTCGGCCGCCGGCCAGGCAGGATGGTTTGACCCGAAGAGCACCTTGTGCCGACCATGGCCGCGGAGGTAGTCGACGAGTTCGGTGGGGTAACGGCTGGCTTTGTAGGCGGAGGTGTCGATGTAGACGTTCGGGTACTTGGTGGCCAGCGAGATCATCTCCGCGGTCCATGGGTAGCCGATGTGGCCGCCCACGATGACCAGTTCGGGGAACTCCAGCGCGACGGTGTCCAGGTAGGGGATCGGCCGACCCGGCTCGGACGGGCATAGCGGCCCGGTGTGGCCGACCTGGAGGCAGAACGGGATTCCGAGCTCGATGCATTCCGCGTACAGCGGATAGTAGCGGCGGTCGCTGGGTGGCAGGTTCCACAGCCACGGCACCACCCGCAGTGCCCGGAAGCCCAGGTCACGGACGCAGCGCCGCAGCTCCCGCACGGCATCCATCGGATGGGCCAGGTCCACGGCGGCGACACCGGCGAACCGACCCGGGTAGCTGGCGACGATCGCGGCGACAGCGTCGTTGGAAATGAGCGGCCCACGCGGCCCCCACCAGGCGCACAGCATCCCGGTCCGCACACCCGCGGCGTCCATCGCCGCGACGGTCGCCTCGATGGGAACCTCGTCTCCGGCCAGCTTCCCGTGGGCCCAGCGACGTAGGGAATCGAACATCGGGTCCGCCAGGAACTCCGATGACGGATGCTGCATCCAGGCATCGATGATCACTGCTTCAGCCGCCGCGGGCTGAGGCGGCACCGCCGGGATCAGGCTCGCCACTGGGTTTCCCCGGGACGGGACATGGTTACCAGGGGAATGACCGACCTGGCCGACATGCGGGTCAGTGCGAGGACCAGCTCGGCGATGTCGGCTGGCGGGATCATCTCGGCGGGATCGATCCTGTCGTGCACCCAGGCGCTCATATCGGTGTCGACATAGCCGGGCGCGATCGCGGTCGCGGTCACGCCAGCGGGCGACTCTTCGGCGTTGACGGACTGGCAGAGCGAGATCAGCGCGGCCTTGGCGGCACCGTAGGCGGCCAGGCCGGGCTCAGCGGCGATACCGACCATCGACGCGATCGCCGCGATCCGCGCCCCGTGGGCGGGGCGGGCCGCCGCGGCCCGGCGAAGCGCGGGAAGGCACTCTTGCACGAGGGCGAAGGGCGCGCGGACGTTGACGGACATCTGCCGGTCGAAGCGCCGCATCGGGTACTCGGCGAGGCGGCCGCTGGTCCCGGTCCCCGCGCTGAGCACCAGCAGATCCATCGAACCGAACCGTTCGGCGTGACTGCGCGCCAGCGCCCGGACGTCTTCTTCCGCGGTCATATCCGCCGACACGACGTGCAGCTCAGCATCGCTGTCAGCCAGGTCGCTGGCCACCTTCGCCAGCGCGGCCTCGTCCCGGCCGCTGACCGTCAGGCGGTAACCGGTGCGCGCGAGCCGGCCGGCGATCGCGCTCCCTATTCCGCCAGTGGCACCGGTGATCATCGCGCTCGGCGCGGCATTGGCGCCGGCTCCGGGCATGGTCAAGCGGGGGCTCGCTGGATCCTGGCCACCGCCCGGCGGGCGACGGCCGCGCGGTGGGCCTCCGAGTGTGCCACGAAGCCTCCAGGACACGATCAGTTCAGTACTCGGCTGGCCAGACGGCTTCTCCTGAAGGGCATCCAGCCCGCGACCGACTGCTTGCAGCGGACCAGAGGCAGCGTTCGTCAACCCGAACAGCCGGAACGCATAGAGCGTGTCGGTGTAATTGTACGTGGGAAGCGGCGCTGGCCGCAGAGATCGTTAAGCGTCATGCTCACCGGACATGGCCTTCCCCGGCTCGCGGCCGGGCCTCAGTGACGTATGCGGTCATCTTGCCGGCGACAGGGCCATCGCCAGGCGCTGGACATGCCGGAGCGCCGACATCGCGCGCACTGACCTAACTACTTGGGAGGAAGCACCTCGAACGCCGGGTGTTTTGGCGCGATGGCGCGGATCTGCTCATCGCTCGAGTCTGGCCCGGTGCCGTCGAAGAAGATCCCGACCTCTGCCTTCCACCTTTTGAGATAAGCGCGCAGGACCGGTACCTTCTCGTCGTCGCTGAGTTCCCGGCCGCGAAAGCTCTCGGTACGCCTGCCCACTCGCAGTTCGCCGGTGCCGGCGGCACGCAGGTTGCGCACCCACTGGGTTTCGCCGCGGGGCGCGACGAGGTACCGACGGCCGTCGTGGGTGAGCAGGTTCACCGGCGTGGTACGCCACTCGCCACTTGTCCGGCCCTTCACCACAAGGACCCGCGAGCCGAGAACGCTGATGCCCTGCCTGGTAAGGAATGCCACCAGCTGGTTGAAAACGTTACGCGTGAACCAGCCCGGCGCGCGGTAGTGATCGGACACGCCCCCCAGCCTAGCTAGCGCCATCGCCCAAGCCACCCGCAAGTTGCCAGGATTAGCGGACGGTGAAGCTGGGGTAGAGCACCGGGTAGTAGCCGAGGCTCCCCAGCCCGGCAGGTCCATACCGGTACATGCGATTGGTAACGGCGGCCACGAGGACGCCGTTGATCTGCGCTGAGATGGTGGTGCCACGGGTGGTGAGGCTCAGGGTGTAGGCGCGGGCGGCGGTGACGCTTCCTGATGCGAGCGTCACGGCTGCCGGGCCGCTGGCCACGATCTGCCAGGCGCCGTTGCTGCGGATCTTCAGCTCGTAGCCTCGGAACTGGCTGACGGTGGTCCCCCGGAACCCATGGAACCGTGCGATAAGCGTGGCGCCGGGCGCCGAGACCGCCGTTCCGGACGCCGGGAGGATGACGCGGGCCGAGACGGTGTAGTCGCGCCAGGTGCTCTGGCCAACGATCGCGTACGGGGCGGGTGACCGGCCGGGGTACTGCCATTCCACGGGCTCCCCCGCCGCCGTCTGGGTCAGCACGCCATGCACGTACCCGAACGACCCTTCTATCGGGGCGAGCATGTTCGCCATGCCGGCGCTGTCGGGGGTGGCGGTGTACTGCACCGGCATCGGCCCGGCGTCTGGGACCGGAGATGGGTGGCCGTCCGCCCGTGACTGCCCGGTGGTCGTAGTAAACGTATATATGTACCCGGGTTGCAGCAGTGCGGCGAAGGCACCGTTGTGAGGGATGATGTCGCCGCGCTGGATGAACTGGCCGGGCCCGCGCAGGTTGGTACTCCACACATGCACCACCCGTGCCGACAGGCCGCCGGTGAGGTGGATGGTGACCTGCTGCGCCGCGGTGGCTACGGAGGTCTGCGCCACCATGGACCAGGCGGAACGGCCGGGCGCCAGGTAAGTGTCGTACGAGCCGCCGGCAGGCAGGTCGCCGTTAGCCCCGGCCGCGTGACGCCAGCCAGGAGCGGTGAACTGAGTGGTCTGGGCGATCACCCAGGTCAGGGGCGTGACGTAGTAGTAGCCGTCCCAGGGGAGGTCAGCCAAGACCAAGCCCCGGTTCTCGTGCGGGAGATCCGGCGGGATCGCGTCGATGAGCGGCCACACCAGGATGCCGGTGATCCCGGCCTGGTTGTAGGCGTCGTTTAGCGCGCGGGCCAGGCCGCCCGGCCCCGGAAGTGCGGGGTTGGTTCCGGTGGCGGGGGTGGCCCCGAGCTCGGATTCCCACAGCGGCTTGGCCATGCGGGCCGCCAGGGTCCGCGCCTGGGCGGCTACCACGCAGCGGTACCCGGTAGTGGGCAGCCCGCAGGTGTCGTGCACGCCCAGGACACTGACCGCCCGGCCGAAGGACGGATCGGTAACCATGTCACCGGCGACGGTCTGCCAGGCGAGCAGCGGGGCATATTCCATCCGCCCGCGTCTTTCCGCAGCTAGCGGAGTGTCATCGGCTGCGACGATCTGAGTGCCGGTGAACCCGGCGGCGTCCAGCGCCGTGCGCAGGTTCACGAACCAGGCCTGTTGGGCAGGGGTGCCCTGGTAATGCTCGTTCCAGCCGCCGACGTAGCTGACGGTCAGGCCGTTTTGCCTGGCACACCGGAGCCAGTCGACGACGTAGCCCACGTCCGCGCGGCTCCACAGGCCTCCGCGACGGTCGCGGACCCAGGCCGGAGCCGACCATTGCAGGCCATACAGCTTGATCGCGGGATTACGCGCCAGGGCCTGGCGGGCCAGCCAGAACTCATAGCCGGCACCGCAGTCCAGCTGGCCCTTGACAGCCTCGACGGAGGGCTCCGAGCCATCCGAGGAGAAACCGCCGCCGCCGATCTCCAGCTTCAGCATCTGCAGCGAGGCCCCGAAGTGCGGCGAGAACAGGTAATCGAGGATCTGCGCGCGCTCACGCAGCGGATAGTCGATGAGCAGCCGGGAGTTACCGCCGCCACCGCTGATCGCGCCGATGCCCTGGAAGACGGGACCGGGGTGAGCGCCGTTGATGATGACCGTGGCCCGATATGGCATGGTGGCGGCCACCATCAGCGTTCCGCTGTGTGGCCTGGCCGACGGTGCGGCGGCAACCGTCGTGCTGCAAGCGGTAACTAGCGCTACCGCGGCCACGGCTATCGCCGTGCGGCTCCACACTCTCACGGTCACCCGATCGCGCGTGCGAGGGCTGGCAGACGTGCTGGGCCACCATGCAGTAGCTGGCTACGTGTGCCAGGACACAGCCCAGGGGCGGGGACAAGGCGGGCGGCGGTCAGGTACGGGACATCGACAGTCAAGATCACCAACAGCTCATCCGCCATGTAGGCGACCAAGACCTTCGTCACGTAATGAGGTAACGGGGAACCACTGCGGAAAGTTGCGGCCGGACCCTGCCAGACCTGTGCTGTCCCTTAACTGAGGTAACCTCCCCGCGGGAAATTGCGGTAGAGACGGGTCGAAGACCCGGACGGTTTTCCTGGACGCCGAAAATCGGCGTGCCCGGACCCTCCGCGCCAGGACGCGTATGGGTGTCAACCAGGCACGTAAGCCCGCCGGGCGGTGGCTGATCCGGACAAGGCCGAGGGTGGCCAGGCAGGCGGCCGCGAGCAGCGAGTAAGGGACCAGGTCCGACGTGGCCTGGGCCAGGGCCCCGCTGCCCGCGGCCGCCACGGCCTGGCCCGCGGCCCAGACCAGGTTGCCGAGGCCGAAGGCCAGCCCCTGGTCGAGCCGCTGGTGCTGGGCACCTTCGCTCACCAGCGTCATGGCCGGGGTGAACAGCGTGCCGAAGGAGGGCATGCCTACGATCAGCACCAGGACGAGCACCCACGCCGACGCCAGCGCGGGCACCAGCAGGCTGACCGCCACCGCGCCGGCCAGCGAGCACCTGACCGGCACGATGGCGCCCCGCCGGTCCGCCGCCCGCCCCGCGACCGGTGACAGTGCCGCCTCCACCCCGGCCGAGGCCAGGAACGTCCCGGCGATGACCAGGGCCGTGACCCCGAGGTCTGCCATCCGCAGCGGCGCCAGCACATCCAGCACGCCGAACGCCAGGCCCGCCAGCATCGTCAGCCACAGCCCGGTACCCAGCCGCCGGTCCCCCACCGCGGTGAACGCCTCCCGCAGCCCCTGCCGCACCGCCTGGCGCGGCGCCGGCACAGCGAACGCCACCGCCATCAGCACCCCGCCCGCCACCGCGGCGCTGGCGAACGTCGGCCCCGTGCCTACCTCATCGGCGATCGCGCCCACGACCGGCCCGAACAGCGCCCCGCCCACGGCTGCGCCCATAGCCGTCCCGATCATCTCCCCACGCCGTTCCGGCGGCGCCTCGGTCGCCAGCCAGGCCATGCCCCCAGCCCAGGTACACGCCCCGGCCAGCCCCTGCACGAATCGCGCCGAATCCAGCACCGCCGCCGCCGGCGCCCACCCGAAGACCAGCGTCGAGGCCCCCATGAGCGCCAGCCCGAGCAGAACGGTCGTCCGGTAGCCCAGGCGGCCGGTGAGCAGCCCGCCCGGCAGCGCCCCGACCAAGGTGCCCAGCGGATAGCTTGCGACCAGGATCCCCGCCCCGGCTTTGGACAGGTGCGCGACATGCGTGTAGTGCGGCAGCAACGGCGTCAGCGCCGTGAAGAACATCGTGTCGACCAGCACGAGCACGCACACGAACAGCAGCAGCGCCCGCAGTGGCCGGGTCAGCGGCAACCGCCTCACGCCCTGTTCCGGCAGGCGATCAAGGTCGGCATGCTGTGATCTTTACACAGGCAGGCAAGGTCCGGGCCGGCGTGCCATCGCAGCAGGGTCCGCGGGGAACTGATCAAGCGCAACTCACGCAGATAGCTGCCGGGCAGCAGCCCGGGCCAGAGCCGCCAGGACCGCGCGGTCGGCCTAGGACAGCCTCGGTGTCTTGACCTACCGCTGAAGGACGGTGACCTGGTGAACTCCGCGACTACTTCGATCTCATGACCATCGAGCAGCGGACAGGACGCATGGTTGATGAAGGCCTAGCTCTCTTTCTCGAGCGCTTCCAGCCTGAATACCCGACCAGGCGATCAACCACATCCTGCTCGGCCTCGGCTACTTCGACGACGTCGACCCTGACGACGCCCTCCCTGTCTAACGTCAGCAGATCGTTGACTACTGGACGCGCAGACAGCGCGAAATCATCGCCACCCGCAGCCGCCAGCCGCACAAACGACGGCGTGCCGCTACTGTCCGCCCAGTCCGAATGCCTCCCCCACCGCAGTGATTCCCGCAATGTCGGCGAAGGGAAAGCTGAAGATCACTTCGTCAGCGCCGGCCTCGATGTGACCTGCGACCAGGCCGGGAATCTCGTCGGGCTGGCCGACGGTGAATCCGGCGATCTCCCCGGCAGAGCCGCCGCCCGCCGCCAGCATCTCCCGCACCTCGGCCGTGTTCTGGCTGGACGTGGTGAGGATCAGCGGGGTCATCCAGGTCACGCCGACCTCGGCTGGATCCCGGCCGACCTCGGCGCAATGGCGGCGAAGCACGCCGATCTTGCGGGCCAGCGTGCTGACGTCCCCCGTCACGTTGCACATGTCCGCGTAGCGGGCCACCAGCCGCAGCGTCCGCTTCTCCCCGCCGCCGCCGATCATGATCTTCGGCCCGCCTGGCTGCACGGGCCGGGGCAGGTTGCGGGCGTGATCGAGCCGGTAATAAGTGCCGGAGAAGCTCACATCGTCGCCGGTGAACATGGCCCGGCAGACCTGAACCGCTTCCTCCAGCATGTCCAGGCGCACCCGGTTACCCGGATAGTCGATGCCGAGGCCCTGGTGCTCAACGTCGTACCAGGCGCCCCCGATGCCGAGGATGGCCCGGCCCCGCGAGATGACGTCCAGCGTCGTGACGATCTTGGCCAGGATACCGGGATTGCGATAGGTCACGCCGGTGACAAGCGTGCCGAGCTGCACCCGCCGGGTCCGCGCAGCCAGCGCCCCGAGCAGGGTATACGCCTCCAGCATCGGCTGGTCCGGCCCGCCCAATGGCGGCAGCTGGAAGAAATGATCCATGACCCACACCGAGTCGAACCCGGCTTCTTCCGCCGCCGTAGCCAGGCCGACAACATGCCCGAACAAGTCGGCCGGATCAAAACCGGAGAAGCTGGGCAGCTGCACACCGAATCTCGTCATAGCGCCACAGTAGCGACTCCCCCGGGACTCGCGGCAGCCCACCCACACCCACAGTCCGCCCCTGCGATTACAACGGCGAACCGATGCCGAGCTCGCCCGGATCGTTGACGACATCACGATTCCGGCCATACAGCACGCCTCCCATCACCGAGGACCCAGCCAGCCGGGAGAAAGCTGAGCAGCGCCAACCGCCGGAGCCCCCCGGACCGCTACACGGTCAAATGCGATGCTGCCGAGCAGATCGAGCATCCGGCCGCTGATGGACACCCGGCCGCCTGGAGTCAGCCTGGAGCAGATCGTGCTGCGGGTGAAGTGCGACAAGGGGGAGGTCTGCTGCCACCAGCACGTCGGGACGCAGTCGGCGAGCGACCGCTCGCGCGTCTCGATACGGTACTGAGGCCTGCCGTCCTTCAGGACGTCGATGTCTCCTGCGCCGGCGTCGGCGAGCCGGAACCGGCCGGCCGGATCGCCCTGGTCATCCCTGGCTTCCAGCAGCAGCGGGTAGTCACTGTGACTGCCGAAGCCCACGTCGGCGAGCCATGGCCCGCTGCCGTCGGCCGGGCGCACGATGAGCGCCAGATGATCGAACGGCGGGCCCAGGCCGGCCTCCCCGTACACCCGGGCGGCGACCCGGCTCACCCGCGCGCCGAGCGCCTCTAGCAGCAGCGCGAATGCCCCGTTGAGCTCATAGCAGAAGCCGCCGCGGCGACGGCGCACGATCTTGTCGATCAGGTCGCGCTCATCCAGCGAGACCGGCTCGGCCAGGTGAATGCTTAGGTTCTCGAACGGCACTGTCAGCTGGTGCGCACGGTGCAGCGTGCGCAGACCCGCTGCGTCACTGACAGCCGGCGCGGTGACGCCGACGCGGTTCAGATAGGCCACCACGGTTTGGTGATCCACCGGCATCCTCCGGATAGGCGCAAAGCCGCTGCCAGATTGCGATGATGACGATAACACTGACGATGAGGCTCAGGCCGGACACCGGACGGCAGCCACGCAGCATGGTCAGCCGCCATCGCCCAGCCGGCAGGTGCGCGCCGGCCGGTGCGTGACCCATGGGATGGCAGGTCGTCGTACCGGCGCATGGAACCACAGTCCGTTCGGGAACTGATCTCTCATGTCTCCGAACGGATCGTCGTGGAGGAAATAGCCGCCCTCAGGGCCGCCGGTGGCCGTCCATTGCCTGAGCGATCCGCAACGCCCAGGCAATGGACGCATTCGCCGAGCGCCTGTTGTCCGTTAGTGAGCGGAGGCGGCCTGGGTGATAAGGGTGGCGACCGCGGCGGGTTGGGACAGGTAAATGGCGTGGCTGCCGGGGCTTTCGGTCACCGTCGAGCCAGCGCGTTCGGACATGGCGCGCTGCGCGGGCGGGGGGATCATCCGGTCGTCGGTGGCGACCAGGTACCAGCTCGGCTTGATCCGCCAGGCGGCTTCGGTGATCGTCCCGCCGAGCGCGCTCACCCCCCAGGGGACCTGGGAGTCGGCCATGAACGCGGCCTGTCCGGCGGGCAGGTCACCCGCGAAGGAGGCGGCGAACTTGTCGCGGTCCAGGAACAGGAAGCCGTCCTTGGGCGGCAGGATCGGCGGGAGCGGCGCGCCGGGTGGCGGGTCGGCGATCAGCGTGCTGACCGACTCGCCCTTGTCCGGCGCGAACGCTGCGATGTACACCAGGGCGGTGACCTTGTCGTGCAGGCCCGCCTCGGTGATCACCGCCCCGCCGTAGGAGTGGCCGACCAGGATGACCGGGCCGTCCTGGTCGTCGATGACCCGGCGGGTCACGGCTACGTCGTCCTCCAGTGACAGGGTCGGGTTCTGCACGACGGCGATGTGGTAGCCGTCCTTCGTCAGGAGGTCATGCACCGCCTGCCAGCCGGACCCGTCGACGAACCCGCCGTGCACGAGAACAACGTTCTTCAGTGTCGTTGTGTCATTCATGCTGGTCTCCTTTTCACCGTGTGAACGGTTGTGGAATATCCGTCACGCTAGGCGGGCGGCGCCGGGGATCGCTTCGATCAGATGACGTAGATCCGATGACGATCTCCGGCGGACGCGCCAGGCGGGCTCGCGCCGCGGGTCCGGGCTGAGAGTGGCGGGCGACGGGTCCTGCCGGCGGGGCTACGGCTGTTCGGGCGGGAGATCGGCGAGCGCATCGCGCAGCGCGGCACGGGTGGTCACGCCGAGTTTGGGGAACAGCTGGTGCAGGTGGGTAGAGACCGTACGCGGAGACAGGTACAGCCGCTCGCCGATCTGCTTGTTGGTCAAGCCGACGGCCGCGAGCCGGGCGATCTGCCGCTGCTGGGGTGTGAGGGAAGCTGGCCCCTCGGCATGGGCATGCCCGAGGGTAAGACCTGTGGCGCGTAGCTCATTGCCGGCCCGGGTCGTCCAGGGCTGGGCGCCGAGCCGCTGGAAGGTATCCCGTGCGGCGGCCAGGTGGGTGCGCGCCGCGGTGGTGGCCTTGACACGGCGCAGCCGCTCCCCGTAGGCGAGCTGGATTCGGGCCTGGTCGAACGGCCAGCGCTCGGCGCCAGGGATGGCGAGCGCGGTTTCGAACAGATCGCCGTACGTCTCATCAGCGCAGGCCATGGCGGCCGACCCGTGAGTGATCATCGCAAGCCGCGGCGAGATGCCGGCGATGCCAGCCTCGGACACGGCGGCCACGTGCGCGGCGGCCTCGGCGTGGCGGCCAGAGCGCACCGCAGCCTCGACTAGGTCCATGATCAGCCACAGTGCGTGGGGGACGTGTGAGGCCAGCACACCTGCAGGGCTGACGGCGGCGGCGTGCCGGTAGGCATCCTCGAAATCGGCGCGGCCGAGCGCGGCGATCGCCAGGACGTGCCACGCGTAGTTCTGGACCGAACGGACGCCGCGAGGTGTTGCCCACCCGGCCATCCGGACAGCCAGGGCCTCCGTGGTGTCCTGGTCGCCACGGGCGGCTGCGAGCAGCGCCTGCAGGAAGATCCCGGGCCAGGCCAGCAGCCGGTAGTCGTGGGTCTGGCACAGCATCAGGCCTTCTTCGGTCACCTGGGTTACCTGCTCCCATTGACCGGTGAAGAACGCGTCATTGCCGAGCAGGAACAGGGCTTCGATGGCTGAGGTGATCGCACCGCCTGCGCGTCCGTCCTGCACAACCCTCCACAGCGCGGCCCTGCACCCGGTCAGGCGGTCGAGGTAGGCAGCTGCGATGCCGGTGCGGACGATGCGGGCCGGGATGGTTTCCCGGCTCAGCCTCGCGATGGCAGCATCTAGCCGGCCGAGTGCGGGCGGCGCCAGGCGGACCGGGTCAGAGAAGGTCTTTCCGAGAATGGCCAGTAGCTCCGGGGGACGCGGGGTGAGCCGGCCGATCGCGGTGTCGAATGGTCCCCACAGGTAGGCGCGCCCGCCGAAGAAGCACACCAGCAGCAAGGTGTACAGCCCTTCGATGAGGACTTTGTCATGGGCGTCGCCCGGATCAGGCAGGGTTTCGATCGCGCCGGTCATCAGCCGGTGCGCGGTGTCAACGTCGCCGTCGCTGTTGAGCAGGTGGTAAGCACCTGCGACCGCAGCGGCCAGCGACCCGCCGTGTTCGGGGTCGGCTTGGCGTGCGGCCTCGAGCAGGCGTGGCGCCTCACTCAGATCACCAGTCACGATCGAACCAAGATAGGCGGCCTCTGCCATTCTGCTGGCCCGGTCGGAGCCGACCGGACTCAGCTCGGCAGCGCGGAGCAGTTCGCTGATGGCGCCCACCCCGCCGCCGCGCCGCAGATTCGCATGGGCCACGCCTTGCAGCAGGGCGGCGACCCGCTCATCGGGCTCGACCGCCGCTTCGGCCAGATGCCATACTTGCCGTTCAGGCTGATCGGCGAGCCGTCCGGCCAGCACCCGGTGGGCCCGGCGACGCTGATCACCGGTCGACAACTCCACCACCGCTGACCGGATCAACGGGTGCCGGAACACTAGCCGACCGGCGGACGGATCGATCCGCACGAGCCGTGCTCGTTCCGCAGGCGCCAGGCCTTCGATCTCCCCGTCCCCCCTCCCGGCGGCCTCCAGCAAGCGCAGGTCCCCGGTTCCGCTCAGGACCGCGAGCAAAAGGAGCTGGAAGGTCACCGCAGGCAGGTCGCTGATCCGTGCGGCGAACATCGCCTGGAGACGCCGGCTGAGCGGCAGGACCGTAGGCATCCCGCCCGCCGAAGAGCGCTGCAGATCATCCAGCGCCACCGGCAACTCCAGCAGCGCCAGCGGATTACCCTGCGCCTCGGCCAGCAATCGCTGGCGGACCCGCGGCGCCAGCGCGGGAAAACGGTCCTCCAGCAGGGCCATCGCCGCCGCGTTGTCGAGCGGCTGCAGCTCATAGCCCGGCAGGCCCGCGCGCTCGAAGAAACCTTCTTCTCCCGCCCGGGAAGCGGCAATCAGGCCGACCCGGCTGCCATCGAGGCGGCGCGCCGCAAACCCCAGGACGACGGCGCTGGCCCGATCCAGCCACGGCAGGTCGTCAACGATCACCAGCAGCGCAGTGGCGACCGCAGCCTGGCGAAGCAGGGCAAGCGCCGCGTTGGCCACCAAGAGCTGGCTCGGCGGCGGCCCATCCCCTAGGCCCAGGGCAACGGTCAGCGCCTGGCGGTGCGCCGCGTCCAACCGCTGCAGTTCCCCCAGCAGCGGGTGCATCACCTGGTTAAGCCCGGCGAAACTCACATCCGCCTCGAACTCGGCCCCCACCGCGCGCACCACCCTGATGCCGACCGCCGCGGCCCGCGCCGCCGCCACCTCCAGAAGCAAAGTCTTGCCGACCCCGGCATCCCCGGACATCAGCAGTGCGCCACCCCCGGTCGCGGCCCGCTCGACGAACGAGCCGATGAACGCTAGCTCTTTATCACGGCCGATCAGGAACCTGGCCGAACCCGGCAGGTCCGAGCCACCATCATCCATCGGCGGCATCCGGTCCCCCAATCGTGGAGCTACAGCGCGACACTACGCTCACCAGCGCGCTTAGTCATGACGCCAAGTGCCAGACATCAACCACGGCGCCGACCTGGCCTCATTCCGGCCGACCAGATCCCGGACTTCGGCGTGCGGGATGGCCTGCTCAAGGCAGTTACGGGTGATCTGAAGGCTGCGCGTGGGGAAAGCCGCCCGGCCAGCGCGTCCAGGGTCTCCTGGACGTCTCCGGCGGTAAGCCCTTTGGCTCTTCGTTTACTCTTCGCTACTAGGGCGATATTTCGAAAAAAACTTCTGACCTTGTGGATACAACTGGATTCGAACCAGCGACCCCTCGCTTGTAAGGCGCAACCGAGCCGTCGCGGGACGTCGCCGCCGGGTGTCCCGGTCATGTTCCATTCAAATAGCCGGAGATCCTCCCGTAGACGCACTGCCGATGGACCGAGGAGCCAGCTTAATCTTCGCCGCCGTGCAAACAGCCAGAGCCACCTGCACCTCGTCCCTTCGGGATCGACAGCGTCAGCCACGGCAGCCTGGTGAGGTGGGGATCTTGCCTGCGATGACGTCGACGCGGCTGTCGCCGGGGCACGCAGCCGCTACAAATCGACCAAATGCTCACATAAGGGTCGGAGTTATGATTATCGACATCAATGCACGCGTCCCGGAGGTCCAGCCATGACGACTGCACCCACGACCGCTCCCGCCCAGGGCACCGAGAAGATCCAGGACGCCGGTCACGTCGACGTCCTAATCGTCGGCGCCGGGGTCTCCGGCATCGGCGCCGCGCACCACCTGCGGGCCCAGTTCCCCGACCGGACCTTCGTCATCCTGGACGCCCAGGACAACCGGGGCGGAACCTGGTGGACCCATCGGTACCCGGGCGTGCGCTCCGACAGCGACCTGTTCACCTACGGCTACCGGTTCAAGCCGTGGCGGGGCCCGTCGATCGCGGCGGGCGAGGAGATCCTCGCCTACCTCGACGAGGTCATTGACGAGTACGACCTCGACCAGTACATCCGCTACCGGCATCGGGTCACTGCGGCCAGCTGGTCCACCGAGGACCGCCGGTGGACCGTCGAGGTCACCCGGGGCGACACCGGACCGCAACTGCGGTTCACCGCCGGCTTCCTGTGGATGTGCCAGGGCTACTACAACCACGCCAAGCCCTACCGGCCCCGGTGGGAAGGCATGGACCGCTTCCAGGGCGTGGTCGTGCACCCCCAGCGGTGGCCCGAGGACCTCGACCTAGCGGGCAAGCGTGTCGTCGTGATCGGCTCCGGTGCCACGGCCGCGACGCTGATCCCCGCGATAGCCCAGGAGGCGGAGCACGTGACGATGCTGCAGCGCTCCCCTTCCTACTACTTCGCCCCACCCACGACGCACGAGCTCGCCGTGATGCTGGGCCCCCTGGACCTTCCCGATGAGTGGATGCACGAGATCATGCGCCGCCAGTACATCACGCAATACCACTGGCTGGCCCGGACGTCGTTCGAAGCGCCCGACGAGCTGCACGCGTTCCTCATCGAGTCCATTCGCCCGCTGCTGCCCGAGGGCTTCGATGTCGACAAGCACTTCACCCCCCACTACCGCCCGTGGCAGCAGCGCATCGCCATCGTCCCGGACGGTGATCTGTTCGCGACCCTGCGCGAGGGGAAGGCCTCGATCGTCACCGACACCATCGAGACGTTCACCGAGCACGGGATAAAGGTCAGCTCCGGTGAGGAGATCCCCGCCGACATTGTCGTCACCGCCACCGGCTTCAACCTGTCGGTCCTCGGTGACGTCGCGTTCACCGTCGACGGCGAACCGGTCGACTTCACCGAACGTGTCACCTGGCGCGGCGTCATGATCAACGGCGTGCCGAACATGGCCTACGTCTTCGGCTACTTCCGGCACAGCTGGACCCTGCGGGTGGACCTGGTCAGCGACCTGGTGGGCCGCCTGCTGGCCGACATGCAGGACAAAGGCGCCACGATGGTGGTCCCCACCCTGCGACCCCAAGACAAGGACATGCAGCTGCGGCCGTGGTCCGATCCGGAGAACTTCAACTCCGGCTATGTCATGCGCTCGCAGCACATCCTGTTCAAACAGGGCGATCGCGAGCCGTGGACCCACATGCTGGAGCACGAGCAGGAGCGCGAGATCCTGCCCGAGGCGGACCTCGACGACGGGACGCTCGTCTACCGCTGAGTCCGGCAGGCCGACTCGAGTCGCCAACGCCGCGGTCGGTCAGTGGCCTCACCCCATCCCGGTGCAGCTGGATCGTATTTGACCACGCCCCGGGCAGCGCCCATCCGGAGAGCGCTGGCACGGTCACCATCGTGCACCGGGGACAAAGCCGCTACCCTGACCGGCCCTGGCCCTCTGGCAGAACCTGCCTCCGCCATCTGGTGGGTGAGGACCGTACCTGCCGGAAGGCAAGGAACAAGAACGCGATCATGCACGACGCCAGATGATCAGTCACGATTGAGGTGAGAACAACCAGGAGGCAGGAGGAAGGCTACTCGATGACACGTGTCGCGATCATCGGAGGAGGCATCGGCGGACTGACCGCGGCGAACGCGCTGTCGCGGGCGGGGATCGAGGTGGCGGTCTACGAGGCGGCCGCCGAGCTCAAAGAGATCGGAGCCGGCGTCGCCCTGCACCCCAACGCGATGAAGGTGCTGCGTGCCATCGGCGTGGAGGACAGCGTCCGCAAGGTTGCGGGGCGGTCGCATTGGCAGTTCATGCGCAACTGGAAGACGGGCCGGGTGATCGCCAAGACGAGCCGGCAACAGCAGGCGGCTTCGTTCGGCACAGAGGGCGCGACCGTGCATAGGGCCGATCTCCTCGACGTGCTCGCCGGCGCGCTGTCGGCCGGCGTCGTCACCTTGGGCAAGCGATGCACGGTAGTGCGGCCCGACGGTGACATCGCGGTCGCGCGCTTTGCGGACGGCAG
>Ga0208696_1000532_pt1 | contig 24995 bp, 27 predicted proteins | sample Sb_taG_9_FD_187711 | JGI IMG/M metagenome (GOLD analysis project Ga0208696, IMG submission 187711) | Peat soil microbial communities from Weissenstadt, Germany - Sb_50d_b_LC metaG (SPAdes) (version 2) | ecosystem: Environmental > Terrestrial > Soil > Wetlands > Peat | place: Germany... | reverse complement strand
GTCTACCAGGGAGAACCCGTAGTTGAACGAGGACCCGCCCAGGCCGTCGCCGTGGGTGACCTCGATGACCTCCACGCCGGCCGCGTCCAGCGCATGGACGGTGGCGCGGACCTGCTCCTCGGTGAACTGGTGCGCCATCGCGTGGCTGCCGTCGCGCAGGGTGGTGTCGGTGATGCGCAGGTGGCGCGGCTCAGCGGAAGGGGCTGATGCGGTGGAAGAGGCAGGGATGGTGGAAGGGGCGGAGGGGGTGGGGGTGGTCATGCGGTCACCTGCTCGGACCGGAGCTGGGCGATGACCTCGCCGACGCGGGCGGCGGCCGAGGTCATGATGTCCAGGTTGCCCGCGTATTCGGGCAGGTAGTCGCCGGCCCCCTGGACCTCCAGGAAGACGGCCACCCGGGCGTTCCCGTGCCAGGACTCGCGGGCCTCGTCGAACTGCGGCTCGGCGCGCAGCGTGTAGCCGGGCACGTAACGCTGCACCTCGGCCACCACCTGGTAGATGGATGCGGCGATCACGTCGGTGTCAGCGTCGGCCGGTATGGCGCAGAACACCGTGTCCCGCATGATCATCGGTGGCTCGACCGGGTTGAGGACGATGATCGCCTTGCCCCGCCGCGCGCCGCCGACGGTCTCGATGGCGCGGGACGTGGTGTGGGTGAACTCGTCGATGTTCGCCCGGGTGCCCGGGCCGGCCGACCGGGAGGCCACAGACGCGACGATCTCCGCGTAGGGCACCGGCACGACCGAGGAGACGGCGTGCACGATCGGGACCGTGGCCTGGGCGCCGCAGCTGATCATGTTGATATTCGGGGCGTCCAGGTGAGCGTGCAGGTTGACCGGCGGGCAGACCGGCGGCCCGAGGGCGGCCGGAGTCAGGTCGATGGCCTGCATCCCCGCCTCCAGGTACCGCGGCGCGTTGGCTTTGTGCGCCTTGGCCGAAGTGGCCTCGAACACCAGCTGCGGCAGCGGGTCCTGGCGCAGCAGCCAGTCAAGCCCCTCGGCCGAGGAGTCCAGGCCGAGCTCGCGGGCGCGGGCCAGCCCGTCGGACTCGATGACCCCGACCATGTAGCCGACCTCGATGTGGTCGCTGCGCCGCAGCTTGGCCAGCAGGTCGGTGCCGATGTTGCCGGGGCCGACGATGGCCGCCAGGGTTTTCGTCGTGCCCATCTCAGTGCCCATTTCGGTGCTCATCTCGGGGCCCCTTCCCAGAGGCGCTTGGTCGCGATCGCGGCGCCCTCGGCGAGCGCGGCGAACTTGGCCCACACCACGGTCGGATGCACCTCGGGCGAGAACGTCGCCCGGGAGGAGAACCCGCAGTCGGCGCTGGCGATGACATTCTCCCGCCCGACCAGCCCGGCGTACTGGCAGATGCCGTCGGCGATCAGCTCGGGATGCTCGACGTAGTTGGTGGCGTGCCCGAGCAGCCCGGGCAGCAAGATCTTCCCCTCCGGCAGGGCCGCGTCCGCCCAGATCCGCCACTCGTGCTGGTGCCGGGGGTTGGCCACCTCGAAGGAGTAGGCGCCCGCGTTGATCCGCAGCATGACCGGCACCACCTCGGCCAGCGGGATATCGTTCAGCCGCGGGCCGTGGTTGAGCCCGTAACAGGTGTGCAGCCGGATCCGGTCCTCCGGAATCCCGCGCAGGGCGTGGTTGAGCGCGTCGATGTGCTCTTCGGCCCGGCGGCGGCGATCGGCCGGATCGCTGCGGCCGTCATCGGTCAGGATCTCGATTAGCCACGGGTCGTCGACCTGCAGCAGGAAGCCCGACTCGACGATGGCCAGGTACTCCTCGCGCATGGCCGCGGCCACCGCGGCCAGGTAATCCTGCTCCGAGGCGTAGTACTCGTTGCGGCCGAAGCCGCTGGGGCTGGTGGACGGCAGGAACGCCTCGGTCACCGGGCCGCCGGCTTCGGCCAGCGCCGCGCGCAGGTTCGCGATGTCCGCCTGCACCGCGTCCCGGCCGATGTAGGCGACCGGGCCGGTGCACACCATCACCCGCATCGGCGCCACCGTCGAGGAGTACTTGGACATGTAGCCGTGGTAGTACTCGGGGAAGTCGTCGATCTCCCGCTGCCAGGACGGCGGCAGCAGCGTCTCGCCCTCCACCTGGTCGAACCCGGCCAGCCGCTCCTTGACGTAGGTGAGGAAGGAGACCTTGCCCTGTTCCCCGTCGGTGACCACGTCCAGGCCCGCGGCGACCTGCCTGCGCACCACGTCACGGACCGCGTCGCGGACCAGCTGGTCAAAGGCGGCCGGGTCGTACGGCCGTGCGTGCTCCTTCTCCCGCATCATCTCAAGCAACCCGGGCGGCCGGGCCAGGCTGCCGACGTGCGTGGTGAGGATGCGTTCGCTGCTGCGCTGCATGGGTTATTCCTCTGCTGACTGGGCGAGCAGCGCGCCGACCCGCCGGGCGGCCCGGCAGACGCACGCCGCGATGAAGTCCTTGCGCAGATCGAGAATACGGCCGGTCGGCCCGACCACCGAGATCGCCGCGGCCGGCCGCATGCCGCCGCCGGGCGCGGGAACCAGCACAGGGGCCGCCACCGAGGAGTAACCGCGGGTGAACTCGTCCCGGGTGCCGACCCAGCCGGCCGTCCTGGCGGTCGCCAGGACCCGGCCGAGCCGTTCGGTGTCGGTGATCGTGAACGGCGTGTGCTTGCGGCGCGGGACGGCCAGCGTCTCGGCCATGATGTCCTCGTCGAACGCGGCGAGCACGCGACCCGAACTCGAGGAGTACCCGGGGACCCGGCGGAGCACCTCGCCGCTGAGCTGGAAGCCGAGCCCGGTGTTCCCGTATCGGTCGATGTAGACCACGTGCCCCGCCACCGGCACGCCGAGCTGCACCATCTCGCGCAGTTGCTCCTGCAGGTCGATGAGCACCGGCCTGGCCACGTCACGGACTGGCATCCGCTCGGCAGCCAGCAGCCCAAGTTCGAACATGCGCAGGCTCAGCCGGTACCTTCCGCCGCCTGCCCGCTCCAGCAGGCCCCCAGCGGCCAGGGCGGACAGCATCCGGCAGGCCGTGCTCTTGGCCACGCCGAGCTCGCGGGCGAGCTGGGTGGCGCCGAGCTCGCGGTGAGCGGCGAAGCAGTCGAGCACGGAGGCCGCGATCGAGACCGACCGCAGGCCGTGCGCGTCTTCCGGGGCCGGTGGTGCAGGCAGGGCGGATGAGGTAGGTGGGGCTGATGGGGCGGAGGGGGTTGCCGGGGCGGGTGGGGCGGGTGAGGCGGCGGGGGAAGCGGCCGTTAGCGCGGGCACGCTGTCAGTCCCAGACCGGCATCTCGTCCGGCGGGGGCACGTTCACCTCGGTGACCCGGTTGCGGTAGGCCACCAGGGCGGTCCCGCCGCCGCGGCGGATCCGCACCACCACTTCCTCGGTGTTGTACGGCTCCCCCGGGTCGTAGCCGTGCGCCCAGGTGGCGAAGGCCCGGATCGGCCCGGAATGGGTGGCCGCGATGATCCGGGTGTCCGGCGACTCCGCCATCAGCCGGTGGAAGCCGCGCCAGAAGCGGCGCACGCAGGACTGCGGCGGCTCGAAGTACATCAGCGGGATGGTCAGCCACATGTAGATCGGGTCCGCGCCGCCGAGCTGGGTGCGGTAGAACCGGTCGATCTCCACCAGCCAGCGCGGCCGGTCGCCGACCGCCATCCGCTCCAGCTTCTCCATCAGCGCCTGGTACTGGCGGAACGCCGAGGTGACGTCGCGCGGCCCTTCCGGCGTCCAGACCTGGAAGTTGCGCAGCTCGGGGATGGGCTCGGGCTTGCCGATGTCGGCCTCGCGGCCCCATTGGTGCAGCCCGTCGGTCATGCCGCGGTAGATCTGGTCGGCGGTCTGCCGGGCCCGGCTGGTGTCGGCGCAGACGATCCGCACCTTCTGCCCGGGGCGGACGCTCTTGGACAGGCTGTGCCCGCGCTGGTGGGACTGCCAGCCGCCCATCGGGGTCAGGCCGGAGTCGGTCGAGTAGCCCTGGGTGATCCCGTGCCTGATGATCCGGATCTCGGTGGCGAAGTCCTCCTGCGGCTTGCGCTCCGGCGGCGCGACGATCTCCTTGTCCCGGGACGTCCCGGCGAACTCCCTGGTGAAGCTCTCCCCGTCCACTTCGAGCAGGGCTGTGGCTGGGCTCTGCGCGCCTCGCTCGCGGAACCGGCGCAGGTAGAGCGGCAAGTCGGCGTCCGCGTCGGCCTCGGTGAGGCTCGCGGATTGAGCGGCCTGCTTGAGCCCACGTCGTTCGGCATAACGGGCTAGGTAGTAAGGAGCATCGGTACGGTCGGTACGGCGGAACGCGGCGCCCGCCGGAGCAGGACGCTCGCCGTTCTCCTCGCTCATCAGGAGTGCACCGTGAAGAAGCGCTCGTTGACCTGGCCTGCGTAGTAGAACATGGCCCGGCCCATCTCCTCCTCGGTCCAGGTGATCGGCTCGAAGTCCGGGTCGACCCAGTAGCCGCCGGTGAACACCTCGTTCCTGTTGCCCACCGGGTCGAAGAAGTAGACGGTATAGCCGCGGGTGACGCCGTGCCTGGTCGGCGCCACGTCGATGGTCACGCCGTTGAAGGCCAGCAGGTCGGCGGCCTCGCGCACCCCGTTCCAGTCGTCCACCCAGAAGGCGAAGTGGTGCAAGGCCCCGTTCGGCCCGGTGACGATGGCGATGTCGTGCGGGGTGTGCGAGCGCTCCAGCCAGACGGCGAGCTGGTGGCCGTCGTTGGCGAGGATCTGCTCGGTCAGCCGGAACTCCAGCACGTCACGGAAGAACGCGCATGAGCCGTCTACGTCCTCGGCCATGATGAAGATGTGGTCAAGCCGGGGCGGCGCGATGCCGACCAGGTTGGCCGGGCGCGGCGGCGGGTTGGTCAGCGGCAGCATGTTGCCGACCTTCTCCATGCCGTAGACCAGCTCGACCAGGTGGCCGGACGGGGCCTCGAACCTGATCGCCTCGCCCCAGCCCGGGCCTAGCTCTCGTGCGGCGAAGCGCTTGACCGTGATCCCGGCTTTTTCCACCCGGCCGGCGTAGTAGTCCAGGTCGCCCGCCTCGGCCACCTTGAACGACATGTGATCCAGGCCGTAGGTGGGCGCCTGGCGCAGCACGACCGAATGGTGCTCGTGCTCGTCCCAGCACTTCAGGAACACCCGGCCCTCTTCGTGGGCGACCTCGATGAGGCCGACCACTTCGGTGTAGTAGGCCGTGCACAGCTCGAGGTCGGGAACCCTGACCTCGACATGCTGCAGGCGCAAGATGCGATCGCTCATAAGCTCACCTTCAGGTGTGGAAGCTCAGGAAACGCTGGCTGATGACGTTCTCGTAGTAGAACAGGCCGCGGCCGAACTGGTCCTCGGTCCAGGTGATCGACGGGAAGTCAGGGTCCGGGCGGTACCCGCCGGTGAACACCTCGTTCCTGATGCCGAGCGGGTCGAAGAAGTAGATGGTGTTGCCGCGGGTCACCCCGTGCCTGGTCGGCCCCTGGTCGATCTGCACGCCGTTGAAGGCCAGGATGTCGGCGGCCTTGCGGACCTGGTCCCAGTCGTCCAGCCAGAAGGCGAAGTGGTGCAGGGCTCCGTTCGGGCCGTTGACGATGGCGATGTCGTGCGGGGAGTGCGAGCGTTCCAGCCAGACGCCGAGCTGGTGGCCGTTGGCGTCGAGGACCTGTTCGGTCATCCGGAAGCCGAGGACCTGCTGGAAGAACGCGCCGGCCTCGCCGACCTCCTCGGCGTTGATCAGCATGTGGTCCAGGCGCGGCGGCGCGATCCCGGGCAGGTCGGGCGGCGGCACCGGCGCCGGGTTCAGCTTGCCCAGCAGGCCGCCGGTCTTGTCCAGCTCGTAGACCAGCTCCATGGTCTGCCCGGACGGGATGCCGAACCTGATCGACTCCCCCTGCCCCACCGCCTCGCCGCGGCTGACCCGCTGCACCTGGCAGCCGTAACCCTCGACGGCCTTTTCCAGTTCGGCGAGGTCATCGGGGTGCTCGACCCGGAAACTGAACAGGTCCAGGCCGGTGCGCGGGTCGTAGCGGAGCCGGACCGAGTGGTGGTCCTCCTCGTCCCAGCACTTGAGGTAGACGGTGTCCTCGCCGCGCCCGGCCAGCTGCAGCCCGAGCACCTCGGTGTAGTAGGCGGTGGACAGCTCGAGGTCGGGGGTGCGAACGTCGACGTGGGCAAGGCGCAGGATTCCCACGGTGCCTCCCGGGGCTGGTAAACGCTTGACGGCTCGAACATACCTCGCCTAATGTTCCAGATAAAGCCCCTGCGTTCCATATAGAGGAACGCTACGTCTCGTCGGTGAGCCCTCTGGAAAAAGCTCTGGGAAAAGGCACTGCGATGTCGACGCCGGAACAGATGCGTGCGGCCGTCGCGCGGTACGTCGAGGAGATCCACCGCGCCTACGTGGCGCAGGCGCTGACCTTCCCGGCCGCCGTCCGCGGCCGGATGCCGCTGCTCGCGGGCGGGCCGCTGACCGTCGCGGCGGTGGGCGCGCGGAACCTGCACGTGCTGGCCACGCGGGACTCACTTGGACCGGTACACGGGCAGGAAGTGGAGGTCCGCGGCTCTGTGGAGGGGCTTTCCTGGACGCTGCGGTTCTTCGACTCGGTGGTGCTGCCCGAGCTCGCGCTGATCGACGAGTCGGCGGGGCCGGCCTTTGCCGAAGTCCGGCACGCGCTGGGCGTGGGGACCGTGGTGTACCACTTCGTGGCTTCCCCGGGCGCTGGGTTGTCTGCGCACCAGGCGGCACACGTCGGCACCGGGCTGGCGGGCGGGCATTCGGCGGCGGCACGGGACTTCGAGACGATCCGCAGCCGGGTGCGGGGCCGGGAGGACCTGGTGGACGAGATGGCCGGCGCGGCGGCGGCGGGGCTGGTCCGGGCGCACGCCATGCTGGCCGCGGCGATCGCGCCGCGCAATGAGGCACTCGGTGCCCTGGCTTCGCAGTCTCGTCCCGATCCGGATGCGGTGCGGCGTGAGCTGCTGGCCGCGGTCGGCGGGCGGACGCAGTGGCAGCCGCCGGCGCAGCCGGCCGAGCCGGCAGGGCCGGCGTCGTGACGCCGGGCGGTGCCCAGGGGGGCGGGCTTTCCACGGTGCGCAACGCGGCCCGGCTGCTCAAGGTGTTCCGGTCCCGGGAGGCCGATCTCGGGGTCTCCGAGCTGGCCCGGCGGCTGGGCCTGGGCAAGAGCACGGTGCACCGGCTGCTCACCACGCTGGCCGCCGAAGGGCTGATCGAGCAGAATCCGCGCACCGGCGGCTACCGGCTCGGCATCGTGATGTTCGAGCTGGGCGAGGCGGTCCGGGTGCACATGGACCTGCACGCCGCGGCCGCGCCGGTGCTCGGCGAGCTGCGCGCCCAGACCGGGGAGTCGTCCCAGGTGGGGGTGCTCGACGGGCACGAGGTCGTGTACGTGGACCGGCTGGAGAGCACGCACTCGCTGCGGCTGTTCACCGAGACCGGGCGGCGGGTGCCGGTGCACTGCACCAGTTCGGGCAAGGTGCTGCTCGCCTACCTGCCGGAGGCCAGGCGGCACGCGGTGCTGCGCGCGGCCCCGCTGACCGCCCTTACGCCGCACACCATCACCGACCCCGAGCGGCTGGCCGCCGAGCTGGCCCGGGTCCGCCGCCGCGGCTGGGCCGAGGCCATCAACGAGCGCGAGATCGGCGTGGCGTCCATCGCGGCGCCGGTGCGCGACGTCACCGGCGAGGTGGTCGCCGCGATCAGCATCGGCGTCCCGCTGGCCCGGTGCAGCGTCATGTCGCTGCGCCGGCTGGCGCCCGTCATCATGGAGGCGGCCGAGGCGGCGTCGCGCCGGCTGGGCTGGTCGCCGGAATCGTCTTCGCAGCAACGGAAGGAAGGCTGGTCTTGACATGCCGCTGACGGACGTGGCCGGCAAGGCCCGGGCGCTGTACGAGGCTCGCCGCACCCGGCAGCCGATCGAGCCGTTCACCGACGCCGATCCCGACCTCGGCATGGCCGACGGCTACGCGGTGCAGCAGCAGCTGACCGCCATGCTGCTGGCCGACGGCGACTCGGTGGTCGGGTACAAGGTCGGGCTGACGTCCAAGCCGATGCAGAAGATGATCGGGGTCGACCAGCCGGACTACGGGCCGGTGCTGGCCTCGACCGTCTACGCCGACGGCGACGCGGTGCCGGTCTCGGCGTTCATCCAGCCCAAGCTCGAGGCCGAGATCGCCTTCGTGCTGCGATCCTCCCTGGCCGGGCCGGGCGTGAGCGTGCTGGACGCCCGGGCCGCCATCGCCGGGATGACCGCGGCGGTGGAGATCGTCGACTCCCGGTTCGCCGACTGGCGGATCAAGCTGGCGGACACGGTCGCCGACCTGGCGTCCAACGGGGCGGTGGCCATCTCGAGCCGGCTGGTCCCGCTGGAAGGACTGGATCCGCGGCTGATCGGGATGGTGCTCACCCGGCAGGGCGAGCTGGTCGACACCGGCGCCGGCGCGGCCGCCCTCGGCGACCCGGTCAAGGTGGTGGCCTGGCTCGCCAACACCCTCGGCGAGATGGGCGCCAAGCTGGAAGCCGGGCACCTGGTCATGACCGGGGCCCTGCACGCCGCCGTGACGATGCGAGCGGGGGACGTGTTCCGCGCCGACTTCGACCGCCTCGGCCCCGTCACCGTCCGCGTCACCGAGTAAGGATTGCTGCCATGACCCCACCTGACGAGATCGCGGCCCGGCTGACCAAAGCCCGGGCCGACCGCACGCCGATCAGCTCGCTATCCGCCGAGCTTTCCGGCTTCGACCTCGCCGCGGCCTACGACGTGCAGCGGCGGCTGCGGCTCGAAGCCGGACCGCTGGCCGGCTGGAAGCTCGGCGTGACCTCCCGCGCGAAGCAGGCCCAGGTCGGGGTGCACGAGCCGGTCCGCGGCCACCTGGCCGCCGCGGACGCGCTCGACCTCGGCGAGCCCCTCGTCGTGGCCCGGCACATCCAGCCCCGGTGCGAGCCGGAGATCGTCTTCATCATGGGGGCGGACCTGTCCGGGCCTTCGGTCACCTCGTCGGCGGTGCTGGCCGCGACCGCTTCGGTGGCGGTGGGCATCGAGGTGCTCGACTCCCGGTACGCCGACTACAAGTTCACCATGCCGGACGTGGTCGCGGACAATACCTCGGCGAGCCGCTACCTGGTCGGGTCGGCCGTCCCGGCGGCCGGCCTGGACCTGCGGCTGATCGGCGTGGTGCTCGAGCACAACGGCGAGGTGGTGGCGACCGCGGCGGGCGCCGCGGCGCTCGGCCACCCCGCGGCGGCGGTCGCCTGGCTGGTCCGCTCGCTGGCCGCCGAGAACGAGGGACTGCGGGCCGGTGACATCGTGCTGTCCGGCGGGCTGACCGCGGCCGTGCCGGTGCGGGCCGGGGACGTGGTGACCGCGACCGCCGACCGGCTCGGCACCGTCGAGCTCGGGTGCACGTGAGCAACGAGAGTGTGCCGAACGAGCCGGACGGGGCCCTGGTGCCGCTCGATCGCCCGGACGGGCAGACGCAATGGACGTTCTCGCACGCCGGACGGTCGTATGCGGTGTTCTCTGTCGACGGGGAGCTGCACGTCACCGACGGCGCCTGCCCGCACAACGGCGGCCCGCTGGCCGAAGGCCTGGTCCGCGACGGGGTCGTCACCTGCCCGTGGCACTGGTACAGCTACGAGCTGGCCACCGGCCGGTGCCGGACGGCGGCCGGCTACGAGCTGAGGCGGTACCCGGTCGTGCTGGCCGACGGCCGGCCGCACGCGTCGCTGCCCGCCCCCGAGCCGCCGCGGAGCTGGTCGGAGATCCTGCGCGCGCACGCCCGCCAGGGCAGCTCCGGCACGTGACCTGGCGGGCGTGCGCGGCTCGGGTCAGGCGGCGGCGAGGACGCCTACGCGGCGGCCGGCGGTCAGGCGGCCGGGGGATGTGCCGACGTAGGAGCCGGAGGTGGGGGCGACGTCTGAGTAGTCGCGGCCGGTCGCGACGGTGACGTAACCGCCGTCGGTGCGACGGCCGTTGCACGGGTCGAACGCGATGGCCTCGGCGTGGCCGGCCCGCGGCACGATCACCTCGACCCAGGCGTGGGTGCCGCCCTGGCCGAGCAGGTGTCCCGACACGTACCTGGCCGGCAGCCGGAGCAGATGGCACAGGGCGAGCATCACGTGCGCGTAGTCCTGGCAGACGCCGCGGCCCACGGCGAGCGCCTCGGCGGCCGTGGTGGTCACCGACGTGACGCCGTACTGGTAGGTGATCGCCTCGAAGACGGCGGCGCAGATCCGCTCGGCGGTGTCCTCTGGGTCCTGGTCGCCGGGCCGGGCGGTCTCCGGGACGAGGTCCGCGGCCATGGTCCGCAGCCGCTCGTCGGCCGCGGTGAGCGGGGTCGGCCGCAGCAGGCGCGGGCTGTGCAGCGCCTGCGCCGCGAGCACCGCGGGCCCGTCGTCGCGGATCCGTTCGAGGATGGCGGCCAGCCGGAACTCGATCGACTGCGGCACGCGCTCGGCCTGCAGCAGTGCCACGACGTTGCCGGCCGCGTCCCGGCGCACCCGGCGCCGCACCTTCGCGCCGGTCACCTCGAGCCGGTGCGCGCGCAGGTACTGGTTGCCGTGCCGGGCCGGAGGCACGATGACCAGCCGCTGTCGCAGCGACTCCACCGGCGCGTCGTATTCGTAGCGGAAGCTCTGCTCGAGAACGTAGCTGACGCGCCGGGCGGCGGCCAGGTCTAGCCCGCGGTGATCAAGCACCGGGGCGTTCAGCACCGAGGTATCAAGCATCATCGGGCTCCCTCCCCCGTCAGGTCTCCCCCAGCCTGGACTTCTTCTTCCGCCTGGACCACCATCGACTCGAGCAGCGGGCCGCCGAACGTGGTGGCCATCGCGACATCGGAGGCGTCCCGCCCGCGGCCGATCACGATACGGCCTTTGCGCCGGGTGTTGTTGCGGGGATCGAAAGTCCACCACCGGTCGCCCAGCCACACTTCCATCCAGGCCGCGAAGTCCATCGGCGCCGGATCCGGCGGGACGTCGAGGTCGGGCAGGTAGCCGAACACGTAGCGGGCCGGGATGTTCAGCGCCCGGCAGAACGAGATCGCGAGGTGGGTGAAGTCACGGCAGACCCCGCGCCTCCCCAGGTTGACGTCGGCGGCGCTGGACAGGGCCGTCGTACTGCCGTACTCGAAGGTCAGGTGGCCATGCACGTGATCGCAGATGGCCTGGACCCGGCGGTACCCGGGCGTCAGGCCGCCGAAGCGTGACCAGGCCTCGTCGCCGAGCACGTCAGGCAGGCAGTACCGGCTCGGCAAGGTGTAGATCAAGGTGTCGTCGGGGAGGGCATCGGGCGCGCACTCGGGCGCATCCTCGTCCACCTCCTCGGTCAGGTCGGGCACCACGGCCACGGCCTGGTACCGAAAGCTGGACCGGCCCGCGGGCAGCACCGCGCGCAGGCACGGGTTGCCGTACAGGTCGGCGTAGCCACGGATGGCCATGGCCGGCTCGGACGCCCACTGCCCGTTCTCGATCGAGATATGCGCGGATTCGGCCGGCTGCACCTGGAAGATCACCGGCGTGCTGACGGCGGCGACATAGGTGAAGTCGCATCCGATCAGGAGCCGGCGGGTTTCCATGATTCATGATCTATGCCGGATGTTTCCGGCGGGTTACGCCACGCCGGATGGGTGATCTGCCTGGCGTTGCCCAGGCGACGCGCTTGCTACCTGCTCCGCTATCCGGCCGATCTTGGCCAGCCGGGCCAGGGTGGGCCGGGATACGACCTCTGCGATGTCGTGCAGCGCCACGATGAGTTCCTCGACTCCGTCCAGGGGGACGTCGTCGCCCGCGTAGAGCAGGATGGCCCGGTAGTCCTCGGCCGAGATGGTCGCGCCGGGCAGTTCGATCGGCCCGGCGCCGGAGAGGAACAGCGCCGGGATCGAAGTGTCAAGGGCCAGCGCGACAGCGGCTAGCTCCGCCGCCGTGAACGCACGACGCCCGCGCTCGGCCTGGTGGACGGCCTGGCGGCTCCAGGGTTTACCCAGGTAGCGGCCCATAGCCTGGCCCAGCTGCGTGAGTGACATCTGCCGCGCCTCACGAAGGTGCGCGATCTGCTGACCAATGGCCACTTCGACTCGCATGCCATCCCCTCCTGTCTGTTATTACCCATAATGACAACGAAGTACACCGGTTGACAAATGCTGAATGCCGACCGTACTGTATCCGTACACCATTCTCTGTCATCTTGTGCGATGACGACCAACGGAGGCACGCGTGGCGTCCTTTCACCTAGAAGCGATCACTGCGGGCGACTGCGCGGTGCTGCGGATCGCGGGCGAGGTCGACGTGTACACCGCCCCCGAGCTGCGCCAGCAGGTCATGAATCTCGCCGATAACGGGACCCTGCATATCGTCGCCGACCTGCGTGACGTGGATTTCCTCGACTCGACCGGCCTGGGCGCGCTGGTGGGCAGCCTCAGGCGGCTGCGCCTGCGCCAGGGGTCACTCAAGCTGGTCACCAGCGGCGGCCGGGTGCTCCGGCTCTTTCAGATCACCGGGCTCAGCCGCGCCTTCGCGCTCCACCCTTCCGTCCTGGAGGCCATCTCCGCCGACCAGCACTGGCAGGTGGCCCTCGCGGGCGAGGACCCCAGCGCCGAGGAGCACAGTGCCGGGGAATGGTGCTGGAAACACCAGCTGCCGTGAGGCCGGGTCCGGGCGAATCGTGATCTGCGGGGCATTACCGGACACGGCTGAACTGCGGGGGACGCGGGGCCGTAGTTAGTGATGGGAGCGTACGGACAGGGACCTTAGGAGAGGAACGGTGAGCGGGTCCGATGGCTGGCGGTCTTGACAATTTCGTGGCACCGGGCAGGCACACACGCCGGCCGGGGCGGGCCGGGCTGCGCCGGGTAAGCCTGGCGGTGCTGATCATGCTGGTGGCCCAGTACGGCCTGGGCATCTTCCTGAACCTCTACGTGGCCATCCCGGACTCCGACGCGCACGCCGGGATCTTCGGCGAGATCGCCACCGCCCCGCTGGCGCTGACCGTCCACGCACTGCTCGGCCTGGCCTTGATCGGGACCGCGATCCTGCTGGTGGTCAGGGCCGTGGGCGTAGGGGACCGGCTGCTCTCCGTGCTCGCGGCGGCCGGCCTGACCGCCATCGGCGGCGCGTTTGGGGCCGGGGAGATCTTCGTCCGCAACGGCCAGTCGGGCGCGTCGCTGGCCATGGCGATCCTGACCGGGGTAGCGCTGCTGTGCTACGTCGGCACGCTGGCGCTGGCCACCACGGCCCAGCGAGAGACAGAGCGGCAGGTCACGCCCGCGCAGCTGGTGCCAGTGCCCGCGCCCGCCCTCCCGGCCGCGCCACGCTGGCCGGTCCGGCCGCCTGTCCAGTCCACGGCCGCCTGGTTCACGCGGGAGTGAACCCTCAGGTCCGGGCGCGGCGCGCACCGTCGCGGGCAGCGCCACCGGCCGGCTGTTCAAGCCGATTTAGCTCGTCGGGGCGGGGGGCCGGGCGGGTGGTGGCGGCGATCTCCAGGGCCTTGTCCAGGTAGACGCGGTAGCCGAGGTCGGGCCGGTACCCGTGGATCTCGGGCGTGTCCAGGCTGCGCATGAAGGACAGGATCTCCCGGCTGAACACCTGGCCGGGCACCAGCACGGGATAGCCGGGCGGGTAGGGCGTGACGTACGTGGTGGACACGACCTGATCGCCGTTCTCCACCCGCTGCTCGACCTCTTCCGGCGTGAGGTACTCACAGTAGCTGTCGTTGTAGGACAGGTAGAAGGCACGCCGCACGTCACCCTCCGGAGTGGGCACCCCGTGGCCGTCGGTGAAACTGGGGTGGAAGCCGCTGAAGTCGGGCAGCGGCGCGGACGGCGCGGTCAGCCGCTGCACCGCACGCTCGTGCGCGGCCCGCTCGGTCGGGCTCATGTCGGCCAGCTGGGTCTCCAGCTCGCGGGCGATGGTCACCAGCACCTCGATCAGGTAGGCCACCGAGCTGCGGGTGGTGCCGATCGTGGTCATGAACAGCACGGTGTTCCGCGAGGTCTTGTTGATCTGGACGCCGTAACGGTCCATCAGCTGCTTTCGCTTGAAGGAGTCGCCCTCGATGCCGGTGGTGCCGATGTAGACGGTGATCCGGGATGGGTCCAGGACGAACTCGTCGCAGTCCCAGGCCTTGATCATGTTCGGCAGGCCGGAGCGCAGCGGCTGGTCGATGCACGCCGGCCGGTATTCGGCCGGGATCAGGTCGGCGGTGGTCAGGCAGCGCATGTACTTGCTCAGCAGCGGGTGGTGGTCCACCGCGTCGCGGAGCCGCATCGCGTTCTCGATCTGCTTTTGCACCAGCTCGAAACCCTCCAGGGCGGCCTGGCGGCGGCCCAGGTCCAGGGAGGCCAGGATCTGGTAGTTCGGGGAGGTGGAGGTGTGCGTCATGTACGCCTCGTGGAAGGTCGCCTCGACCTTCTGGCTGAAATCCTGGTCCCAGACATGGATCATCGAACCTTGCCGCAGCGAGGTCAGCGTCTTGTGGGTGGACTGGGTGGAGTACACCCGGACGCGGGCCCGGGCCGGATCGGGCGCGAGCCGCCGGTTCAGCAGCACCTCGTCGTCCGCGGCATCGATCGCGCCGATTTCGGTGGCCTGGGCGTCGTATTGCTGACGGGACTCGGGCAGCCGCAGCCGTTCGGCGAGCGTGCGGGCCGCCCGCATGGCGGTGCGCGGCCGGGAGACCGGGTGGAACCGGGCGAAGGCGAACCAGGCCTCGTCCCACAAGAAGACCAGGTCGGGCTTGATGGCCAGGCACTCCTCCATCACCCGGCCGACGTCGTAGACGATCCCGTCGAAGGTGCAGTTGGTCAGCAGCAGCATCTTGACCCGGTCCAGCTTGCCGGCCCGCCGCAGCGCCAGCAACTGGCCCTTGATCTCCCTGAGGGGGACGGCGCCGTACATCGAGTACTCGTTGAGCGGATACGCCTCCAGGTACGTCACCATGGCGCCGGCCAGCATCAGCCCGTAGTGGTGCGACTGGTGGCAGTTCCGGTCGACCAGCACGATGTCGCCGGGCTGGACCAGCGCCTGCACCACCACTTTGTTCGCGGTGGAGGTGCCGTTGGTCACGAAGTAGGTCTGCCGCGAGCCGAACGTCTCGGCCGCGAGCTGCTGCGCCTCGCGCAGCGGCCCGGTGGGCTCGAGCAGCGAATCCAGGCCACCGCAGGTCGCCGACGTTTCGGCCAGGAAGATTTCCAGGCCGTAGAAGTCGACCATGTCCCTGATCCAGTGGGAGTTGACGATCGACTTGCCGTGCGAGATCGGCAGCGCGTGGAACACCCCGGTGGGCCGGTGGCTGTAGTTACGCAGGGCGCTGAAGAACGGCGAGCGATACCGGGCCGCCACGCCGTCCAGGATGGACAGGTGCAGCTCGAGCGAGCCCTCCCGGGCATGGAAGATGCGCCGGAAATGGTGGCTGAGCCGGCCGGCCAGGTCCTCGACGGAGATCTCCGTCATCAGGTACAGGTCGAGTTCGGGCCTGATCTTGGCCAGCGTTCTGGCGAGTACCTGAGCGCGGTCGTCCGGCGTGTGCTCCATCAGGTCATCAGATCCGTCGATGCCGACGAACTGCGCGAGCAAGGGCGAGTCGTGGCGGGACCGGTGGGTGAACCGGCGGCGGACCACGCACGCCTGCAGCCTGAAGTTCAGCCGCGCGGCCATGACCGCCTCGTCGAAACTGGGCACCACGACGATCTCGTAGACGAACTGGTCATCCGCGCGGCGCCACCGCCGCAGCTCTTCCCGCAGCGAGTGCTCCTGCTCCCCGGTCAAGTCCTCGACGACGAGAACCTCGAAATAAGGCCGGTCACTGCCGAACTGCTTCGGCGGGCGGGTATCGCGATCGTAGGCGTCATCCTCGCCGCGCGTTTCCCAGGCCTGACCGCCGCGGTAGGACTCGGTGACCAGGGCCCGGTTGGCCCGGCCCACTACCGCGGCGAGCCGGCTGTACTCACCGGCGGCGAAGAGCCGCTGCACATCCTGGAGGGCCTGCGCGCCGGGAAACGCCCAGAAACGCTCGATCGACCCCAGGACGTCCAGCAACCCGGTCACCGTCTCGGTCAACTGCTCGACGGGACGCTGCTGGGCGCCGGCCAGGGCCAGCTGGGTGGTCGATTCCTCCAGGCTGGACCAGGAATCGTTCCTGAGCTGCCAGAGGCTGTTGTACGCCAACGGCTTGATACCGACCGACACGGTAACCACCTCCGCGATCTGGGCAGGCGACAGCCGTCCTCGCTGACCGCCTCAAGGTCACAATGCTCCCAGCAGGCACAACTGGACAAGGGGGGCGTAAATGAACGGGAAAAAGCAGTTGGCCGCCAGCTTGCCAGTTTCGCGGGCCCCTGCGCGGCTATTTGACGTAGGCGATGGGCATGACCGGGGGCGCTTGCGGGAGGGACTCGGACTTGTACTGGGCGCGGATGCCCTCGATGTAGCGGCGGCAGCGCTCGGTGAGGCCCTCCGGGGTCTGCATGCGGCCCTTGGTGACCAGGATGCCCAGGTCGGCACCGTGGAACTTGAAGTCGCCCGGGCCGTAGACGCGCATGAAGAAGGCCTCGTCCTCGGTGGTGATCTCGTGCCAGTCGTTGGTGACGTGCTCGAAGGTGAGCGCGCCGCTGTCGGCCAGCCGCCAGGCGCCGGTGCGGGGGGCGGCCAGGATGCGCTCCACCTCGTCGCCGGGCTCCTTCATGATCAGTTGCGACCAGACGTCCACCGCGGCCAGCGCGCGCCAGCGGTCGTTGATCTCCTCCACGTCGACCGTGTAGTCCACGTCCATGAACTCGAGCAGGTGGAACAGGAACAGCGGCACGTCGGCGTAGGCGCCGGCCGTGACGTTGGTCATCGAGGAGGCCCCCGATATCCGGGGGTTCAGCTCGCCGAGGTAGACCGCGCCGGTGTCGGTGTCGGTGAGCACGTCGACCTCGAAGAAGCCCTTGTAGCCCTCCTGGGCGAGCCGGTCTCCCAGCTTGCGGACGTGGCTGATCGCGATGGTGCGCTCGGCCTCCGACAGCGCCTCGGGGAACACGTCGTTGCCGCACCAGCCGCCCTTGTACGGGGTGAGTTCGGGGTAGCCGGTCAGGTCGGTCATGAACGGGCCGACGATCGTGCCGTGCCTGGTGATGCACGCCTCCACCGCCGCGGCCTGGTTGTTGATGCGCTTCATCACCTTGAGCTGCTGGCCGTCGATGTCCGCGGCGTAGGAATCCCAGTCCCGTTCGGAGGCGATGAAGAAGGTCGTCTTGCCCGAGTCCCCGTAGGGGGTCTGCACCACCAGGTCGTCGCCGAGGCCGGCGCTCTCCGCGAGCGCGGAGAGCGCGGCGTAGCTGTCCGCCTGACCGAGCACGTTCGGGACCGACGGCGCGCCCGCCTCGTTGCCCAGCCGGGTGGTGACGATCTTGGAGTCCAGCCGGCGCCGCAGCGAATCCGGCGGCAGGATCAGCGTGTAGCCCTGCTCCCGGCAGATCTCCTCCGTCTCCTCATCGAAGAACACCATCGCGACCATCGGCGTCCCGCCGCGCCGGGCAAGGTACTCGCGGACCTCGGCGTCGCGCAGCAGGTAGTTGTTGATCTGCTCGCTCGACTCGAACTCGATGTACGGGCGGTTCTCCGGGGTGAACACCCGCGGGTGCTGGCCATCCCAGGAGTCGTAGTAGGCGATGTACTGGAAGTTGCGCACCCACCGGTCGATGCCGAGCAGGTTGAAGGCCGTCGGGCCGACGAAGTAGATCGGCTGGGAGTTGGTCCGGAAGAACGTGCGGATCTCGGCGATGCCGTCGAGGTGACGGCGGGGCGGCGAACCGGCGGAGCTTTCTGAACCTGCCATACCGCCAGGCTAAAGCCACAGTCGGGCCGCCGTCGAGAAGGGATCTTGGCCGGCGTGCCCCGGCCGCGGCCCTGGCTCAGATCGGCCCTGGCTCAGATCGGCCCTGGCTCAGATCGGCCCTGGCTCAGATCGGCACTGGCTCAGATCACGGTCGGGGGCGACAGCCGGGCCGGCGGGGTTGGTGGGGCCGTGTCGCCGCTGCGGCTCAGGCCGGAGACCACGCCGGCCAGGCGGCGCCGGCCGGGATCCCGGCCGGCCAGGAAGCCGCCGACAGCGTCAAAGGCGCGCAGCGTTTCCTCCAGGTAGGCCGGGTTCTGCGCCTCCGGCCAGGTGGAGAACTTCACGCAGACCGTGTTGGTGCGCCGGCTCACGTGCACCATCTGGCCGTGGATGCCCAGGCAGAGCAGGACGTCGCCGTAGTCGCCCGGGCGGAACCAGAACTGGTGCCGGTACCACCCGCCGGGAAAGGCCCACTCGGCGGGCGACGCGGCGAACGCGGCCCGCGTGCCGGCGTCGACGGCCCAGGCCTGGCGGAGCCACTGCGGCGGCACGACCCGGCGGGCGTTCCCGGTCCCGTCCGGGACCAGCCCGCCGTCCAGCAGCAGCTGACCGAACCGGGCCACGTCGCGGGCGGTGGCGCACAGGCCCCCGTCGTGCACGGCGGCGCCCAGGCCGTCGTGCAGCAGGGCGGCGTCTCCTCCGGCGCCCATCGGCGCCCAGATCAGCTCCGACATGAGCTCGGCCATCGGCCGGCCGGCCGCGCGCTCGCACACCCAGCCCAGCACGTCGGACTCCGCGGAGCGGTACAGGAACCTCTCACCGTGCGGCGCCTCGGCCTGCAGCGTGGCCAGGAACCGGTAGAGCCCGCGGGGATCGCCCTGGCCGGGCTGCCAGCCGACCCATTCGTCGAGCCGCCGGATGTCGGAGTGCGGGTTGGCGTACTCCTCGCCGAACCTGACCCCGCTGCGCATGTCGAGGACGTGCCGCACCAGGGCGCCGGCGTAGCCGCTGGCGGCTAGTTCGGGCACGTAGCCGGCGATCTCGCGGTCGGGGTCGAGCTGACCGCGGTCGATGAGCACGGCGGCCACGCAGCCCACTACGGACTTCGACACCGACATCAGCGCGTGCGGCCGGTCCGGGGCGCCCAGCGGGCCGTACCACTCGGCCACCAGCTGCCCGTCGTGCAGCACCAGGTAGGCGTCGGTGAAGGTGTCCGCGAGCACCTCGCCCACGGTGCCCGCCGACCGGTCCGCGCGGGTCACCGCGACCGCGAGCAGGTCATCGGCGGCCGCCCTGTTGTCTGCGAGGGGCGACCGGGGCAGCTCGCGGGCCGGGCCGTCGCCGCGGGACACGCGGTAGGTGGGCAGGATCTCGCCGATGTGCCAGTACGCCCAGCGGTTGACGGGCGGGTCCTGCCAGTTGTGTGCCGTGACCGGCACGCCCTGGACCTCGGGACCCGGCTCCTGCGACATAAGCCGAATCCTAGATCACGACTTCCAGTGCGGGCGCTGAGTTAGGGTGCGCATCATGACTCACGACGGGCTCATGACTGGCTTCCCGCCGACTCCGGAATCGCAGGTCACCCTGGCCAACTGGCAGGATCCCCCGTTCAACCGGTGGGCGGCCGCGGGGCGTTAAGCATCCGGACCGTTCGGTCCCATCGTCAGGGATCGGAACGGGACGTCCATTTGCGGGACTCTCGTTCGTCGTGGTGTTGTGTCGCCCATGGCACAGCGGTGCCGGGGCCAAGCCACGACGGAATGGGAGAAGCGCATGAAGTTCCTGATGCTGGTCTGCGTCGAGGAAGACCGCTTCGAGAACGAGGCGGCCGCGGAGGCTGCGCCGTCGGACGCGGCGGACACCGAGGACAGCGGGAGTTTTCCCTGGCTCGATGACGTGATCGCCCGCGGCATCCGGCTGGACGGCGACCGGCTCCGGCCTCCCCGGGAGGCTAAGACGGTGCTGGTACGCGACGGCGAGGTCCTGATCAGCGACGGCCCGTTCGCCGAGACCAAGGAGATCATCTGCGGATACGACGTGCTCGAGTGCGCGAACATCTCCGAGGCCGTGCAGGTGGCCGCGGCGCATCCGGTGGCCGCGTTCGGGAAGATCGAGGTCAGGCCGTTCTGGCCCTGACCGCCTTAGCCAGCCGGATGACCCGGTTCGCTAGACGGTGAAGTAGAACGTGGTGCCCTGGTCCGGCGCCGAACGATCCCACATCTGCCCGCCGTGGCGTTCGACGATGCGGCGGCTGATCGTCAGCCCGGCCCCCCGCCCCCGCCACCTCAGCCCGCGCGGGACCGGTGGGGTAGAAGGTGCGGGGACGGGGACGATGACGATGACCACGCAAGGAAAACGAGTTGACCCGATTTGGGTGGTTAAGTCATCGTTGAAGCAGAACGGGGCCATAGGGCGGGTGCGCGGTGCGGCGTTTGCCCCGCAGGCGCCTGCCTCATAGGAGCGGGGTGCCGCGCCCTGTCACCGGCACCCCGCTCCCCCGTCTGACGGTGGCCTGGCGGACCTGCTCAGGCGCCGGGCAGGCCGTCGGCCGCGGTCGCCAGGACGTCGTAGTCGGCGTCGGACAGCCAGCCGAGGTCGTAGCCGAGCACCACGTCGTCGAACGAGCCGGGGACGTAGGGTTCAGGGTCGTCGATGGCGTCCCTGGCCTGCTCGAGTTCCGGCGGGCATACGTCAGGGACCTGCGGCCACCGGCGGGCGCGGAATTCCAGGCAGAGATCGTCCAGGCTGAGCCGGCCATCCCGGTAGGAGACGAGCATCGCGGTCACGGCGCTGCCGGGAAAGGTACCGGTCCCGACCGTGCCGCCGATGGCCCCGGCAGACCGCGCGCCGACCGCCCACCTGATGCGGTTCCTGGGCGCGGCCGCCGCCGGGCTGGCCAGCGCCCGGATGGCCGCGGCCGGGATGCGCCGGCCCCCGTGGCCGTGCCCGCGGCGGTACGCTTCCTCCCCGCGGCGATAGGCGTCGCCGGATCTGCGCACCGCCTCGTCGATGCCGATGTCGGCGAACACGGCGGTCACGGCATAGTCGGCGAACCGCAGCGCGTACGTCCAGGACTCGGCGGCGCGCCAGGACGCCAGCGAGACGTCCAGGATCAGGTTCCTGCCGTCCATCAGGGCTCGCAGGAGGACCCGTTTGGCCAGGTACTGGGCCTCCGCGTGAACCGGGCCGGCCCGCTCGAGCGGGGAGAGCCCGTCGGCCTCCGGGATGAGGCGGCCGGCGGCCATCCGGCCCAGGACCGCGTCGATGCTGACGATGAGGTACTGGGACCTGTCCACGCCGGCCTGGTCGAGGGCGGCGGCCTTGTCCGCCCCGGGCAGGCCGCCCGCGATGACCGCGCTGCGCTCGCACGGTACCCCGGCGGCGGCCTGGTACATCCCGGCGACCAGCCGTCCCTGCTGCCGGTACCGCTCACCCGTCCAGATCACCGTCACCGCCCTTCGCTCCAGACATCGTGGCCAGGTCAGCGGGGACGGCGCAAGGGATGTTCACCCGGAGCGTGGCGCGCCGGGTCTGTCCGCCGGGTCTGTTCATAGCTCGCGCAGCAGGGCGAGCGCCCGGGTGGCCTGGTCCCAGTCGACGAACAGGTGGTCGTGGGCCAGCCCGGCGATCACGTTGCAGCTGATCCCGGCGTCGGCCAGGGTCCGGCTGAACAAGGCGGTCAGGCCGACGTCGGTGAGCGCGGAGCCGACCCGCAGCGTGATCCGCGCCGCGACGTAGTCGTAGGCCAGGCCGGCCTGGTCGGCGTCGGCCCTGGTCAGGATCACGGTGACGCCCTCGTCTTCGCGGATGACCGCGAACGGGGACAGGCCGGCTGGCGGCTCACCCGCGGCGAAGACGTACGGTTCGGCGGACAGGTCGGGCTGGATGTCGCGCCAGTCACCGGAAGAAGGCACAGCCGCCGCGCCTCCTCTCCCCATGAGTGCCGTTACCTGATTGTGGCGGAAGCCGGAGCAACCTCGGCTGGGTTCCCAGTGTGTCTTAGGAGGTGAATCGCCCGGTTTCCGGAAGCGCCCGGAAAGCGTGAGTAATCGCGGTACCATGTGCCGCATGGTACATGGTGGCACCACTAACCTGATGGCGCAGATGCGCCGGGGAGCCATCGAATTCTGCGTTCTCGCCCTGCTGCGGGAGGAGGACCGATACGGCCTCGATCTCTCCCGCAGGCTGGCCGCCGACGGCCTCGTGACCAGCGAGGGAACCATGTACCCGCTGCTCGCGCGGCTACGGCAGGACGGACTCGTGGAAACCTCGTGGCACGAGTCGTCCCAGGGGCCGCCCCGCCGCTACTACCGGCTGACCAAGGAAGGCCGCGCCGCGCTCGACGCCTTCACGGTGCAGTGGCACCAGTTCCGCGACGCGATCGACAACCTGCTAGACGGAGGACGAGCCCCATGAGCGAGTCCGGCGTCGAGGCCATCGTGAGCGACTACTTCTTCCGGCTCAAGCAGGCTCTCGCGCCGCTGCCGAGGAGTCGCCGCAACCAGCTTCTCGACGACCTGCACGAGCACGTGACCATGGCCCGGGCCGACCTGGCCGACGAGTCAGAACTGTCGGTCCGCGAGATCCTCGAGCACCTCGGCACGCCCGAAGAGATCGCCGCCGAAGCGCTCGCGGGCTCACGGCGGGACGGCGGCCGGTGGCGTGGCCGCTGGCCGCTCGGGCCGGGCCTGGCCTGGTTCAACGAGGGCCGGCCGGTGCGGCGGCGCGCGATCGCATCGGCGGCGGCTGTGGTCGTGCTGACGGCCGGGACGTGCGGGGCCATCTTGACCGGCGATAGTCCTCCCCCGGCTCCGGTCAAGACCGACTCGGCCGAGATGCCGCTCGCCAACTCGGACTGCTCCCCGCCGACGGACGCCGGCCGCTCCGGCGGCCCGGCGGCCACGCTGACCAGCAAGGCGACCGAGGTGGCCAGCGGCACCGTGGACGGGAACCACTGGAGCCTGTGGTCGGCGCACGGCCAGTCCGGCGCTACCGGCCTCGAGGACGGCGGCCTCGTCATCAACGGCCGTGCCTACGGCCTGTGCCCCGGCTTCCCGAACCCGGCCGAGCTCGAGATGGCCGACATCGGACCCGCCGCCATCGTCTACGGCGTCATCGGGTACCCCGGCCTGGCCAAGATCAGGCTCTACGCCAGCACCGCGGGCACCTTCGACCGGGGGCAGCCGCTGCCCGCGCCTTCGGTCACGGTCGTCCACGGGGTGTCGTTCTTCATCGGCACGCTGCCCCGGTCAGCCTGCGACTATCCCTCGCTCGAGCTCAACTCCACCTCTCCTGGCGTCTCGGCCGAGCACAACCTGGGCTTCGGCAGCTGCACCGCGGGCAAGCTCGTGCCCGAGACCGCCAGCCAGGGCATCTGGCAGCTGCCGTCCGGCCAGTTCCCCGCGGGCTTCCGCGTCGGAGCTGGTAATCGCTCCGGCAGCGGGCGCCTCGTCCGGCCCGGCGGTCTCCCTCCTGAGGACTCGAACTGCTCCCCGCCGACCAACGCGGCCACGTCTGGCGGGCCGTCCGTCACGCTGACCAGCAAGGCGACCGAAGTCGCGAGCGGCACCGTGGCCGGAAAACACTGGAGCCTGTGGTCGGCGCACGGCCGGTCCGGCGCTACCGGCCTCGAGGACGGCGGCCTCGTCATCAACGGCCGTGCCTACGGCCTGTGCCCCGGCTTCCCGAACCCGGCCGAGCTCGAGATGGCCGACGTCGGGCCTGCCGCCATCGTCTACGGCGTCATCGGGTACCCCGGCCTGGCCAAGGTTCAGCTGTACACCAGCACCTCCGGCACCTTCGATACCGGCCAGCCGCTGCCCGCGTCCTCGGTCACGGTCGTCCACGGGGTGTCGTTCTTCATCGGCACGCTGCCCCGGTCAGCCTGCGACTACCCCTCCCTCGAGCTCAACTCGGCGGCCAGGCAGGGATCGTCCCAGCACAATTTCGGCTTCGGCAGTTGCGTCACCGGCAAGCTCGTCGAGATCACCGGAAGCATGGGCGCCTGGAACGTCAGCCGGTAACCCGGGGGCGCCGCGCGGATTCCTGGATCCGGCCGCCGTGCGACGGGGGCCTGCCGGGCCAGCCCTGATGACGGGATCACCCGCCACCAGGGCTGGCCCGCAGACGCTCCCCGCCCCTGGGGTGCGGTTGGAGCCTGGTCAGGCGCAACCGAATGGGCGGAGCGCCACCGGGCCGACATCGCCGCCGCCCGGACCACCTGCGACCGGGCGCTGTGACCCCGGGGAGGGGCGGGGAGCGGAGGGTCAGGGGGCGGGAGCTGGGTTCTCGGGGACGAGGGCTTCATTCCATTCGCGGATAGTCCAGTTCCGTACTACTCCGTGGAGGACGAAGGGGTCGCCGCGGACGAACTCCTCGGCGGCCTCGCGGGTGGTGAAGATCCCCATCGCGCCGTCTTCCTGCGCGTTGGCGAAGGGCCCGATCATGAGCAGCTCACCGCGGCCGGCGAACTCCCGCCACCGGGCCCGGTGCGCGGCGGCGTGCAGGGGCGCCTTGTCCGCCAGGTCGGCGGCCGACTCGTAGAACACCACGGCTTTCATGACTGCCCGCCGGTCACCGCGGCCAGGCAGCCGAGGATGCGGGCCCAGCCCTCGCGGTAGGCGCCGCCGAGGTAGCCGCCCCGCAGCGCGCAATCGGCGGCCAGCTGCTCCTCGGTCAGCTGCTCCCAGCCGCGGTGCTCGACCGCGACCCGGGTGAGCAGCGGGCCGAGTTCGGCGAACGTCAGCTCGACCTCGGTCACGACCGAGGTCATGTTCCAGGTCATCACGAACCGTTCGGGCGGCGCCCAGACCAGTACCTCTCCCCAGTCGACCTCGGTGCCGTCCTGCCACGTCTCGTAGACCCGGCCGCCCTGGCGCGGCTCGAACGTGACGTCCCGGACGCGGTCCTTACCGGCCGAGAACGGGGTGACCGGCCACCAGACACCGATGGTCCGGACGAAGGTGTCGAAGGTGTGCCGCCGGCCGCTGCGGACCACGATCGACTGCCGCACCGGCGGCCGCCGCAGCGCAGTGACCGTACCCGGGGCCGGGGCCTCCCCATCCTCAGTCATGCCAGCCTGCTCCCGTCGTGTCGGTTCGTACTCCTCGCCCTGTTCATCGCTCTGTTCATCACCGGCAGCCCGTCAGCCCGCGGCCGAGGCCTGGCCGCTGTCGGCCGCCCCGAGATCGGAT
>Ga0208696_1000521_pt1 | contig 25258 bp, 20 predicted proteins | sample Sb_taG_9_FD_187711 | JGI IMG/M metagenome (GOLD analysis project Ga0208696, IMG submission 187711) | Peat soil microbial communities from Weissenstadt, Germany - Sb_50d_b_LC metaG (SPAdes) (version 2) | ecosystem: Environmental > Terrestrial > Soil > Wetlands > Peat | place: Germany... | reverse complement strand
GACGTACGAGCAGCCGCGTTGCAGTATGTGCGCAAGATCAGCGGCTTCCGCCAGCCAGCCGCCCACAACGCCGAGGCCTTTGGCAGCGCGGTCGACGCCGTCGCCCGCGCGACGCAGGACCTGCTCGACCGGCTTGAGGTGCGTGCCGCGACCTCACGCGCTGCGGGCGCACGGCCGGGCAGCGCTAGCTGAGCCGGCGGACCAGGGCACCCGCTCAGCGCGGCTCAGCCCGGCGGGTCAGATCCCGTTGATTATCTGCTGCCGCTTCGCCTGGTATTCCGACTCGGTGAGAATGCCCTTGTCGTACAGCTGCCGCAGCTTCGCCATCCGGTCTTCCACGGTGCCCTGGCCGGCGCCGCCGCTGAACGGATCGAAGGCCGATGGCGCCCCGAAGGACGCTGGCGAATTCATCTGGCCGTACGGGTCCGGCGGGGTGGCCTGGCTGTACGAGCCTGGAGCGGCGGGCTGGCCGAAACTGTTCTGCACCGGATCGCCGAACGTCCCAGCCGTGCTGGCCGGACCGATCGGGTCGAACGTGGTCGGTGCGGCTGGCCCAGAGAACCCGACGTCGCCGGTACCGGTCTGGGCAGCTGCCTGCCCGGCCGCCTGAGCCTTGATCTGGCGCAGCCGCTCGATGGCAGCCTGGCGAGCGGCTGGATCGCCGGACAGCATCGCCTGCGCCAGCCCGCTGATCTCGGCGCCCTGTCCCGCGTCCAGGTGGATCTCCTGGCCCGACGCATTGACCACATGGACGCTTGACGTAATCTGGCCGCCCTGCGCGGCTCCCAGGGCACCGAGCAGTCCGGCCAGGCCGACCGTCCCACCTGCTGCCATTCCACCGGCTGTCATCCCGCCCGCGGCCATCCCGTCGGCGGCGCTGCGGATCTGGTCAGCCATGTTGACCGTCCCGCGAATCGAAACTGTCCTCGTGCTCGGATCCAGCCTGAACTCGTTGTTCTTGCTATGCACCTCGACGCGCACCTGCTGGCCGACCGCGTGCGCGAACATGCTCTTCTCGGTAACGGTGCCGCGGATCAACTCGCCGGTTGGCTTGCGGACTTCGATCACGTACGTGTGCTCGGGATGCAGAGCGGCGGTCATGCCATGCCCGTGTCCAGGCGAGGTCTGGACGTCGACGATCGTCCCCTCAAACGGCTCCCACTTGTGTCCCAGCATTCCGCCCCTCCTGTGCCGTGTCCCGAATGGACTATACCGGCGGGATGGACGAATGTAACGGCTGGTCACACCACGAGCAGCGGATCGCGATGGGTCGGCTCGCCGCGCCGCCGGCGCTGCTGTCGGCGTTATGCCCGCGGCGGGCGTTTGCGCGATCAGGGCTGCCCCATGGTGGCGGCGTGCTGGATCAGCATCGAATCGGGCGGCACCAGATCGAGGCCGTCAGGGTCGTCAAGGTAACCCGGCGACCTTCCCGGCACACCGGTGTGACCGTATTGCCAGACGATCCGATTGCTAATCGGATTGATAACAATAATGCGGTCGTTGAAATCGTCGTTCAGGAGGACATCTCCGTTGGGCAGCGGCAGTGCCAGCGAGGGGTGGTTGAGATCGCCGAACCGCCAGAGCAGCCGACCGCCGGGACCGAATTCGACCACCTGGCCCGGATATGAATAGTCGACCGTCAGGTAGCGGCCCGGGCACACCTCGTTGGTGTCTGACGGGTACATGACGCCGGGCGGATGCACCGACCAGCGGACGTGCCCGCGCAGATCCACTTCACTTGCCCAGTCTCCGTTGATCTCGGTTACCAGATAGCTGCCATCGGTCAGCGGGAACGCGCCATTGGGGCTGCCGAAGTGGCGCGGTGGGTCGTGCACGCAGGTATGCGTGGTCTGCCCGATGATCCGCAGCGGCCGACGGGCCGGCGGAGCGATCACGATGATCCGGCAGTTCTTGATGTCGGCGGCCACGATGTCGCCGCCAGGTGTGAGCATGGCGTCATCCGGGTTGTCCAGGCGATCCGGGCCAGCTGCCGGGATCCCCGGCTTGCCGTACCGGTAGACAATCCGGTGCGCTGCCACGTTGATCACGCTGATGACCTGGTCATCCTCCTGCGTCGCGATGATGTCCCTGCCGTCAGGCGAGAAGAAGGCGTCGTCGGGTACCCGGAACGTCTGGCCGGGCGCCAGGTCACCCGGTCTCGGAAAGACCCACCTGATCCGGCCCTGCGGGTCGATGATCACCAGCCGGTTGTTCAGGTGGTCGGCGACCAGCACGTCGGCCGGGAGCACCGCGGGATCCGATCCGGGAACGAGATGGCCTCGGCCGGTGGCTGAGGCAAGCCACGGAGCGCTTGGAACGGGTCGATGCCTGGCGGCCGCCGCCGCCGCCGCCGGCCCGCCGGCTCGCCCGGTCGCGGCGGTGGGCCGGTCGGCCGCGGTCCACGCAGTCGCATCGGCGGCCGGAACGAGCCTGAGGGTGGTGACCTGGGGCGTGACCTGCGAACCGTCGGTGCCACCGACGACAAAGGCGGTGCCGCCGACGAGCGCTACCGCCGCGTGAGCGATCGGCACCGGCAGTTGCCCGGCGACGGTCACCGCACCGCTGGCTGGCTGATAGCTGAACACCAGATTGCTCGTGGTCACCAGCGCGGCGCGGCTGGCCGATCCGGCCGGCCCGCCGGATCGCGGAATTTCGCCGCCCGCAAGGAAGATCTGCCCGCCCAGCGTGAAGGCGGTCTCGGCGGCAACGGGCCGCGGCAACTGGCCGACCACTCGCGCCCTGCCGGTGCGGAGGTCAACCTGCTGGATCGCGCTGGTGAGCCGGCCGGACAAAGTCACACCGCCGAAGATCCAGAGCCGCTGTCCGGCCGCGAGCGCCGCGGTGTCGCTGACGGGCACTGGCAGTCTCGCCAGGTCGGAGAAATGCGAGCCGTCGCTGGTCGCGAGCACGGTCGCCGGGTATCCGCCGCCGGATGCGCCGCTGGCTCTTCCGTCACCTGAGCCACCGACCAGGTAGGTCGTGGTCCCGGTCGTCACCGTGACGAGGCCAGATCTCGCGCCTGGCAGCTGGCCCGACACCCGTGCGGCGCCGTCAGCGCGCAGCGTCTGGACGCTGGCCACACTGCGGCTGGTCCGTCCGCCGAACACCGTCGGCTGGCCATTGAGCAGCGCGGCGGCGGCATCACTGGTCGGCCGCGCCAGAGCTCCGAGCGGGCGGGTTTGCCCGGTAACCGGGTTGAGCAGCAGCACCGTGCTGACCGGTAGCCGGTGGCTGTTGAGCCCGCCGGCGATCAGCAGCTGACCGCCGCTGGCGACGACGGCCGCATCGGAGATCGAAACCGGCAGCTGGTACCCGGCCGGTACTATCTGCAACACGGCAGCCTGCCGAGATCGGGCAGGCGGCCGAGGCGATATGTGACCGGGCGTCGGCCCGACGCCCGACTTGCCGCTGCATGCCGCGGCGAGCAGCGCCACGGCCAGCCAGGCAGCCGGACGTGCGCACCTAAGCCGTCGGCGCCGCAGCGACAGGCAGCCCTCAGCACTCATTCGGTCGACATAGCCCCGGGTCAGACAGCGAAATGTAATTGTTCTGATACGAACTGTAGTCGGCGATGTCCGGAGGGCTGGCAGCGGCCCGCTCAGGATCCGTCAGGCGGTCTTGGTCTGGCTCTCGGCCTGCAGTCCGAGTTCGCCGACTGACACCTCGCGCATCTTGAACTTCTGCACCTTGCCGGTGATTGTCATCGGGTACTCCTGGGTGAACCGGATGTAGCGCGGGATCTTGTAGTGCGCGATCCTGCCCTCGCAGTAGGCCCTGACCTCCTGCGCCGTGAGGTTCTGACCGGGCCGCAGCCTGATCCAGGCGCACAGCTCCTCGCCGTACTTCGCGTCCGGCACCCCGATCACCTGCACGTCCTCGATCGCGGCGTGCGCATACAGGAACTCCTCGATCTCGCGCGGGTAGATGTTCTCCCCGCCGCGGATCACCATGTCCTTGATCCGGCCGACGATGTTCAGGTACCCGGCCTGATCCATCACGGCCAGGTCGCCGGTGTGCATCCAGCGGGCCGAGTCGATCACCTCGGCTGTCTTGGCCGGCTCGTTCCAGTAGCCCAGCATCACCGAATAGCCGCGGGTGCACATCTCGCCCGGCGTGTCACGGGGCAGCACCCGGCCGGTCTCCGGATCGGTGATCTTGACCTCCACGTGCGGATGGACCCGGCCGACGGTTGAGACCCGGCGGTCCATGTCGTCATCGGCTGTGGTCTGCGCCGAGACCGGCGAGGTCTCGGTCATCCCGTAGCAGATCGTCACCTCGGTCATGTGCATCTCGGTGACGACCCGCTTCATCACCTCGACCGGGCACGGTGAGCCGGCCATGATTCCGGTTCGCAGCGTGGACAGGTCGTAGTCGGCGAAGTCGGGCAGCGCCAGCTCGGCGATGAACATGGTCGGCACCCCGTACAGCGAGGTGCACCGCTCAGCCTGCACCGCGCGCAGCGTCAGCGCAGGTTCGAAGGCGGGTGCCGGGATTACGATGCAGGCGCCGTGCGTGGTGCAGGCCAGGTTGCCGAGCACCATCCCGAAGCAGTGATAGAACGGCACCGGTATGCACACCCGGTCCCGCTCGCTGTAACCGCAGCCCTCGCCGATGAAGAGGCCGTTGTTCAGGATGTTGTGGTGCGAAAGCGTCGCTCCCTTCGGGAATCCGGTCGTGCCGCTGGTGTACTGGATGTTGATCGGGTCATCGAACGACAGGCTGGCCTCGCGGCTCGCCAGCGGGTCCTGCACCGTGCCTGGGTCACTGCCGATCGCGTCAGCGTTGTCGGTGCCAGCCGCCCCCGGAGCGGCGGCATGGCCAGCGGTGAAGAGCGCCGTCCAGTCCGCGGTCCCGAGGTAGATCACCCGCTCCAGGCCTGGCAGGTCGGCGCGCGCCGCTTCGATCATCGCGCGGTAGTCGCTGGTCTTGAAGCTCTCCGCGCTGACCAGCAGCCTGACCCCGGACTGGCGCAGCACGAATCCCAGTTCGTGACTGCGGTAGGCAGGATTGATATTGACCAGGATGATCCCGGCCCTTGCGGTCGCATACTGCAGCTGCACCCATTCGGCGCAGTTAGGCGCCCAGATGCCGACCCGGTCACCGACCCCGAGTCCGGCCGCGATCAGTCCGCGGGCCAGAACGTCGGTGTCGGCGTCGAGCTCGGCGTAGGTCCACCTGCGGCCGGTCGGCACGTCGACAAGCACCTCAGCCTGCGGGTAGCTGGCGGCCACCCGGCGCAGGTTCGCGCCGATTGTCTCGCCAAGCAACGCCGTTGCGCAGGAACCGTGGCTATAGGAAATCGCGGCGCTGCCCGGCTGGGCGGCACCGTGGCTAAATGCGCTCTGCTCGGACATGACCCACTCCTTCGGAACCTCGGATTCACCCCCATGCTCCCCGTTTCGAAGCCAGGAGTGAAGTTTCTCGCCAAAGCGGCCTAATCGGCGCTGCGGTACTGCGGCAGCGGGGTTACTGTCAAAGTACCCGGCAGTAATGTCCCGCACCTCACCGGAGCGGCAAAGTGGCGATCTGGATCTGGCTGATCGTGGCCGCAGCGCTCGGCGTCGCCGAGATCGTGACCACGACTCTGGCTTTCGGGCTGGTCGCCGTCGCGGCGCTGGTCGGTGCGGTCACAGCGGCGGCCGGGGGAAACGTGCCGATCCAGCTCGGCGCGTTTGTCCTGGCGTCGGCAGCAGGCCTCGGGGTCGTGCGGCCGATCGCCATCCGCCACATCAAGCAGCCGCCGCTGCTGCGAACCGGGACGGCGGCGCTCGTCGGCCGGACCGCGCTGGTCCTTGACGAGGTCAGCGCCCACAGCGGCCGGATCAGGATCGGTGGCGAGGAGTGGTCAGCGCGGCCGTACGACGAGACCCTCGTCCTCCCGGCCGGCTCGACCGTCGACGTCTTGAAGATCGAGGGCGCGACCGCTCTCGTCTATCCCAGGGAGTAGTCATGGAACAGGGCGTTCTGATCGCCTTGGGCTTCATCGTGCTGATGATGGTGCTGTTCACGGTCCGGGCGGTGCAGATCGTGCCGCAGGCCAGGGCCCGCAACGTCGAGCGCCTGGGCAGGTACCGCAAGACCCTGGAGCCGGGGATGAACTTCATCATCCCGATCGTCGACCGGGTCAAGCCGCTGATCGACCTGCGGGAGCAGGTCGTCTCGTTCCTCGGCGCGCCGGTGATCACCGAGGACAACCTGGTCGTGCTGATCGACACCGTGCTGTTCTTCCAGGTCACCGACCCGCGAGCGGCTGACTACGAGATCGTCAACTACATCCAGGCGATCGAGCAGCTCACCGCGACCATGCTGCGCAGCGTGATCGGGTCGATGGACCTGGAGCAGAGCCTCACCTCGCGGGACCGGATCAACACGATGCTGCGCGGGGTGCTCGATGACGCGTCGGGCAAGTGGGGGATCCGGGTCACCCGGGTCGAGATCAAGAAGATCGACCCGCAGGTGAGCGTCAAGGAGGCGATGGAGAAGCAGATGCGGGCAGAGCGGGAGAAGCGCGCCGCGATCCTGACCGCCGAGGGAGTCAGGCAGTCGCAGATCCTGACCGCCGACGGGGACAAGCAGGGGACGGTGCTGCGCGCCGAAGGGGACAAGCAGAGCGCGATCCTGCGGGCCGAAGGCCAGGCGCAGGCGATCGGCGTGGTATTCCAGTCCATCCACAACAACAACCCCGACCCCAAGCTGCTCGCCTACCAGTACATCCAGACGCTGCCCCAGATCGCGCAGGGCACGGGCAATTCCGTCTGGGTCATTCCAAGCGAGGTCACCGGAGCCCTGCGGATGCTTGGCTCGGCGTTCGGCGGGGATGGCGGCGGGGGACCCGAACCGGCCACCGGGAGTAACGCCGGCCCCACCGCGGCGCAAGCCGCGCCGCATCAGGCTCAGCTGCCTGCCCAGGCGCCGCCGTCGCTGCCCGCCCAGGCGCCGCCGTCCGATTTGGCCGAGCTGGCCCGCCCGGCGCAGGTACCGGCCCCGCAGGTACCGGCTCCGGCGCTGCCGTCCGACCCGGTCCGGCTGGCTAGCCACCCGGCTGAGTTGCCGGCCCTGGCGGTGCCGCCCGACGTGCATGACCTAGCCAGCCGCCCGGCGGAGGTACCCCCGCTGGCGGTGCCGACCGTCCTGCATGATCTGGCCAGCCGTCCGACTGAGGTTCCGGTGCTCGCGGTGCCGGTCGACCTGCAGCAGCTGGCTGAGCGGCCGACCGAGGTGCCGGGTCCGCCGTTTTCGGCCGAGCAGCAGCCCTAGCCCGCAGACGGCCGGGGTCTCAGTGTCGGCGCTGAGCTCAGATCCGGATGGCCAGTCCGGCGGTGAGCAGGGCGCCGAAAACCAGCTGTAGCCGCCCGGTCTGGCCAAGCGCGGCGATCAGCTCGCGGCCCGCTGTCCCGGCCAGCACCAGGCGTACCGGGGCGACGGCCAGCGTGATCGCGGCCAGCGTCATCGCCGCCAGCGGCCGGGCCGGCGTCAGGGCCACGGCCACGGCGAACGGCGCCACTGCGCAGCCGGCGTAAAACAGCCGGGTCCGGCGGTCGCCAAGGACCACCGCCAGGGTTCGCTTGCCGGATTCCTGATCGGTCGGGATGTCGCGCAGGTTGTTGATGACGAGCAGCGCGCAGGCGAGCAGGCCGACTGGGACCGAAGCGGCGATCGCGAGCCAGCTCAGCCGTTCCATCTGCACATACGCGGTGCCGGTCACCGCAGCCAGGCCGAAGAAGACGAAGACCGAGAGTTCGCCGAGTGCACGGTAGCCGTACGGGCGGCTGCCACCGGTGTAGAACCAGGCTGCCCCGATCGCGGCGGCACCGAGCAGCAGCAGCCACCAGGAGACGAAGGCCGCGAGCACCAGCCCGGCCAGTCCAGCGACAGCGAAGCTGCCAAGCGCCGCGGCGAGCACGTGTCCTGGACTGGCCAGCCCGGAGCCGACCAGCCGGACTGGGCCGACCCGCTGTTCGTCGGTTCCCCGAACGCCGTCGCTGTAGTCGTTGGCGTAGTTGACCCCGACCTGAAGCGCTAGCGCGACGACGAGGGCGAGCACCGCCCGCCAGAGGGAGAACTGCCCGTAGCCGGCTGCCACGCCCGAACCCACCGCGACCGGGACCACCGCGGCCGGCAGCGTGCGCGGCCGTGCGCCTGCCACCCAGTCCCGTGCCGCCGTCACGACCTGTCCTCAGCTACTGCGTTGTGGAGGGTCACAGACTAGCGGGGCGGCTTCGCCCGGCCGATCCGGCCTCACTGCATGGGCGGGAGCGCCCGTGCGGCGGCGGCGAAGATGACGTTGATCTGCCTGGCGTCGAGATGGTGGTCGACAGTGGCCTTGGACTGGCGCCGGAAGTAGGTGCCGACCCGGCCGCCGTCGAACACGTCGACTCCCTGCAGCCGCATCACCACCCAGGAGAGCTTGGGCCCGTAGATGACCATGGCCGGGCGCACCCGGAGCGGATAGCCGAGTTCGGCAGCAAGGGCAGTCGCGGCCTGATGCGCTTCCCAGCGCGAGTGCCTCAGCCGTTTCTCCAGGTTGTCCGGGCCGTGGTAGAGCTTGCCGCCGACCGCGCGGACCGGGAGCCGACGGTCCAATCGTTCCGAATCGAGCACGAACACGCCGGCTGGTCCGACCACAAAGTGATCGATGATCGAACGGGTACCTGGCCTCTCGCCAGGAACGGTGCAGGTGTTCAGCGCGAGGTATCCGGCCGGCTTCAGCACCTTGAGGCGGCGCATGGTGCTCCGCTGTGCGGTGGTCACCCTGATGGCAGGCGGGATGACGGCGGTGGTCTTGGACCGGAAGACGGTGTCCAGGACCGCGAATACCACCGCGATCGTCAGGCCTATGCGCCAGCCGAGCCAGAGCATGAAGCCGAGGAAGCCGGCAACTGAGATCACGCTTCTGGTGACCCAGATCTTGAGCCGGGGGTCGGCCGCCAGGCGCGGGTTGAGCAGCGGTCGGCTGTACACCGTCTGGCCGGTGGACTGCGGCCTGGCTTGCGGTCTGCCCCGGCGTCGCGTGGTGGTCAGCGGCCGGCCGGCTGAGTCCGCGACCGCTCGGCCTGCCACCTCGCGGACTGCCTGGTCGGCGATCTGGCGGACTGCCGGTTCGAGGTCCGCCGGAGTCGGCGGCTGGCGGTCTGGCGGGGCGGCGACTGCCCGGCGGGCTGAGTGCGCGCCAACCCGGCGGAACGCCGATCGCCACCCCCGGTGCCCGTCCGTCGGCTCGGGCTCGCCGTCCGGCACGGCGGACATCGGTCGGGTGTCGGGCTCGTAAGCCGGTGCCTGATCGGCAAGGTCCGGGTCGGCCTGACCGTCGGCGTAGTCGTCAGCGGCCCCGGCCGTCTCGGACAGCGGGTAGGCCGGACCAGTCGCCATGCCGCCACCGGCACCGGCTGGCATAACAACGGGCCGACCCTGGTCCGCTGGTCCGCTGTCGGGGTGGGTTGGCACCTCCCAGTCCACATCCTGAGCGTAGCCGATTCTGTACCTTGCGAACATGCCAGCCGCGACCCGGAAGGCGGCAGGCGGTGGCCGGCCTGGACGCCCGCGACCAGCGCGTCTACTGTTCAGTAACGTGACGCAAATCCATGACATGACTGTTCTGGAGCTTGCCGCCGCCATCCGCGCTGGCCAGCTATCCCCGGTCGAGATCACCGACCACTACCTGGACCGGATCGGCCGCCTCAACGCGCAGACCGGCGCCTTTTACACGGTGACCGGTGACTTGGCGCGCGAGCAGGCAGCGGCCGCGGAGAAGCTGGCGGCGCAGAGCCGGCGCGGCGGTGACCGAAGTGACCCGCTGCCCCCGCTGACCGGTGTGCCGATCCCGATCAAGGACCTGAACATGGTCGCCGGGGTGCGGATGACCTTTGGCTCTTCGGTGTTCGCCGACTATGTCGCCACCGAGGATGACTATGTCGTGGCGGAACTGCGCAAGGCCGGGATCGTCATCACCGGCAAAACCTCGACCCCGGAGTTCGGCCTGCCGTGCTACACCGAGACCAAGATCGGCCCGCCGGCCCGGACGCCATGGGATCTGACCAGGTCGGCCGGCGGATCGAGCGGCGGCGCGGCCGCGGCGGTCGCCGCGGGCCTGGCTCCGGCGGCTCAGGGCAGCGACGGCGGCGGATCGATCCGGATCCCGTCCAGCGTATGCGGCCTGTTCGGGATCAAGCCGAGCCGCGGCCGGATCTCGCACGGCCCGCTGATGCCCGACCTGAGCGGCCTTTCCACCGACGGCCCGATCGCGCGCACCGTGGCCGACGCGGCCGCGCTGCTTGATGTGATGACGTGCAACTACCCGGGCGATATGTACACCCTGCCGCCGCTGCCTGCCGGGGAGAGCTTCGTCGGTCACGCCGGCCGCGAGCCAGGCAGGCTGCGGATCGGGCGTTCGACACGTAACGTCGTGCCCGGCGCCGACGTGCACCCGGACTGCGTGGCCGCGTACGAAGATGCCAGCAAGCTGCTCGCCGATCTCGGTCATGAGATCACCGACGTCGAGTTGCCGTTCGGGCCTGACGCGGTGCCGATGTTCGAGCTGCTCTGGTACTCGATGTCGCTGCTGGCCCCGATCGAGCCGGCCCAGGAGGAGGAGCTGCTCCCGCTTACCCGCTACCTGCGCAGCCGCGGGAGGCAAGTCTCGGCCGGTGAGCTGATCTTCGCGCAGGCGTACCTGCAGGGGATAATGCGGCCGGCGCTCACCATGCTGCAGGGCTACGACGCATTCCTCAGCCCGACGCTGGCCGCGCCGCCGCGACCGGTCGGCTATTTCGACGAGGTCTCCCCGGCCGAGAACTTCGAGCGGCAGAAGAGATTCGCCCCGTACGCCGCGTTGTATAACATCTCGGGCCAGCCCGCGGTGAACCTGCCGCTGTACTGGAATGCGGACGGCCTGCCGATCGGGGTGATGCTGGCCGGGCGGATCGGCGACGAGGCGACGCTGATCTCGCTGTCGGCGCAGATCGAGGCGGCGAGGCCGTGGCGGGACCGGCACCCGGCGATCTGGTAGCCGACCAGGATCGACGGCGCGCTCAGCCGGACCGCAGGCAGCCAAGTCAACTGGGCGCGGGTCGTCTACGGTGGGCAGCGTGCGGAGGGTGCCGTGGTGGGGAGTGCTCTCGTCGGCGGCAGCTCCCGCGCTGCTTGTGGGCGGCTGGACCATCGCGGCGGCGCTGCAGCCCGGGCATTTCGATTCGGTGACCAGCACGATCAGTGCTCTGGCCGGGTACGGTGCCACAGATCGGTGGGTCATGACGCTCGGGCTGGCTGGTCTTGGCAGCTGTCATGTCTGCACCGGCCTCGCGCTCCGGCCGGCCGCGCTGGCCGGAAGACTGCTGCTGATAACGGGGGGGCTAGCCGGTCTGGTGGTCGCGGCGAACCCGCTGCCCGCTGATGGCGGCCACTCGGCGCCGCACACCGTAGCCGCGGCGGTCAGCTTCACAGCATTGGCGATCTGGCCGGTCTGCTCCTGGCGACCGGGACCGCAGGGGTCGGCGGTACCGGTCATGCTGCGGCTGCCTTGCTCGGCAGCTGCCACGCTGGCATTGCTCGGCCTGCTCGGGTGGTTCGGAGCGGAACTGACAATTGGCGGCGGCCAGGTGGGCCTGTCGGAGCGTGCGCTGGCCGGCGCCGAGGCGGTCTGGCCGCTGATGGTCGTTCTCAGCGCCCGCCTGCAGTCGACTGGGGCGGCGACAGGTTAACTGGCCGGCCGACCGGTGCCGCTGGCTGGCTGGCGATGGCCGGCGTGACTACGGCCGGACCAAGCAGGTCCGGCTCAGACCGGGCCCGGCGGGTCGTGGCCAGACTCGCGGCGAGTGCCCCGGCGGTGGTCAGCGTCGCCCCGAGCACCTGCCATCCGGTGGGCACCTCAGCCAGGATGATGGCGGCAAGCGCCAGTGAGGCAGCAGGCTGCAGCAGCAGCATCAGCGAGGAGACGGCCGCGGGCAGCCGGGGCAGTGACGAGGTGATCAGTAGCCAGCCGAAGGTCTGGCTGGTCAGCGCGAGCAGCGCCAGCCAGCCGATGGCCGGCCAGATCGGATGCAAGGCCAGGCCGCCGAAGACCAGGCCGAAGAGCAGCGAGGCGATCGCCGAGCCCGCGGTGGCATCGGCGACCGGCCCGGCGACGTGCGCCGAGCCGGCCGAAGCTCGCCGCAGGATCAGCAGGAATCCGGCGTAGGAGATGGATGTGCCCACGCCATACCAGATCCCGGCCAGCGGATGCATGCCAGCGGCAGGTCTTCCGATCAGGCCGGAAACCAGCACCACGCCGAGCATGACGACCGGCAGCGCGAACGCGACCGCCCGGCTTGGCCGCTCATGCCAGACCAGCCAGGCGATGCCGGCCACAATCAGCACCTGAAGGTTGCCAAGCACGGTCGCGACCCCGGCCCCGACATCGGCGATTGCATGCGTCCACAGGATCAGATCGACGGCGAGGAACACCCCGGCGGCGCCGGCCCTGATCCGCTGGGCAAGCGGCCGAGCACCGTGCCGCCGTTGCTCGAGCACGGCCAGAATAGCCAGCAATGGCAGCGCCAGCGCCGACCGGTAGAAGGCGGTCGCGGCCGGGCTTGCCGCGCTGAGCGAGACCAGAACGGCCGAGGCGGAGATCGCGGCGGCGCCCAGCCCGGCCATCAGCAATGGCGGGCCCGCAAGCAAGCCAACGGCACCGGATGTGCCGATGCCGTTGTTGTCTGTCATGACCGTAGTCGAGTACGGTGCTGTCACGTCCATCAGGATACGCGGTCGCCTGCGAGGAAATCAGCATGGGATTAGGGGCCGATCAGCGCGAGGCGCTGGCCGAATGCATCGACCTGATCAACTCAGGACGGTCCAGCTCGGGGGAGCTGATGGCAGGCCTCGCGGACATCGTCGCCTTCGGCCGCAGGTACCGGGTCGATAACCTCGGTGCCGCCAGGCCCGACGATGTGGCCAGGCTGCACTCGCTCAGGTCCAGGCTGGACTCGATCGCGGCCGCCTGCGAGGCGCGGAATCAGCCAGCGGCGATCAGCGGCCTGAACCGGCTGCTGGCGCAGACCGGCGCGGAGCCGCAGATCGTGACGCACGATGGCCGCGGCCCGCACGTCCACGTGTCCAGGGCATCGGCACCGCTGGCCGACCGGATCGCCGCGCACTGCGCGATGGGACTGGCCGAACTCATCGTGGCCGGCCAGGCCGGCCGGCTGCGCAGCTGCGCGTCGCCCGACTGCCGCAACGTCTTCGTCGACTTCTCGCGCAACCAGTCCCGGCGCTACTGTGACAGCCGCACGTGCGGCAACCGGCTGCATGTGGCTGCCTACCGGGCCCGCCGGTCGTCCGCTGCGCGGTCAGCGGCCCAGGCGTCCGATCCGGCCCGGCCCTGAGCGGGCTGATCACTCGCCGGCCGGACCGGCCGGACAACCATCGGGCTAAGCGGACACCAGCGTCGGCAGCTCAGGGCTCGGCGCAGCGGTATCGCGTCCTGCGTGGCTGAGCAGCCAGATCGAGGTGAAGACCGGTCCTGCTACGGCAACTGCCAGCACGGCGAGGGCGACCGCGATGGCCAGCCAGTTGGGTCCGCCCGTCGGGCAAGCGGCCGCGAGGTGAGGTGTCACACCACCGGATTGCTGGCCGGTGGTCGAGACGCCAGAGACGACCGGTGCCGACCGGCAGACCGTCGGCTGCCCGGCTACGGTCAATTCGAGCAGCAGCACAATGGCGGGCGCGAGCAGCCCGCCTGGCCAGATCAGCACGCCCAGCAGCTTGTCTGCCGGGCGCCACATTGGTGAGACGCAGAGCAGGACGACACCGATCAGCCAGCCGATGATCGCGGCGGCGCCAGCGAGCTGAATGCCGCCGATGAACCAGCCGATGATCGCGAGGAGGACCCCGCCGAGCAGCAGGAAAACGACGGCGAAGATCTCCAGTGTGCCCGCGCCCTGGCCCGGGCGCCCGGCCGGATAGCCGGATCCTGGCGCGGCGGCGGTCGGATCGGCGAACCCGGGCTCGGCGGCAGCACGGACGATGTCCGCTGGATCGCCCAGGCGGTCGAGGATCTCCCGCACGCTTGGCGGCGCCGCACCGAAGGTGGTCCGGCCGGGGGCGCGGGCCTCGGCGATATGGGCGGTGATCTCGTCGATCAGCTCGGTCCTGCTGTCTGGGGGCAGCATGCTAGCCGCGGCATTGAGCCGCTCCAGATAACGGGCCACCAGCTCGTCGTCGTTTGAGGTCACCGTCAGATCTCCTGTTCAGGTACGCGAGGTTGTGAGCGCGGGAGCCACCTGCGGGCGAGTGCTCTGGTCATCAGAACGGAGCCTCCCCGGAACTTGTCAGCAGGTCATCGACGCTGTCGCGAAGCTTGCGCCACGATCTGGTGAAGTCAGCCAGCGCCTCACGCCCGGCTGGGGCGAGGCGGTAATACCGGCGGGGCGGGCCCGAGGTGGACTCCTGCCAGGAGGTCTCCACCTGACCCTGCCTGCGCAGCCGGGCGAGCAGCGGGTAGATCGTCCCCTCGCCGGTCACCATGCCGTCGATGCCGCTGAGCGCCTGGACAAGCTCGAATCCGTACCGCTCCTTCTCCGCGAGCATGGCGAGCACGCAGTACGGGAGAACCCCGCGACGCATTTGCGCCACCAGGTTCCCTGCTTCGCCAGCTACCATGTACTACATAGTACCGGCGGCTCCGATATCGGTCAACGGCCGGGAGCGTCCGCTAACTTGAGGCTTGGTGCGGCGCGGGGTGGGGTGGCAGCGCGGAGCCAGCCGGCTGCCACGATCATTGTTGGATGACCGACAGCGACCTGATCCGGCGAGCGCAGGCGCTTGGCGTGTCGGCCAGCTATCTGGACTGGCGCAAGCGGCGGGTCCGGGTACCGCCCGAGACTCTGATCGCGATCATCGGCGCGCTTGGCGAGCAGGCGGACCTAGCCGTCGGCCCGGCTGAACCGAGCGCCGCGGCACCCGGCCGCTACGCCGCTCGGCCCGGTCCGCGGTCGGCCCGGCCGAGGATTCCCAGGCGCAGGTCCTGGGGGTTCACGGTCCAGCTGTACTCGGTGCGCTCCAGGCGCTCCTGGGGCCACGGCGACCTGCGAGATCTCGCTGACCTGGCGATCTGGAGCGCTCGTGAGCTGGGAGCCGGCTTCGTGCTGGTCAACCCGCTGCACGCGGCGGAACCCGGATTTCCGGTCAGTCCCTCCCCGTACCGACCGATGACCAGGCGCTTCATCAGCCCGCTGTACCTGCGGATCGAGGATATCCCTGAGTACGCCGAGCTGACCGCGGCGCAGCGCCGGGAGCTGCAGCAGCTCGCGGCCCCGCTGCGGGAGGCCAGCACCTCCTCGGAGCTGATCGACCGGGACGCCGTCTGGGCGGCGAAACTCCGCGCACTTGAGCTCATCCACTCCGTCCGCCGGCCCGACCACCGGGAGTCTGCGTACCGAGCGTTCACCGAGCGTGCTGGTGCCGAGCTTGCGCACTGGAGTACCTGGTGCGCCCTGGCGGAACGACACGGACCGGACTGGCGCCACTGGCCTGCCGAGTTCCGCAACCCCAGGCAGCTGGCCCGCCGTCCGGAGTCAGGCCTGACGGTCGACGACGCCAGGTCCGCCGACCTGCCCGGCCTCGCCGGGCGGGCCGAGTTCCACGCGTGGCTGCAGTGGCTGCTTGATGAGCAACTGGCCGCGGCGCAGGGCGCGGCGCTCGCGGCCGGGATGGACATCGGCGTGATCGGCGACCTGGCGGTGGGGGTGCACCCCGGCGGCGCCGACGCCTGGGCGCACCAGGACCTGCTGGTGCCAGGGATGAGCGTGGGCGCGCCGCCGGACGGATTCAATCAGCGCGGTCAGAACTGGGCGCAGCCGCCATGGCACCCGCAGCGGCTGGCCGCGACCGGGGGCCGGCCGCTCGCCGAGCTGTTCGCCGCCGCGTTCCGCCATGTGGGCGGGCTACGGATGGATCACGTGATGGGCCTGATGCGGCTGTGGTGGGTGCCGGACGGCATGCCGCCTGATCGCGGCGCATACGTGAGCTACAACCACCAGCTGACGGTTGCTGCGCTGGCCGGGGAGGCAGCCAGGGCCGGCGCGGTGGCCATCGGCGAGGATCTCGGCACGGTCGATCAGTGGATCCGCCGCTACCTGGCTGCGAGCGGCATCCTCGGAACGTCGCTGCTCTGGTTCGCCCGCGAGCCGGATGGCTCGCCGCTGCGCCCGGCACACTGGCGGCGCAGCTGCATGGCGACTGTGGGTACCCACGATGTACCGCCGGTATCCGGGTTCGTCACCGGTGATCAGGTGGCCGTCCGAGCCAGGCTGGGCCTGCTTAAAGACCCGCAGGCTGAACGAAAAAGCTCGGAGCTTGCCCTGCAGGCCTGGCAGGACGTTCTGACCGCGCAGCGGCTGCTCCCGCCCGGTCACCGGCCTTCCGCCGATGAGTTCACGGTGGCGCTGTATGGCTATCTGGCGCTGACCCCGGCCGCGCTGGTCGGTGTCTCGCTGGCCGACGCCGTGGGCGATCGCCGGACGCAGAACATCCCGGGCACCTCGGATGAGTACCCGAACTGGCGGATTCCGCTGTGCAACGGCAATGGCGAAGCGGTGCTGATCGAGGACCTGCCGTCGATCGACCTGGTCCGGGCGGTCGTCCGCGCGGCCGGTCGCTGATCAGGAAGCCGAGTTAGACCGGGCATCCGCCTGGCGGCAGCCCGCGGCACGGGCGACGTCATCGCGGCCCTCGGTGAGCAGCCGGCGCAACCCGGCCGGCAGCGCAGTCCTGGCGAGATAATCGTCCGCCGCCGCGATCGCGGCCGGAGTGATGACCATCCTCGGGTAACCGTGCTCGGCGAAGTACTGTGCCATGTCCGGTCCCCAGTCCTGCCACCCGTCGGCGACCACATCGAAGAATCTGGCCGCATAGGGGACGAGCAGCTCGTCCTGGTCGGGATCCTGGAACCCGGCCAGCGTGGCGCGGAACATGGCGTTCGGCAGCTCACCGGAGACGACCAGGGCCCAGGCGGCCTCCTTCGCCGCCGGATCGGCGATGGCCGCGGTGCAGGCGGCGGCCCGCCGCTGGCCGGCGTCGGTCTTGTCCCGGTCGTACTCGGCGTCGATCGCGTCCTGGCCGGCCATGCCCCGGCTGACCAGGCGATGCAGCAGCCGCCAGCGCAGATCGGTATCGACGGCCAGTCGGTCGATGGTCACCGAGCCGTCCAGCAGCCCGGCGAGCAGGCCCAGGTCGGCTGCGGAGGTCGCCACCGAGATGAAGAACTGGACATAGGCGAGCTGCTTGTCATCGCCCGGTTCGGCGCTGGTCATCAGCCGGCGGAGGGTGGCGGCCAGCTGGTCCATGGCCTGCTGGCGGTGGCTGGGATCGGTGAACCGCCGGGCAGCCGCGGTCGCCTGGCGCAGCACCGTCTGCAGGACAGTGATGTCGGCGACGGAGTCGACCCCGGCAAGCACCAGGTCGATGTACTCGCTGGCGGGCAACTCGGCGTCCCGGCACATGTCCCAGGCGGCGGCCCAGCAGAGGGCGGCCGGCAGCGAGTCGGCGAACTCACCGATGGATCTGACCAGCGTGCGCAGCGAGTGCTCATCCAGTCTGATCTTGGCGTAACTGAGGTCATCGTCGTTGACCAGAATCAGGTCGGGAAGCTTCTCGCCGATCAGCTCAGGTACCTCGGTGCGCTCACCGGCCACGTCGATCTCGATCCGGCGGCGACGGCTCAGCCCGCCCTCGCTCCGCTGGTACAGCCCGATCGCGATCCGGTGCGGCCGGAGCACCGGATGGGCGGCAGGCGCTTGCTGCAGCACGGCGAACTCGGTGATGGTGCCGTCGGCATCGGTCTGGTACTCCGGCCGCAGCGTGTTCACGCCCGCGCTCTCCAGCCATGCCTTGGACCAGGCCGACAGCTGCCGTCCGGACGCCTGCTCAAGCGCGTCGAGCAGGTCGGCGAGGGTGGCGTTGGCCCAGGCATGCCGGTCGAAGTAGGAGCGGATCCCGGTCAGGAAGTTCTCCCGGCCGACGTGGGCGACCAGTTGCTTGAGTACCGCCGCGCCCTTGGCATAGGTGATCCCGTCGAAGTTCGTCTCGACGGCCTCGATGTCGGCGATGTCGGCAGCGATCGGATGGCTGGACGGCAGCTGGTCCTGCCGGTATGCCCACGCCTTCTGGGTCAGCGTGAACGTGGTCCAGGCGCGGGTGAACCGAGTCGCCTGCGACTGCGCCAGCACGCTCGCCCAGCTGGCGAACGACTCGTTCAGCCAAAGATCGTCCCACCAGGCCATGGTGACCAGGTCACCGAACCACATGTGCGCCATCTCATGCAGGATGGTGTCGGCCCTGGCTTCCCGCATCGAGTCGGTCACCCGCGACCGGAAGATGAACTCCTCAAGGAAGGTCACGCATCCGGCGTTCTCCATCGCGCCTGACTTGAACTCCGGCACGAAGAGCTGGTCGTACTTGCCGAACGGGTAGCGTCTACCGAACATGGCGTGGAAGTAATCGAACCCTTGCCTGGTGACCTCGAAGATCTCCTCAGGGTCGAGGTAGCTGGCCAGCGACTGGCGGCAGAAGATCCCAAGCGGGATTCCGTCGTGCTCGCCGCGGACCACATGGTACGGCCCGGCGGCGACCGCGGTGATGTATGTCGGCAGCACCGGGGTGGGCGGGAACTGCCAGAATGCGGTCGCGGTGAGCGGTGCCCTCGCGATCGTCACCGGCGCCATGTTGGAGACCACCTCCCAGTCTGATGGCGCGGTGACCGAGAGCTCGAAGGTGGCCTTCAGGTCCGGCTGATCGAAGCAAGGGTAGATCCGGTGGGCGTCAAAGGTCTCCAGGTCGGAGTACATGTAGACACCCTTGTCGGCGGGATCGGTGAACCTGTGCAGACCCTCGCCGCTGCGCGAGTAGGCGCACCTCGCGCGCACCGTCAGCTCATTGGCGAGGGCCAGGCCGGGCAGGGTGATCCGGTCGCCGTCGAACGATTCCGGTGGCAGCGGTCGGCCGTTGAGCGTGATCTCGCTGACGGCCGGAGCGGTCAGGTCGATGAACGAGGTCGCGCCCGGGCTGCCACAGGCGAACCGCACAGTGGTGAGCGAGCCGAACGTGGTCCCGTCGCCGTCGAGCTCAAGATCGACCTGGTAGGACTCGACGCGGAGCAGCCTGGCCCGCTCGGCCGCTTCCTCGCGGTTCAGAGTGCTTGTCATTGTCGTTCCCTGTGCTCGGTGTTCCGGTCGGCCGTGCTGGAATGATTTCATGCCGCCCCGGCGGAATGCCGGGCCGGTCGGCTCAGTTGTCAGCAGCGACAGCCACCATGAGCCCGCGGCGGCGGCCCGCTACGGTCGACGCGTGTCCGGTCCGGACGGCGGGAGCGTGAACAGGAGGGCGCATGACTGAGCAGCCGCCGACGCCGGTCGATTTCTGGTTTGATCCGCTCTGCCCGTGGGCGTGGATTACCTCGCGCTGGATGCTGGAAGTTGAGCAGGTGCGCGCGGTGGCTGTGCGCTGGCACGTGATGAGCCTCGCGGTGCTGAATGAGGGCAGGGAAGACCTGTCCGAGCGCTACCAGGAGCTGATGAAGCGGGCCTGGGGCCCGGTGCGGTTGTGCGTCGCCGCGGAGCAGAAGTACGGCTCCGATGTGCTGCTGCCGCTTTATACGGCGATCGGCACCCGGCTGCATAACCTCAAGGAGGAGCGGGAGCGGGCCACGATCGAGGCCGCCGTGGCCGATGCCGGCCTGCCGGCCGACCTGATCGATGCGATGGAGTCGACCGAGTACGACGACGCCGTGCGGGCATCGCACAACGACGGCATCGAGCGGGTGGGGCAGGATGTCGGCACGCCGGTGATCTCGGTCAGTGGCGCGTCCATCTTCGGGCCGGTGGTGTCCCCGATTCCGCGTGGCGAGGCCGCGGGCAGGCTGTGGGATGGGGTGCTGCTTGTCACCGGGACCGATGGCTTCTTTGAGCTGAAGCGCAGCCGCACCAGGGCACCGATCTTCGACTGAGCCGTCGGCTGAAAAGGGCGCACGCTGGGTTCAGTGTCGGCCTGCCGCTGGTTTGGGCTCGACCACCCGCAGGTCCCAGGCACAGCCTGAGATGACCACCAGGGAATGTTGCCCGGCGCTGCGAATCCAGAAGAGGCCATGGCCTCCCTGGCCATTGGAGTAGACGTCCATGGCTTGGCCGAGCCCGGCATTGGTCTGGCCAAGGGCGAAACTGCCTGGTTGGCCCGCCTGGCAGCGGTACTGCCAGGCGATGCCCCAGACACCTGGCCTGGGGATCATGAACCTGCCGCGCTCGCCTGACCCGGCGCCGCGATAGCTCGCAAGCGTCCGGCCGAGAGGGTATTCAGGCGTCGGTCGGCTGGTGCGATGCGTACCGGCGCCGTGGCCTACCGGGCCGATCTTCCCTGGTGGCGCCTGACCGGTGGACGATGATCCGGGCGCTGGCTGTCGGTCGGCATGAGAACTCGCCGCGGTCGTCCCCTTGGCGGCGCCGGCCTCGGCCACCATGGCCACCATGCCGATGACGAGGCAGAGCCCGGCCGCGACCGTTCCGACGGCGATGATCAGCCGCAGCGTCCGGTGCAGGCGCAGTCGGCGCGGCCCGGCAGGCGGCAGCATCCGCAGCGCGGATACCTCCGATGGTGGCGGCCAGCCGCCGCGGTGGCGCGGAGTCATAGCGCCGGCCCGCCGCACCGCCGGACGGCGCGCGGCGCCGGCCGATGGCGCCGTGCTGCCCGGCATGCCGGTGCCCGGTGATCCGCAGAACTCACCGCAAGGTCTCCTATCGAGTCAGCCCGCAGGCTGAAATCGGATTCATTTTCCCGTTTTCTGGCTCGAACTCTGGTTTGCGTGGCTACCTGGTTCGCAAACTACGGAAAGTTACTGACCAGTCCATCACGCAACGAGAGCGTTGTATCACGAAATGAAGTGCCGTCCAAGCGTTACTAAGGTTTTGCCTGGCGAGCGGGTTGCGAAAATGGTGCTTCCTGGCGCTAAGCCGACCGCAACTGGTGCCGAGCTGCACGAGGTCACCGCGGCCGCTAATGCAGGCGAATAACGCGGATATACCAGTAAAGTGCTTACAGCCGGTAGCTAACGGTGCATCCGGTCCGAGCAGTCGGCATGGGTATCGCCTTAGGCCTGACCGATGCGGGACAATGCCTGCATGCGCAGCAACTACATCAACGGAAGCTGGACGCCGTCGGCCGGTGACGGCGGAATCGATGTCATCAACCCGGCAAGCGAGGCCGTCATCGACCGGGTGCCGGCCGGTCACGCCGCCGACGTGGATGCCGCGGTGCGGGCGGCGAGGGCGGCATTCGACGGCTGGTCGGTCACGCCCGCCGCCGAGCGTGCCCAGCGGCTCGATGCGGCCAGGAACCTGCTCGCCGACCGTGCGGATTCGGTCGCCGCTGCCATCAGCGCCGATATGGGATCTCCGCTGTCATTTGCCCGCAAGGTTCAGGTCGGCACCCCGCTTGCGGTCCTGGCCAGTTATGTCGATCTGCTGGCCGGATACGACTTCGGCGGTGAGCGGATTGGCAACGCCCTCGTGGTGCGCGAGCCGGCCGGGGTAGTCGGCGCGATCACGCCATGGAATTACCCGCTGCATCAGATCGTGGCAAAGGTCGCCGCGGCGCTGGCGGCCGGATGCACGGTGGTGCTCAAGCCAAGCGAGGTCGCGCCGCTCGCCGGGTATGAGCTTGCCGAGATCTTCCATCAGACCGGTCTGCCCGCCGGAGTCTTCAACCTGGTCAGCGGCACCGGCAAGGTCACCGGTGAAGCCATCGCAGCCCATCAGGACATCGACGTCGTTTCCTTTACCGGCTCGGTGCAGGCCGGTCGGCGGGTCGCCGAGGTCGCGGCGGCAACGGTCAAGCGGGTGACGCTGGAACTGGGCGGGAAGTCGGCCAACGTGATCTTGCCGGACGCCGACCTGGCGACCGCGGTGAAGGTCGGCGTCGCCAAGGCCTTCATCAATTCCGGTCAGACCTGTAACGCGCTGACCAGGATGCTCGTGGACGCCGACAGCTACGACGAGGCGATCGGCCTGGCTGTCAAGAACACGGAGCGATACACCGTCGGCGATCCGCTCGACGAAGGCACCCGGCTGGGCCCGCTGGTCTCGGCGGCGCAGCGGGACCGGGTGCTCGGCTTTATCGAGCGCGGCATCGCCGAGGGCGCGAGAGTGGTTGTCGGCGGTACCGACCCGCTGCCCGGCCTGGGTACCGGAAGCTATGTCCGGCCTACTGTCTTCGCCGACGTCCGGCCGGAGATGGAGATCGCTCGGGAGGAGATCTTCGGGCCGGTGCTCTGCGTGCTGGCGTATTCAACCGAGGAGGAGGCCGTGGCGATCGCCAACGGCCCCGCCTACGGCCTGGCCGCGGCAGTCTGGTCCGGCGATCAGGAGCACGCGGTCCAGATCGCCAGGAGGCTGCGGGCCGGACAGGTCGAGATCAATGGCGGGGCGTTCAACGTGGCGGCACCGTTCGGCGGATTCGGGCAATCGGGGTACGGCCGGGAACTCGGCGTGCACGGGCTTGAGGAGTTTCTCGAGGTCAAAGCGCTGCTGTTCTAGCCCGGTTCGGTCGGTCCGGGTCAGAACATCATGGGGGACCAGGGGAGCGGGTCCCAGGAGAGGGCGGCCGATACCGCGGCGAGCGCGCCCGGCCGGTGCTCGGCTACCAGGCCAGCGCCGGCCAGCGCGCCGAGCCTGGTCCCGCCGAGATAGGCCGCGCCGAGTTCGGCGATGCCGAGGGTGAGGTCTGCCTCGGCTGACGTGCGCTCGCAGGTTGGCGGCTCAGTCTCGGCCAGCCCCCCGGCCCGCAGCCGCCACCGGCCGGAGTTAGCCGGCAGCTGGTGGTCGGTGACCTCGATCACGGCATCGACCGGGCAGGCGTAGCGGCGGCCGGCCAGCGCTGCGGGCAGGTCGACGAGCCTGATCCACAATCCGTCGGAAGCCCGCGGCCTGGCGTCGCGGCGATCGGCAAGCAGGTACAGCAGCGGATCATCGACCGGCCGCATCCTGGCGTGAACCTCGCTGACCAGATCCCTGGTGAGCAGGTTGCGCCACAGGGCGGCGCAGGCCGCCGGGTCGACCGCGAAGAGCTCGCGGATGACCAGTTGGTGTGCCGGAATGGAGTCGTCGCCCCACTGCGGCTTGCCGGTGTAGAGCGCGTACCCACGGGCTCCGCTGGCGTCAGCGGCGACCACGCAGCGCTGCGGGGAGTAGCCGTCGCGGATGAAGCTGGGATCGGCCAGCAGGACTTCCCACCATTGTTCGGTCCTGGTCACCATGCCAGGCCGGGCAGCCCGAATGTTGTCGTAGACCGTCTTGAGGCCACCGCTGGCGGCCTGCGGCTCGGCCAGGCGGACCGTCAGGGCGTCCGCCTGCCCGGCGGCAGCGGCCTGGTCCGTATTAGAGCCGGCCAGCTGCCGCTGGCCGGCCCGGACGCAGAAGCTGTACTGCTCGGAGGCGACGCCGTATCCGTACCGCCGGTAGATGGCAGATTCCGAGGCGAACAGCGCGGCCACGGGTTCGCCACCGCTGCTGATGTCGTCCAGCTGGCGGCGCATCAGGGCGGAGAGGATGCCCCGGCGCCGATAGGTCGGCAGCACGCTGACCCAGCTGATCCCGGCGGCGGCCACCCCGCCGCCGGGAACGGTCAGCCCGAACGTGTATGCCAGCGCCGTGCCTACCAGCTGGTCCCCGTCGAACGCCGCGAGGCTGCGGGCCGGCTCGAACACCTTGGCCTCATGCGCGAGCGCTTCCTCGGTGGGCCAGGTCGAGTTGAACGCCTGCTCGCCGACCGCCCAGAAGGCCGGCAGCTCAGCCACGCTGACCGGCCGGATCGGATAGGGATAAGTGGTAGCCATGATCGCCTTCGTACCCGATGCCAAGCGAATTGGCGAGTTTATATCGGCGGCAGGCGGCCGGGCGCGGGCTTGACGCCAGGCCGGGATGCGGACAATGAGCTCGCAGCCTTGCGATGATTGGACCGGTCGCGTACATCGCCGGAACCGGTACAGTTTCGCCATCATGATTTCGAGTTCCGGACGCCGGTCCTGGCCGGCGGTGCAATCGGCTGCGCTACAGTTCCGCAGCCTGATCAGGCGCCAGTTCATCACCAGTAACCGCAGGCTCGCCTTCGTGCTCGCGATCGCGGTCGTCGGAATCGGGATCGCTGCCGTCCGGCTGCCGGCTTCCTGGTTCTCACCCGGCCTGATGATCCTGCCGATCCTGGCGGGCGGGCTGCTGCTCTGGCCGCGGGCGCTGCGGATCCTGTTCGTGATCGTCGCCATCATGCTTGGCTACGACTACGCCGAGGCCGAAAGCCGCACCGGTTTCGGGATCATCGCGACAATCGTCATCATCGCGGTCTTCGCCGACGTGCTGGCCAGGACCCGCGCCAGGCTCGGGCTGCAGGGGCTGCGCGGCGATCAGATGCTGGTGGAACTGCGGGACCGGATCAGGGTGCAGAGCGCGCTGCCGAAGATGCCGGAAGGCTGGGGTGCGCAGTCGGTGCTCAGGCCGGCCGGCGGTGCGTTGTTCGGCGGTGACTTCGTTGTTTCGGTCTGTGACGGCAAGACGCTCGAAGTCGCGGTCGTCGATGTGTCAGGTAAGGGCATTGACGCCGGAACCAGGGCACTGCTGCTGTCCGGAGCGTTCGGCGGGCTGCTCGGGTCGGTGCCGTCCTCGGAATTCCTCCCCGCGTGCAACGCCTACCTGCGTCGCAATGAGCCGACCGAGGGGTTTGTTACCGCCGTTCATCTCTCCATCGATCTGGCGACGGGGGGCTATGTGATCGCCTCAGCCGGTCACCCGCCAGCCGCTCATTACGAGGGCGGCAGCGGTTCGTGGCGGCTGACCCAGGCGCGCGGCATCGTCCTTGGGGTGGTCGCCGACCTGCGTGACACCGCCGAGCACGGCACCCTGCGGCCAGGGGACGCGCTGATGCTCTACACCGACGGGCTGGTTGAGGTCCCTGGGCGCGACATCGACGTCGGCATCGACCGGCTGCTCGGTGAGGCAGACCGGCTGGTGGCTGCTGGTGGGTTCGGGTCCGACGCGGAGAGCCTGGTCCGGACGATGCAAGATGGCGCGCGCACCACCGACGATTGCGGACTGGTGCTGATCTGGCGGATCTAACGGCCGCAGCCGGCGATCATCTGGCCGGCGTGACGTGCCTGCCGTTGCTGAGCCGGTTGACCGCGTGCTCGACCAGGGCAATGAGCACGTCGCGGCTGGATGTTCGCTGCCTCGCGTCACACAGCACCAACGGG
>Ga0208696_1000519_pt1 | contig 25300 bp, 19 predicted proteins | sample Sb_taG_9_FD_187711 | JGI IMG/M metagenome (GOLD analysis project Ga0208696, IMG submission 187711) | Peat soil microbial communities from Weissenstadt, Germany - Sb_50d_b_LC metaG (SPAdes) (version 2) | ecosystem: Environmental > Terrestrial > Soil > Wetlands > Peat | place: Germany... | reverse complement strand
GAGGCTCTTCAGAGCGGACGCGATGCCGAGGGCGACGGGATCAAGTGGCTCGGCCATCGTTCCTTCTTACCGGTAGTCGCGACCCCAAGATGATCATTCCCGCCAGCCTATCCGACAAACGTCGCATTCGCATGCATGACAACTGTCTCAGCCGGGTACGTGTTGGATACCAGTTGTCAGGCCTGCTGGAGTCGATAGGCGACAAACAGCTAACTAGGAGGTTAAGACAGTTGTCGAAGCCAGTAGCCCGTCGTAGGGAGACCCGATGACGACGGTCAGGGACCGCAGCACCTTCGGTGCCGAGCCGAAGTGCCAACCGGTTCGCCTGTCCGGTCACGTCTATCCCCTCGGCCTCGTAGCGTCCGGCGCGATCCGCCGTGCGCTTCGCAAGGTTCCGGTCGCCGCCGACCCACACGGCGGCAGGCGACCTCCGCCCGTAGCTCCCCACCGGGAGGAACGATGTCCCGCTACTCTCACCCGCATCCGTTCAGAAGTCTTCTGCTCCTGACAGTTGTCGTCACACTGTCCCTGCTTCTCGCCGCCTGCGGGAAGTCCCCGGTGACCACTCCGGACGTCATCGTCATCGTGCCGAGCGCCACCGCTAACGAACCCGCCCCCGTGCTCTCCGCCGGCAACCGCGGCATGCTCCAGGACGCGGGAGCCACGAGCACCCAAGCCGACGCCTATGTCGTCAATCCCGCCAGCGGCCAGCCGACCGAAGTGCCGCTGACGCCGCGGCGCGCCGACGGGCAGGTGGAGTACGGGCCCCGCCGCGGCTACCTGCTCGACCAGAACCTGAGCCGAGTCGGCCAGCTGCTGCTCCAGGAGGCCGCCAGCGGGCCGTTCGACCTGCTGAGCATGATCGCCTCGGCGGTCCGGGTCACCTCGCCCCCGGGCACCCTCCTCGTCATTTCCTCCGGCCTGTCCACCGCGGGCGGGTTCGATCTACGGCAGGTGGGCTGGGACGCTGACCCCAGCTCCATCGCCGCGCAGCTGAAGCAGCGAGGCCTGCTTCCCGACCTGGCCGGCTGGCGCGTGGTCTTCTCTGGCCTGGGCGACACGGCGGGTCCGCAGCCGCCCCTGCCGCTGCCCCAGCAGACGACCCTGGTGTCCTACTGGATGGCCATCTGCCGTGCCGCGGGGGCGGCCGCGTGCCAGACGGACCAGACGACCCGTCCGGACCCGCCCTCCCGCAGTACCACTCCGGTGCCGGTCGTCCCGGTCCCGGCGGTGCTGTCCGTCCGTGGCCCGAACGGGGCGACCGGGGTAAGCGTCCCCGGCGACGAGCTGTTCGCCTTCGGCAGCGCCACCCTGCTGCCGGGCGCGGACGCCATTCTCGCTCCGCTGGCCGCCAAGGCCCGTTCCGGGCACCTGCTCGTCACCGTCACCGGATACGCGTCCCCCGACGGCGGGTCGGCCGCGTACAACCTCGCGCTGTCCCAGGCCCGCGCGCTAGCCGTTCGCGCCCGCCTGGTCGCCCTCGGCCTGCCGCCCGGGCAGATCACCCGGGTCACGGGCCTCGGCACTGACGGCAAGACGACGCAGGCCTGCGACGTCGCCGGACAGTTCGACGAGGCTGCCTGCGCGCAACTGCGCCGCGTCGTCGTCCTTCTCGCCCACTCACCCGCGGCCGTGTCCTGACCGCCTGACCCCTGGAGACCCGCATGTACATCCCCCAGCACACCAGCCAGTCCACCATCGATCCGGGTCAGGACATCGCCGTGCCGCCGCCCACCGCAGCCGAGATGGTGCCACCGCCCGTGTCGGTTCCGCCGTCCGCCGTGGCGGACGACGCGGTCTCCGGCCCGCAGGCCGACCTGGCCGCGGCGGTGTTCCTGCAGCGCACGCGGCGGCGCGCCCGGACCCGCCTGCGCCGTGGCCTCAGCACGGTGCTCCGGCACCGGCGGGTCACCCAGCGCGGCGCGCTGGACGTCCTGCTGGCCGAGGACCATCACATCGGCGCCAACCGGGATCCGGCGCGGGCCACCCACGGGGAAACCGTGGTGCGGGCGGCGGGCAAGGCCGGCGCGGACGGCCACCTGGCCCGGTCGCAGCGCCGCCTGGACCGGGCGGCCCGCCGCATCGACCGGCAGCGGGCCCGGCAGGCCAGGCTCCTGGTCCGCGCCGGGCACCGCCAGCACGACCTGGTCCGTCACCCGGACGGCGGGCAGGAGACAGTGGCGGACCTGCGGCGCTGCCAGGCCGCCCAGCGATCCCAGATCGAGGACGAGATGGCGCGCGGCTCACGCAAGCACCGGCGCCTGCCGCGGTGGATCGGCCATGTCCCCAAGCTGGTCCTGGTGGTCGATTTCTGCCTGCTGCTGTACTTCTTCGCCGGGATCACCGACGTCGACTGGGCCAGCCCGCTGTCGGCGGACCTGGCCTTCGCCGTGCTGCTCGCCGCCATGGTGACCACGCTGTGCTACGGGTTCCTCGCCTTCGCCGGCTACCGGCTGCGCGGCTACAAGGACCACTCCGGCGGGATCGCGTTCGGTGATCTCGACGGGCTGACCCGGGCGGCGTGCGCGGCGGCGGCCGTGGGCATGGCGGCCATCGCCGCGCTGATGTTCATCCGGATGCGGACCGAGGTGCTCTACGCGCTCGGACCGCAAGGGTGGGTCACCGCCCTCGTGATCGCCCTGGTCGTGGCGGTGGTGAGCCTGCTCGCCAACTTCCTCGTGGTGGCCATCCACGCCCTCGACGGCTCCGACGAGGTGGCGCGCCTGGAGGTGCTGTCCGCGGCCACCAGCGGCCCGCTGTCCAGGGCGCACCGGATGCAGGAGAAGGCGGCCCTCATCCCGCATCGCATCGCCGTCCGCCAGCGCCGGGCCACCCGCGCGGCGGTGCGGGCGGTCACGGAAGCCGGCCGCCACCTGGCCGCCGCCGAGGCGGCCATCGAGGCCGCGCAGGCCATCCACCAGGGCACCGGCCCGCACAGCAGCCCGGCGTCCGACCCCAACGGCCACGACCGGGTGGCCGGTTACCGCGACCACGAGACCGCTCCCGAAGCCGACTTCCGGCCGCTTCGCGTGACCCTGGAGCACATCAAGGAGGCCCTGCCGGAGGCCACCACCCCCGGCCAGCCCGGATAACCACCGCGCCGCTAAGCGGGGGCCTGGCCCCGGGACGGTCAGACCGTCCCGGGGCCAGCCGTTTCGTGAGAACCTGGCGGCAGGCTGAGCGGAAGGGACCAAGGGGTGGACGAGCAGCAGATCGACGTGGGCGGCCAGCAGATCGCGTTCACGCAGAGCGAGGGCGCCGGCCGCCCCGTCATTTTCGTGCACGGCAACTCTTCCTCGGCCCGCACCTGGGCTCCGGTCATGACCGGGTCGTTCGGGCGGCGGTTCCGGTGCCTGGCCTTCGACCTGCCCGGGCACGGGGCATCGGCCAAGGCCGTGACCCGCGAGACCTACTCCCTGCCCGGCTACGCCGCGGTGCTCGCCGGGTTCGCCCAGGCCACGGGCGCGGCGGAGGCGGTGGTCGTGGGGTGGAGCCTGGGCGGGCACATCGCGCTCGAGGCCGCTCCGGCTATGCCCGCGGCCGCCGGGTACGTCGTCTTCGGCACGCCGCCGGTGGCCTCCGCGGCCCAGATGGGGGAGGCGTTCCTGCCGAACCCGGCCATGAACGTGGGCTTCACCGCCAGCGTGGGGCACCAGGAGGCACGAGCCTTTGCCGCCAGCTTCACCGCACCCCGTTCGGCCCAATCTCTTGACGAGTTCGTCGCCGACCTCGCCTGACCAAAGCGGACACCAGTGCGGAGTCCCGTTCGGAATAATTGAAAATCTCTTTGGGCCGAACGGGCTGTGGTGCTTGCCAGGAGTACCGTTCCTGTGGCTCCGGGGGTTTAATTGTACGGCGCGGGCAGCATTCGTCCCTGACCATTGTGCCGGGGCCGGGTATTACCCTTGGGGAGGACGCAGTGGCAGAGGTGCCGGCTAGACCGCGAAGTCAGGTGGCTGTTGCGGGTTTGTTCCTGGATAAGGCGCTGCGGCGCTGGCTGGTCGTGCTCGGGATTGCCGCCGTTGCGCTGATACTTGGTTACTTTGGCCTGAACGAGTACCTGTCACATCACCCGACGCCGATGTTCGGCCGAGGCCGGGCGGACATCCTCTTTTACGATCTTCAGCTGTTCGTGCTGAACTCGGCGCCGGCCGAGGGTGCGGGCCCGTTTCCCGTAGCGCTCGGAATCGCCCGCTTCCTCGCGCCCGCCACCACGGTCGCGGCAACCGTGGAAACGGTACGTCTTCTGCTCAGCGAGCAATTGCGCCGCTGGTCGTCTGCGTCCGCGTCGAAGCATGCCATCGTGACCGGTGACGGGCCCGTCGCGGTGGAACTCGCGCGGAAGCTGCGTGCCGAATACCACAAGGTCGTGCTGGTCAGCGCCAGCCCAGCGGTGGCCGACCAGGTCCGCGCGCACCGCCTCCTTGAGGTATCCGGCGACCCGACGGATGCCGGCACGCTGCGCGCCGCGGGTTTGCGGCGCGCTGACGTCCTGTACGCGTGCGCCGATCTCAGCACCACGAATGCCGCGACGGCCCTGCGCGCCCGGGAAATATCGCAGGCCAACCGCCGGCGGCTTAGCACCTTCGCTCAGGTGCGCGACGCGGAAATCTCCACGGCGCTGCGGGCCCGGCGCATCGGGGCCACCGACGACCTGAGTTTCCGCCTCGACTTCTTCTCCGTCGAGGACACCGCGGCCAGGGTGCTCCTGGATAAGCACCCCCTGGCGCCCGACGGGACCCGGCCCGCGCAGGTGGTGATCGTCGGTTTCGGCCTGCTGGGGCGTGCCGTGCTCCGCGAGATCGCCCGGCGCCCGCATCCGGACGGCTCGCCGGTGCGGGTGAGAATTCGCGCCGCAGGCACGCAGACATGCACCGAGACCCTTCCGGACTTCCTGGCCGTGTTTCCGGTCGTCGCCAGGAACTGCTCGGTAACCTGCGACGACGGTGCGCCGCAGCCGCCTCCGGACGGCGAGCCTGCCCTGACCTTCATCTGCCTCCCCAGCAACGACGACGCGCTGAACGCTGGCCTGGCCGCGGCCCAGGCCATGACCGGCCGCTCCGACCGGGTGGTGATCTGCATGAGCGAGCCCTCGCCGTTCGGGGCGGTCCTGGGCACCCAGGGGGCCTTGCTGGATGATCCGGAGGGACGTTTGACCGTATTCGGGGTCATCGAAGAGGCATGCGTGCCCGGAAGGATCAGAGAAGACCTCGCCGACCAGCTGGCCCGGGCCATCCATCAGGCTTACGTCAGAAACTGCGAGGCCCACGGCGACTCGCCGCTTGTCAACCACTCCATGCGGCCGTGGGAAGAGCTGTCGGACGATCTCAAGCAGTCCAACCTGGAGCAAGCCGCACATATCGGGACCAAGCTCGACGCCATCGGCTGTGTCGTCGTCCCGGAGTCCGCCACCACTCCGCATTTTGCCTTCTCCGACACCGAGATCGAACTTCTCGCCAAGATGGAGCACCGGCGCTGGGTGGACGAGCGGAAGGGACGGGGATTTGTGTACGGGCCGGTTCGCGAAGGCAACCAGCACCCCGACCTGGTGGACTGGCAGTACCTCAGTGAAAGCGCCCAGAATAAGGACAGGGACGCCATCCGTGAACTTCCGGTGATCCTGTGGCAGGCAGGATTCCAGATCCTTCGCCTTCCGCCCCGCTCCTCGTGACCACTGATCTCACGCCGTATGCGAACGGCGAGCAGGCCTACGCAACGGCGCTGGAAGCGCTTCTCCCGCCCGTGTCACCCGCCGAACCCGATGATAAGGATCCGCGGCCGTGACCGGCGCCGCCGGCGAGCGGGCGGTGCCGCCCTCTGCGCGGGTGGGCCAGCCTGCCGATATTCCCGCGGTTCTGCGTGCCCTCGGTGTGGACGTCCGCCGCCCCGTGCTGGTGTCCGTCGGCGGGGCAGGCGGCATGACCCCGGCTGACCTGGCGGTCATGGCCGAGGCGCTCGCGCCCGTCATCCCGGCGCTGGACGAGTGGGGGGCCGCGATCGTGGATGGCGGCACCGACTCCGGTGTCATGAAGGTCATGGGCCGGCTCCGTGCTGCGGCCGGAGCGCGCTTCCCGCTCGTCGGCGTGGCCGCCGAAGGTACCGTGATCCTTCCGGGGACATCGGCCCGGCCAGACGCCGCCGCGCTCGAGCCGCGTCACACCCAGGTGATCCTGGTTCCCGGCCAGGCGTGGGGCGATGAGTCGCCCTGGCTGTCCCGGGTCGCGGCGGCCATCGCTGATGGCCAGCCGTCGCTGACCCTTGTGGTCAACGGCGGCCAGATCACCTACGACGACATCGACCACAGCCTTCTGGCGGGCCGGCCCGTGATCATCCTGGCCGGAACCGGCCGCACGGCGGACACCATCGCGGCCGCTGCCCACGGCGACACCGGGGACCCGAAGGCAGCCCAGGCCGCGGCCTCCCCAGGCACCCGGATAGTGTCCCTCGATGATCCGCAAGCCCTCTATTCCGCGATCGAGTCAATCCTGGCCCCGCACAGGTAAAAGGCTCACCGCGGGCACAGTGGCTGGTAGGACAGTTGGGGGATATACGTGTGCCACTGCTGGGGCGTGAGATTTCCGGCCGTGGCGCAGATCCATTCGGCCGCGTCATTGACGTTCAGGTTCCAGAGCCGGATGGCCCCGTCAATGCTGCCGGTGGCCAGCGTGTGGCCCCCGGGGCCGAACACCACCGAATAGACGGCCTCGTTGCCACCGGTCAGCGGCTTGCCGAGCGGCTGGGGATGCTCAGGATCGGCGACATCCCACAATCCGATCGTGCCGTCATCGGCGCCGCTGGCCAGCATCTGCCCCCCGGGGCTGAACGCCACCGAATAAACGCTTCCGGTGCCGCCGGTCAGCGGCTGGCCGAGTACGTGGGAATGCGCGGGATCGGCGACATCCCACAGCCGGATTTTCCCGTCATTGTCGCCGCTGGCGAGCGTGCGGCCGTCGGGGCTGAACGCCAGCGAATAGACAGCCCCGGTGCCACCGATCAGGAACTTGCCGAGTGGCGGGGGGAAGATGGGGTCGACGGCGACATTCCACAGCTGGATGAGGACGTTATAGGCGGTGGCCAGGGTGCGGCCATCGGGACTGAACGCCACCGAGTCGACGGCCAGGCGGGTCGGGATCCGGCTGAGCGGCCTGGGGTGGGCGGGATCGGCGACATCCCACGTCCGGATTGTCCCGTCGAAGTCGCCGCTGGCCAGCGTGCGGCCGTCGGGGCTGAACGCCACCGAGTCAACCGAATGGGTGCCGCCCGTCAGCGGCGGGCCGATCAGGGAGGGGTGCGCGGGGTCGGCGACATCCCACAGCCGGACCGTGCCGTCGTGGCTGCCGGTGGCGAGCGTGCGGCCGTCGGGGCTGAACGCGACCGATACGGCAGCGCCAGTGCCGCCGGTCAGGGCCGGGCCGAGCAGGCGGGGGTGGGCGGGATCGGCGACATCCCACAGCCAGACCGTGCCGTCGAGGTCGCCACTGGCGAGCATGTGGCCGTCGGGGCTGAGCGCGACGGCCAGGACAGACCCGGTGCCAGCGGTCAGTGTCGTCTCTGGCAGGCTCCAGAGCCGGGCGGTACCGTCATTGTCGCCGCTGGCCAGCGTGTGGCCGTCGGGGCTGAACGCCACCGAATAAACGCTTCCGGTGCGGCCGGTCAGGGGCTGGCCGAGCGCCTGGGGCTGCGCGGGATCGCCGACATCCCACAGCCGGATGCCCCCGTCAGCGTTGCCGCTGGCCAGCAGGTGGCCGTCGGGGCTGAACGCCACCGACGAGGTGATCCCCGTGCCGCCGTTCAGGGGCTGGCCGAGCAGGGAGGGGTGCGCGGGGTCGGCGACATCCCACAGCCGGACCGTGCCGTCATTCTTGCCGCCGGCCAGTATGTGGCCGTCAGGGCTGAACGCCACCGACGCGGCCGCGCCGGCCGCGCCGGTCTGGAGTTGGCCGAGCACATGGGGATGCGCGGGGTCGGCGACGTCCCAGAGCCAGATCGTGCCGCTGTTCGTGCCGCTGGCCAGCGTGCGTCGGTCGGGGCTGAACGCCACGGAAAAGACGGCTCCGGTGCCGCCGTTCAGGGGCTGGCCGAGCAGGCGAGGGTGGGCGGGGTCGGCGACATCCCACAGCCGGACCGCGCCGTGGATGTCGCCGCTCACGATCGTGCGGCCATCCGGGCTGAACGCCATCGAACTGATGGCGTACTGTGTGCTACTGGTCAGGGGCACGCCGTACAGACGGGGATGGGCCGGGTCGGCGATATTCCACAGCCGGATCGTGCCGTAAGCGTCGCCGGCGGCCAGCGTGCGGCCGTCGGGGCTGAGCGTCACGGAATAGACGGCGTGGGCGCTCACCAGGGGCTGGCCGAGCAGGCGGGGGTGGGCGGGGTCGGCGACATCCCACAGCCGGACCGTGCCGTCGCTATCGCCGCTGGCCAGCGTGTGGCTATCTGGGGTGAACGCGACCGAGTAAACGGGCTTGGTCCCGGCCGCCAGAGCCGAAGATAGCGGCGTGTTCTCCGTGCTCAGCAGGAGCGAGGCCAGGTCCTGTCCACCTTGCATATGGTAGGCGGCCAGGTTGAGCTGGGCCGCGAGCGGCGTGTCACTGCTGCCGAATTGGAGGCCCTCGGCGACGGTCTGTTTGTAGGTCGCCAGATTTCGCTGCTGCGCCTGATGATTGTTCGAGACGAGGGCGAGCGAGCCCAGGACGACGGCGATGACCAGGCCGGCGGCCAGCGCGCTTCGCTGCAGCCAGGCGACGCGGTGCGCTGTCCGCCGGGACGCCTCGATAAACGTCCGCTGGCCGCTGGTCGGCGGGGTCTGCGGATGAGCGTCCCCTTCGGCCAGCCACGCCTCCGCGTCCCGCAAGTCCCGGCCGCGCAGCAGCCGGCTGCGGTCACTGCCGTCGGTCCACTCCCGCGCCCGGACCAGCAGCCGGGTGTGGACCTTCACCCAGTCCAGGTCGGTGTCCAGCGTCTGGATCAGTTCCGCCAGGCTGGCGCCGAACCTGGTGTCGTCGTCAAAGAAGATCCAATTCCGCTCCGCGACTGCCTCGGCGACCGGCTGGCCGTCGCGGGCCTGACGGCGCAGCAGCGGGATGATCTGCTTGTTCGACTGGACCGCGTCCGCGATTTCCTCCGCACACGGACCGGAGTCCAGCGAGTCGGGCGAGATCACGAAGACGAATTTGTCACTTCCGGCGACCGCGGTGTCGATCTCTGATTGATAAGGGGCACTGAACGGAACCACCGAGTGATCCTGGTCCCATGCCGGATCTCGCTCCGCTGCCGCGAGAGCATCGTGCAGGCGCCGCACGAAAGGCAGGTCCTCGCGCGCGTACGACAGGAAAACTCCACTCATAACCCACGCTCCAGGCCCGCCATTAATAGTGAGAGTTTGTACCTCGGCAAAGATTTTCGCAATGGCTATAAAAGCGGAGGTTCCCCTTCTGCCCCAGCGGGCGTCTGGGTCCTCAAGACAATGTACGGGCCCGGACAGTAGTGCCACGGCCGTTCGGAATAATTGAAGAACTTTTTGGCCGGACAGGTCCCGGGCGCGTCAGCACGGTCCCACCGGTTTGTGTCCGTCGGCTCCGGATAGCGGAGCGCACGCCAACCCCGACGGATTCGCTGCGAAGGTTCCATGCGGCACAATGAGAGCGGCGTCCGGCGCGGTCGCTGCGTCCTGGCGGTTAGCTGCCGGGCTGCGCCGCACCTGGCCAGATGATGAATCTGTCGCCGGGAGGTTGGCATGGCAAGGCATCCGCTGCTCGGCTACCTCGTCTGGGTGGTCCTTTTCGGCGCCATTTTCGCCTGGGAGGGCCTCGCCCTGGCCCGGGTGACCGGCGTCCCCACCCTCAGCGACGTCTTCCGCGTGATCATGCGTTATCCCGTCGGGCGGTGGGCGCTGTTCGCGTTGTGGCTATGGGCCGGCTGGCACTTCTTCATCCGCGGCTGGCACTTCCTGCTCCGGGCCTGAGGGTGTCATGGCGTCGGCAGACGTGCTCGCACTATCCTTGGCGGACCGCCAGGCCCTGGTGCCGATGGCCGCCGGTTACCTGATCCTCATGTCAGCGCTTGGCTTCGGCCTGCGCCGCCTGTACCGGCCACGGGGTGCTCCGTCCGGCGCCGACACGTGGCCGGACCGGACGCGTGCCACGCCGCCGGACCCAGGGCGGCGCACCGGCTGGGCTGCGCTGGTCAGGCGCGTGGCCGGCACCGTCGTCGGCGGGTACCTGCTGCTGATGGCGGTCGTGGTCGCCTACTACTTCGGCATAGCACGGGTCGGGCCCGGTTTCCTGGAGAGCGCGGTCACCGGCACGGCGCTGCTGCTGGGACTCGCGGCGCCGGTATTCGCCGCGCTGTCCTGGCTGGCTGAGCGCCGCGCCCGCGATCACGCTGAGCCTGGGGAGCCTGGGCAGGCTCCCCAGGACTGCCAGGGAAGGGGCGTCTAGCCTGACGCCGGGTGCTCGATCACCGCGTCGGGTCCGGGAAAGATGAGCCGGGTGTGGCCGTCGTCGAACTTCACCAGATAGGGCGGCTCACCCTGGGTGCCGTGCACCTCGACGATCTCGCCGAGCTTGTCCGGGTGCCCGACACAATTGCCGTGAATGCAGATGCGGTCACCAATGGTCGCCTGCATGTCAGGATCTCCTCTCCGCGCCGAGAGTTATGCCTACAGGCTCGCACACCTAGGAGGTGGTTTACCCCGGCCGCCCCGATATGACCCAGGCTGCCCGCGCCGCCACGTAGTGCGATGTCCCATCATCCCCAGCCGCCACGTCCGCGATGCTGGCCAGCAGCGCCGCGCCGCCGGGCCAGGGGAGGCACGAGCCGGCGCCGATAGTTTTACCGCAGCTCGTTTGGCCTCAAGGTCTTGATCAGTCCCTAATCGGCCTCCTGCGGTCCGACGGGCGCCGCTGGCCCGCGGTCCGTAACCGGGGCGGCCGTGACCAGCCTGGCCGGGACGGGCCGGGCGGTCAGCAGGACGGCGGAAACTACGCCCGCAGCGGCGAAGAAGGCGATGACGAGGATCAGGCCGTGGCGGTAGGCCGTGACCGGATCGGCAGGCGACACCCGGGACAAGATGGCCACCAGGCCGGCCACGCCGAGCACGGTGCCGACCTGGCGCGCGGTGTTCAGGATCCCGCTACCGGTGCCGAACCTTCCCGGCGTCAGCGACAGGCTCCCCGAGCCGAGCAGCGAGGGAATCGTCAGGCCGACCCCGGCGCCGCCGAGTAGCTGGGCGGGCAGCAGGTGAGTCAGGTAGGCCGGCTGGGCCTGGATCTGGGACAGCCACAGCAGCTGGGCTCCGGCGTTGACGGCGCAGCCGATCACCGCGACCCGGCCGGGGCCGCCGAGCCAGGCCGTCATCCGCGGCGCGACGACGCGGGCGAACGGCAGGACCATGAGCGGCCCGGGCGCGATGGCCAGGCCGGCCAGCACGGGGGAGTAGTGCCATACGCCGGTGAGGAACTCGACCGCGCTGAGTACGAAGGCGCCGAACCCCGCGTAGTACAAGATCGAGGCGCCGAACGCGCCGCTGAAAGTCCGTGACCGGAGCAGTTCGAGCTCAATGACGGGGGCGTGGTGCCGCCGCGAGCGGATCACCATGGCCGTGCCGCAGGCCAGCGAGGCGGCCAGCAGGCCGATGAAGCTGGCCGAGCCCCAGCCCCAGCCGGGGGCCTTGACCAGGGCGAGCGCGACCAGGCCGACGGCCGCGGCGAGCAGGCCGGCGCCGATCAGGTCGGGGCGGCCCGTGGCCCGGTCGTCCTTGCTCTCCGGCACCACCTTGACGGCCAGGACCATGGCGGCCAGCCCGACCGGCAGGTTGACCCAGAACACCCAGCGCCAGTTGACCTCCACTAGGCTGCCGCCGATCACCGGGCCGAGCGCCGCGCCCAGGGCGCCCAGGGCCGACCAGGTGCCCAGGGCCTTCGGCCGGGCGGGCGCCGGGACGGCCGCCAGCAGGAGCGACAGGGACGCGGGCACCATCGCCCCGGCGCCGGCCGCCTGGATGACCCGGGCCGCGATCAGCGCGGCCACGCCCGGCGCCAGCCCGCACAGCAGCGACCCGGCGCTGAACGCGGCCAGCCCGGCCACGAAGAGCCGCCGCCGCCCGATCCGGTCGGCCCACCGGCCGGCCGGCACCAGCACCGCCGCGAACACGATCGTGTAGGCGTTGAGCACCCAGGACAGCGAACTCAGGCTGGTGCCCGGGTACTGCCTGCTGATCGACGGGAAGGCCAGGTTGACGATGAACAGGTCCAGGCTGGACATGAATACGGCCAGGGAAAGCACGCCGATCACGGCGGTGACCCGGCGCCCATCCGGCGGGGGAGTCGGCACGCCGACCGGAGTCGGCACGCCGACCGGAGTCGGCACGCCGACCGGAGTCGGCACGCCCGCCGTTGCCGGGGGAGCCTGTGCTGGGCCAGCCTTCACGGGGCCAGCCTTCATGGGGCCAGCCTTCAGGGGGCCCGCCTTCACGGGGGGAGTGGAGCTCACCGGCCGTCCTCCTAGTAAGTCCGAAATCTGGACCCACTCACCATACCCCGCCGCGGCCAGTGAGTCCAGAAATCCAACTGACGAGGTAAGCTAACCAGCGTGGTGAGTGTCTCTGCCGGGCCGCGGCCCTGCTCCATAGCCCGCACGCTGGATCTCGTCGGCGAGAAGTGGGCGCTTCTGGCCGTGCGGGAGGTCTTCCTCGGCAACCGCAAGTTCGACGAGATGGTGCGCCGCACCGGGGCACCGCGGGACACGCTCGCGGCCCGGCTCCGCACCCTGACCGGCGCCGGGATCCTCCAGCGGCGGCAGTACAGCGAGCATCCGGCCCGCTTCGAGTACCACCTGACCGAAGCCGGCCGCGACCTGTATCCGGTCATCATGACGCTGATGCGCTGGGGCGATAAGTACCTGGCCGGCGACGACGGGCCGCCGCTGCTCCTGCAGCACCGGTGCGGCCACCGGCTGGCGGCCCAGGTGGTGTGCGAGGCGTGCGGGGAACCGCTCCAGGCCCGCGACGCGAGGCCCGTGACTCCGGGCCCGTGACTCCAGGCCCGCGACGCGAGGCCCGTGACTCCGGGCCCGTGACCGTCGCCGGCGGCTAGCTACCCAGCGGGTGCCCGCCGGGCGCCCAGGAACAGCTCGGCCAGTTCCTGGGTGGTGGTGGCGTCTTCGGGGGCCTTGTCGTCGCGCCACCGTCCGGTGAACCGGGGGAAGCGCATGGCCAGGCCGGCGTCGGGTTTGATCAGTCCCCAGGCGGCCGTGTAGTTCGGGGACAGGGTGAGCTCGGCGGACAGGATCTCCGCGACGAGCCCGGGCTCGAACCAGACGTCGGGGTGCTGGCGGGCGTCGACCCGGGCGGGCCGGTGCGGGGCGGCCAGCGGCGCGAGCCTGTCGGGGAGCGCGGCCAGGTCGGCGTCGGTGAACCCGGTGCCGCACTTGGACACGGTGCGGAACAGGTCGGCGGCCGGGTCGTAGGCGGCCAGCAGCAGCGCGCCGTAGACCCCGGCGCGGCGGCCCCGCCCGGCGAACGCGCCGACGACGACCAGGTCGACGGTGTCGGAGAGTTCGGTGCGGTAGTCCCGCTTGAGCTTGATCCACAGCCAGCCGCGGGCGCCGGCCTGGTAGATCGAGTCCGGCGCGACCGACTTGCACACCAGCCCCTCGCAGCCGTCGGTGACCGCCTGCTCGAACGCCGCGTCCAGCGCGGCCGGGGCGGCGACCTCGGTGGCGGTGGTGAGCCGCAGCCGGTCCGAGACGGTGATCGCCGCCCTCAGCGCGGCCCGCCGCTGCGGGTACGGCAGCCTGGTCAGGTCCTGCCCGTCGGCGTACAGCAGCTCGAAGCAGAACAGCCCCACCGGCACGTCCTGGACGGCCTGGTCGATGCCGTGCTTGCGCCGCCGGAACATGACCTCGCCGAACGGGTGCAGTTCCCCAGCGGCCGCGTCGTAGGCCACGACCTCCCCCTCCAGGATCGCCTCGCGCGGCCCCAGCCCCGCCGCCAGCGACTCGACGACGTCGGGAAACTGGGCGGACACGCGTTCCAGCCGCCGGGTGAACAGCTCGATCGCCCCGTCTGCGGTACGGTGCGCCTGCACCCGCACGCCGTCGTACTTGTACTCCGCCGCGCATTCCCCGCCGAGCTTGGCCAGGATCCCGGCCGCGTCGGCCAGCCGCTGGGCCAGCATGGCCCGCACCGGGTTACCCGGGCGGACCTGGATCTGTTCGGCCGCCGCCAGGCCGCCTTCGGCCAGGGCGGCGGCGACCCGGCCCAGGTCGCAGCAGATGTTGTAGGCGCGTTCCAGCACCGGCCGGGCGGCCCGCCCGCCGGTGTACACCTGGGCCAGCGCGTCCAGGATGGTGGGCGTGCCGATGCCCAGCCGCAGCCCCTTGGTGACCAGGCGCAGCAGGTAGCGGGCCTCCAGCGGGGTGGCCTGGCCGAGCAGCCCGGCCAGCAGGTCCAGCTTGCGGCCCTGCGACCCCGTTCCCTCGGCTGCGGCGATCTCGTGCAGCGTGTCCACCACAGCGCTGACCGTCAACGACGCCGGCCGGCCGGCCGCGGTAGTGGCCAGCAACTGCTCGGCGGCCAGCCCGAGATCCCCGGTCTCCCGCACCAGGACGGCAACCTGCCCGGCGTCGACTCCGGCGGCGGTGGCCACCGCGCGGACCGCGAGCTTCTCGGCCAGGCCCAGGTCCACCCCGGCGAACTCCGGCGCGATCAGCCCCTGGCACAGGTAACACGCCGCCGGCAGCAGCCCGGCCGGGGTCTGGGCCAGCAGCGCCGCCAGCCGGTCGACCAGCGCCAGCCGGCCGCTCGCCTGCTCCAGGTCACGGTAGGCCTCGGCCACGGTCAGGTATCGCATGCAAGATTTTTATCCCGAACGGACCGGGTGTAAGCCCCGGCGTCACCTCGCGCCTCCCCGCACCCCCGCCGATTCAATGAATGTGGCTCTCTACCCAATCTATGGGGTAGAGAGCCACATTCATGTGTTTCCGGCCCAAGGCTGATGGTCATTCCTGAGCTTCGCGGGCCAGCTCACCGAGCAGGATCGCCTCGTTGAGACAGCAATTCCTGAGTTCGGCGAGATGTACGCTTTCGTTCTCGCTGTGCGCCCGGCTTTCCGGGTCCGCGACCCCGGTGAGCAGCAATTCCGCCCCCGGGAAGGTGCCGGCCAGCGCAGCCACAAGCGGAAGTGACCCGCCGCTGCCGGCATTCACAGGGGAGCATCCCCAGGTATGCGAACATGCCTGGCGAAAGGCGTCAAAAGCCCCGCCTGACGCGGCGATCAGGTGCGGGGCGCCCTCATTCGAGAACCTGACGGTCACCTCTGCTCCCCATGACGCCCGGGCGAGGCCGAGGAAATGGCCTTTGATGGCGGCCCTGGCCCTGGCCGTATCGTCGCCTGGCGCCAACCGGACACTAATCTTCGCCCGCGCGACAGGAACCAGTTTGTTGGCCGCCTCGGCGGTGGATGGTGCGTCAATTCCGAGCACGGCCACGGCCGGGCGGCCCCAAAGCCGGTGGGCAAGGGTGCCGGTGCCCATGAGGGAGACGCCGGGCCGGACGCTGGCGAACCGGCGGATATCCGCCTCGTCGACCTCAATATCGTATGGCGCTCCTGAGTGCAATCCTTCGACCGCGACGTTTCCCTCGTGGTCGTGCAGTGACGCGATCAGCCGGGACAGTGCCGTCAGGGCATCGGGAACGGGGCCTCCGTAAACACCACTGTGAACTGCGTGATCCAGCGTGCGGACTTCGAGGGTGAAGTCAAGAATGCCCCGCAGCGAAGTCGTGAGCGCCGGTGTGCCGAGCGTCCAATTAGAGCAATCGGCCAGCACGATGACGTCAGCCCGCAGCAGGTCCGAATATTTCCGCAGGAAGCCCTCGATGTTCGGCGACGCAATTTCTTCCTCACCCTCGATGAACACCGAAATGGTCACTGGCGGCGCGCCTTCCCAGGCCAGCAACGCGGCGGCGTGCGCGGCGATTCCTGCTTTATCGTCGGCGGTACCGCGGCCGAATAGCCGGCCATCGCGTTCCGTCGCCTCGAATGGCTTCGAGGCCCACAGATCCGCCAACCCGGGCGGCTGGACATCGTGATGCGCATAAAGCAGGACCGTGGGCGATCCGGTGGGTCCCGGGGTCTGGCCGAATACCGCCGGATGCGTGCCGTCTACTTCGAGCAGGCGGACACCTTTGAGGCCGCAGCGTTCCAGCCATGTACCGGTCTCTTCGGCGGACCGTCGTACCTCATCTGGGTTGTAGGCCTCGTAGCCTGCCACGCTTACCGACGGTATGGATACCAGGTGTTCCAAGCCAGCCCGAACGTTTCCGAATACCGACTCCACCGCCCGGCGGATATCCTCCGGGCTGGACCTACCACGAGCCGTCGGCACCAGCAGCGCTCCCGTCGCCTGGCGTCAGTCGCCGACACCGATCCCACCCGTATTCAGTTTCAATTCCCTCCATCCTTAGCACAATACGGACACGGGTGCCGTCAATCAATGGGCGAGCGGTGTCTGCCTGCTATCCGGTCCGCGCCAACATCATCCGATCACCTATGGCGTGGTGGCCGCTGGGCATGGTGCCTCGCTACTCGCGTATTCCTTAGCACCCGCCCGGAAACGGCCGCCCTCACCGTGATCGCCTGAACCGCAGGCATCGGAAATAACAGTAAAGCCCTCTTGTAACAGCCGTTTCCCGGGTCGTACCATCCATCAGAAACACAAAAGTTTCGCATGGCGAAAGATCATTTTTGGCGGCGTGCCCGGCCAGGTTCGGGATGGGCTGCGAGCGGCTATGAAACCGGCTGGCGCTGCAGGTAGGTCGTCGGCAGGTCGACGGTGCAGACGAGAACGTCACGCTTGGCCTGGCCGCCGGGCGGGGGGATGAGCGGAGTAGCGCCATGCTTGAACCGGAGGTCCTCGAAAATCATCAGGTCACCCGGGTTCAGTTGCTTCCGGAGAATTTCCTCGCCGACTTCCTCGGCGCCCGCGCCCTCATCATATTTATACAGATAAGACTCGGCGCCGTCGCCTTCCCGGTCCAGGACATAGAGGATGATAAACTCCTCATCGTCCTGATGTGCCTTCGTCACGACGTTGGTGTGGGTCCGGAACAGATTGACCCCGAATGTGCCCCGCTGCTGCCGTCGGTCTTCGGGAACAAGGCTGAGAAATGCCTCGATGAGCTCCCTGGCCTGCGGGTCCTGTAGTAGCTCGATACGCTTGTGGATACGCTCTCCCTTAATTCCGGAGCGATCCCAGATGGCTATGGTTTCGTATTCTTCGAGGGTCAGTTTGCCGTCGTTCCACTCGTACAGGATGACGTCTCTCGCCCGCTCGCGATCACGCGGCCAGTCGCCCTCGTCATGCCTGAGCTGGCCGCCGTCGAAGTAGGTCTCTCGAAGGTTCTTCGCGCACTTCAGGGGGAGCCCGATGTCCCACTCGGTGGTCAGAGCGAAGCCGTGCTTAGTTACGTCTTTGTGAACTCTGCGTAGCTCCGAAACTGGGATCGGAGCTGATGTATTGGCCATTTATGCGCTCGCTTGGCTCGGCGGAGATCCAGGCTACGGTTTGTAGCTGGGAAAACTCTAGCGCCTTTCCCGTCCCGCATGCGCCGAAACAGCGCTAAATAAGGCCGCTGTCCAGCCAAATGTTATAAAGGTGACAGCCTGGCTAAGGCCGGTGGCATGCTGTCCCGGATACGCTCGATGAGCGCCCGGGAGTCATTCTCACTTAGCGAGGAAGCGACAAGGTTCTCATGCGCTTTCTTGTATTCAGCGACCCGGTCCGGATTGTCGATTGTCCAGAAGCCGGCCGGTGTTTCGATCTGAACCAGGTCCTGCTCCAGATCCTCTAGATCCTGATACTCGAAATAAGCCCACATGCATGTCACGGTGAACACCGGCTTGGCCGAGAAGGGGAAAACGTACAGGCTGACATTTTCTTCGCGCGAACGGACCAAAAGTTCATCGAGCTGATCGCGCAGGATCGTCGGTGAGCCGACGGTCTGCCTGAGCGTGCATTCGTGCGTCACCGCGATCAGCTTCAGCGGCTTGAGTCCTTCACGCCGTTTCAGGGCCTCTTTGCGCTTGCGCCGGATGTCCATGAGCTCACCGATCTGGTCCTCAGGTCGGCGTTCCATGTGCCGGTATACAGCCTCCGCGTACGCATCCGTCGCCAGCAGTGCCGGTACGAACGGCAGGGTGTAGACCCGCTCCACTGTGGCTTCTGCCTCGTAAGCCAAATGGGTGTCGAGCCGAAGCCGACCCTGCAGGACTTCATCATCAAAGTCGGTCCACCAGCCCGGAACTTCCGCCGCCTCCACCCACCGCTGGAGCTGGTCGGCCTGCGGCGTCTCCTCTTTCCCGTAGAACCGGATCAAGTCCCGTACGTCGCGGAGCCGGGGCCTACCTTCGGCGTTTTCCAGACGGGAAAGCTTGGACGTGGAGATGAGCGTCACTTCCGACACCTCAGTGAGGCTCTTTTCGGACTTGTGGCGCCACGCTCTCAAGGTCGTGGCGATACGTCGCCGGGGACCGAGGGGACCGCTCACCGGTGGCATGGGTCAGCACCTAACCGGACGCCGTGGTCGCGAACCGTGGTACAGCAGCCTGGCACTCCCGGGCGCTCCCAGCGATCTGTAATCGCAGCTCGGGATGCCCATAATGCAACTGTACTCTTGGCCAGCCAAAACACGGCTAACCGTGTCCAGGTGTCCCACTCGACGGCTGAGTAGGAGACCGGCACGGCAGCGATCTGATGGTTGCCAGGGTTGACGATAGCGCTAGCTGCGGTCAGTCGGCGTTGGTCGCAACCGCGGCGCCTCATGGGCAAGCCGTCGAGAATGCGCGACCCCGGATGAAGAGCCGCGTCCATGTAGTAGCGCATCTGGGAAAGTCTAGCTCAGGGCAACCCATAATGCAACCCTGTTTAGGGATAACTAAATTGGGAATCCCAAAAGTGAGTTTGCATTAGTGACTTGCAAAGTGGGCGTCTCATGAAGATCATCCGCCTCTGGTCTCCGCTACGTCGTCCCGTTGAGCCGACGCAGGGCGGCTGCCCAGCCGTACACCCGGTGGATCCCCAGAAATCTACTCTGGTCCGGTCCGCCTCCGCCGGGATTCAGCGCCGAGTCCCCTCCTTCTCTCGCGGAACCACCGGCCTGTCCCGCGCCGTCGCGGCCGGGCTGGTCGGGGGCGCGGCCCTGCTGGCCTTGACGGGCTGCATCACGAACCCCTCCAAGGCTGACGTAGCCGATGTGATCGTCATCGCGGCCACGGCGACAGCCAACGAGCCGGCTCCCGCCCTGTCCTTGGCTGACGTCGCGCTCCTGCAAGCGACCGGCGAGTCGAGCACGTCCGCGGTCGCGTTCGTCGTCAATCCGGCTAACGGCCAGCCAGCCCAGCTCCCGCTTACCCCCCGCCGGTCAGATGGGCAGGTCGAGTACGGCCCACGGCGGTCCCAGCTCCTGGCGCAGAACGTCTCCCGTGTCGAGTCGCAGATCAGCACCGAGGCTGCCACGGGGCCCTTCGATCTGCTGAACACGATGCTCGATGCCTCCCGCGTCTCGTCCCCTCCGGCCACGATGCTGCTGCTTACCTCCGGTGTGACGACCAGCGGGGGATTTGACCTCCGGCAGGTCGGCTGGGCCGAGTCGCCCGTCAGCGCGGCAGCGGCCCTGAAGCAGCGCGGCCTGCTGCCTGACCTCGCGGGGTGGACGGTCATCTTCAGCGGCCTGGGCGAGACAGCCGGGCGCCAGCCCGCCCTGCCGCTGCCTCAGCAGACCACGCTGGCGTCCTACTGGCTGGACATCTGTCACGCGGCGGGTGCGGCCGCGTGTCGCGTCGATGACAGCCCGCGGCTTATCCGTAGCTCGCGCAGCACGGTGCCGGTGCCCATCGTCCCGGTCCCGGCCGTGCAGAGCATCACGGGGCCACACGGGCAGCAGCAGTCGATAGTCCCGGCGGACCTCCTGTTCGCGTTCAACAGCGCCACCCTGCTTCCGGGCGCTAACGGTTACCTGGCCCCGATTGCCGCCCGGGCCAGCGCCGGGAGTTACTCCGTATCTATCACCGGGCAGGCGTCTCCTGACGGCGGGACCGCCTCCTACAATCTCCGGCTCTCAGCGTTGCGGGCCCAGGCGGTACAACGCCGCCTTATCACGCTAGGCCTGGCGGCCCACCAGATCGCCCAGGTCAAAGGAATCGGTACCGCAGGCCAGTCTTGCGTTGCCAACGGAACGCTGGACGAGACTAAGTGCGCCCAGCTCCGCCGCGTGGTGATCACGCTTTCCCCCGCCACCGCTGCCTCGTAACCCGAGGAGGATGGAGCACTCCCATGGGAACACTCTTCCCTGCCGGACAACAACCTGCCCTCGATGGCCCGTCTGACCTCACCATCGTCAGGTCCGCCGGGGCCGAGCCCTCATCGCCGGATACCGCAGAGCCGGTTCGCCGCGACCATGATCTGGCCGAGGCCGACCGGATTCGCCGACGGCGCCCGCGTAGCCTCATGCTGCTGACCCGATACAGGATCGGCGTCCGGAGGCGGTCCCGGATGTCTCGCCGCGCCGTCCGGGCCCTGGTCGCTGAGCAGGACGGCATCGGCGGGTTCCGCGACCCCGCACGCGCAACCAACAGCGAGGCTGTCGTGCACAGCATTGCCCGGCGAAAGGCGGGCGGCGTCCTCCATTCGACGTACCAGCGGTTGAGCTGGCTGCTCAGGCGGACCGATCGCCTTAGGGCCAGGAAAGCGACGCTGCTCGCCCGGATCAACTTGATCCCGCACGAGCATGTCCCGCATCCCTACGGAGGGCATCACACGGTCGAGCAGACACAGGCCGACCGGAACGCCCTGGCGGCCCAGGTTAACGCCGAGCGGGCCCAGAACTCCCGCAAGCACGAACGCCTGCCCAGCTGGTTCCGCCATCTTCCGCGGGTGGTGCTGGTGTTCGACTTCCTGCTACTTCTTTACTTCTTGTCCGGCATCACCGACGTTAACTGGGGCGCCCCGGAATCACCGCAGCTGGCGTTCGCGGTCGCCCTCGCCGCGATGATCACGCTCGTCTCATACGGCTGCTTCGCCTTCGCCGGTGACTGCCTGCGTGCCCACAAGGACCACTCGGGCCGGATTCCCCTAGGCAGCCTGGACTGGCTCACCAGGGTGATCGTCATCGCCTGCGCCGTCGGCATCGCCGTTCTCGGATTTCTCATGTTCTCCCGGATGTGGTCGGAGGTCCTGATCGCCCTGGGTAATGGGGCCACGACCACGGCGACCAGCGTGGCCGCGGCCGTCACGGTCGTGAGCGTTCTCGCGAACGTGATGGTCATTTCGGTACACGCCCTGGATGGGTCCAAGGAGACCGACCAACTCCATGCGTTCGGCGCTGCTGTTCGGCGTCCGCTGGTACGAGCCGACCGGATGCGGCGGCGCGTCGCCCGACTCGACCACCGCATCGCGGTTCGTGTCCGGAAGGCCCAGCGGGTCATGGCCGGCGGTGAATCCAGAGCCGGACGGCCGCCCATGATCGCGGATGAGATCGTCGGGAATGCCCGGGCCATCCATCAGCGCACCGGCCCCCTCAGCGAGGCTACGATCGCTGCCTTGAGCCGGGTATCATCCGGTCACTCCCCGCTTGAGCACCCGGGACCGGCCGAAAAGGCCTTGCGCCTCGTCCTCAACCAGACCGAGACCGAACTTTCCGCGAGTCCCGCCTCCATCCATCCGGTGCCCGGCCCACGGCCCGCGTCCGAGCCCTGACCAAGGACGCGCAGTCAGCCCAGCCAGCAGTCAGCCCAGCCGGCGGTCACAGCGTCACCACCCGGCCCTTGCCGACCACGGTAACGCCGCCGTCGGACACCGTGAACCCGCGGGCCCGGTCGTGCTCCTTGTCCACCCCGAGCGTGGCGCCCTCCATCACTACCACGTTCTTGTCCAGGATCGCGTTCTCCACGATCGCGTAACGGCTGACGCGCGAATTGTGCAGGAGCACGGACCGCTCGACCCGGGCCCAGCTGTCCACCCGAACCCCCGGCGACAGCACCGAGTTCCGCACCAGCCCGCCCGAGATGATGACCCCGTTGCTGACGACGCTGTTAATAGCCCGGCCCACCCGGTCGCCCTCGTCATGAACGAACTTGGCCGGCGGCTGCGGCGGCACGTAGGTCAGGATCGGCCACTGGTCGTTGTAGAGGTTGAACACCGGGTGCACCGCGCACAGGTCCATGTGCGCGTCGAAGTAGGAGTCGAGCGTCCCGACCTCCCGCCAGTAGCCGTGGTCGCGCCCGTCGCTGCCTGGCACCTTGTTCTCGAGGAAGTCGTAAACGTGCGCGGCGCCGTCCCGCGCCAGCATCGGGATGATGTCGCCGCCGATGCTGTGCCGGCTGGCATCGTCGACGGCGTCCTTCTGCAGCGCCTCGACCAGCACCTCGCGGTCGAACACGTAGTTGCCCATGGACACGAACGCCTCATCGGGTGAGCCACGCAGGCCCGGCGGATTCACGGGCTTTTCCAGGAACGCCTCGATGCGGTGGCCATCCGCAGCGGTCTGCACCACGCCGAAGTCCGCCGCCGCCGTCCTGGGGACGGGGATCGCCGCCACGGTGACCCCCGCACCCCAGGCCAGGTGCGCCTCGATCATCTGCGCCGGATCCATCCGGTACACGTGGTCGGCCCCGAAGACCACCACGAGATCGGGCCACTCGCTGTGGATGAGGTTCAGCGACTGGTAGATCGCGTCCGCCGAGCCGGTCTGCCAGCGCGGGCCGAGCCGCTGCTGGGCCGGCACCGGCGCCACGTAGTTGCCCAGCAGGCTGTTCAGCCGCCAGGCGGTGGTGATGTGCCGGTCCAGGCTGTGGCTCTTGTACTGGGTGAGCACGCAGATCCGGAAGATGCCCCCGTTGGCCAGGTTGGACAGGGCGAAATCCACCAGCCGGTAGAGGCCGCCGAACGGCACGGCTGATTTGGCCCGGTCCTCGGTCAGGGGCGCCAGCCGCTTACCCGCCGCGCCCGCGAGGACGAGGCCCAGGACCCGCTGCCCATTCATCGGGGCCCACCTTAGCCGAGCCGGTCCATGAGCTCCTGGTGCTCCTCCCAGAGCCGGGCGGGCAGGTGCCGGTGGAAGGTCTGGAAGTGCTCGGGGATGTGCTCGGCCTCCAGCTTCCAGGCCTCCGTGTCCACCGTGAGCAGCAGGTCCAGGTCGGCCCAGGTGATGTCGAGGCCGTCTAGGTCCAGCGAGCCGGGCGCGGGCAGGTAACCGATCGGGGTCTTGGTGGCCTTGGCCTCACCGGACAGCCGCTGGATGATCCACTTCAGCACCCGGATGTTCTCGCCGAAGCCGGGCCAGACGAACGTGCCCTGAGCGTTCTTGCGGAACCAGTTGACGTAGAACAGCCGCGGCAGCTTGGCCGGGTCGGCGTTGGCGCCGACCTTCAGCCAGTACCCGAAGTAGTCGCCCATGTTGTAGCCGCAGAACGGCAGCATCGCGAACGGGTCGTGCCGTAGCTCGCCGACCTTGCCCTCGGCCGCGGCGGTCTTCTCCGACGCGATGTTGGCGCCGAGGAACACCCCGTGATCCCAGTCGAAGGACTCGATCACCAGCGGGACGGTGCTGGCGCGCCGGCCGCCGAACAAGATCGCCGAGATCGGCACGCCCGCCGGGTCGTCCCACTCCGGCGCGATGATGGGGCACTGGCTGGCGGGGGTGGTGAACCGGGAGTTGGGGTGGGCGGCGGGCTCGGGCGAGTCCGGCGTCCAGTCCCGGCCCTTCCAGTCGGTCAGGTGCGCGGGCGGGGTGTCGGTCAGGCCCTCCCACCACACGTCGCCGTCGTCGGTCAGCGCGACGTTGGTGAAGATGCTGTTGGCCGTGAAGGTCGCGACCGCGTTGGCGTTGGTCTTGGCGCCCGTGCCCGGCGCGACGCCGAAGAAGCCGGCTTCCGGGTTGATGGCGTACAGCCTGCCGTCCTCGCCGAACCGCATCCAGGCGATGTCGTCGCCGATGGTCTCGACCTTCCAGTCCGGGATGCTGGGCTGCAGCATGGCCAGGTTGGTCTTGCCGCACGCGGACGGGAAAGCCGCCGCGATGTACCTCGCCTCACCCGCCGGGGGAGTGATCTTGAGGATGAGCATGTGCTCGGCCAGCCAGCCCTCGTCCCGCGCCATCACCGAGGCGATCCGCAGCGCGTAGCACTTCTTGCCGAGCAGCGCGTTCCCGCCGTACCCAGAGCCGTAGGACCAGATCTCCCTGGTCTCGGGGAACTGGGTGATGTACTTGACCTTGTTGCAGGGCCACGGCACGTCGGCCTGGCCGGGCTCCAGCGGGGCGCCGACCGAGTGGACGGCCCGGACGAACGAGCCGGTCTCCTCGATTGAGCGGAGCGCCGCCGTGCCCATCCTGGTCATGATCCGCATCGAGACCGCCACGTACGGCGAGTCGGTGATCTCGACGCCGAGCTGGGAGATGCTGCTGCCGAGCGGGCCCATGCAGAACGGGATCACGTACATGGTGCGGCCCCGCATGCAGCCGTCGAAGATCTCGGCGAACGTCTCGCGCATCTCGTCCGGCGCGATCCAGTTGTTGGTCGGGCCCGCGTCCTGCTCGCGCTCCGAGCAGATGAACGTGCGGTCCTCGACACGGGCCACGTCACTCGGGTCCGAGGCACAGTAGAAGCTATTCGGCCGCAGCTCCGGATTCAGCCGCGTGAAGGTCCCGCCCTCGACGAGCAGGCTGGTTAGCCGGTCCCATTCGGCCTGCGAGCCGTCGCACCAGACGACGTCGTCGGGCTTGGTCAGATCGGCGATCTCGCTGACCCATTTGGCCAGCTCCGGAAGGCTTGTTGCACCCTCGATAGGGTCTGCGCTAAACACTGCTATCACTCCTGCCCCAGGACTAACACTCGCGATTTGCCGACGGTCAAGATTTGGCCCGAACGACGCCGGCTCATCCTCTATAGTCCACTCTTGCTTCATCTCCCGTCGCCCACGGCAGGGTCAAAAGTCCCGGGTAACCGTGTGATCTGGGTCATGTGACCTGGGTCGCAATGCCCAGCCGCAGTGGGGGCATCAGGGCTTTCTGCCGACCCCGCAGTAGGAGTAGATCTCGACGGTTTCCGCGTCGGGGTCGGGCCGCCAGTGCGGCACCGGCACCACGCCCGGCTCCACCAGTTCCAGGCCCTCGAAGAACCGGGCGAACTGCTCGGGGCTGCGGAGATGGTAAGGCACCGCCCCGCTCTCGTTATAGCCCCGCTGCGCCTCGTTGAACGCCTCGTTGGTGTCGGCGCCGTCGTAGAGCGCGAAATAACTACCG
>Ga0208696_1000517_pt1 | contig 25331 bp, 25 predicted proteins | sample Sb_taG_9_FD_187711 | JGI IMG/M metagenome (GOLD analysis project Ga0208696, IMG submission 187711) | Peat soil microbial communities from Weissenstadt, Germany - Sb_50d_b_LC metaG (SPAdes) (version 2) | ecosystem: Environmental > Terrestrial > Soil > Wetlands > Peat | place: Germany... | reverse complement strand
CCCTATGTACAGGATACGTTCAAGGTGCGATCCAACCTCACCCTCAATCTGGGATTGCGATACGAGTACTACACTGTCTTGCATGAGGTGCGTGACCGCATTGCTGTCGTGACGCTTGCTTGCGGAGGCTTTTGCCCGAAGGGCACGCCGCTCTATTTTCCGGACCGCACGGACTTCATGCCGCGGCTGGGCTTGGCATGGGTTCCTGGGGGATCCGCGGGAAAAACGGTCATCCGCGCCGGGTTCGGGATGTACTTTAGCCCGAACCAGATGGACGACTTCAGCGACGGGCACGAGAGTACGGGCCAACGATTTGATGTTTCGTCAGCGAGTGTGCCAGGCCTCACGTGGCCCGTTCTTCCGTCCCTGCTGCCCGCCCCATCCTACTCGCCAAAGTCGTGGGATCAGCATCGCAAGGACGGGTATGACGAAGACTGGGATTTGGCGGTCCAACGGCTGCTCCCGCATAGCTTTCTGGGCCAGATTACTTACCAGGGCAGCGAGGGGCACAGGCTGTTCTCCGCCACTCAGGTAAATCTCATCGATCCATTAACGGGTACACGTCCATTGGCCGATTTTGGCCAGTTCAACCAGAAAGCTAACCACGGCAACGCCAACTTCCACTCGCTTCAGGTGTCCGTGAAGCGTCCTCTCACCAGTGGATGGATGTGGGAGACCCAGTACATGTGGTCGCACGCCCTGTCTGACAACGGGTTCGGAGCGGGCCAGTATCCGGACATTGAAAACTATGCGTGCATCAAGTGTTCCTATAGCGACTCGGACATTGACGTACGCCACAGCCTCTCGGTGAACTCGGTCTACGAGCTTCCGTTTGGCCCGGGCAAGCGTTTTTTAAAGGCCGGCGGTGTTGCGGGAAAGCTGGTCGGCGGCTGGGAGCTGAGTGGGATTGCTACGGCCACGAGCGGCCGCCCGCTTGACATCACAGTAGACCGGAACCCGTCGGACCTGCCCGACGGCAACACAAGAAATCAGCGGCCGGACCTGGTCCCCGGCGTGTCCATTTACCCGGCCCACCAAACGATCAACAACTGGTTCAATCCAGCGGCATTCGCGGTACCGGCCGTTGGGACGTGGGGGAACTTTGGACGCAACGTTGCACGTGGACCCGGGTACTATGAAATCGACACGGCGCTCGAGAAGGAAATGGCCATTACCGAACGGCTGGCCTTGAAGTTCCGAGCCGAGGCGTTTAATCTGCTCAACCATCCGACTTACGGCGATCCGGCGACCGATATCTCGTCGGGCAGCTTCGGGATCATCACCAGCGTGCTGAACCCCGGCGCCACCGGGATCGGCACCCCGCGGCGCATTCAGTTCATGCTCCGCCTGGAGTTCTGAGCGGCAAGGCTACCTGCTTGTGAAGAGCCGCGAGCGTGACTGAGCATAACGGTCGCGGCTCGCGCTGTCTACTCCCCAAACACAAGTAACGCATGCCCTGCAGTGGTCGCAACAAGCTGCCTGCCGTCACAGAGAAAACTGATGGGATTCGCCTGTAGCGGCCCGCCGGTGGGAAATCTCCAAAGCGGGCGGGCCCTCGGTGGACACCCAAAACCGGCCAGTGATGGTCACCTGAGTAGGCCTTCCCAGTTTCGCTTGATGTTTGCGCCCCGTTAACTGGCGGGTGGGCTAACGAAATTGTTTGGGGACCCGAATAATTCGGCACACCCAGTAGTTAACAAGCTTTGGAGACGACGTCATGGCTGGCTTTGCGCAGATCGTTACCGCTCGCCATCTTCCGCTACAACCCGGAAGACATCGAGGCGCGAGTGGCAGAGCTGGAACGAATCTCACCGTTCTGGTGCATGTTAGGCGGGAGTCTTGGGGAAAAAAGATGGCATCCCGACCGGCCGTCGGGTGAACCTCCGGCCGCGCGGAACAATTTAGTCGACTACCGTACCCGCTGCGAGTGGTGATAGGTGCAACCTGCCGTCACCGAGGACGGCAAAAAGTCACCGGGCCTGAAGTTCGGACAACCGCGCGTGATGGCACTGTTTCTGGCGCTCACGCTGTTCCACCATCTGATCGACGGCTTTCGCAATCACGATCTGCGCCAACACGTGGCCGACCTGCTGGGCGTGAGTGTGGCTGAGTACACATCCAACCAGATGACCTACGACTTGCGGCGGCTTCGGCTCAAAGGCCTGATCTACCGACCCCCCAGAACCAACCGTTACTTTGTCACGCCTTACGGCTGGAAGGTCGCACGGCTCTTCTCCCGCCTGGATGCCCGTGTATTCCGGCCCGCCATGGCGATGTTCACCGGCAACGACGCTGTTCTACCGTTTCCGCTGCGGAGCGCTCTCGACCGCGCCGACGCCCAACTGGACGTGCTCATTTACCAAGCTTTTCCCCTTCCAAAGGCCGTCTGAAAAACTTGACACTTTCAGAAAGAAATCACTTACATCAGACAGCTAGAGTACAATTACGGCTTTCACAAGGAGGAACGGTGCGAAGATTTCAATTTGAAAAGGTGTGCGTCATCGCTGCGGCCGCTGGATATGCAATCTTCGCTTTGTGCCCAAGCGTAGCTGCGGCGGAAGGTCCTTCGATCTTCCCCACGCCTCGCGAAATCACACCCGATAGCGATTTCGTTTTGGACGAGCAGGCGGTCGTAGCGGTCCCGGCTTACCCCTCAGAGCAAGATTTATTCCTGGCTCGGTCCTTGGCCGACGATCTGGGCGATCGATTCGCAGTCCATCTGAAAACCGAGCGGTTGGCCCGGCTGGATCCGGACCGCCGCATGATCGTGATCGGATCGATCGACAATCCCCTGGTGCGGACGTATTGCGGAAGTCACAGCCTGTCCGTGAGCCTGCGCGATCCGGGTCCGGAAGGCTACATTCTCCAGACCAGCGGGAACATCGTTCTGGTGGCCGGCAGCGATGCCCCCGGCGCCTTTTACGGCTTGCAGTCGCTGCGTCAACTCGCATTCCGCGAGCAGGGTCAGCTCCGCTTCAAAGGAGTGCGCGTCCGGGATTGGCCGGCCAAACCGTTTCGCGGCATCAAACTTTATATTCCAGGGCGCAACAACATCCCGTTCTTTAAGCGCTTCATCCGGGATTTCATGGCTTTGTACAAATACAACACGCTCATCATGGAAATGAACGCGTCCATGCGTTTTGAGCGGCATCCGGAGTTAAACACTGGCTGGGTCAAATTCGCGCAGGACACCAATTATTCGCGCCGTCATTCTCCTCCCGGCACGCCGCACAATTGGGAGACTGATTCCACGCATCAGGACACCGCCGATGGCGGTTATCTGGAGAAAGAAGAGGTGGCCGATCTCGCGCGGTTCGTAAAAAGATATCACATCGAGCTGATTCCAGAACTGCCATCGTTTACGCATTGCTACTACCTCATGACGGAGCATCCGGATCTGACGGAGACACCCGGCGCGAAATGGCCGGGCGTGTACTGCCCCTCGAATCCCAACAGCTATAGACTTCTCTTCGATGTATACGACGAGTACATCGACTTGCTGAAACCGAAATGGGTCCATGCCGGCCACGATGAGTTGTTCCAGCCGGTCGGGCTGTGCCCAAGGTGCAAGGACAAGGACATCGGCGAGCGGTTCGGCGAAGACGTCCGAACCATTTATGATTACCTGGCTAGCAGGGGTGTCGCGATGATCATCTGGGGCGACATGCTTCTGGAAGGTGTCCGCGGTAAGGGCCTGCAAACCAGGAAGGCTCCGGACGGGTTTACTTACAAGGTGGCTGGTGGGATGAGTCCGGAACAGGTGAGCCGTCTCATACCAAAGGATGTCCTGATCTTCAACTGGTTCTGGTCAACCTTCGATACGGGAGACGGCACATCGCCCACGGGGCAGAGCGAAGCGGAGGTCGAGAGTTTTGAAGCCCAACTCGACCAGATGGGATTCCACCAGGTTTTCGGCAACCTGCATCCCAATGCGGAGAATTGGCAGGCCCGCATGAAGCGCTCCTCGATCGTCGGCGGAGCGCCATCGGTCTGGTTCGCGACGAATGAAATTGGCTTCGGGAAAGATCAGCTGTCCGATTTTTTGGGCGGCGCCAACATGCTCTGGCGCGGCGACGCACTGTACGGCCGGAACCTTTCCGGCGTTATCCAGTCCATGATGCCGGAAATTCGAACCCGATTTCGGGGCGAAGAACCTCCTAGCCGCACGGAAACGTCAATCGTTCCGGCCCATATTTCCGCCAGTTTCAACATGGCGCCGGTTGAATCAGGCTTGGACGTCAACCTCGCCGGCATGGAGAGTGCAACAGCCACGCTCGGGAAGGTTCCCTTCGATTTATCCGAGCGCGCTGGAAAGGTCGCGGTTATCGTAGGAACCGATGGCGCTGAAAAGGCAGGACTACCCAAGGATTCCGGTCCGATTACGATCGGCGAAGACGCCACAAGCCTGATCTTTTTGCATGCTTCCGCGCGTGCGGCCACGACCAGGCCGGGGTGGGCATTGCTTTGGGACCAGGACGACACCGCCGATCTCCTGGGCTGGTACGAAGTCGTTTACGAAGATGGCTTCGTCACTACGATCCCCATTCGCTATGGCGTCAACATCCAGGAATGGAGTTGGGCGAAGCGGCCTTCAGAGTGGGATTACTGCTACGGCGCCGACGCAGTACCGCTGGGAGGACAACAGGACAACCCCATCACATTCTTCGCGTACGAATGGAAGAACCCCCGGCTCGGGAAAAAGATTACCGAGATAGGCCTGAAGGGGACTACCAGCTTTCGGGGTGCTGCACAAGGCTTCAGCAGCAGCTACGGACCGCCTATTCCAAAAAATGCGATTATCCTCAAGGCGGTCAGCTTGGTAAAAAAGAGAGATTAAGGGGAGGCGATATCTCTGGTCTGCCCTGAAATATAGGAGACATGATCGGCCTAGCGTCGGCGGATGACCTAGGCCGATCGAACGCCCAAACCGCGCTTGTGCCGGTGATATATCTGAAGCCTAACCCCAGAGGTTGTAACTGTCCGTCCGGTCGTCGGTGCGCCTTCAAATCACCAGCTTGTAGCTCGCGCTTTGCGTCGTGCCGCGCCGGCGTATACTTCAACTGTTCCGGCGAATGATCGCGAACCAGACCTTCGGCCCGCCAGCGGAGAATGAAAGACCCTCCAAGTCGGGCCGGACATCCGCGTGCCCCGCTCGGATCTCTTCAACCGTCCAAGCATCATCAAAAGCGGCCCGAATCTCCCGCTGCGAGACCCGCCGGGGGCCCTGCGTGCCAGGCTCCTCGTCGCTGAAACATAGTAGCAACAGCCGTCCGCCTGGCTCGGTGACATGGGTAAGCCCGGCGACGTACCGAACGCGGCCCTCGTCGGAGAAAACGTGGAATAGACCGCTGTCGATTACGGTGGCGAATCGCTTGTCCCAATCCCTAAGCGTCATCACATCTTTCACCTGGAATTCCACGGTCAAGCCACGCTCCTCCGCCTTGCGGCGAGCCATGCGGATCGCTTCGTCGACGAAATCGATGCCGGTGACTTGGTGTCCGCTGGCTGCCAGGAAGAGCGCGTTCTCGCCCGTGCCGCAGCCGGCATCGAGAACCGGGCTGGTGACCAGATCGACCGACTCGGCGATGGCCCCCTGCGGCTTGCCGATGTCCCAGGGCGCCTTGCCGGCATAGGCGGTTTCGAAATGGCCGCGATCTCGCAAATTGCTCATGCAAGGCATTCCCTCTCTCATTTTAACCGGCCGTGCCGCCGTTGCTGACGAAGGCGGTGTACCGGCTGGAGGATTTGTGGCTGTGTTGTCCGGACTGCAAACAGCATCGCGTATTGTGCGGCAATGCGGATGGCGCCAGCGGCGTCCTCGAACGCCGTTTCGGAAGCTTCAGTGTCTCGTAGTGTGAGCGTCTGTGCCACCTAGGGGGCCGGGAGTGAGATTTCGACGCGCAATCCGCCCAGCGGAGACTCCTCGAGCGAGATGGATCCGCCGTAGAGTTCCACCAAGTCGCGGACGATAGCCAAGCCGAGTCCAGAACCAGGAGACGCCTCGTCAAGCCGCACCCCTCGCTCTAACACCACGGTTCGCTGAGCAGGTGGCAGCCCAGGTCCGTCGTCGTCGAGCCTCAGCAGGAGCATGGCGCCACTTCGGGACGCGTCCAGCACGATCCTCGATTTTGCCCATTTGCAGGCATTGTCCAGCAGGTTTCCGAGTATCTCGTCGAGATCCTCCCTTTGCACTCGCGCACGAAGCTCTGGAGCGATGCCGCACGAGATATTCAGTCCGCGGCCCGCATAAAGGGTCCAAACAGTGTGCACTAGAGCACTGGCGCAGGCCGCCACTGGGCAGGGGGGTGCACCGGCGGCTCCCGAGGCGGCCGCGCGAACCCGCGCGAGATGATAGTTCACCTGGCGGGACATGCGTTCTACCTGCCGGCTGATGTTCTCCGCCAGTTCGGCATGGCCCTCAGCTCCCGCCTGATCCGCCACTTGCGCCAGCAATGAGAGCGGAGTCTTGAGTCCGTGTGCCAGGTCTCCCGCGGTGGTAACCGCGCGTTTCACGGCCGTTTCGCGATCTTCCAGCAACGCGTTCATCTCATCGATGAGGGGTTGGACTTCAGTGGGATACTCTCCCGCTACTCGCCGGTCCTCACCGGCGCGCACCGCCGACAATTTTTCCCGCAATCGCCGAAACGGCATCAGGCCCTGGCGTACTCCGACGATGCCTCCCGCCATCAGAGCGCCGCCGACGAGGACCGCAATGGCGCTATGCGTTCCCCGGATGGCTGGAAAAACGTGCATCACCGCCAGCACGAACATGTGCATCAGCATCAGCATCCCAGCGGTCCACAGAACCGAGGCGAGGATCCATCGGGACCGAAGAGATCGCAACATGACTAACGCATCGTTCCGCGGGGCGGTTCCGCCATGCGGTAGCCGAGTCCGCGTACCGTCTCGATGAACGGCGCGCCGAGTTTGCGCCGAAGCCGTGCGACGAAGACCTCGACTGTGTTGGAGTCCCGATCAAAATCTTGCGCGTATATGTGCTCGGTAAGCTCGGCGCGCGACACGACCCTTCCGTGGTGATGCATCAGGTACGAAAGCACGCGGAATTCATGGCTGGTCAACTTGACGGGATGCCCACCCACCGAGACGCGTGCGTTGCGTATATCAACAGCGAGCGCGCCGCACCGCAGTTCGGACTGGGCGAGGCCACTGGCGCGGCGGATGAGCGCTCGAATGCGGGCCAGGAGCTCTTCCATGCGGAACGGCTTTGCGACGTAGTCGTCCGCGCCGCCGTCGATTCCCTGGACTTTCTCGTGCCAACTGCCGCGAGCGGTCAGAACGAGAACGGGCACCAGGATACCCCCGTCTCGCCAGCGCCGAAGCAAAGTAAGCCCATCCACTTTTGGTATTCCAAGATCGAGCACAACCGCGTCGTATTGCTCGGTATGCGCCAGAAAGTCGGCGCGTTCCCCGTTACCGGCTTGATCCACGGCGTATCCGGCTGCCATCAGCGCCTTCGCCAACTGCCGCGACAGAAGTATCTCGTCCTCTACAACCAGAACCCGCAATCACACCTTTATAGCGCAGCTGAGATGAACGGCAGCTGAACGAGGCGTTCAGGAACGGTTCAGCAACGCTAGCGCACACTTAGGTTCATGATCACAAGCGCTCATCTCGATTTTGGTTATCCCTGGTGGCTCAGCTATGGCCACCTGCCACTGGTAGCCGGCTCTGGCTTAGCATTGCTTGTTGGATATTGGCGTCAGTGGCCCAAATGGACCTTAATCCTTCTGAGTCCGCTCTTCCTGTGGTCAAGCACTGCCTTCCTGGCGGCGCGCTTCGTTCTCAACATCAATGGCGAGGCGGCATTGCCCACGCAGAGTTTTCTTCGCTCCGGTGTGGGACGAGTCCTCGACATCGGCGCTGGTACCGGCCGGTCATCGATCATGGTGCTGAAAGCTCGTCCTCACGCAACTCTGGACGCACTCGATCTCTTCGGTGAATCTTTTGAGCAGCATTTCGGGCCGAGCCAAAGTCCGCAACAGAGATTGCTAGCTAATTTTAAGGCCGCTGGCGTGGACCAGAGGGCAGCCATTGTGACCGCCGATATGCGCAAGCTTCCCTTCGCGCCTGCGACATTCGACGCCATCGTCAGCGCGTATGTCTTCGAGCACCTGAATCGCGAAGGGATCGAACAGTCGCTGGCCGAAGCCGCCAGGGTCGTGAAGCCCGATGGGGATTTCCTCATCATTCTCGTAGCCAAAGAACCCTGGTTCCAATACACATTTGGACCGATGCTGATGCACCAGGGCTTTCACGGCGCAAATTGGTGGACGGCGCGCATCGAGGAAGCGGGCTTTCAAGTTCTGGAAGAGGGAACGCGCCCGGCGACTCTTTATCTGCTCGCGCGGCGAGCACAACGGCCCGTCACGACACTCCACTGACCAAGGTTTCCAAAAAGATCACAACATTCTCGATACAGCACCTGTCGTGTTCGATATGTTGAAACGTCAGGCTGCTGGAAAGTCGGCCGAGCGTGACGTTTCGAAAACATGCCGGACCACCACCAGAGAACGCCCGCCAACTCAAGTTGACACGTAATGCCAGACCCACCGATCTTAGGCCCAGGGACTCGGAAGTCCGGTTCTATTCGTTTGAGCCCTGAATCAGTCGCTGTCGCGGATGGCCTCCTCGAATGCCGTTGCTTGATGACACAGCCATTTCAGACATGCGTCCACGGCATGGGATAATCACGTTAGCCAACAGGGCCAAGGCGGTGCCCGATGTTCTGGAAATCAGCATACGCAAAGTGTCTGGTCGCCGTGCTGTTAGGCTCGGCAACTATTGCCAAGGCGGACGACCAGCAACTGGTCGAGGACTATCTTAAAAGTCGCGGAGCCAACGGTGCTGCCGTGAGGCCGATCGTCGATGGTTACGTAGGCCGAGCCTTTCCGAATTTCAGTTTCTTCGGCGTAGTCTTCCGTCAGTACCCCGTCGCCATGCTGTGCCCCCAGACGCAGGACCTCCAATGCTCGAATGTCTTCTTTGTCAAAAACGGCCAAGTTGATTTCGTATCCACCATTGAGGACCTGAAATTTTTCTTTGCCACAGAACTGCAACCGGCGCCTTCCAAGGAGGCGGCAACCGATGCAGCCAGTACGTGGCTGCGCTTCTCCGAAGAGTTGAAACAAGATTTGTTCTATACCTTCTCCACGCCCGAGATCTCCTATATGCCTCGGGAGGATACAACCAGCGTGCGAGGGCATGCGGCGGTGACTGCTGGAGGCCAGGGTCATATCGAGATGTTGATGACGCTCGGTACCGCCGGTGGGCTTATCAACATTCACGAAAAAGCTGCGTTACAGCCGGGAGTTCGACCGATCTGCCAGGCGACCAAATTGCTCGACCGCGATCCGATCGTGCGGCGTATGGCGGAACAGGACCTCCTGGTCATGGGCCGCGGAGCCAAGCCGTACTTGGACCAAGTTCGAGGCACAGCTCGACCCGAACTCCAGGAGGCTATCGACCGCATCTGGCAACGGATTGTGCGCGAGGGCCGCTAAGTCTGGGTCGCTGGTGGCATCACTCGTTTCCCCGCCCGGCAAGACGGCCGACCTGCTCGTGCAATGTGCGAGAACGCCGTATCCAGGGACTTGTGTAACCGTCCGGTCTTGGCCGTCTAGATTTGTGGTGGGCTAACGGATCATCCTTGATGTGGGGAAGCCACGGAGAGGATGATGAGCAGTTCGGCCCAAGTCACGATCGAGCCAGGGTTGCGGGAAACTCCAGCAGCGCCTAAGCGGCGGCGATATTCGATCGCTGAGAAACGGCGGATGGTCGAAGAGAGTTTTCAGCCGGGAGCTTCGGTGGCGCGAGTGGCACGTGCGCACGGGGTCAATGCCAACCAGGTTTTCGGTTGGCGGCGGTTGTATCAGCGCGGTCGGTTGGGCGCACACACCCGCGCGGCACAAGCCGTTGAACTGCTGCCGGTAACAGTTTCTGATACGCCTGCTGCTCCGGTTCAGCCTCCGGCCGCAACTTCATCCTCCGTCTCGCCGGGGACGATCCAACTGCAACTGCCGCGAGGCCGGCTGCGCATCGAAGGCGCTGTGGATGCGGACTGCTTGCGCGTCGTGCTGAACTGCCTACTGGCGTGATTACCGTCCCTACGGGCGCCCAGATCTGGATCGCAGCCGGTGTGACCGATCTGCGGCGTGGATTCACCGGGCTCAGCGCAGCAGTCCAGACGAAGCTGGAACAGGACCCGTTCTGTGGGCACGTGTTCGTGTTTCGCGGCCGGCGCGGTGACCTGATCAAGATTCTGTGGTGGGGTGTGTCACGAATGCAAGTGAAGACTTGCAGAGCTGTACTGAAGATGGGAGAAGGTCTCCCGGGGTCGGCTTTCAGGAGTCGGCTTCAAACCGCCCGGAGCTGCTGCGCTCAAAAGGCGTGGTAGTGAACGTCCGAGGAAAAGGCGTCCGAGAGGACGTCAGGTGAGCGTTGAGAAGATGAGCGAAAGCAAACCGTCCGATGACGCATCGTCAAGAATTTAAGAAACTGTCGAAACTGGAGCCGCCCACTAGCTCCAGGATGAGCCGGGAAGAAACCTGCGTACTGGCCCGGCGACAGTCGGTGTATAGGCGGCATGAGCTCAGCGCAGGCTTTGGTGCGGAACGTGAGAACCTCGTTCTGGATGAAAAGGGAAATGACAAGTGGCTGACACCATGAGGAAGAATACCGATGCCAGGGCGAGGGGCGGAGCTGCCCATAGTAGCGAAGAATCTCTTGTAATGAGGGAGGAGCGAAGGGGCAGCGTTGTCCAGTTGAGCGAAGACGCCAACCCGAGAGCGGGGAGGAGCGACGGAACCTCAACAAAGCCTTATGTCATTGCGAAACGCGCAGTGTGGGAGGCATACCAGCAAGTAAAGGCCAATCGGGGTGCTGCCGGCATCGACGAGGAAACTATCGCGATGTTCGAGCAAAACCTGTCGAAGAATTTGTACAAGCTGCGGAACCGGATGTCATCGGGTTCGTATTTCCCGCCGCCGGTGAAGCAGGTAGAAATTCCGAAGGCAAAGGGCGGCACGAGAAAGCTGGGGATCCCCACTGTGTCGGATCGGATTGCGCAGACCGTGGTCAAGCAGATCATCGAGCCGAAGCTGGACCCGATGTTCCATACGGACTCGTATGGATATCGGCCCGGAAGGTCGGCCAAGCAGGCGATAGCCGTCACTAGAAAACGGTGCTGGCGATTCGACTGGGTGGTTGAGTTTGACATCAAGGGGGCATTTGATCAAATCGATCATAGCCTCTTGATGAAAGCGGTACGCAGCCACATCAAGGAAGACTGGATCCTGCTGTATATCGAGCGGTGGCTGACGGCGCCGTTCGAGACGACGGAAGGCACTCAAGTGCCACGGGGGCGTGGCACGCCGCAAGGCGGAGTGGTCAGTCCGATCTTGATGAACCTGTTCATGCACTATGCGTTCGACGTCTGGATGAAGCGCACTAATCCATCTTGTCCGTTTGCCCGTTATGCGGATGACGCAGTTGTCCACTGCAGTAGTAGACAGCAGGCGGAGCATGTCATGCGGTCCATCGCGGAACGGCTGGCGGAATGTGGATTGACGATGCATCCCGAGAAGTCGAAGATCGTGTATTGCCAGGACAGCAATCGCACTGAGCCCTTTCCGAACGTGCAGTTCACTTTTCTTGGCTTTACTTTCCGGCCAAGGAAGGCGATGAGCAAGCAGCACCGGCTATTTACGAGTTTCCTGCCGGCTGTGAGCTCTGATGCGGTGAAACGCATGCGGAAGGTCGTGCGAGGTTGGCGCATTCCTCGCCAGACGCCGGCGACGTTGGCCGAACTGGCGGAGCAATACAACTCGGTGCTACGAGGGTGGTGGAATTACTACGGAGCGTTCTATCAAACTGCGATGCGAGGGCTAGCGCGACACATTGACCGCAAGCTCGAGCAGTGGGCCAGACGCAAGTACAAGACGCTGTCGCGGCACAAGCGGCGCAGCGCGGAATGGCTCGCCAGGCTGAAGGAAGGTTCTCCGGGGTTATTTCTCCACTGGTGTGCTTTCGAGAAAGAGGTTGGATAACAAGAGCCGTGTAAATCGAGAGATTTACGCACGGTTCTGTGAGGGGTTCAGGGTGAGATTCCCTGGACCTACTCGACATGGCGACGGGCTGTGTCTGTTTGCCAAGCGGTTGGAGCGGGGCCGGTTCGTCTGGCCGAAAGCGGAAAGCGGCACCGTGGCGCTCACCCGCGCGCAGTTATCCATGCTGCTGGAAGGCATCGACTGGCGCAGCCCGGTGCGCACCGCAACGCCCGAGATGGCAGTGTAGAAAAAACAAAAATCACAGCGATTGTTTGCAGCTTGTCATGAGGCTGCAATATCCATATGGCAAAGTGAAGCCATGGCTGCCACGCCCCCGACACTGCCGGATCTGAATGCTCTGGATCCGGATGCGTTGAAGGCGCTGGTTCTCGCGCAACACGAAACGCTGGTCTCGCGCGAGACCGAGATCGAGAATCTGAAACTGCTCATCCTGAAGCTGCGGCGGATGCAGTTCGGACGCAAGAGCGAGAAGCTGGACCGCCACATTGAGCAACTGGAACTGCGGCTGGAGGATCTGGAATCGACGCAAACGGCAAGCGCTCCTCCACCGAACGACGTGCAGCCGCAGACGACCGCAGCCTGCATGCCAGGGAGAAGACCTGCGCGGCGCCCGCTGCCGGATCATCTGCCGCGTGAGACGCAAACCCACCAACCAGAGCAGACGAAATGCCCGGAGTGCGGCGGTACTCTGCGCCAGTTCGCAGAAGACGTATCGGAACTGCTCGAGTTTGTGCCGGCGCGGTTCAAAGTGATCCGCATCGTCCGGCCGAAGCTGAGCTGTGGCGACTGTGCCCACATCGTACAGGCTCCGGCACCGAGCCGCCCCATCGATCGCGGTCTGGCCGGACCTGGCCTGCTGGCACACGTGCTCGTCTCAAAATATTCGGATCATCTGCCGCTCTATCGCCAGGCTGAGATCTACGAGCGCTCGGGCCTCGATCTCGACCGTTCCACGCTGGCGGACTGGGTGGGGGAAGCGAGTGGTCTGCTGGCGCCACTGGTGGATGCGTTGCGCCGCTACGTGCTGGCTGCAAGCAAACTCCACGCGGACGACACACCGGTGCCGGTGTTGGCTCCGGGAACAGGCAAGACCAAAACTGGGCGCTTATGGACCTACGTTCGTGATGATCGCCCCTGCGGCGATTCGTCTCCTCCTGCGGTGTGGTTTGCCTACTCGCCGGATCGCAAGGGGGAACACCCGCAGCGCCACTTACGAGACTTTCACGGCACCTTGCAGGCCGACGCATTCGCCGGTTTCAACGCACTGTATGAAGATGCCGACCGCCGTATCTGCGAAGCGGCGTGCATGGCCCATGTGCGTCGCAAATTTTACGATCTCGAGCAGGCACACGCTTCGCCGATCGCCGCCGAAGCCCTGCGACGCATCGCCGAACTCTACATGATCGAGAACGAGATTCGTGGTCGTCCACCGGATGAGCGCAAACAAACACGTCAGACTCGCGCCCGGCCGCTGCTTGACTCGATGCATCAGTGGCTGAACTCCATGCTCGGCAAGCTGTCGAAGAAGTCGGCAGTTGCCGCCGCCATCTACTATGCGCTCGGGCGTTGGCCCGCGCTGCTGCGCTACTGCGACGACGGCCATCTGGAAATCGACAACAACGCGGCCGAACGCGCTCTGCGCGTGGTCGTTCTCGGTCGTAAGAACTACCTGTTTGCCGGCTCTGATTCCGGCGGTGAGCGCGCCGCATCGATTTACAGTCTGATCGGAACGGCCAAGCAGAACGGTCTCGACCCGGAAGCCTATCTGCGCGATGTCCTCACGCGCATCTCCGATCATCCCATCAACCGCATTGGTGAGTTGCTGCCATGGAACACTGCGATAACTCACTCTTAATAGTAAGTGTCCACGTATTTTCTAAGTGGACACTTAAACCGACGGACTGGCAACCGCTCGACTCCAAGATGCTGGCCGCGGTGGCCTACGAGCCAGAACCAAGAACTCTATACCTGCGCTTCCGCAGCGGCGAGGTCTATGGCTACTTCGAGGTTCCCGAAGATCTGTATCAGGAGTTCCTCCGCGCCGAATCTCGAGGCCGCTACTTCCTGAGCCACATCCGCGGCCGATTCCGCTATCAGCGTATCACCCAGTCACAAGCCACCTAAGCGATCAAGACGACCGCCTTCGGACGCTTACGGACTTGTTGCCTGCCCGGGTTCTCGTCTGCTTGATTTGCACTACTCGCCGATATTCGAAACCACCACGACGCTTGTGATCATCCACGTGCTTAGTTAGGGCGCTCTGCGAAGAAGTTTGCGGTCTGCAGGAATCAGCGGTGACACGGTGAGACTTTGCACTCTGCCAGCGGCTGGCCGCCCTGCACAAGGGAATGGGAATCCATCTTCGCCGGCCCTCGCGCTACGGGTGGTGGGTCGCTCGGCGGTCTTTGGAACCATCCGGTAAAATAGAACGAGCTGCCAGTGCCGAGCCGGCTGTCTACCCAAATGCGCCCACCCATCAAGTCCACCAGCCGCGCGGAAATCGTCAATCCAAGTCCCGTGCCTCCGTGCTTTCTACTCGTGGAACTATTCGCCTGGCAGAACGCTCTGAAAATGCTCTCTTGTTTGTCTGGCGGAATTCCGGGGCCCGTGTCACTTACCGCGAATCTCAGCAAAACCGCACTGTCATTTTCACCTTCCACGTCCACCGCAACCTGGACAAATCCGCGATCTGTGAACTTGATCGCATTGCCGAGCAGGTTTAACAAAACCTGCCGAAGCCGCAACGGATCGGCTAGAAGTCGGGTTGGGACGTTCGCCGAGGAGTTCCAACTAAGAGCCAGACCTTTCTGTGTAGCAGCCGTTCTCAGGAAGCGGGTGGTTTCCTCAAGTAAATGATCGATCGACACCGGAATCGGGTCCAGCTCCATCCGGCCCGCCTCGATTTTCGAGAAATCCAGAATATCGTTCAGTAGAGAGAGAAGGGATTCCGCGGAATCGGAGGCGTCGCGCAAATATTCCTGCTGCTCCTCGGGGGACGTGGTTTCCATAGCTAGCGCCGTCATCCCAAGGATCCCATTCATCGGCGTGCGGATCTCGTGACTCATGTTGGCGAGGAACTCACTCTTAGCACGGTTTGCAGCCTCAGCGGCTTCCTTGGCAAGCCGAAGTTCCGCTTCAGCGCGTATGCGTTCGGTTATGTCTCGAAAACTCCAAACGCGGATGATGCACCGTGAGAGAGCGCTTGAAGCGAGCGGCCTGGAATACCGCTCAAAAACTCTTCCTTCCAGAAATTCGAGCCGATCATAGCTCGATTGTTGGCCAGTGGCGTACAGTTCTTGGACTCTAGTCAGAAATGCGTCCGGATCCTTCAGCTGACCAACAACAAATTCTAGTGTTCGCTTGTCATCGTTCAACATCATAATGTCGCGAGGGATTTTCCACATCTCTGCAAAATTTCTGTTGTAGGTAATGATCTTTCCGTGGGCATCCGCGACCAGAATGCCATTCTCCGTGGATTCCAGTGTCTCCCTGAGCATCTCGGTTTGTTGCTGGACGCGCCGCCGTAACAACCAGACCCACACTGCAGTCGCCAGAACGAACACGGCCAGGAGACCCACGAGCGCCAATAACCGGCCCAGAGACCACCAAGAAGGCCGTGCCAAGATCACGATATCAGCGGGGGAGGACAGCAGAAGACGGAAGCCGTGGGCGACATGTGCTTCGTCGGCTTCTGCCACACAGACTCCGGTCAATTGAATTCGCCCACCCTCTTCAAGGAAGTCCAGTGCACGATGCCCAACCTCCAAACTGGCTTCGACCGTTACGGATCCAGATTGGACTGTAAGTACCTCTTCCCGCTGTTCGCGTGATCGTCCGAGAAGAAGACCATCAATCCTCACAAGACTAGCGTTGCATTCACCATTTAGCGCTCGTTGAGCGGTCATAGACACCGGAGAGGGCACTGGGCCATGACCGAGATTCCTAAAAACACCGTGATCTAATACATGGGTATATTGCCCGACAGCCGGGAAGCCCACAACCGTCACGCGGTCACCTGGTTGGAGCTGCGTGGTCTGTCGCGTCAAGACATTGATATTGCCAGTGGCATCCTGAACAAACAGTTCCTTGCCTGACCTCTGCAATGTAACAATACCCTCGATCCTAACAAGGTGACCGGATGAATTCTTCAAGTTGAAGCGCAGGACGCTGGAAATCGGTTGTAAGGGAATTGCGAAGGTATCGGCTGGCGGAGGCTCAAGGATTTCGAGTTGCCGCCGGTCAGGAACGAACAGCCGCACACCTACCCATTCATTTCTTTGATTGTAGATCGCGCCAGCAACCCCACGGAGCTGTACACGGGAGTTCACCAATCTCTCGACTTCGCTTTCGGACATCCAGGGAACTCGCGCCAGCAACGAGCCACCGCTGACTGCCACAACCATAGCCTGGCTTACATCGACCGCAGGTGGAATCGGAATCTCGTCCCTCACCACTGCTTGTACGATGCCCTCGACTTCAGCCCATTGGCTGTCCTCCTCTGTCGATGCTAATTGTTCGAAGGATAGGCGCTTTGGCACGGGCATCCGACCCTGTCCGATAACCCGAAGCTGCACGTTATTGATTTGAGGAGCAAAGTCGGGACACTCCGTGATGCCGTTCAAGTCGACCAGATCGCCAGCATGCACACTGTGCGATACACCGGGGGCCAGAGCCGCAATCCCGGCACTCGTATCCTGCAAGAACAAGGCAAAGTCATCAACGTATGTGACCACTCCGCGTAAGCGGACAGTATAGCCAAGGTTCGCCTGTTCCGTCGTCAATACTCTTACTTTCTGTGCTTGTGTAAGGACTGGAAGGGGGGGCGCTGACTTCGCGTCTTGTCCAGGTAAGACTGGTGGGTTACCAAGAGAAACGATAACTGCGAGGATCCAAGCTCGCCTACTAGGGGCCAGCGGGATGAGCGATATGCACACCGGTCGAAACGACTTCATGGCGGTCTCGGACCTTAACACCGAGCTTTTGCGAGTCGCCAAACGCGCGTCGTTCCTCGCAATGTTCTACAACCAGTCTGCTCGCGCGACCAGGGGCCAAGCAATATTCCAGAAGTTAACGCGGCCAAGTTATCCGAGGTTAGTTATGAGCGTGGCGGAACGGGTTGTGCCGACCGAAATGGGCGATCAAGGGATCACGCCTTCAAGTCCGGTTCTAATCGTTTGAGCCCTGAACCGGTCGCCGACGCTTATGATCTCTTCGATCCCCGTATCTGGCCCGCGAGCAAAAGGCTGAGCATCGGAACGAAGTTGGCGGGGAGGTCGTAACCTCTATGATCTCAAACAGATCGGGATTTGTGAGATACACAAGTGACGTCACTCAGCCTAACACTTGTGCTTCCTCACGATGCTTCGGCCGCCAGAGCGACTTTACATTTAAAGCGTTCCTTCCGCGCTGGGAGCCGCACTGGCCCACCCCAAGCTCGCCACGCTCCACTGACAACTCGCATGACTTCAGTCCTGTCATAAGGCTTTGCCAGCACATCGTAGGCACCCAGGTTCAGGGCTTCGGCCCACAGGCGTTCGTCTGCAAGCTGCGACGTCACAATGAGAGATGGCGGATCGGCCAGGATGGTCACCTGTTCGAGCACGTCCTTCCACGAACCCGGCGGCAAATCCCGCTCACAGACGACAACTTCGAATTGACGCTGCCGCAGAGCAGTAAGCCCGGAGGCAAGCGTGGCGCAGGACTTTACTGTGAAGGTACCGCTCGGCTTTAGCGTTCCTTGCAAGCGATTGAGAATGTTTTGCAGAAAGAAGTGATCCTCTTCCATCGGGCTTATCGACAGAACTGGAACAATTCCGTTCGTCGTGATCTCGGGGGTGTTTTTCATGACGGCATCCTTCCCATCACGCATCTCCTCTTCCCCGGAGCCGGAGAAGAACGAGGGAAATAGGTGGCAGCTATGCTGTTCGGGTTTGTTCGTTTAACAGGTCTTGTGCGGATCCGATGGGACCACCTCTCCCGACTGTTTTCGCTCATTGAAGTGCTCTCCCTACTCGTCCACACGAGTGCGGTTGCCCTCGTTCGGTCTGGCACTTCACTGTCTGGTTTGCAGTTCTCGTTCTGCACGCAACCAGTCCTCTTCAAGTGATCCGTGCGGTCCTCCTCGGTCCAACCAGAGTTGGTAGGCGAGTGTGGCAATTTGCTCTGTCTCTTTTTGTCCGTTGCCGTCGATCCGCGCGCATGCATTTAGTGTTTTCGTGCTTGGATCGATTGTTGGGTCGGGCTTGTTCCGTTGTTTGACCATGACGTGTTCCCTTCTTTCGCTAGCGCTGCGGTGCTTTTCCGCTGGCTACGATAGGCGATCCCGAGCGTGTCTAGAATCTGGGAGGCGTTCGTAGCCGCCGCAAGTCATGGTGCGCCCATTTTGATCGCATAATTAACACTTCGTAACAAGATATTCTCAGGCGCCCAAAGACGCAGACATTGCGTTACCGTGGGATCCCTTTTCTACGGTATCCAGTACCTCCCGGATCTTACCGAGTAAGCGTTCTGGTGTGAATGGTTTGGTTATTAGCGAGACGTTCGGGGGTAGTGGTTCCTGATTCCAAATTGCGTCCCCCTGGTAACCGGACATAAACTGCACCGCGGTATCCGAACGCGACGACCTCAGCTGCTCGGCGAGAACGTAACCATTCATCCCGGGCATTACTATGTCGGTCAACATCAGTTGGATCGGACCGGGATGTCGCTCAGCTATCAGGAGTGCTTCAGCGCCGCTGTCGGCCTCCAACACGGTATAACCCTGGCCTCGGAGGATCTGGGAAGTCAGATGCCGTAATTGATCATCGTCCTCGACAAGGAGAACGGTTTCCATACCACGAGTTCCCTTGACCTCAGCCAGCGGTTCGGCGCACGCCTTAACGGCTCCCTCGACCCTTGGCAGGTAAATCTTGACGGTACTTCCCATTCCCTGTTTACTGTCCACCGAGATATGTCCATTGTGTAGTTTGACTATCCCGTAGACAGTCGACAATCCCAAGCCCGTACCCTTACCCTGCTCCTTAGTGGTGAAGAAGGGCTCGAACATCCGAGCTTTAGTCTGCGCGTCCATTCCGCATCCCGTATCGCTAACGCTCAACATCACGTAAGGGCCTGACTGAACTCCTACATGGCTGCGGGCGTACTCGTCATCCAAGCTGACATTGGTCGCTTGAACGCTGATAGTGCCGCCCTTGGGCATGGCGTCGCGAGCGTTGACTGCCAGGTTCATGATGACCTGCCCAATCTGCCCCCCGTCGACCTTGACAAGCCCGAGCCCAGTTTCAACACTCGTGATCAGCCGAATATCCTCACCGATCAAACGATGCAGAAGCTCCTTAATGTCTGCCACTACCGTGTTCAAATCAGTCACCTTTAGCTGCACAACCTGGCGGCGGCTGAAGGCAAGCAACCGCGCGGTTAACGTGGCGGCCCTCTCTCCGGCCGTCTTGATTTCGTTGATCTCGCGGCGCATAGGATCGTGGTCTCCAAGTCCGTTCAGTAGGATCTCACAGTAACCGAATATGACGGTTAATAGATTATTGAAGTCGTGAGCCACACCGCCTGCCAGACTGCCGACTGCTTCCATCTTTTGAGCCTGAAGGAACTGTTCTTCCAAATGCTTTCGCTCGGTGATATCTTGAACGACTGAGATGAAATACTTAGGATCGCCCGAAGAGTGGCGCACGAGCGCATCCGTAAGATTGATCCAGACCAGAGAACCATCCTTCCGGACATAGCGCTTCTCCATCAAGTACGACTGTATTTCTCCGGTGAGCATCCGGTGCACATGCGCCTGGTCCGCCTCCAGATCGCCGGGATAAGTGATGTTCTGAAACTTCCCCGCTAGCAACTCCTCGGGCGAGTAGCCAACAATTTCGCAGAACTTGTGGTTGATACGCAGCAACTGTCCATCGGGGGATACATGAGCGATACCGACCGCAGCTTGATCAAATGTTAGTCGGAATCGTTCTTCGCTCTCACGCAACGCTTGGGCTCCTCGCTTGCGCTCGGTGATGTCGCGAACGTTGCACTGGATTACTTTCTTGCCGTTAACCTCGTAGACATTGCTGACAAACTCCACTTCAATGCGTTCTCCAGATTTGTGTCGCAGCGGTAGGTTCTCATAACGCACATACCATTCCTGCTGGAGTCTCTCAAAAGTGCGCCTGCACAGTTCGACATCTTCAAATAGGCCGATGTCCCAGAGCTTCTGGTTCAAAAACTCCTCGCGAGAGCACCCCAAGATCTCTTCGAGGAATGGATTCACGTCCGTAATCTTTCCGGTGTCCGCATCGAGAAGCAGTATTCCATCTCTTGCAGCTTCAAACAGGCGCCGGAATCGCGTTTCGGAGGCGACCAGCAACCTGCGTTCCATTTCGTCGCGCGATACGGTTTCCTCAGAAACCGGGGAATGCGAACTCTTCAATGGTGGGGAGGTTTGAGGCTCCGTGTCCAGAACATCCTTCACACCTTTTTCAAGCATGGAAGTGCGCTCCTAACTACGCGATGGTCCCTTTGAAGAAAATAGATGGGCAACACCACCGTTTCCGCTGTATCTGCTGATCCGAACATTTGCCAGTATGGCGTTCGCACGCAGCCGAACCCGGCTGATGGCACGGTTCTTGCGCAGCCGGAACTGTGTTTCGGTCAGGTGCATCTCGAACTGGATCTGCTCCGGCGTTTGCTCCTTGAAAAAGAACCGCAGGAGTATTTCCTGGTCAAACGCCGGGAGGGTTCGGATAGCCAGCAGCGCGCCCGTGCAGCGATCCCTTTCAATCAGACGACGCTCCGGATGCCACGGAACGAACGGCACCACGCCAGGCAGGCAGCAACGCTCTCGGATGTAATCCGTAACGCGCTGCGCCCGCACCCGCAACCCGATCGTGAAACATGCCCCGTAGAGCGCACCTGGATTGCGGATCTTGTACGCGAATTCGAGCGTCCGAATGAAGGTCTCTTCGACGGCGTCCTGTTGGTCCCATGGCCGCAGTCCGCCGAACAGCTTAAAACGCATGTGGTTTAGCCATTCGTGCAGCTCCAGCATGGCGACATTATCGAGAGCTTGAACTTGCTCGCGACGAGTCGGCCTGCGAAGTGCTCTGATACTGGATCGGCAATGGAAGCAACTAGCATGCTATCCAAGAAAACCCTTAGATTTGGTCTAGGATATATCTGGTTCGAGATGTTGTATGTACAATATTGAACACGACTGGCACTTTTTGTTTTATGTTATTTTTCCGGAAATTCCCGGCTTTTATTAGGTAACGACGGAGGGAATGGACGGCAGGAGCCTAGCTTCCCCACCACTCAAAGGCCTGAAGAAGCCTATTTCTCTGGCGTGGCGGAAGCCGCGTTCGCCAGCAGTGACGTTCTGCCGGGCCCGGCGGGCTCCTGATCGAGCAGAATTACATTGAGAAGCGAACTGTGAACATGCAACCCATCGTTGTAGTCGATAAAGCCCATTTTGCGGAACTTGTTCATAAAAAAGCTGACTCTCGAACGGGTGGTACCAATCATGTCTGCCAGCGTTTGCTGGCTGATATTCGGGATCATGAGCTCGGGCTTCTCTTTCCCGAAATTTGCCAGTAGCAGAAGAACTCGCGCCAGACGCTTCTCGCTAGAGTTGAAGAGCTGATCCACTAAGTCCTCTTCCGTTCGAATGGTGCGGGCCAGCAAATGCGTTATGAAGAGTTCTGAAACCTCGTGCCTTTCATGCAGCACCCGGATCATAGCTCGCCTCTCCACTCTCACGATTGTTGAATCGCTGATCGCTGTCGCGGTTGACACGCGGAGAGGTTGAGCGAGGCAGGTTTCCCCGAAAAAGTCGCCAGTCCCCAGTATTGCGAGGATTGCTTCGCGTCCTGCCTTCGATACCACCGTGACCTTGACCTTGCCCTTCTGGAGGTAAAACACTGCGTCCGCAGGCTGACCTTGCGAGAAGACAATCCGCCCCGCCGCGTAATCAGCAATTGTCTTTCCTTGGCCGACCTTTTCCAAGAATCTCTTGGGGTCAAAGGGCAGGTCTGTGTTCGGTTTGTTTGCAGCTGTCCGGGCCGACAGCCGCTCGGGTCTTTGAGTTATCAAAACGCACCTCAATGACCGGAACCGTACCCCACGGGTGCGCCCGAGTGTCGGTGGGGATTAAGCTCCTGAGGTTAATAATTGTAATTTAGCTCATTGCTTTGCGAAATTCAAGGCCGTTTAATGATCAATTTTTCGGCTCTGCGCGAGAATTCGATGGGACGGCCATGTTAGGCGGCTTTCGTGAAAACGACAAACTCGGTCTTGGTCACCGCCATAGCCGTATATTCAGTAACATTATTCGGTCGATCCCAAGTCCTACCTGCAACACAGGAATTTCTTAATTGTCTCCGCCTTTCCTTGTCGCCCAGAATGTGAATGTGGATCAAGGCGCGATTGAACGAGTTCTTGCTCGCACTCAAGATCCTGACTTCTAGTTACGATCCGAATGCAGAGAACAGTGTTACGCAGGAAGAATTGACGAGTTAAAGTCATACCTCGGGGATGGAGCTGCGGGCCGTTCCCTCGATGAGATTGCCTGCATCGTCTTGAAGTTGACCGATCCTCGATTTTGGATCGACCCCATCGCCACCTGCGATTTCGGCGCAAACTCCAAGTAACTTTCGTTGTTCAAAAAAATGATTTAGCGTCGGGGCGAAGCACGGAACCGACTATCCCAAACTCTGTTGTAATTCCTTTGAACGCAACTTCCCCCCATCAGAAGATCGCGTCAAGTCTGAGCCATGTGGAACATTCGAAAGGACTGGTTTGGGTCCAGCGGTTTGAAACGGCAATAATTCTACAAAAAAATGTTCATTTTTAAGATCTTAGGAGTAATTGAGGATTCCGCCGAAGGCGAACACTGATTCCGAAGGGAACGCGAACGGCATTCCGGGCCGAAGGCGAACAGTTCTCGGAGCGCAGCGACGCTGGCACTTCGATTGTGCAGGAAGTGTTCGGCTTCGTCAAGAAAAACCTGTCCTGAGCGTAGCGGAGGAACAGCGCCGCTAGCGGAGAAAGGGGTGTGGGGAAAGGGGCAGCAGTCCCTGTCCCCACCCAGCGCTGGAGAGACCCGGAGCGCGATCAGCGCTTCGGTTAGCCGAGCTTCCCCGTGGCGTTCCGCTGAAGCCCTCCACAATTTGCAGGACCAACAGGTTCAGGTCAGCCTGGGCGAGGCGGTATTATTAGCCGGAAGGAGCTTTTGTGACTCACGGACACCTATCGAAACAGAAAGCGAGTGCCTGGGAGAAGAGTGAGAGTTTCCTCCTGAGAGGAGAAATGTTTCTTGCGTCGATCTCACGCGCCTGCGCACCCGTAGGTATAATCGTCCTCGCGATGTCGACATGTTTAGCTTCAGACACAGTGTATGAACCATCCGCGAGCGATCCGCGCGTGGTGGCTGCGCTCGTAGCGCAAAAACGTCTTGGCGAAATAATGCAGGCGCTGGATGTTGCGGGAATCGAGAATTTGATGGCACCCGATCTGTTGGTGAACGCACCGATCAACAAAGTCGCCAACCGGGAGAATGTGATCGCTCGCCTCAAAGCGAGCCAAATCAGCTACGTGCCGGGTACCGAGCGCACAATCGATTTTGCCGGCGTGCGTGGCGATGTCGTCGTGATCATGGGCGAAGAGGTCACGCGTCCCAATAAGAATGCGCCTTTCGCGGGGAAAATCGAGCATCGCCGATTCACGGATGTGTGGAAGCAGTTTAATGGCGTCTGGAAGCTCTGGATTCGCCAAGCAACGATCACAAAAGTCGAATAACGCGCTAGCGGAAACTACCCTGACCGAGCGGTCGTCCTCTGGGCATGGCGAGAGCGCTAAGCATTCGGCTTCCTCCGATTCTTGCGCATGGAATCGCCACGCATCTCGATGCGGTGAGCGTTGTGAACCAGGCGATCGAGGATGCCGTCGGCTGCGGTAGGGTCTCCGATCTGCTCGTGCCAGCGTGCGACTGGAAGCTGCGAAGTGAGAATCGTCGATCGAGTCTGATAACGGTCTTCGCAGATCTCCCAGAAGTCGCGCCGCTCGGTTTCGGCGAGTGGAGCCATGGCCCAATCGTCGATCACCAGCACGTCGATTCGACTCAGTCGCACAAGCAGATTGCGCAGACTGCCGTCCGCGCGTGCGATCGCCAGATCGCGGAACAGTGCGGCGGCGCGAGTGTAGAACGCCGAGTAACCATCGCGACACGCCTTTTGCGCCAGTGCGCACGCGACGAAGCTCTTGCCGACACCGGTGGGTCCGAGCACGAAGATATTCTCGTGATTGTGAGCCCAGACCGACTTCTGCGCCAGCGCCCGGATCACGCTCTTGTCCAGTCCGCGAGAAGCCCGATAGTCGATTTCTTCGACGCAGGCTCCTTTGAGTTTGGCGGCATGCAGTCGCCGCGCCAGCGCTTGATTCTCGCGCCACGTCCACTGCTGATCCACCAGCAGGCCGAGTCTTTCCAGGAAACTTAATTCGCGCGAAGCCGGGTCTTGTTCCTGCGTCTTGAGCGCATCCACCATGCCGAGCAGCCGCATAGCCACGAGTTTTTCCATCATGGGTTCCTGTAGCATGATGTCCTCACTCGAAGTATTCCGACCCGCGGATGTTGTCATGGGGTGGCGGTGTAGCCGCGGGCGGTGGCGGCGACGGCGGCACTTGGTCCAGAGAGTTCTTCAGAATCGATTCGACGCTTTTGTAGCGACACGCGCCGGTTGCAAGTGCGCGCTCGGCTGCCGCTTCCACGCGTTGCGCCGAGTACCTTGCCGCCAGCCGGATGATGCCCAGACAGCCGCGATAACCCATCTCCGGATGCGGCTTGTCGTTCATAATCCGCTCAAACAGCCGCGCGGTGTTGGGCCCGATGGTTTCCGCCCAATGCACCATCCGCGAAGGAGTCCATTCCAGATGGGCACGATGACTCTTGGGTCGATGCTCATCCTGGGTGAGGGCCTGTCCGCGTCCACGGCTGCGCAGGTGGGACGCCACGCGTGTGCCTTTGTGCAGAATCTCGACCGTGGTGGGCGTGGAGCGAATCTCCATCAACTCGTGCACCAGGTTGTAGGGCACGCTGTAGAGATTGGAATCGAAGGATGTGTCGCAAACGCGTTGAGTACGGGTCTGGTAGGGTGAACGAGTGGAGAACAAGCGGCCAGCACTGTTTCGCGGGCGGCACTTTCAAGACGAGATCATCGTCCTCTGCCTTCGTTGGTACCTGCGCTATTCGCTTAGCTA
>Ga0208696_1000509_pt1 | contig 25636 bp, 21 predicted proteins | sample Sb_taG_9_FD_187711 | JGI IMG/M metagenome (GOLD analysis project Ga0208696, IMG submission 187711) | Peat soil microbial communities from Weissenstadt, Germany - Sb_50d_b_LC metaG (SPAdes) (version 2) | ecosystem: Environmental > Terrestrial > Soil > Wetlands > Peat | place: Germany... | reverse complement strand
TCCTGCACGACGTCGGGCTGCGGCCCGGTGACACGGTGGCGCTGCTGACCGAGAACAGCCTGCGGGCCCTGGAGGTCTACTGGGCCGCGCTGCGCTCCGGCCTGTACATCACGGCCGTCAACTACCGGCTCAAGCCGGACGAGACCGCCTATATCGTCAACGACAGCGGCGCCGCCGCGCTGATCGTCTCGGCCGGGCAGGCCGCGACCGCAATGGCAGTCCAGGTTCTGGGGTCCCCGGCGGTGAACCTGTGGCTGGCGTTCGGCGGCGCGGTCCCTGGCTACGACGGCTACGAGGAGACCATCGCGGCCGCCCCGGCGACGCCCTTCGACGACCAGCCGCACGGCGCCACCATGCTGTACTCCTCCGGCACCACCGGACGGCCCAAGGGCGTCCGGCCCCCGCTGCCCGAGGTCCAGGTGGACGACCCCGCCGGGGGCCTGGTCGAGCTGGCCCGCCTGGCCTTCGGCTTCAACACCGACACGGTCTACCTGTCGCCGGGGCCGATCTATCACGCCGCGCCGCTGCGCTTCTGTGGCGCGGCCCAGGCTCTGGGCGGCACCGTGGTCATGATGCGGCGGTTCGACGCCGAGCAGGCCCTGCGGGCCATCCAGGACTACCAGACCACGCACGCGCAGTTCGTCCCGACCATGTTCGTCCGGATGCTGCAGCTCCCGCCGGAGGCCCGCGACCGCTATGACATGACCAGCCTGCGGGTCGCGATCCACGCCGCGGCGCCCTGCCCGGTCGAGGTCAAGCAGAAGATGATCGACTGGTGGGGCCCCGTCCTGCTGGAGTACTACGCCGGCACCGAGGGCAACGGCATGACGGCCATCGACAGCAGAACCTGGCTCACCAAGCCGGGCACCGTCGGCCGTCCCATCCTCGGCACGGTCAGGATCTGCGCCGACGATGGTACCGAACTCCCCGCCGGCCAGACCGGCAGCGTCTACTTCGAGCGCGACGAGGTCCCGTTCGCCTACCACAACGACCCGGACAAGACGCGGGCCGCGCAGCACCCGGTCCACCCGACCTGGACCACGCTGGGCGACATCGGTCACCTCGACGGGGACGGCTTCCTGTTCCTCACCGACCGCAAGGCGTTCACGATCATCTCCGGCGGGGTCAACATCTACCCGCAGGAGACCGAGAACGTGCTCGCGCTGCACCCGGCGGTCTACGACGTCGCGGTCATCGGCGTCCCCGACCCGGAGATGGGCGAGTCGGTCGCCGCGTTCGTCCAGCCCGCCCCCGACGCGGTCCCGGGACCTGAGCTCGAGCAGGAGATCATCGCGTTCGTAAAGTCGAAGATCGCCAGCTTCAAGGCGCCCCGGAGGTGACCTTCGTCGATCACCTGCCGCGCACCGAGGCGGGCAAGCTGCTGAAGTCCGAACTGCGGGCCAGGTACGCGCGATGACCATACGCCGAGCCGCCATCGTGGCGCCCATGCGGACCCCAGTCGGCACGTTCGGCGGGAGCCTGCGCGACGTACCCGTCGAGGACCTCGCCGCCACCGCGATCAAGGCCGTGCTCGACCGGACCGGGATCGGCCCCGCGCTCATCGACGACGTCTCCTTCGCCCAGTCCTACGTCAACGGCGAGACGCCCTGCCTCGGGCGGTGGGCGGCGCTGCAGGCGGGCCTGCCGGTCGGCGTGCCCGGATTCCAGATCGACCGGCGCTGCGCCGGCGGGCTGCAGGCCGTCATCACCGCGGCCATGATGGTCCAGACCGGCGCCGCCGACGTCGTGCTGGCCGGCGGGGCCGAATCCATGAGCAACGCCGAGCACTACACGACGTCGGTCTGCTGGGGCGCCAGGTCCGGGAACCAGGTCCTCTACGACCGCATCGACCGCGGCCGGGAGCGGTCACAGCCGGAATGGAGGTTCGGCAAGATCTCCGGGATGATCGAGACGGCCGAGAACCTGCCACGCGGTACGGCATCACCAGGGACGAGGCGGATGCCTACGCGGCCCGCAGCCACCAGCGAGCCGCGGCCGCCTGGGCGGCGGGCCGCTTCGACGACGAGGTGGTCCCGGTCCAGGTGCCGCAGCGCCGCGGCGACCCGGTGACCGTCGGCCGGGACGAGGGCGTCCGGCCCGACTCGACGCCCGAGACGCTGGCCAAGCTGCGCGTGATCATGCCCGGCGGTACCGTCACCGCGGGCAACGCCAGCCAGCAGAACGACGCGGCCGCGGCGTGCCTGGTGGTGGCCGAGGACCGCCTCGGACCGCTCGGCCTGGAACCGCTCGGCTTCCTGGTCGGGTGGGCGGCTGCGAACCGGCCGCCATGGGCATCGGGCCCATTCCGGCGGTCGAAAGACTTTTTTACCGAACGGGCCTCGGTTTCAGCGCCATGGACCTGATCGAGCTGAACGAGGCCTTCGCCGTCCAGGTGCTTGCGGTCCTGGCCGGCTGGGGTTGGAACGAGCCGGACAAGCTCAACGTCAACGGGTCCGGCATCTCGCTCGGCCACCCGATCGGCGCCACCGGGGCGCGGATGCTCGCCACCGGCCTGCGGGAGCTGCGCCGCCGGGGCGGCCGGTACCTGCTGGAAACCATGTGCGTCGGCGGCGGCCAGGGCGTGGCCGCGGTCTTCGAGGCCGCCTAGGGATCCCGAGAATTAGGTCCCCGCCCTCCACCCCATCTGCAGATCCTGCCTGTACCATCACGGCCATGAACCCACTATCGGGAGTTCTCGGCGAAGCATGGGGGATGTACAAGACCTTCGCCAAGCACCTCCTCGCGATCGCCTTTGTCATCTACCTGGTCGCCGCGGTCATCACGGCGCTGCTCGCGCTGGCCGGCGGCACCGTCGGCATCCTGCTCGGCACCCTGGTATCTGTCATCGCGGCCTTCGTGCTGCAGGCGACGCTGGTCAAGGCGGTGCAGGACATACGCGACGGCCAGGCCGACATGTCCATCGGCCAGACCGTGAGCTCGGCGCTGCCGTACCTCGCGCCCGTCGCCGGGGCCTCGATCCTGGCCGGCATCGCGATCACGATCGGACTGCTCCTGATCATCGTGCCCGGGTTGTTCCTGATCACCATCTGGGCGGTGATCGTGCCGGTCATCATCATCGAGCAGTCCGGGGCGCTGGCGTCGTTCGGGCGCAGCCGGGCGCTGGTCCGCGGCCATGGCTGGCACGTGTTCGGCACGCTGGTGCTGGTTTACATCATCATGCTCGTAGTGAACATCGTCCTCGGCCTCATCTTCTCCGCCCTGCCGCACGTGCTCGGCGACGGCCTGAGCTCGGTCATCTCGGGCACCCTGATCTCCCCGTTCCTCGCGCTCGTCGTCACGCTCGTGTACTACCGGCTCGTCGGCATCTCCGCGCCCGCGGGCGGCGGCCCGTACGGCGGGTACGCCCAGCCCCCGCAGTACGGCGGGTACGCCCAGCCCCCGCAGGGCGGCGGCGACCCGTACGGCGGTTACCAGCCGCCACCTCAGGGCGGTGGCTGGAGCCAGCCACCTCAGGGCGGCTGGAATCAGCCACCCCAGGGCGGCTCGGAACCACCCACGCAGCAGGTGCCCCGGTGGGACGGCCCCGAGCAGCCGCGCTGAGGGTCAGGAGGCCATCTCGCGGGCCGCGGCCCGGCCCGCCTGACGGCCGCTGAACAAGCAGCCGCCCAGGAACGACCCTTCCAGCGACCGGTAGCCATGCATCCCGCCGCCGCCGAATCCGGCGGCCTCCCCGGCGGCGAACAGGCCGGGCACCGGGCGGCAGGCCCGGCTGAGCACGCGGCCGGACAGGTCAGTCTGCAGGCCGCCCAGGGTCTTGCGGGTCAAGATGTTGAGCCGGACGGCGATCAGCGGCCCGGCCTTGGGATCGAGGATCCGGTGCGGAACGGCGATCCGGGCCAGCCGGTCGCCGCGGGAGCGGCGGGCGTTGCGGATGGCCATGACCTGCAGGTCCTTCGTGAACCGGTTGCCGATCTCCCGGTCGCGCGCGACGATCTGCCGCTCGAGGTCGGCCAGGTCGATCAGCGCCTCACCGGTCAGCTTGTTCATGCCCGCGACCAGCTCGGGCAGGGTCCTGGCGACCACGAAGTCGGCCCCGTGCTGCTTGAACGCCTCCACCGGGTCGGGCGCGCCGGGCCGGACCCGGGACAGGGTGAGCCGGATGTCCTTGCCGGTCAGGTCGGGGTTCTGTTCCGAGCCCGACAGCGCGAACTCCTTCTCGAGGATCTTCTCGGTGAGCACGAACCACGAGTAGTCATAACCGCTGTCCCGGATGGCGGCCAGCGTGCCCAGGGTGTCGAAGCCCGGGAAGTTCGGCGCCGGGAACCGCCGTCCGCGGGCGTCGAACCAGAGCGATGAGGGCCCCGGCAGGATCCTGATGCCGTGCCGCGCCCAGATGGGATTCCAGTTCTCGATGCCCTCGGTGTAATGCCACATCCGGTCCCGGTTGACCAGCCGCCCGCCGGCCCGTTCGGCGATGGCCAGCATCCGTCCGTCGACGTACTCGGGCACCCCGCAGATCATCCGCTCCGGCGGCGGGCCGAGCCGGGCCGGCCAGCTCTCGCGGATCAGGTCGAAGTTGCCGCCGATCCCGCCGGACGTCACGATGACGGCCGGCGCGTGCAGCTCGAACTGGCTCACCACGGTGCGGGAGCTGCGGGTTCCGCGGGCCGCCGAGCTGGGCTCGAGTGCCGCGCCGCGTACGCCGTCGACCACCCCGCCGGTGACAGTGAGCCCGTCCACCCGGTGCCGGAACCGGAACCCGACCAGGCCGGACGCCTCCGCATCCCGCACCCGCCGCTCGAACGGGGCGAGCACCCCGGGCCCGGTGCCCCAGGTGACGTGGAAGCGCGGCACCGAGTTGCCGTGCCCGTCGGCCAGGTAACCGCCCCGCTCGGCCCAGCCCACCAGCGGGAACCAGCGCACCCCCATCTTGTGCAGCCAGGAGCGCTTCTCCCCGGCGGCGAAGTCGACGTAAGCCTCAGCCCACCGGTAGGCCCAGTAGTCCTCCCCGGCCGGGTCGTCGACGCCGCGGTCGAAATACGCGCTGCCCAGCCAGTCCTGCCAAGCGAGCTCGCGGGAGTCCCTGATCCCCATCCGGCGCTGCTCGAACGAGTCGACCAGGAACAAGCCGCCGAACGACCAGAACGCCTGGCCGCCCAGGTTCGATTCGGGCTCCTGGTCCAGCAGCAGCACACGCCGGCCAGCGTGGGCCAGCTCCGCGGTGGCGGCCAGCCCCGCCAGCCCGGCACCCACCACGATCACGTCCGCGTCCACGAGCTCATCCAATCGCATCCGCGCCCGCCGCGACCAGGAGGAGCCATCGCGATCAAGTAAAATCGCGCCACGAAGCGCTCAGTGCCCGATGGCGACCTGAACGAGCTTGACGACGACCAGGATCATCGCGATGGCGAGGTAGGACCGCAGTATGGTCAGGCCGACCTTACGGCTGGTGGCCATCACCGGCTTGGCCAGCATGGCCAGCGGCGGCATCCGCCAGTTCTCCCGGCCGGTTCGGTCGACCGGGACCCCTACCCCAAAACCGACGGACCGGCGGGCCCGGGCCAGCGCCCATGCTCCGCCGACCGCCGCGGCCGCCCCGCACACGCACATGGTCTCGATGATCTGCCGGGCGGTGATGGCCGGGAACAGCACCGAGGCGGTCAGCACCACCGACAGCGCGACCAGCAGCGCGACCACCGCCGAGGCGAACATGGTCGTCTTACGGCCGTTAACCCACGGCCCCAGCACCGCGCGGTCGTTGCACAGCAGGAGCAGGTACACCGTGGCACTCGGCAGCAGGACGCCGGCCAGCGCCTGGACGCCCTCGGTCAGCAGCCCGAGCGGGGAGCCGGGGATCAGCACGACGGCCGCGGCGCCCGCGATCAGCGCGGCGTAGATGGCATAGAAGCCCTTGGCCTGCCGGAACCCGCGGTGCAGCGAGTGCTTGAGCCCGAGGACGTCGCCGATCGCGTACGCGCTGGACAGCGAGACCGCGAACGCCCCGATGATGGAAGCGTCGAGCAGCGCGACCGCGAACACTACCCCCGCGGTGCGGCCCGCGTAGGCCGCGATGCCGTGGGCGATCCCGGCGGAGTCGGTGAAGTTGCCCGCCCCCCTGGTCCCGGCGAAGGCCGCGGCGGTCGCGCCGATCACGGCCGCCGCCCCGATCACCACGATCACGATGCCGATCCACAGGTCGGCCTTCTCGTAACGCATGAACCGGGGGGTGATCCGCTTGTCGATCACGTAAGACTGCTGGAAGAACAGCTGCCACGGCGCGACCGTGGTGCCGACGATGCCGATGATCAGCAGCATGACCGTGGCCATCTGGCCCGAGCCGCCGGGCAGCCCGGGCACCGCGAAGCCGCGCGCCACCTGCCCGACGTTCGGGTGGGTGAGCAGAGCCAGCGGGATCAGCAGCAGCGATCCGGCGCAGAACGTCATCGCGATCCGCTCGAACCGCCGGAAGCTTCCGGTGAACGCGGCCGCGATGATCACCCCGGCGGCGAGCGCCACCGCGACCAGCTTCGGCACGCCCAGATACCCGGCCGCCAGCGTGATCCCGATGAACTCGGTGACGATGGTCAGCGCGTTCAGGATGAACAGGTCGATGACCGAGAACGCGCCCCAGAACTTGCCGAACCGCTCGAGGATCAGCCGGGCGTGGCCGACTCCGGTGACCGCCCCGAGCCGCAGCACCATTTCCTGGTTCACGTACAGCACGGGAACCAGCAGCAGCAGCGTCCACAGCAGCCGGGTGCCGTAGTCCTGCCCGGCCTGGCCGTAGGTGGAGAACGCGCCGGCGTCGTTGTCGCCGCACATCACGATCAGCCCCGGGCCCACGATGGCCAGCAGCGTCTTCAGTTTCGCGGACAAACCGGTGCGCGGAGCGAAGTCGTCTACCGCGATCGTGCCGAGCGCGCCGCGGATGTCGCCCACATGTGCGTCGTCGAGGACGGCGGCCCGGCGCGGCGCGGCCGGAGCGGCGGAGCGGACAGTACGGGAAATGGTGGCCAAGGTGAACACCCCTTTCGCGTCATGAGATGTGACGGGATAAGGGGCACACGCCGTTAGGCCGCAGGCAGGCAGGCAGACCGGCCCGGCCCGGGCACGGGCGGGGTCGATTCTGGGGTTCGGAGTTAGCTCAGTTCAGTGAACAAGCCCTCGGGGCCTGGCGTGTGCCGGAACAGAATTGGGACAGCAGCGAAGAGGGCCAACTTCGGCCCGGACTATCAGAGTCCATCGCGTGCCTCCCTTCTGTCGCGACGCACGGGGGCGCCAGGCCGCACATGCCATGACGGCACGTCTCCGTGACACCTGAGGAAACACACGGCCAGCGCTGAATAATCCGGCCGCACCTCTCTCGTAAGAGCTTTGGCACTCCACGGCGTACTGCGGTGACGGTCACCGCGAGCCACTTGGCCTCAACCCTTGGGCCGGGGAGAGGTGTCCTGATCCGGAGCGTCTCTCGACGGTTGGGATCAGTGGCCTATGTCCGTGAAGACGCCTCACCGAACGAGGTGTCCTGTTTACAACCTCACTCAGGATGCCGTCAGGAACGCTGAGTGTCAACTCGGCGGCCTCACGCTGCCGGAATCCCCAGGCCAGGGAGCACCTGAGCCGCCGGCATCGCGGCCAGGAGGCGGCCGGGCAGCCGCAGTTTGGACCCTCGGATGCCCGAGCCGATCACCACCGAACCCGTCTTGGCCACCGCCTCGTCCACCAGCACCGGCCAGTCCGCGGGCAGCCCGACCGGTGTGATCCCGCCGTACTCCATCCCGGTGGCCGCCGTCACCACCTCCGTTGGCGCGAACGACGCCTTCCGGGCATCCAGGTGCTTGCGGACCAGCCCGTTCACGTCTGCCCGGGTGGTGGCGGCCACCATGCAGGCCGCGTACATCGTGTTCCCGCCACGTTTGCCCGCGATGACCACGCAATTCGCCGACTCGGCCGGTGCGACCCCATATTGCTCACAGAACGCCGCCGTGTCCGCGAGCGCCGGATCGATCTCGGCCACCAGCACCTCGTCCGCCCCGGGCCATTCCCGCAACGCCGCCGCCACCGGCGCGGCAAGTAGCTCTGGCCGAGACAGCGCAGGAAGAAACGTCAGCACCTCACTCATGCCGCCCATCCAACCAGAACTCACCCCTCTCATTGGTTCGGCGCCACGCGGGGCCAGCCAGCGGAAGGGTACGGGGCGGAAAAGTGTTAGGTGGTAGGGGCCAATCTGACTTATTCTTCCCGCCGGTATGGAGTCGCGATCCGTGATGTCGTCGCCTGCTGAGCTCGGCGTGCGCTCCGCCGGGCCGCGAGCTGAGGCCCGCGCCAACGCGCGGGCCGCGGCCCGGGGCGCGCGGCGGGCGGCGATGCCGCCGATCACCTATCCGCCCGAACTGCCGGTCAGCCAGCGCAAGGACGAGATCGCCCGCGCCATCCAAGAGAACCAGGTAGTGATCATCGCGGGGGAGACCGGCTCGGGCAAGACAACCCAGATCCCCAAGATCTGCCTGGAGCTCGGCCGGGGCGCGAGCGGGCAGATCGGCCACACCCAGCCGCGCCGGCTGGCGGCCCGGACGGTGGCCGAGCGGATCGCCGAGGAGCTGGGCAGCCCGCTCGGCGAGACCGTCGGGTACCAGGTGCGGTTTACCGATGTGTCAGCCGACGGCACGCTGATCAAACTGATGACCGACGGCATCCTGCTGACCGAGCTGGCCCGCGACCGGAAACTCAGCCGCTACGACACGCTGATCATCGACGAGGCCCACGAGCGCAGCCTGAACGTCGACTTCATCCTGGGCTACCTCCGGCGGCTGCTGCCCGAACGCCCCGACCTCAAGGTGATCATCACCTCGGCCACCATCGATCCGGAGCGCTTCGCCGCGGCTTTCGGCGGCGCGCCGGTCATCGAGGTGTCCGGCCGTACGTATCCCGTCGAGGTACGTTACCGGCCCATCGAGGGCGGGGAAGACGGCGACCAGGGTCAGGCCATCAGCGACGCGATCGACGAGTTGTCCGCCGAGGGGCCCGGCGACATCCTGGTGTTCCTGTCCGGCGAGCGCGAGATCCGTGATACCGCCGACCTGCTGGCCGGGCGCGACCGGCTCGAGGTGCTGCCGCTGTATTCGCGCCTGTCCGCCGCCGAGCAGCACCGGGTGTTCGACCGGCGCCAGGCCAGGACCCGCCGCGTGGTCCTGGCCACCAACGTGGCCGAGACCTCGCTCACCGTGCCGGGCATCCATTACGTCATCGACCCGGGCACCGCGCGCATCTCCCGCTACAGCCGGGGGACCAAGGTGCAGCGGCTGCCCATCGAGCCGATCTCCCAGGCGTCGGCGAACCAGCGCCAGGGCCGCTGCGGCCGGACCGCGGACGGGATCTGCATCCGGCTGTACTCGCAAGCGGACTTCGAGTCCCGGCCGGAGTTCACCGATCCCGAGATCCTGCGGACGAACCTGGCCTCGGTCATCTTGCAGATGGCGGCGATCGGCCTGGGCGACGTCCCGAAGTTCCCGTTCATCGACCCGCCCGACGCGCGCAACATCGCCGACGGGCTGACCCTGCTGGCCGAGTTGAACGCGTTCAAGAACGGCCGGATTACCGGCCTGGGCCGTAAGCTGGCCCGGCTCCCGGTGGACCCGCGCATCGGCCGGATGATCCTGGAGGCCGACCGGAACGGCTGCGTCCGCGAGGTGCTGATCATCGCGGCGGCCCTGTCCATCCAGGACCCACGCGAGCGGCCCGCCGACGCGCAGCAGGCCGCCGACGACAAGCACCGCCGGTTCGCCGACCCGGACTCGGACTCGGATTTCAGCGCCTACCTGAACCTGTGGGATTACCTGGCCGAACGCCAGCGCGAGCTGTCCTCATCGGCGTTCCGCCGCCTATGCCGGGCCGACTACCTGAACTACCTGCGGGTCCGCGAGTGGCAGGACCTTCAGGGACAGTTGCAAAGGCTGGCTGGCGATCTCGGGGTGACGGTCGATTCTTCTTCGGCCGAACGGACGGTGGTGCACCTGTCCCTGCTAGCCGGCTTGCTATCCCAGATCGGCATGCTCCGCCAATTCGAGAGGGCTGACCCCGCCCGGCTCGCCGCCTCGGCGCCAGGGGCGCGGCGGCCGCGGGCCGAGTACCTCGGTGCGCGCAACGCCAGGTTCGCCATCTTCCCCGGCTCCGGCCTGGCCAGGAAGGCGCCGGACTGGATCGTGGCCGCCGAACTGGTGGAGACCTCCCGGCTGTGGGCGCGGACCGTGGCGCGCATCGAACCGGAGTGGATCGAGCCGCTGGCCGCTCACCTGGTCAGGCGCAGCTACAGCGAGCCGCACTGGGAGCGCAAGCAAGGCGGCGCCGTCGCGCTGGAGAAGGTCACCCTGTACGGCGTGCCGATCGTGACCGAGCGCAAGGTCAGCTACGGGCGCATCGATCCGGCGGCGGCGCGGGAGCTGTTCATCAGGCACGCGCTGGTGGAGGGGGACTGGCAGACCTCGCACCGGTTCTTCGCCGAGAACCGGCGGCTGCTCGCCGAGGCAGCCGAAGTCGAGCACCGCGTCCGCCGCCGCGGCCTGGTCGTCGGCGAGGACGAGCTGTTCGCCTTCTACGACGCCCGCATCCCGGCCGAGGCGGTCTCGGCCCAGCACTTCGACACCTGGTGGAAGCAGGCCCGCCGGGCCGACCCGGAGCTGCTCACATTCAAGGCCGCCGACCTGCTCAGCGAGGACGCTGCGCAGGTCGCCGCGGACTCCTACCCGGACATCTGGACCTCGCAGTCCGCCGGGCTGCGGGCTCTGCCCCTGTCCTATGCTTTCGAGCCGGGCAGCGAGACCGACGGCGTGACCGTGGACATCCCGCTGTGCAGGCTCAACCAGGTGAACGCGGCCGAGTTCTCCTGGCAGGTGCCCGGGCTGCGGACCGAGCTGGTGACCGAGATGATCCGGTCGCTGCCCAAGTCGCTGCGCCGCGACCTGGTCCCCGCGCCGGACCTGGCCCGCGAGGTGGTTGCCCGGCTCGGGCCGCCGTCCGGTGACCTGCGCGACGCGGTCGCGCGCGAGCTGCGCTCGCTGCGCGGCGTAACCGTCCCGCGGGACGCTTGGGACTCCTCCAAGCTGCCGCCGCACCTTCGCATCACGGTCCGGGTGACCGACGGTGACCGCGTTCTGGCCGAAGGCAAGGACGTGGCCGAACTGCAGCGCGAGCTACGGCCCCGGCTGCGCGCGGTGCTGTCCCAGGCGGCGGCCGGCCTCACCCGATCGGGCCTGACCTCGTGGGACTTCGGTACGTTGCCTGAGGTGTTCCGCGAGGGCACCGTGGTCGCCTACCCGGCCCTGGCCGACGCGGGAACCACGGTCGACGTCCGCCTGTTCGAGACCGAGGCCGCCGCGCGGGCGGCCATGTGGGCCGGGACCCGGCGGCTGATCCTGCTCGGCGCGCCTTCGCCGGTGAAATCGATCGCGGGCCGCCTGTCGACCCCAGCCAAGCTGGCCCTCAGCCATAACCCGCACGGCAGCGTGGCGGCCATGTTCGCCGACTGCGTCAACTGTGCCGCCGACCACCTGATGGCGCAGGCGGGCGGCCCGGCCCGGGACCGCGAGGGCTTCAAGCGGCTGTCCGCCGCGGTGCGGTCCGGCCTGCACGAGGCGACCGCCGACGTCGTGACCCACGTGGAGTCGGCGCTCCGGCTGGCCCACGCGGCGGCGGCCCGGCTGGACGACAGCCGGGTGGGCCAGCCCGCCGTAGCCGACATGCGCGCGCAGTTGTCCGGGCTCATCTACCCAGGCTTCATAACCTCCACCGGCTACCGCCGGCTGCCGCAGCTGACTCGCTACCTGCGCGGAATCGAGCGGCGGCTGGACAAGTTGCCGGAGAACCCGGCCCGCGACGCGGCCAACATGGCGGTCGCCCGGCGCGTCGAGCAGGCCTACCGGCAGACGCTCGCTGACCTGCCCGCCGCCCGCCGCGGCGATCCGGACGTCACCGAAGTCCGCTGGATGCTCTCCGAACTCCGGGTCAGTTTGTTCGCCCAGACCCTGGGCACGCTGGCCCCCGTCTCCGAGAACCGGATCCTGGCCGCCCTCAGCCGCCTGCGCCCCTAGGCCCGAAGGATCCGTGTCGGCCCGCGCCCGAAGCGAAGCGGGCGGCGCCCGGGCCCGCCTCCTCCCGCAGCGCGGCCTGCCCGTGCGCGAACTCCGCGGCCAGGGCGGCGGGCTCGTCCAGGCCGTCCTGGCCGAGCGCCGAGGCCCGGTCGCTGCGCAAGCAGGCCTGCGGGAACGAGGCGAGCTGGGCCGCGAGTTCCTGGGCCGCGACCAGAGCCTGGCCGGCCGGCACGACGCGGTTGGCGAGCCCGATCGCCCCCGCCTCGGCCGCGTCGACGGCACGTCCGGTCAAGATCATGTCCATCGCCCGGCTGGCCCCGATGAGCCGGGGCAGGCGCACGGTGCCCCCGTCGATCAGCGGGACGCCCCAGCGCCGGCAGAAGACGCCGAACACGGCGGTCTCGTCCGCGACCCGCAGATCGCACCACAGCGCCAGCTCCAGGCCGCCGGCCACCGCGTACCCCGCCACCGCCCCGATGACCGGCTTCGACAGCCGCAGCCGGCTGACTCCCATCGGCCCGTCGCCGTCCGGCGCCACCCGGTTGCCGCGTTCGGTACCCATCGCGGTGAGGTCGGCGCCGGAGCAGAAGACCCCGCCCCCGCCGTGCAGCACGGCCACGGCGGCGCCGGGATCGGCGTCGAACGCCCGGAAGGCCGCGGCGAGCCGGGCGGCAGTCGGACCGTCGACGGCGTTGCGGCGCGCCGGCCGGTGCAGGAAGACCGTGCTGACTGGCCCCGATCGCTCCACCCGGACCGCCTGATCGGTCATCTCGGTGCTCCTCGATCCTCGGCTGGCTAGCTCCACACCGTATCTCCCGGACCAGGGCCCTCCGGCCGGCGCCCGCTACCGAGCGCATGCATGGCGTGTCGCCACCACCCTTGGACTACCTCAAATGCTACGTTTCTTATTGAGAGTTACAAAGAAGACAGGACCGCGGGAAGGCAGGAACCGTGACCGGAGATCCCCCCGTGCGGCGCCGTTTGGTCGGCAGTGCGCTGCGCCGGTACCGGGAGAACGTGGGCTACGCGCTCGAAGACGCGGCCCGTGTCCTCGAATGCGACCGCTCCAAGATCAGCCGGATCGAGACCGGCCAGCGCGGCATCCGGCCCAAGGAGCTGCGTGAGCTGCTGACCGAATACGGCGTGCCCGCGAGCGATCAGCTCGCCCTGGTGTCGATCGCCAGCCGCGGCGGCCAGCACAGCTGGTGGCATCCCTACCTGGACGTGATGCCCGACGCCTGCCTGGATTACGTGATCATGGAATCGGCCGCCTCCGAGATCATGATGTACGAGGCACAGCTCGTACCTGATCTGCTGCAGACCGGTGAGTACGCCCGCGCCATCGCCGCCGCCGAGCCCGGCTACGTGACCAGCCAGCAACGGGAGGACGCCGTGGCGGCGACGGCGGCACGCAGGCAGGCGGTATTGGGCGGGGGCCTCCGGCTCGGCGTGATCCTCGGCGAGGGCGCCCTGCACCAGGTGGTCGGCGGCGCGGATGTCCTGGCTGGGCAGATCAGCCACCTGGCCCGGCTGATTGAGGATGCCCCCACCATCACTCTGCAGGTACTGCCGTTCTCGGCCGGCGCGCACGTCGGCGTGGGCAGCGGGTCCCTGGCCATCCTGAGGTTCCCCGACGCGCCAAGCCTGGGCGTCGTGTACCTGGAGGCGCTGTCCGGCGGCGTCTATCTGGAGAGCCAGTCCGATGTGGCCCGCTACATCCGCGCCTTCGCGCTACTTCGCGCGGCGGCCCTCAGCCCCGCTGACAGCGCGCGCCTACTGCGGGGTCTCGTGGCCTAGCGCGAAGGCCTCCGGCGTGCCGTCGGGCCTGCGGCCCGGATGGCGCAGTTGCTGGGTGACGGCCGCGAGCTTGTCGATGAGGTCCTGGATGTCCTGGAGGGGCTTCTGTGTTCTCAGCGACCGCGCCTGGCCCTCACCGCCGACGGCGCCCGGCACCGTGACGTCATCTGGACCTGATCGGCTGGCGTCCTGCACGCTGTCGCCGACGTTCATGCGTGGTATCTCCTGGAGATGATCCGAGTTAGCGCGAAAGGCGGTTCCGCGGGCCGCGGCGCCTTTTGCGCGGAAGACCATGTTAATGCTTTTTCGCCGGTATGTCACGCATCGAAGTGTGGTGTGGCGTGTTCGCTTTTACGAAGTCATCCGGTCGTCCCCCGGCTGCGGCGCGGTCTCCCGGGCGGTCCTCCCGCGGCACCTTGCGCAGGCTTCTAGCTGCGGTAACCGAGTGCCGCCAGATCTCTATCCGGCCAGTCCAGATGATGACGCACAGGCACTGCTAACGATTGCAGGATTTGCATTCATTAACGCTTTGTACATGCACTTGCAAATGCAATTTATAGGGGCGGCAGCGCCCGGCCCGGTTCCCGGGAGACGGAAAACGTCAGTGATGCCGCGGGGCGTTCTGGCGCATGGCCATCTCCAACTCCTCGGGCCGAAGTGCGGGCACGGGGAGCTGAGTGACACCCTCTCGCTCCGGGCGCAGGCCGTCGAGGACGAGGGCCAGGTACCGGCGCCAGATCTCCGGGCTGACCTCCCGCGCCAGCTGCGCCACCTCGGTGAGGACGAAGACGAGGAACGGGATGTCGGTCTGCTTGAGGTCGGACCGGAGTTGCCCGGCGGCCTGCGCCCGCTCGACCAGCCTGGTCACCAGCGGCGCGTTCCGCTGCCGCGCGTACCAGACCTTATCCCGGCCGTAGGTCGCGAACATCAGCATCTGCCGCAGGCCGAGGTCGCCGGCCAGCATCGCGGTCATCTGCTCCATGAAGCAGACCAGACCGGACCAGGGATCGGCCTGCTCGGCGGCCTGCTCGGCCAGAGCGGCCACCTCCTCGATGCGGTCCATGAATAGCGCCTCCACCAGGTCCTCCTTGGAGCGGAACCGCCGGTAAACGGTCCCCACGCCGACCCCCGCGTGCCGTGCCACCTCATCCAGGCTGACGTCCAGGCCGCGCTCGGTGAAGACCTCCGAGGCCGCCTCGAGGATGCGCTGCCGGTTCCGTTCGGCGTCACGGCGCAGCGGACGCGTCAACGGGTCGCATTCCCCGGGGCCGGGCCCGCTGTGGTCTTCGGCGCGCTCCGTCACCTCAACCTCCAAAAGAAGTGGAGACAATCTCTCCGCTTCATGCTAGCGTTTCGCTAAGCGGAGAAACTACCTCCAGATTGGTGAAGCTCATGTCCGATGTCAACTCCATCACCGGTGCCGCCCCGGAGGACCGGCGGCGCTGGCTGATCCTCGGCGTGATCGGCATCGCACAGCTCATGGTGGTCCTGGACGTCACGATTATGAACATCGCGCTGCCGTCCGCGCAGCGCGCGCTGCACTTCACCACGGTGGACCGGCAGTGGGTGGTCACCGCGTACACCCTGGCGTTCGGCAGCCTGCTGCTGCTCGGCGGGCGGCTGGCCGACCTGCTCGGCCGGAAGGTCACGTTCCTGACCGGGCTGGTGGGCTTCGCGGGCGTGTCGGCCATCGGCGGCGCCTCGGTCAATTTCACGATGCTGGTGATCGCGCGCGCCTGCCAGGGCGCGTTCGCCGCGCTGCTGGTGCCGTCGGCGCTGTCCCTGCTGACGACCACGTTCACCGAGCCGAAGGATCGCGGCAAGGCGTTCGGCGTCTACGGCGCGATCGCCGCGGCCGGCGGCGCGGTCGGCCTGCTGCTCGGCGGCGCGCTGACCGAGTACCTGTCCTGGCGGTGGACGCTGTACGTCAACCTGTTCTTCGCGGGCGTGGCGTTCATCGGCGGCGCGCTGCTGCTGAAGCGGCACCCGTCCCGGGTCAAGCCCAGGCTGGACATCCCCGGCGTGCTGCTGGTCTCCGGCGCGCTGTTCTGCCTGGTCTACGGGTTCTCGAACGCGGCCACGCACAACTGGCACACGCCGTCGACGTGGGGCTTCCTGGTCGCGGGCGTGGCGCTGCTCGTCGCGTTCGCGTTCTGGCAGGGCAGGGCGGCCCACCCGCTCCTCCCGCCGCGGGTCGTGCTTGACCGCAACCGGGGCGGCGCGTACGCGTCCATGTTCATCGCCTCGGCCGGGATGTTCGCGACCTTCCTGTTCCTGACCTACTACCTGCAGCAGACGCTGGGGTACTCACCGGTCGTCACCGGCTTCGCGTTCCTGCCCATCGCGGGCGGTATCGCCGTCGCGGCGAACCTGTCCACGATCGTGCTGATGCCCAGGTTCGGGCCCAAGCCGCTGGTCGCGACCGGGATGCTGGTCGGAGCGGGCGCCATGGTCTGGTTCGCTCAGCTGGGCCCGCACACCGCCTACGCCGCGGGCATACTCGGCCCCATCATCATGACCGGGGTTGGCCTCGGCATGGTGATCGCGCCGTCCATCAACACCGGGACGTTCGGGGTGGCGCCGCAGGACGCCGGCGTGGCCTCGGCCACCGTAACGGTCGGCCAGCAACTCGGCGCCTCGATCGGCACCTCGCTGCTGAACACCATCTTCGCCGGCGCCGTCGCGTCGTACATCACCGCGAACATCGCCTCGGCCCGGCTCATCGGCCGTCCGGCCCTGATCGCGCTGGGGCTGGCGCACGGCTACGACACCGCGTTCTGGTGGACGGCGGGCATCCTGGCCGCCGGCGCGGTCGTGGCCGGAATCCTGTTCCGCCGCGGGCCGCTGGTCAGCCAGGGCGCGCCGGGCGGTCAGGCGGCGGGGGCCATGGAGCCTGAGATAGAGGCAGGCCCGGCCATCTCGGCCTGATCCAGGCTCAGGCGGGACAGGCCCACTCTTCCGGGCTGCGCAGTGGCCCGGAAGAGGCCACGCCGGGCGGCGGGAAGTGCTCCCTGAGCGTGAAGGCGTACGGCGTGGGGCCGAACTCCCTCAGGTGCAGGACCCGGGCCTCGGCCTCCTGCGTGGACGGGGCGTGCCCGCGCGGTACCCACCACAGAGCGGTGTAGGCCTCGGCCATCCGCTCGAACCAGCGGCGGCGGCGCCGGAGCACCTGCCGGTGCGCCGCGGAATACACGAACCCGGCCAGCGCCTCGACCGACTCCCACGCCGACATGTTGACCAGGACGCCGGCGCTCCCGGCCGCGTCCCACTCGAATGCGCGGACCGAGGTGGCGTTGCCGTCCTCCGTCTGCAGCCGCCAGATGAAGCCAGGCGCCGCGTCCGCCGCCGCGTTCACCGGATCGAGGTCCGCCACAAAGTCCGCGAGCAGCGGGCTGTCCAGCGGGGCCCGCAGCCGTGCGACGTTCACCTGGGCGAGTACGTAGTCCACGCCGCCATGCTGCCAGCCGCCGCAGGCCATGGCAACGCCGCTCATCCGCGCCTCCGAGGCAGGCTCGCCGACCTCGGCCCCCGGGCAGCCCATCGGCCGCCCGTTCGTAATGACTTGGTAAGGCTGAGCCGGACACAGCCGGACAGGGGCGACATAAACTAACATATCCGGACCAATGCCTTACGAAGAGTGTTGTGCACGGCGTTCCGGGTCGCGATCATTGACCCTGGGGAGGGAGGATTCTTGGCTCGCGCGCCGCTTCGGGACACGGACCCTGCGCAGGTCGGACGCTACCGGCTGACCGCCCGGCTCGGCGCCGGCGGCATGGGCGTGGTGTACCTGGGCATGGGCCTTGATTCCCGCGACGGCCGCCTGGTCGCGGTCAAGGTACTGCGCCCCGAGCTGACCGACGACCCGGAGTTCCGGAACCGGTTCGGCCGCGAGGTAGCCAACCTGACCCGGGTCAAGGGCGTCTGCACGGTACGGGTGATCGAGGCCGACACCGAGTCGGCGCGCCCCTTCATGGTCACCGAATACGTGTCGGGGCCGTCGCTGTCGGAATACGTCGCCAGGTACGGGCCGCCCGGACCCGACATGATGTACGGCCTGGCCACCGGGCTCGCCGAGGCGCTGACCGTCATCCACACGGCCGGGGTCGTGCACCGTGACCTCAAGCCCTCCAACGTGATTCTGGGCCAGGACGGACCCAAGGTCATCGACTTCGGCATTGCCCAGGCCCTGGACGCGACGTCGGTGACCAGGACCGGCATGATGGTCGGCTCGGCGGGCTTCATGGCGCCTGAGCAGGTCACCGGGCGGGCCGGCCCGGCGGCCGACATCTTCGCCTGGGCGGTGACGCTCACCTACGCGGCCAGCGGGGAGATGCCGTTCGGCACCGGATCCTCCGATGCCATCTTGTACCGGATCCTGCACACCGAACCCGACACCGCCGCGGTTCCGGAACTGCTCAGGCCGCTCGTCGAGGCCGCGCTGGTCAAGGATCCGCAGCGCCGCCCACGGGCGGACGAATTGCTGAACCGGCTGACCAAGCGCACCCGGGCCGACCGCGACTACGAGGTCAACACCCAGGCCGTTCTGGCCCAGGTCTGGCCGGGGACCGAGATCAAGCCCGACCAGCCGCCGCCGACGGATGGATCCGTGCTGCTCGAGCCTGGTCCCCCGGGGCCCCGGCGGCCCAGGAGAGGGATGGTCAGCCGCCGGACGGCCACGGTCGGCGGGCCGGTACTAGCCGTCATTGCCGCCGCAGCGGTCCTCGCGCTGACGACGGGTCACTTCCCCGGGCTCAGTCACCTCGCCGCGAACCAGCAGCAGAACATGGCCATCACGCCGGCCACTCTCGGCACCTATCCCGGGCAGCAGCAGCGTGGCGTCTCCCAGACCGTCGACCGGGTCGTCGCCTCGGGGAAGACGATCGTCACGGTGGGCTCGCAGAACAGTGACGGCGTCGTCCGCCAGCAGTTCTTTGTCTCCACCGACGGCGGCGCCACCTGGCGCCTGGCCTCTGTGCACGCGCCAGGCGGCGGTGCGCCCCCGCTGGGACACGCGGCCTCGCGACTGGCCGGCGGACCGGGCGGCTGGGTGGCGGCAGGGCCCCAGGCCATCTGGACCAGCCCAGACGGCCTGACCTGGACGCTGGCGGCCACCCACGGCGTCCCGCAGCTGCCCGGCGATCAGCTTCTGGTGATCACCAATACTGCGGACGGGTTCGTAGCCGCGGGTACCGCGGCGGTCAGCGGTGGCGGCACCCAGGCTGTCATCTGGACCTCGCATGACGGCGTCACCTGGCAGCGTAAGACGGCGGCGCAGCTGGGCCTGACCTCGCAGGGAATCGTCTACGCCACCTCGCGCGGTAACGACGTCGTTATCGCCGACGGGCAGGCCAGCGGCGGCTCTGGCGCCTGGCTGAGCACCGACGGCGGATCGACATGGACGCCGGTGACGATCCCGGTGGATCACGCGGCGAGCACCTCCCTCAGCGGCCTGGGCTTCGACGGCTCCGGCCTGGTCGCGGTCCGGCCCGGCCAGGCTGCGCCTGGCAGCGCGGATGGCGTGGCGTATTTCTCGCCGAACGGGCAGGGGTGGCAGTACGCCGGCATCATCGACGCGGGCGGCGGCTGGAACCCCAGCGTCGTGAAAGGCAGCACCAACGGCTTCGTTGTCACCGGCACGACCACCGCCGGGCAGATCGTGGCCTACACCAGTACCGGTACCGGCGGGACCTGGCAGCCGACGGGATCGCTAGGCCAGGCCGCGGCCGAGTCGGTGGCGAGCGTGACGGTGGGGCCGGGAGGCACCGTCATCGCGGTCGGCTCCACCTCAGGCGGCACGACCGGCAAGCAGCCGGTCTTCGTGACCGCGGGCCGGACTGGAGCGGTCCGGCCCGTCTCGCTGACCGCCATCCCCGGCGGCGTCGTTCCCGAACTCGCGGTGAACGGCCTGGCCGCGGCCGATGGCGAGCAGATCGCGGTCGGCAGCGCCGACGGCTACCCGGCGGTGTGGCGCCAGGCCCCGGGTGGCGGTTCGTGGACGCTGGCTTCCTCGCTGCCGGTGGTATCGGCTTACCCGGGCCTGTCGGCGCTGACCAGCGTGACGCACGGGCCGGCCGGCTGGCTCGCCGTCGGCGAGCCGGGCCCGGTCGTGCTCACCTCTGCGGACGGCACGACCTGGCAGCGGGGCGGCGGATCGATAGCGCAGGATCTGGCCGGGGCGTCGGCGGTCACGGACGCCGCAAATCAGTCCGGGTACGTCATCGCCGCGGACGCGTCCGGGCCGGGCAGCTCACCGGGGCCGGACCTGTGGTGGTCGCCGAACCTGACCTCCTGGACCCGCGCCACTGAGATGGACGATACGAGCAGCTCGAACCAGGTGCAGGCGGTCGCCGCGGACGCGCATGAGCTCATGGCCGTCGGCTCGGACGGCGGCCACCCGGCGGTGTGGACGACGACCGGCGGCCAGACCTGGACCACGATCGGCTTGGACCTGCCGCCCGGGGCGTCGGCCGCCGTGCTGCAGCAGGTGGCGATCAGCGGGGACCACGTGGTCGCCCTGGGCCTGGCGACCAAGGCGGGCGCGATGGTGCCGTTCACGGAGTTCTCCACCGATGGGGGCGCGAGCTGGCAGGAGGCCCCGTTCGGGTCGGCCGGGCCCGGTACCGCGGTCACCGCGCTGACCGCCGGCTCGGGCGGCTTCACCGCGGCTAGCCAGTCCGGCGGGCCCGGCCAGCAGGACGCTCAGATCTGGACCTCCGCCACCGGGTCCTCCTGGGCTTCCACCCAGGTCAGCGGCCTCGGCGGCGGCGGCACTCACGAGGTCGCCGCGCTGGTCTCATCCGGCTCGGTCGTGAACGGCATCGGCTTGACCGCCACTCAGCAGAGCCAGCAACCCGTCATCGTGAGCCTGGCCGCTGGTTAGCCGGGTCCTGGCTGGGTTCGACGTCGGCGACCACGCAGGCGATGTTGTCTGGGCCGCCTGCCTCGTTGGCCAGGTCGATCAGCCGGGCGACGGCCTGCTCCGGATCGCCGGGCGCACTCAGCGCGTCCCGGATGACCCCGGCGGAGACCACGGCCGTCAGGCCGTCCGAGCACAGCAGATAGCGGTCGCCCGCTTGCGCGTCGTGCAGCGAGACGTCGGTCTCGGTCGCGCCGTCGCCGTCGATGGCCCGTAGCAGCAGCGATCGCTGCGGGTGGGACTCGGCTTCCTCGGGGGTGATCTTGCCTCCGTCGAGCAGTGCCTGCACCACCGAGTGGTCATGGGTGATCTGGAACAGCTCGCCCGCCCGCAGCAGGTAGGCCCGGGTGTCGCCGACGTGCACCAGAGCGAGCTGGGATCCGGACCAGAGCATGGCGGTCAGCGTGGTGCCGGTCCCGGGCTCGGCGGCGGCCAGGTCCCGCATCGCCGAGCCGGCCTGCCCGACGGCATCCTCCATCGCGTTGAGCAGGTTGCCCGCGGGCAGCGCGGCTTCCAGCGGCTTGAGCGCCTCGATCACCGCCGCGCTGGCCGCCTCGCCGCGGGCTCCCATCCCGTCGGCCACGGCCAGCAGACGCTGGCCCGCGTAGGCGGTGTCCTGATTGCGCTCACGGTGGCGGCCGATGTCCGAGCGTGCGGCGTACCGGATGGCCAGCGCGGGCCGGGTTCCTGACATGGTGGTTTCCTCTCCGGACAGGTAGCTGATCAGGTGGACGGCCAGGGCCCGCCGGGCGGCCAGGTCGGCCTCGGTCTCCGCCCAGTAGGCCGCGATCTCCTCCGCGGCCTGATCTGGAGCGTCCCGGGCCAGGTCGCAGACGACCCCGATACGGGCCAGCGGCATGCCGAGCCGTCGCAGCCAGGCCACCAGGCGGGCCCGCTCCAGCTGATCAGGCCGGTACAACCGGTAGCCGGACACCTCGTCGACGTGCGCCGGCGTCAGCAGGCCGAGCGAATCGTAGAGGCGGAGGGCCTTGGGTGAGAGCCGCGAGGCCCGGGCGAAAGCCCCGATCGTCACCAGTTCCATCCGGCTCCCTCCTCCGATCGACATGGTCGAGCCTGACCCAGGGTGAAGGTCAAGGGCCCGTCGCGGCGTAGTCCTGGCGGATCCGGTCCGCCCAACCCTCCGGTTCGAAGACCTTTACCCGGTCCCGGCCCCCGGGCTCGCCCTCCTGGTCGCGCTCGGCTCGCCGCTCCTCCTGGGTCCGGGCGTTGGCGAAGCAGACGTAGATGGCGTGGTCCAGGTCCAGCCGTTCGCCGTACCAGGGCGGGATGATCGTCTCCGGGGGTGATGTCCGCGTCGTGGCGGTCCCCGATCGTCCCGTCGGCCTGCGGCAGGGCCGGGCTGGAAGGGAGCATGGTGCCGTCGGGCCGGCAGAAGGCGAAGGTCCCGTCGCGGGCCGCGGCGATCACGCACCCGCGCTCGTGGACCAGCCGGTGATGGGCCTTGCGCAAGCTGACCAGATTGCCCAGCGCCGTCCGCCCGCCGTGGGACCAGTACTGGATGTGGTGCAGGTCCACCCGGCGGGACTCACAGCCCGGGAACCGGCACCGGCACCTGTCCCGCTCCCGGGCCGCCCGGCGCAGCGCCACGCCCGGCCGGCGCCGCCGGCCCAGGTCCAGCAGCTTGCCGGCGCTGTCATGCAGCATCCAGCTCCACGACGCCGAGCACGCGATCATCTGCGCGGTGGTCACCGAGATGGCCGGGCCGTCCTCCACATGACAGCGCCCCGGGTCCGCCGGGTCACCAGGCCGGGCCGGGGCGGCCGGCGGCGTTTCCGCGGTTTTGCCTGATCATAGCAGTTATCGCAGGTAGTTAATCTGCGGGGTAAGCTTAGGTCAGGCAAAAGTCAGGGAGTCCGGTCATGTCGGTGATCATCCGGGGGCAAGAACCCGCGCAAGCCTCACACGGTACGGTACTGGGTCGACGGCAGGCAGCGCGAGAAGTCCTTCGCAACCGCCAGGGAAGCGCGGGACTTCAAGATCAAGGCCGATCACGATACGCGCGCTCAGATCTTCATCGATGACAAGCTGGGCCGGGAGGATTTCGGCGCGGCGGTCGATGCGTGGATTGACCGGCACGCGGTAACCGATTCCACCAAGAGCGGTTACCGGGTGACGTCCCGCGCATGGGTCAAGACGGCATTCGAAGGCCGCACGATCGCGCAAGTGGCCAATGACCGGGACCGGGTCGCTGATCTGCTGGCTAAGGACATGGGGCACCTGAGCATAACAAGGCGACGGCAGGCGCGCACGATCATTACCGGCACTTTGGATGAGGCAGTCAGGGCAGGGAAACTGACGAAGCACAACCTGTCAGATATCGATATCAAGGACAACGGGCGTGCCACCGAGCGCAGCGATTTCGTATTCCCGGTGCATAAGCAGATCGGACAGGTTGCCGAGAGGTGCGGAATCGTCGTGTGGCTGATGCGCGGTTGCGGCCTGCGGATCGAAGAAGCCCTCGCCGTACATCGTGAGGATTTCCGTGGCCCGCGTATTCTGCGGCTTACCGGTCAGGCATCGCGGGACGGGCGCACGAAGCTTCCGCTCAAGCACCGTAAGCGCGGGGAATACCGCGACGTGGTCGTGCCTGGCTGGCTATGGGAGATGGCCAGGGACCTGCCCGAAGGTCCGCTGTGCCCCGGTAATGACCGGCCTTACCCTTTGTATGAGACGGTGCGGCAGCAGTTCCAGGGCGCGGCGAAGCGCGCGGGTATTCCGGCTGGTTTCCGGCCGCATAGCCTGCGGCATGCGTTCGCGTCTGCTCTGCTGTCACGCGGTGTGCCGATTACCGATGTGGCCCGCTGGATGGGCCACAAGGACATCCGCGAGACCTACAACACCTACTCGCATTTCATGCCGGAAGCAGAGGACCGAGGGGTTGCCGTTCTTGACGCCGAGTACGCGGAATGGAGCGCAGCCCGCTTAGAACAAGACGGAAACGGACCCCGTAACCGAGCAACGGGGTCCGTTTCCGTAATATATCACGCGGCGTGGCGGTCGATCCAGGCGTGAACTTCGCGTTCCTTCCAGCGCAAGTGCTTGCCGATCCTGTAGGCCGGCAGTTGCCATTCCCGCCATTTCTCCCGAACGGTGCGCTCGGGCACGGAAAGTATCGCGGCTACCTCTCGCGCGGATAGCATCCTGTTGGAGCCTCCGAGCGTTCCCGTGCGCGGCTTCACTCCTTTCCTATAGGCGTTCGCCTCCTTTTTGTCATTGTTGCCCGCTTGGATATTCATGTTTTATGTATCACCTCCTTTCCGTTGCCCGTTCGCTGCCGCCCGGTCCGCTGTCGCCGGCCGGGCAGCTGGTCACGGCTCGGCCTCCATCTCGATCTGCCTGCCGGCCTGAAGCTCAGGAGAACGAAGTGTCCGGGTGGGCTCGTTCGGCTTGGGCGCGGTGTCGTGCTCGATGGCGGTCCGGTAGGCCTGCTCGACGGCTCGGAGCCGGGCGGCGACCCGGGTCTCGCGGGCGGCGATGGCCTGGCGGTTGCGCCGGCCGTAGGAGCCTTCGGGCAGGTTCTGGCCGGACCGTTCGACTTCGCGGACATGGGCTTCGCGTTCGTCGGCGTGGGCGGCAATGGCGAACAGGGCGATGTTGGCGGTGGTGTCGTCCAGGACGAGGCTGACGGTCTGGGTCTCGGGGTCCCGGCGGGCCAGGGCCAGGATCCGGGGACCGTCAATATCGGGCCAGGCCTGCTGAGGGTGGACGCGGCCGCGCCGGACCCGGTCGTGGAACTGGGCGAGTTGCACGTCGGCCCGGTCGATCTGGTCGCAGACAGCGGCGAAGTTCTCACCAATCGGACCGAGTTCGGTGCCCCGGTTGTTGCAGTATTTCAGCAGCCGGGCGGCGTGCGGCTGGTCCGCGCAGGCGGCGGAACGGGCATGTCTGCGCAGCTCATTCCTGAGGTACGGGTGGATCGCCCCGGTTTCGACGAACCGGACCAGGCCATGGGCGAAGTCGCGCTCTTGGGGCCGGGCGGCCAGCCAGATGGCCAGCCGCCGGGCGGTGAGGTGATCGACGATGGTGCCGCGGCTGTCAGCGTCGGCGATCCCGTCGGCGATGAGCCGCTCGTACATGGGAAGGTCTGGCAGCGGCCCAGCCTCGGGCAGCCGGTAGGCGGGTCCTGCCGGAGGTCCTAGGCCGTTATCGGTCTCATACATCGGTCATGCCGTGTTTCCCGTGGAAGTGGGCAAGCTGCCGCTTGGTGATGCGAGCGAGCTCCTCTGACCTCGACGCCGTCCAGTGCTGTTCAATCGGCTGCCTCGCGGTCCGGCTGGCGGTTGATGTCGCTGGGCGGCTGGGAGGCGCGGGCGATCGCGTCGGGTCCGGTCAGGCCGAGTTCCCCAGCCCAGCCCTGGATGTGGGGCCAGAGCCGGTGCCCCTCGCGGAGGTCGGGTTCGGCGGTGGTGCCGGCCAGGATCATGGCGGTGATGGCGCTGTTGCGGTCCAGGGTCTGGCCGGGCAGCCAGGACACTTCCCAACCGTTGCGGTCGGGTGCGCGCCGGGCCGTGTGGGCGGTCCGGTCGCTGCTCATGGCGGTGTCGGTGATGGTCAAGGTCACGGCTGCTCACTTCCGGGTGGAGGTCATGGTTCGGCTTCCAGGTCACGCTCGGGGTCGCGGCGGCGGTCTTGGCCGGTGTGCAGGGCGTCCCAGAGGTTGGCTCCCGCCGCCGGGAAGTGCTCCTTGACCCAGTCGCTGGCCTTGACTACGACCACGTACTCGGGGGGCCTCCTGCCGCCCGGCGCGGTACGGGGCTCGCTTTCTTCAGGTGGCGTCATGTCGTCACCGGCCGTCTGTTCGGTGCCTGGTCACTGTCCGGCCTCCTTGTCGGCGGCCGCGTGCGGGCCGGGGCTA
>Ga0208696_1000504_pt1 | contig 25759 bp, 25 predicted proteins | sample Sb_taG_9_FD_187711 | JGI IMG/M metagenome (GOLD analysis project Ga0208696, IMG submission 187711) | Peat soil microbial communities from Weissenstadt, Germany - Sb_50d_b_LC metaG (SPAdes) (version 2) | ecosystem: Environmental > Terrestrial > Soil > Wetlands > Peat | place: Germany... | reverse complement strand
GGCTGCGTGCCGCCCGGCGGGACGAGGGTAGTCAGGTAGACGGCGCGCACGCCGCGGACCGTCCGGCCGGCCGGGCCCCAGGTTCCTTCGCCGGCCGCGGGGGTCCCGAACGGCGCCAGCGCGGCGGGAGCGGGCAGCGGCCCGTTTGCTCGCTTACCCGAGCCGCTGGTCGTCGCCGCGCGCCGCACCGTGGCCTGGTGCCGCCCGGCCGCAGACGGTGATACCGCCGGGCCGGAGGCATGGGTCGGCGCAAGCGAGCCGTGGCCGCACGATGCCAGCGCCACGGCCGTCACGGTCAGCGGCAGCAGGCACGCCAGTGCCCGCGCGACGGCGGCCCGCGACTTTCCCATGCCCATGAGGCCCAGGATGCTAGGCCACGATGAAAGGATCGTGAAGGGCGTGCCGGGCAGGCCGTCCCTTACCGGGTCACCGGTTTTACTGGGTCATCCCGCGCGTCCAGCGGTCACAGGCCGCCGCCTGGGCGAGAAGGGCGGCGGCGAGCTGGCGTGCCTCATCGACGGTGAGCCCGGCCCAGGTGCCGTCCTCGGTATCCGATGAGGCGCTGATGCCAAGGCTGACCCGCCGGGCCAGGTGGGAGCCGCCGCCGAGGGCGAGGTGGCCTACCTGGATCTCCCGGCCGCACATGGTCCGGACGCTGACGTGATGGCCGGCGCTCTCGGCGCCGAAGATCCTGCTGGGCATGGCATACCTCCACCTCTCCTGGGCCTGCCGGCGTCAGGAAGCCAGGCCGGCCAAGCGCCGGCGAGCCGGTGCGCGTCGGCGAACATGTGGTGACCGTGCCTTACAGGTACCCCTGCCCGTATAACGCGGAGCGGCGGCGGGTATTCCGCGCTCATGACCGGACTCCTGGATCACGCCGTCGGCACCTGCCCGGTTTGGCCGCTATATTCGCCCATCCTTAATCTGGGCGAGCTAGAGGACCAATGGGGCGTCCAGTAGGCTTTGAGCGTGGTCGAGCACCGGCAGGAATTTGAGCGTGAGCTAGAAGCTATCGAAGCCAAGGTCATCGAACTTTTCGCTATGGTCGCCGAGGACCTGCCCGGGGCCACCGAAGCCCTCCTGACTGGCAACAACGAGGTGCTTCGGGTCCTGACCGAGCGCGAGAAGGTCATTGACGCCCTCTACCCGGAGATCGAGGAACTGGTCAACCGGGAGATCCTGCTGCAGGCACCCGTCGCTTCGGACCTGCGCTTCCTGCTGTCCGTGCTGCGAATCGTGCCCGAGCTTGAGCGCTCCCACGACTTGGTCCTGCAGATCGCCTCCCGGGCCAACCACATCCTTGGCGAAGACCTCTCGCCGCGGACCCGAGGGCTCGTCGAGCGAATGGGAACACTCGCATCCGAAATGTGGCGTCAGTCGGTGGATTCCTGGTACCAGCGCGACCCTTCCGTCGCGCTGGCGCTAGACGACCGTGATGACGAGATGGACGAGCTTCACTCCAGCTTGCTCGCCGAGCTTGCCTCAGGGCGCATGGCGCTGCCGGTGACGATGGAGATGACGCTGGTAGCACGCTTCTACGAACGCCTTGGCGACCACGCCGTCAACATTGCCCGCCGCGTGGCCTACCTGGCCGGACCGGCCACGGACTAGCAGGTCTTGCGTCCCGCTCATCCGGGACCCTCAGCCCTGTCTTTCGCCCCGCCGTCAAGCCATCCTTAAATCAGGATGAATCGGAATAGATCAGGGATGACAGGAGTAGAGATGACCGGAATCATCGTCGGGGTGGACGGCTCAGACCATTCCCGGCTCGCCCTGGCCTGGGCGATGCGCGAAGCCGCGCAGCACCATGCCCCGCTGACCGTCATGACCGTTCACCCGGCCCCGGTTCGCCCGGCCACCAGGATTTTCTGGGCCGAGCCTGACTTGCCCGACAATAGCTATGACCCCGAGTTCGCGCGGAAGGCGCTGCAGGGGTTCGTCGATCAGGTCGCGAGCGGAATCGGCGAGACGATGCCCGAGATCACCGTGAGCGTGGCCATGGGGGATGCCGCGGAGGAACTCGTCAGGGCCTCGCGTGACGCCGACCTGCTCGTCGTGGGGTCCCGCGGCAGCGGGGGTTTCGCCAAGCTCCTGGTGGGGTCGGTGAGCAGCCAGGTCACGCACCACGCGGCCTGCCCCGTGGTGATCGTTCCCGGGAGCCGCTAGGCCCCGATGGGCACCCGGGGCGGCCGCCGGACCGTCGCCCGGCTCAGCCCATCCGGCCGGTGACGTAGGCCTGGGTGCGGGAGTCGCGCGGGTTCTGGAAGATGTTCTCGGTCCGGTCGTACTCCACGAGCACGCCCGTGCGGGTGTCGCTCTTTTCGTTGCGGAGCACGGAGAAAAAGGCCGTGCGGTCGCTGACCCGCGTGGCCTGCTGCATGTTGTGCGTGACGATGACGATGGTGTACTGCGACTTGATGTCGCGCATCAGGTCCTCGATGGCGGCCGTCGCGATCGGGTCGAGCGCCGAGCAGGGTTCGTCCATCAGGACGACGTCCGGCTCGACGGCGAGGGTGCGGGCGATGCACAGCCGCTGCGCCTGCCCGCCGGACAGGGCGAGGCCCGACTTGTTCAGGCGGTTCTTCACCTCGTCCCACAGCGCGGCCTGGCGCAGCGAGCGCTCGACGATCTCGTCCAGCTTGGACTTCTTGCGCTCACCGTTGATGCGCGGCCCGTAGGCGATGTTGTCGTAGATCGACTTCGGAAACGGGTTCGGCTTCTGGAAGACCATGCCGATGCGCCGGCGAACTGCCGTCGCGGAGACATCCGGGGCGTACACCGGCGCCCCGCGGTAATCCACGTCGCCCTCGACGCGAGCACCCGGCACCAGGTCGTTCATCCGGTTCAACGTCCGCAGCACGGTCGTCTTGCCGCACCCGGACGGGCCGATGAACGCGGTGATCTCGTTCTCGTAGATGGTCAGCGAGACGTCGGTGACGGCCCGGAAGGATCCATAGTAGATGGAGACGTTCTTGGTGTTAAAGACGTGTTCGCCCGATGTACCCGAGACCGCTGCGTCCGACGGTTGCGTATCCTGCAGGGCGGCCGGCTTGGGCATCTCGGTCTTGGCGACGACGTTCTGTTCAGGCTGTTCCATGACCTTCTTAGCGTGCCTTTCTGCTCCGGCATTCCTAGCGCGAATATCTGGTGAATCGTGCGGTGACGAAGCGAGCGACCACCATAAGGACAAAGGCAATCACGATGAGCGTGAGCGCCGCGCCCCAGCCGCGGGCCTGCGCACCGACATACGGCGATGTCGCGTTCGAGAAGATCTGCGAGGGCAGCGAGGTGTTGGCGCCGCTGAACACGTTCTTGTTCACCGTGGTCACCGTGAGGATGGTGAACAGCAGCGGCGCCGTCTCACCTGCGGCCCTGGCCACGGCCAGCAGCGCGCCGCTGACGATTCCGGCGATCGCCGCCGGCAACACCACGGTGAGGGTCACGCGGGACTTGGTGGCACCGAGGGCGTAGCTCGCTTCGCGCAACGGGTCCGGCACCAGCTTCAGCATCTCATCGGTGGAGCGGATCACGATCGGCAGCATCAGGCAGCCCAGGGCAAAGGCGCCGGCCAGGCCCGAGAAGCCGAAGTGCAGCACCCAGATCGAGAAGATGAACAGGCCCATCACGATCGAGGGCACGCCGGTCATCACGTCGCTCATGAACCCGATGAGCCGCGCCAGCCAGTTCTTGCCGCCGTACTCGTTGAGGTAGACCGCGCCCAGTATGCCGAGCGGCACCGCCATGACCGTGGCGAGGGCCGTGATCTCGATCGTGCCGACTATGGCCGGCCCGATTCCGCCCACGTTCGCGGGCGCTACGTTCACCGGGATCGAGCTGGTCAGGAAGGACCAGCTGATGATCGAGGCGCCCTTGGCGATGACCGTGAACAGGACGAACCCCAGCGGGATGATCACGAGTACGAACGCGAGCACCATCAGCACGGTCGCGATGCGGTTCTTGGTGCGCCGCCAGGACGGCGGCTCCCGCAGGTTGACCTTTGACTGCTCGGCGGCGACGGTCATCAGGCACCCCGCTTCCGCCGGGCGGATCGATCCACGATCCCCCGGGCGATGACGTTGATGATGATCGTAAAGACGAACAGGAGCACGCCGATTCCCATCAGCGCGGCGCGGAACACGCCGAAGGCCTCGCCGAACTGGTTCGCGATAACCGCGGGCATGTTGTAGCCGGGGGCGAACAGGTGCGACGTGATCGCGGGCGATGAGCCGATCACCAGCGCGGCCGCGATCGTCTCGCCCATCGCCCGGCCCAGGCCGAGCAGCACCGCCCCGACGACGCCGCCCTGGCTGTGCGGCCAGACGGCGCCGCGGATCATCTCCCACCGGGTGGCGCCCAGCGCGTACGCGCCCTCCTTGTCGATCGCCGGCACCGTGGCGATAACCTCGCGCGACAGCGAGGTCACGATCGGCGTGATCATGAAGGCCAGGATGATGCCGGCGGTGAAGAACGACGCCCCGCTCACCGGCTGCCCGAACAGCGGGCCGAGCACCGGGACGCCGTCGACGCCCGAGGCAATCGAGGTGTAGATGTGCTGGAGCCACGGCGCGAACACCAGGATCCCCCACAGGCCCCAGACCACCGACGGGACCACCGCCAGCAGGTCGATCACGTACACGATCGGCCGCGACCACCGGTACGGCACGACCTCGGTCAGCAGCAGAGCGATGCCCAGGCTGACCGGGACGGCCATCACGAGCGCGATCACCGCCGTGACGGCCGTGCCGTAAATGAAGGCCAGCGCGCCGTATTGGTTGGCCCCGGGGTTCCAGTTGTTGGTGAAGATCTTCAGGCCCTCGGTGCTGAACCACGACGAGGCCTGCTGGGTGGTCGAGACGGCGATCAGGACGAGGATCACCAGCACCAGCAGGCCGCACGCGAGCGCGAGGACCTGGAAGCCGCGGTCGCCGAGCGGCCGCCGCTCCGACAGGGCACGGGTGGACCCGGCCGGGACGGCCGGATCCACCTGCGTCACAGAGCTCACGACGACCAGCCGATCTGATCTGCGTGCTTCACAGCGTTCACTATTACATGCCGATCTTGCTGAGCTGCGCCGTGGCCATCGAGTCGATGCTGGAGGGCAGCGGAGCGAAACCCAGACCAGTGAGCAGTTTCTGGCCGTCTCCGATCAGGTAGCCGACCCACGCCTTGAGCATGGCCTCGTCGTTCGCGTTCGGCTGAGTTTCGTAGACCAGAACGTACGACTGAGCGCTGATCGGGTACGAGCTGGCGCCGGGCGCCCAGATCGCGCTGAACGTCAGGTTGGGCTTGACGGTGACCTGGCTGGCAGCGGCGGAGGCCCCGGCTACCGACGGCGCGACGTAGTCGCCGGCCTCGTTCTTGATAGAGGCGAAGGTCAGCCCGGAGGCCTTAGCGTCGGAGTAGTCCACGTACCCGACAGCCCCTGCGGTGGACTTGATGATCGATGCCACCCCGCCGTTGCCGCTGCCGGCGCGGGCGGTGGAGGGCCATTTGATGGTCGAGCTGGTGCCAAGCGTCCATCCGTCCCCCGTGGCATCGACGAGAAACTGGGTGAAGTTCTGCGTGGTGCCCGAGGAGTCTGAACGGACTGCGATGGTGATCGGGGTGCTGGGCAGCGAGACACCGGGGTTATCGGCCGCGATCGCCGAGTTGTTCCACGTCGTGATCTTGGCCTGGAAGATGCTCGCGATGACCGGCGCCGACAGCTGCAGCGGCTTGCTGAGGCCAGACAGGTTGTACGAGACCGTGACCGGGGCGATCACGTCGGGGAAGTAGAGCACTGTCTTGCCGTTGAAGGTCGACAGCTCGGAGGCGGGAATCGGCGAGTCCGAGGCCGCGTAGTTGACCACCCCCGAGGCGAGATCCGTGCGTCCCTTGCCCGAGCCGCCGGCACCGTAGTTGACCGTCATGCCGGACTGGACCGTCTTGAAGGCCGAGATGGCGGCTTCCTGGTAGGTCTGCTGGAGCGTCGATCCGCTCCCGTTGAGGGTGCCGCTGAGGGCGGCGCTGCTGGAGGAGGATGCGCTGCTCGTCGCGGAGCTGCTGCCGCTGCTCGCCGGGGTAGACGAGGAACTCGACGAGGAGCATGCGGCGAGGGAAAGGGCCGTCGCCACCGCGGCAGCCCCCACCGTCGCGACCCGCTGTCTGCGTCCAAGTGGCATATCAGGTACTCCTTATGGGTTTCATATGTTTCCTCGGCCGCGATGAGCAGCCCCGACAGCCGGTCAGCGTGCAAACCGTGGCGTGCCAGTACAGTTTGCCGGCGTGAACCGTACTCGCGGGCAAACGGACGGTGGACAAATGGAGACCAGAAGGTTAAGTTCTGGTGTCCAGCATCGCGACCCACCTATGGCGAAGTGGGCCGAGTGCTAGCGGGGCACCAGGGCCGAGCACTGGTGCCATCGTGTCTAAGATGCCCCGCGTGGGTGCCGCGGACCTTAGCCGCGGTCCGGGCTGTCATTCGCGGTACTGGGCTTGTGACCTCGACGTTCCATGCGCTGAACAGGGCGGGACAACGGCGGCCGGCCCGCTAGCTTCCCTCGGCCTTGATGGCTCAGCCGTGTGCGGCCGGCGTGCTGATGCGTCCCTCGTTCACCTATATGACATCAAGTAGCCGTCTATTCGTTCCTCTCCTATTCAATTTCTGTTCATCTGTGATGAATATCAATGGGCGTGTGCAGGCAGACCGTGGCCGTCCGCGCTAGGCCGAGGACAAGTGAGGGCACGTTGTCGTTGGATGCGGAACAGGCGCACCTCCCCTTCGGCGACCGCCGTGCGGGCAACCGCGCTCATGCCGTGACGACGCGTACCTCGGCCGCTGCCTTCGTCCGCGCGGCCTGCACAGGCAGTGGCCCGGGCACCGTGCCGCCGGGGTCTTCCCGACCGCTGCCGTCATCCGTCGTCACCTTGTCCGATGCCCAGGTGGCCAAGATTAAGGGCTGATACATGACCGCGTCCGCACCCGCCGTGATCGGTCGGCTGATCACAGCCCGATCACGGTACGCGGAATGACCGCTGGCGCCGCCGGGCGTGATAATCCGGTCCCCTTGCAGTCGGCATCGCCGCCCACCGAGGCTTCGCCGCCGCGGGGTGACGCTGGCATGGCCGCGGCGGGCGCACCGGTCAAGGCCACGGCCGTGCTGGCCGACCGCATGGCGGCGGCGCTCGTGCACCGCGAGCCGGGCTGGCGGTTGCCCCGGCGCAGCGCGCTGGCCAGGAGATACAACGTCAGCCTGACCGAGATCGACGCCGCCCTCGGTGATCTGGCCCGCCGGTCCCTGGTCCGCAGGCTGCCCGACGGGCAACTGTACCGGGCCAGCCCGGCCGACTACTGGATCCCCCTCGAGGGCACGGCCGGGCTCGGCACGCGGCTGGACCCGATGGGCGGCACGATCGCCTGCCAGACCCGGCATGTGTCGCGACGTGAGGCGCCGCAGGATGTGGCCTGGGCGCTGCACCTGCCCGCGGGTGCGCCCGTCCGCGTCGTCCGGTGCGTCTGGGTCTCCGAGGGGGATCCTGCCGCCGTTTCCACCGCGTACATAAACGGATTGCTCGCGGACGAGGACGCCGAGCCCGGCCAGGAGGCGGATCAGGGGCTTTCCTCGTTCGGCTCGATGCAGACCGCGCTGGCCGCCGCGGTGAGCGTGGAAATGAGCCCGCCTCAGCCGTCCATCGCCCGCAGCTTGCGGTTGTCGCCTGGGCAGCCGGTGATCGCGGTGACGATCAGGTTCGACGACCCTGCCACCGGTGAGCCGGCCGGGCTCACCGTGGTGATGCTGAAACCGGAGCTATTCAGAGTCAGTGTGGATTCAAGGTCTAGTAGCGCCTTACTGACCAGCGGAAACGGCTAACCGGAGGCATCATGGCGCAGGTCGGCAGGTACGAGACCAGGTGGAACTAGCTGGCCGCACGTGCAGGCGAGCATGACGCCACGCTCAACTCGGCTCTGACAGCCGCCAGGCAGCGATCCAGCGGCGTAACGGCAGCCTCCCAGGTGGCTATGAAGGTGAGAGTGGGAAGACCTCTATCGGTCTGGCCGTCACCACACAGCGCACTGAGGCGGGTTACACGTGCGAGATCACCGGGGTAGCACTAACCCAGCTACCGGGGTCGGTGCCACGTTCCTCGAAGCGCTGTTGCGCGCCTCGTGGCGCTGGACACTCAACCAGCTAGCCCGCTGGCGGGTCTGGTCTCCATCGTTCAGGGGGAGTGACCACCATGCCCACACCAGGAACAGCAACCACATAGCCACGATCGGCTAGCCAAGCATGTGATTTCGCTGCTGTCGCCTTTGCTATGCCGAATCTCTGTGAAAGCTGAACTTGCGACTGTATCGGTTTGCCGATTTCCCAAGTACCAGAGCGTATTTCGGACTCAATGACCCTAGCGACCTGAAGGTATCGCGGCACTCCGCTCAAGTCGTCTAGTTCGTCGCTCATTCTGGTCACCCTAGATGACCTAGTGTTCCTGGTTAACTATTAGCTTGCACCTAGTGCTCTTAGATGACCTAGGGCACTAGACTCTAAACGGAAGGTCGGGCGTGTCCAGGAGGTACGCGGCATGGGTGACAAGAGGGACGTTGCGTCGATCGTCCTTGGCGCTCGGCCGGTAGTGACACGTACCGAGCTAGAAGACTTCAAGTACCTCAAACACAATTGGGGTTCGGCTTACACGATCATCCGGCCGAGTCAGGTTGACGACACGTGGAAAGCCGTAGCCCGATTCGGCAACCATGACGAGTTGAACGCATGGTCGGCCGAAGGGCTCCTAGGGCTCATCAGGAGACACTACGGGCCAGTGACACCGGGTTACCCGTTCACGGCATAGTACGGCAGCCGTACTTCGTGACCTGACGGCGTGTCACCGCATCGCCGCCCGCATTCGGGAACGCATCGGTTCTGCCCCGGAGCCGCCATGCCCGGAGGCAGACGACGACGGCGCGCACAGCATGTTCGGGGCGGTCGATCGGGATGCCGCCTGGCACCCTGGGTCTGGTGTTATCTGGCGGTCTCTGAGACGTCAGCGCGCAGTTCGGCGGCTGCGGCTGACGCGGCGTCGGCTGCGGCTTGAAGGAAGCTGCGGATGGCGTCTCGATGCCCTGCAGGAACGGTGCCTGCGATCGCCCGGATCCGTGCGTGGTAGGCGGCCAGGCCGGCGGGGGTGCGCTCAAGGGCTTGCGGGGACAGTTCGACCAAGACATAGCGGCGGTCGCTGGGGTGGGGGCGGCGCCGGACCAAGCCGGCTTGCTCAAGCCGGTCGACGAGCATGGTGATCGCCCCCGAGGTGAGCGACAGCCTTTTGCCGAGGTCGCGCTGGGTGAGCGGGCCGTCGGCTTCGAGGTGTTCGAGCGCGTCGAGGTCGGTCGCGCTGATACCCGCCGCGCTGGCGAGCGCGCCGCGCATGCGGTCTCGTTCGAGGCCGAACCGTTGCAGGCTGGCCGCCATTGCCTCGGGTTCCAGAGCTGTCATTTGACCCAGTATAGCGAAGAGCTAGACTACTTATTAACAAAGCTACTTAGCCAGTGAGGCGCTTGGAGGTGGCTATGAACGGATCGCTCTCTGCTGGTGCGGATGCCTCAGGGCTCGCCGGGCCCGAGATCGAGGTTCTGGGGCTCGCCAAGACCTACGCCGGAGGGGCCGAGGCGGTGCGGGGCATCGACTTCCAGGTCGGCCGATCGCCTGGCCGACGGCGCCTCGGCGCTCTCGCCACGCTGACACAGGAGGACCAAATGAGACTCGATTCGCTCTTCTACCGGCTCGCCTACCGCTTCGGAAGGCCCAGGTGGGACACCACCGAGCCCCGGCCTGAGCTGGACGGGCTGCTGCAGGACCGCCGGCCCGGCCGCGCCCTCGACCTCGGCTGCGGGACCGGAACCGACGCCATCTACCTCGCCGGACAGGGCTGGGAAGTTACGGGAGTGGACTTCGTCCCCGAAGCCATCGAGACGGCCAGAACGCGAGCCCGGGCTGCCGGGTCCACCGCCAGTTTCGTGGCGGGCGATGTCACTCGCCTCCGCCAGGCCGGGGCCAGCGGTCCCTTCGATCTCATGATGGACATCGGCTGCTATCACGCGATCCCGGCCGGCCTCCGGGATGCCTATACGGCTGAGGTGGCTGCCGTCGCACGGCCGGGCGCTGACTTCTACCTGGCCGGCATCACCGACCCGCCGGCGACCTGGCGCCTGCTGGGCGCCCGGGGCGTCAGCGCAGCCGAGTTGCACCGCCGCCTCGGCGCCGATTTCGACCTCGCAGATGAGCGAACAGCCGGGCCTGCCGGCCGGGTCTCACACTTCGTCCTCTACCACCTTGTCCGCAAGCAGGCCACGCCGAGCGATTGAGGACAGGCCCATTCCCCCCGGTCGTTCCAGGAACATGAACTGGCGGCACCTATGCGAGGAGATCGGGCACTCTGGGCGGGTACGAGAGAAAGGGCTACAGCGATGACGGATCATCTCAGGGTCGCGTCCCGAGACCGGCGGCGCCGACGCGGGAGGGCATCTCTTGTCGCTGTCAAGGCCGTCCACACCGTCGTGTGGCTGGCCGTCGAGTCGTCCATGCTGTACTTGCTCGTCGCTGGCTTCACCAGGCGAGCCGATCGCGGTGCTGCGATCGCGGGCGCGATTGTGGCCGGTGAATCCCTGATGTTCGCTGCCAGCGGATGCCGGTGCCCCCTCACTGGCGTGGCGGAATCGCTTGGTGCTGAACACGGCTCGGTCACCGACATGTACCTGCCGTCTTGGTTCGCGAAGAGTCTTCCGGCTATCCACGCGCCGCTCATCGTTCTGGCCGCTTTCCTTCATGTCCGGAACCTGCGCAGCCGAAGGATCTGTCAATAGCGGGACCGTCGCACAGCGGGGGCGCCGTACCGGTGGTGCGGGCGGCTGGGTTCCCGTGCCGGCCGCCGCTGGACTAGAATGAGAGGCCGCGAAGGGGAGTAGCTCCATCGCCGGGAGGCCGACAATCTCGGCCCGGTATTCCGGGCCCGGTCCCCGGGGGCCCAGCGTGGTCTGAGTGAGACCTTCGGCCGCAGTGACGAACTGCCGTGCCGGAGGTGCCTGGGCCGCCGGTTGGCCCGACCTGATGGGTTCCCCCGTGAATCTTGCTGCCGCCGGGACATCCTTCCTCGTTGTGCTGCCTGCCGAACTGCCGGATAAGACCGTGCTGGCCTGTCTGGTCATGGGCAGCCGGTACCGGCCGGCCTTCGTGTTCACCGGTGCCGCGGTCGCGTTCACGGTGCATGTGGCGCTCGCGGTCACCGCCGGGAGCCTGCTCGGGTTGCTGCCGCACCGCCCGGTTCAGGCGGTGGCCGGTGTCTTGTTCCTGTTCGGAGCGGTGCTGCTGTGGCGCCAGTACCGCCAGGACTCCAGCGATGACGCCGCGGAGAGCGGGCGCCCGAGCCGGTTCCTGCCGGTCGCGGCCACGGCCTTCGCGGTGGTCTTCGCCGCGGAATTCGGCGACCTCACCCAGATGCTCACGGTTGGCCTGGCGGTCAGGTACGGCGACCCGCTGGCGGTGGGGATCGGTTCGGTACTGGCGCTGTGGGCAGCGGCGGGCGGGGCCATCATCGGCGGCAGGAGCCTGCTGAAAGTCATCCCGATGACCTGGCTGACCCGAGGCGCCGCGCTGGTCATGCTGGCGCTCGCGGTCGCCAGTATCGTGACCGCCCTGTCCTGACGCGCTGTGCTGTGACCAAAGTTTCTAATGAGCGCGATGACCATTACTGAGATACCGGTCAGAACGTCCTTATTACGTCTAGCGCCCGGAACCGGTAACCGTCTGGACACGCGCGCGTTCCACCTGGGACGCTGGGAGCCGAGACGCCGGCCGAGGTCTTGACAGAGGCGGAATAGGAATAGATGCCACGGCGTGCCCGATACCTCGTCCCCAGGGGATTTCCCCGCCGTGACGAGATCCTGGCTGCCTGCGTGGTGCTCGTCGTCTTGGCGCACGTGCTGTTCGCTCAGCTGACGATCATCCTCGCCGCCGTGCTCTACCTGATCACCAAGGTGACCCGGTGGCGCCTGTCATGGCTGGCGGTCCCGGCGGCGGCCGGGCTGGCGTGGACCGCGGCGGTCGGCCCGCGTGCCGCGGCGGCCGGATTCGCTGCCGGGCCGGCCCAGATAGCGCACTACCTGGGCGCCCGCGGTCATCAGGCGGACCATCTGCTGCACTTCACCGCCGCGTTCACCGGGATCGGGACCTGGCTGCCCCGGCAGCTGCCGCTCGCCCTCGTGGCCGGGGCCGCCGAAGCCGCCCTGGCCGGCTGGCTGAGCTGGCTGCATACCGACGAGTGGAACCTGCCGCCGGCCCGGCCCGGCCTGATCGTGGCGGCCCGGCGCGCGGCGACCGTCCGTGCGATCCGGGCCGGAGGCGTCGTGACCAGGGACGGCGCCTGTCTCGGAGTGGCGCCCGGGTCGGGTCGCCGGGTCACGCTGTCGTGGGCCGAGGCGGCCGGGGGCATTTCCGTGTGCGGTTCGGCCGACCAGGACGTGCTGACCACCAGCTTCCAGCTGATCCACGCCGCGATCCGGCGGCGCAAGCCGGTGCTCGCCATCGATCACACGTCCGATCCGGGACTGACCGGAAGGCTGGCCGCGGTCTGCGCCGCGGCGGGCGCGCCGCTGCTGGTGTTCGGCCCGGTCCAGGAGCAGCGGGCCGGAACCGCGGACGCATGGGCCCAGCTGGCCTGCTACGAGCCGTTCCGGCACGGCGATCCCGGGCGGCGGGCCGCGCTGGTCACGGCCATGCTCAGCTGGGATGGACCGGGCCGGCAGTACCGGCGCAGCTGTGTCGCTTACCTCGAGGACGTCTTCGAGCTGCTCGACGCCGCACCCGGCGACCCGCGCGTCCCGGTGCTCGATGACGTCATCCACTTGCTTAACCCGGTGGCGATGCGGGCCCGGATGGAGTACGTGCCCGCCGTGTACCCCCGGCGTGACGTGCTGGCCGAGCGAACGCGGGTATCGATGAGCCTCATCAGCGCCGAGCCCGCCACCACCGCCGAACTCGGGCGGCAGCTGCGGGAGCTCCGCGCGTCGCCGTTCGGCCGCTGGCTGCGCCCGTCGGCCGGCGGGCCGTCGGCGGACATCGACCTCGGCCGCGCCGTCGCCGAACGCGCCGTGGTGCTCTTCCGGCTCGGCCGGCCGGACCCGTCGGCCCCGGCGGAAAGCCCGGCGATGCTGACCCGCCTGGTCTGCCAGGACCTGCTGGCCGCCGGGGCGGCCCTGAGCGGGATCGGCGTCGACGGCGACGGGATCGTATGGCTGTCCGAGTGCGGCGCGCTGCCGCGGCACGCGGTCACCGACCTGATCGCCCGCGGCCCGGGTACCGGGCTGCCCGTGCTCGCGGCCACCACATCGGCGCCGGTTGCGGCCGATCTCGCGGATCTGGTCAACGTCGTGGTGGCTTACCGGATGAATGACGTCGCCGCGGCGCGGCGGCTGTCCGAGGTCACGGGCGCCTCGGCTCTGGCCGGCCCGGGGCAACCGGACGTGAGCGCCAGTCCTGGCGCGAAGGCCGGCCTAGGCCCGGCGGCGGACGCCGTCGACCTGTCCGCGCTGCGCGGCGGCGAATTCCTCCTGGCGGGGAAGAACCCGGGGCGGCTCGTCCCGCACGGGCTGCTGGTACGAGCCCGGGTACCTCACTTCGCCCGCGACGCCGGGCCCGCCGCCGCGCCCCGGCAGGCATGGGAGGGTGCATGACATCTTCCCCTGTCGGCCGGCTGTGCGTGGGCTGGCAGTACGCGACGCCATTTCCGGCGCCCGGGCCGGCGCCGCGCCGGCCCACCCCGCCGGAGCAAGAACGGCTCAACCCGGACTGGGCGGCGGCCCAGCGTCGTGAGGAGAGCCTGCTCAACCGGCCGCTCAAGGCGGCGTTCGCCGTCGCCGCGGTCATCGGCCTGGCGGCGATCACGCTGGGCGCCGTCGGCTGGCTCGACGTTCTCGTGGCCGGACTAGGGGCGATCTGCTGCGCGCTGATCGCGGCGGTCAGCGGATACGCCATCTGGCAAGGTCGGCGCGCGCTGCGTGCCAGGCTGGCCGATGAGCGGTCGAGGGTCGGCAAGATGCGGGCGGCCCAGGAGAGCCGGCTTTTCGCCTGGCAGGCCGAGCACGCCGCCCGGGTCCGGGAATGGGAGGCCCTCCGGTTCGCCCATGAGCATCAGAAACGCTGGTACGCGGTTTGCGTGCCAGACGGGGTGCACCGCGTGGACGTGGCCGGCGGCACGCTTTCCGGCTGGTCCGCGATGCTCACCACGGCCGGCGCCAACCGGCTGGCCGCGGGCGGCGAGATCACCGTGCTTGACCTGACCGAGGGCTCAGTCGCGCTCGACCTGATCGGCTTGGCGCGCGCATCCGGCATCGACCCGCTGGTCTGGGTGCTGCCCGAAGACCTGCCCAGGCTCGACCTGGGCACCGGGCTCGCCAGGGAGGCCCTGGCCGACCTGCTCTCCCAGGTGACCAGTGTGACCGACGAGCAGGGTTCGGCCCGTGACCTCTCGCTCGAGGCCGCCATACTCGAGCGGGTCATCGACATACTCGGCGGCCAGGCCACGGTGGCCGGCGTCGCCGCCGGGCTGCGGGCGCTGGCCCAGGTCGGCGATCCGCGCGACGACGTGGCCGCCGGGCTGATCACGTCCGGGCAGGCGGACAGGCTCACCGCCATGTTCGGCCGCGGCGCCACCGACCGCGTGGTCCTCGAGCGGGCCTGGATCCTGGAGGCCCAGCTGCGCAAGCTCGCGGCCGTAGGTACCGCGCTGGTCCCGCTGCCGCGCAGCGTGCTGCGCGTGGTCGCGCTGGGCCAGCGCGCGGGCGCGGTCGGGAGCAAGGTGCTCGGCACCTACCTGACGGTCGCGCTGACCCACCTGCTGCGCGAAACGCAGCCGGGGCGCCCGGGGCAGCACACGCTGTTCGTACTCGGCGCGGACAAGCTGCGCGGCGATACGCTCGACCGGCTCAGCGACGTGTGCGAGCGGTCCGCGACCGGGCTGGTGCTGGCCTATCGCAGCATCCCGCCGCACGTCAGGCAGCGGCTGGGCCGGGGGAACGCCGCCGTCGCCTTCATGCGGCTGGGAAACGCCGAGGACGCCAAGGCCGCGAGCGAGCAGCTCGGCACCGAGCATCGCTTCGTGCTCTCCCAGCTCACCGAGACGATAGGCGTTTCCGTCACGGACACCACCAGCAGCGCGTACACCAGCACCACCGGGTCGGTGAGCTCAACCGCCACCTCGTGGTCGCAAAGCGACGGGCTCTCCCGCAGCACCGGGCACGGCCACAGTGACGGCAGCCTGCTGCTGCCCTCCCGGGCGAGCTTCTCGCGCAACGTCCAGACCAGCGATTCGCGGAGCGTCAGCGAGAGCGAGTCGGTCAGCACGGGAGTCAGCACGAGCACCGCGTGGGGCGTGACGACATCCAAGGCGACGGGCGACAGCGAATCGCTCGCGCTGGCCTTGCAGCGTTCCCGCGAATTCCTGGTCGAGCAGCACGAACTCCAGCAGCTCCCGGCCAGCGCGATGATCATTACCTACGCGGGCCCGGCCGGCCGGCAGGTGGTCATGGCCGACGCCAATCCGGGCATCGGCGGGCTCAGCGCCGCCACCCAGCTGACGCTCGAGGAGTTCCGCAGCGCGCCCACCGCCCGGCCGGGGGCGGTACAGGCCCCGACGGGTGACGGCGACGCAGCGCCGCGCCCGGTGAGCTGGCGTTCTGGTAACGAACGGCCGCCGCCCAACCTCGGCCCGCCGCCACAGCGCCTGGACTGGCGCAAGCGGCGATCGTAGGCCGCGGCCCGACCGGATAGGCTCTGGCCCGAGATGAGCACTAGCAGCCCGCCGTCCCGGCGGTTCAGCCTTCCCCTGCGCGCCCGCCTGGCCACCACCGTCGGCGGGGCGGCCGGCCGGGCTTCCCGGCTGGCCGGCCGCGGCGACGGATCAGTCATCGGCGGGGTCATCGGGCTGCGGCTCAAACCCGATCTGCTCTCGCTGCTCGCGCGCGGGCGGCAGGTCGTCCTGGTAACCGGCACGAACGGGAAGACCACCACGACCAGGCTGGTCACGGCCGCCCTCGGCAGCCTGGGACAGCAGATCGCGTCCAACGCGTTCGGCGCCAACATGGAGGCTGGCCTGGTCTCCGCGCTCGCCAAGGCCCCGGACGCCACCCTGGCCGTGCTCGAGGTGGACGAGAAGTTCATGCCGGCGATGCTGGAGAAGACGGGCGCCCGGGTCGTGGTGCTGCTGAACCTGAGCCGGGATCAGATGGACCGCGCGGCGGAGATCTGGATGCTCGCGCGCCGCTGGCGGGCGGCCCTGGCCGCCGCTCCGGGCTGCCGGGTCATCGCGAACGCCGACGATCCGCTGGTGGCGTGGGCGGCCGGCCAAGCTCGCCAGGTCACCTGGGTGGCCGCGGGCCAGCGCTGGCACGACGACTCCTGGTGCTGCCCCAACTGCGGATCGCACCTGCGCCGCGACGGCGAAGACTGGTACTGCGGCGAATGCCCGAACCGGCGGCCCCCGGTCCGCTGGGTACTCGCGGGCGAGGAGGTGATCGACCCCGGCGGCCGGTCCCGGGCGCTCGACCTGGCCCTGCCCGGCCGGGCCAACCGGTCCAACGCCGTGATCGCGTTCGCCGTGGCGGAAGTATTCGGCATCAGCGCCACGCAGGCGCTGGGCGCGGTCCGGCAGGTACGGTCGGTCGCGGGCCGCTACACGCAGGTCGAGCGGAACGGCTGCACGCTCCGGCTGCTGCTGGCCAAGAACCCGGCCGGGTGGCTGGAGGCGCTCGACATCCTCGTGCCGCCGCCGGTGCCCGTCCTGCTCGCGGTGAACGCCCAGACACCGGACGGAAAGGACACCTCCTGGCTCTGGGATGTGGATTACCGCAGGCTGCGTGGCCGTCAGGTGTTCGTGACCGGAGAGCGCAAACTCGACCTCGCGGTCAGGCTGGAAGCCGATGAGGTGGCCTTCCGCATGGTAGGCAGCCTCGACGAGGCGGTCGACGTGGCCCGCAGCAAGTCCATGGAAGTGATCGCCAACTACACGGCGTTCCAGCAGATCCGCGCGACACTCGGGCGCGTCGGCTGAGGAGGACGATGGACCAGGATCTAGGCCGGTACCGGCCCCAGGGGCCGTCAGCGGTCCGGCTGGTCTGGGTTTTCCCCGACCTGCTCAGCACCTACGGCGACCGGGGCAACCTGCTCGTACTCGCCCGCCGGGCCCGGCTGCGCGGCCTGCCGGTCGAGATCGCCGAGGTCAATTCGGATCAGCGGGTGCCCGTGGACGGCGACATCTACCTGCTCGGCGGCGGCGAGGACCTGCCGCAGATTCTCGCCGCGCGCCGCCTGGCGGCGGACGGCGGGCTGGCCGCGGCCGCGCGCCGCGGCGCGGTGATCTTCGCGGTCTGCGCCGGCTACCAGATCATCGGGACGGAGTTCGGCGGCGTGGAAGGCGAGCCAGTGCCCGGACTCGGGCTGCTCGACATCCGCAGCGGCCGGGGTGAGCGGCGCGGGGTCGGGGAGATAACCGCGGACGTCGATCCGGCGCTCGGCGTCGAGCGGCTCACCGGTTTCGAGAACCATCAGGGCGTGACCCGGCGCGGCCCGGCGGCGAAGCCGCTGGCCACCGTGGTCACCGGCGTCGGCAACGGGGACGGGACCGAAGGCGCTTACTCCGGCCGGGTGGTCGGCACCTACCTGCACGGGCCTGCGCTTGTCCGCAATCCGGGCCTGGCCGACATGCTGCTCGGCTGGGTGGCCGGCACGCTGCCGCCGGTGGACCCCCGGCAGGAGGATCTCGTGCTGAAGCTGCGCGCCGACCGGCTGGCCGCCCAGAGCGTGCCAGGCTAGTCCTCTGGTGCGGGAGGCCTGGCGGGGTCCTCAGTAGACCAGCGCCTGGGCGCCCTCGGTCATCGCCTCGGCTATGAACGTGGCCGCCCCGGCGATCCTGATGCCGTCGATCAGATCATCGGCCCCGATATTCCGGCGGGCCGCGCACTGGGTGCACACCGTCACCGAACCCGCGGCCAGGACCCCGGCCAGCAAGTCGGCCAGTGGCGCGGCATGCGGGAGCGAGAAGTCCCCGGCCCGCCCCGGGAGGCCGAACCAGGCGGACTCGCCGGTGAGCCACAGCGAGACGGGAACGCCGCTGGCGGCCGCGGTCGCGGCGACCGTGAAGGCCTGGTTGCAGCGCTCCGGGTCGTCCTTGCCTGCCGTGACCTTGATGACAAGAGAGCGCTCGGGCATGGCAGAAACTCTAACCCCGCGCAGGCCCGGGCAGGCCGCCGGCGCCGGATACGGCGCGGCGCGGGACCGCGCGGGTGCCTCGCCCGTACACTTGCGGGCTATGCATGGCATGCTGAGCGCCGCGATCCTTATCGGCGTGCTCGCCGTGATGGCCGTGGCGTGCCTGTACGTGGCCATTCGGGTATACGCGGCCGGAGGACGCCGTGGCGATCCATCCTGACCTCGAGCCGCTGAGTTTCCTGCTCGGGCGGTGGGAAGGCGCCGGAATCGGCGGGTACCCGACCATCGAGTCGTTCAGGTTCGGGCAGGAGATCAGCTTCAGCCATAACGGCAAGCCGTTCCTGATCTACACCAGCCGGACCTGGCGGCTCGACGAGGAAGGGCGAATCGGAGATCCCCTCGGCACCGAGTCCGGGTACTGGCGCCCGCGGCCGGACAGCCAGATCGAGGTGATGCTCGCGCATCCCACCGGGATCGTCGAGATCTACCTGGGCGAGATTTCGGGCACCCGCATCGAGATGGCCACCGACGTGGTCGCCCGCACCGCCACCGCCAAGGAGGTGACCGCGGGCCACCGCCTCTACGGGCTCGCGGGGCTTGATCTCGCCTACGCCTACGACATGGCCGCGATGGGCCAGGGGCTCAAGCCGCACCTGTCGGCCCAGCTCAAGCGGGTGAGTTCAGCCGAGTGAGCGGCTGAGCAGAAAATGAGCAAATAAATAGTCCCCGGGCGACTCCGGTACCGCGCTCTAGCGCCGTACCGGGGACGACTGGACTGGGTCGGCCAGCCCGGGGACCCGGTGTCTGCCAGGTTTTAGCCGGCCGCCGCCTCGCTGGACGTCATGCCGGCGGGTAGGCGGCTAGCTGACAGCCACCTCACGAGTCCGTTGTCTATGCATGCTGTTGGACCACCTCCTTTCCCGCGTACCTCGCACGTTATCCGTGAGACGGGCGGGCAGGCAAGAGGATTTCGCCGTGCACCCGATCACACTGGCCGAACTAGTATGAGCCCATGGACCGGGAGGTACCGTCCCCAAGTCTGGTCGTGCGCGGCTGGGATGAGCAGCTGCGAGCCCGCGGCTACCGGGTGACGCCGCAGCGCCAGCTCGTCCTGGAGGCGGTGGCGCGGCTCGATCACGCGACGCCGGAGGAGATCGGCGCCCAGGTCCAGCAGACCGCGCGCGGCGTCAACATCTCCACCATCTACCGCACGCTCGAACTGCTCGAGCAGATCGGCATGGTCACCCACACCCACCTGCACCACGGGGCGCCCACCTACCACCTGGCCACCGACGCCGACCACGTGCACCTGGTCTGCCGTGACTGCGGCCGGGTCACCGAGATCGGCCCGGACGCGATCCGCCCCCTGATCACCGCCCTCGACGAACGCCACGGCTTCGAGACCGACGTAGGACACCTCACCGTCTTCGGCCGCTGCAAAGACTGCCGGGCGGCCCAGTGAGCGAGCGTGCGGTAACCGCCGAACCGGGAGAGGGTGAGCCCATGAGCGAGCCGAAGGGCCTGATGAGACTTCCGGGCGCGGTGGAGGCCGGCTGGCCAGACGAGGGCGTCGCGGCGCACTACGGCGACCCGATGCGCGAGCAGCGCGCGGCCGAGCAGTCCGCGGCAATCGTCGACCGGTCCAACCGGGGCGTGCTGCGGATCACCGGCCAGGACCGGCTGAGCTGGCTGCACAGCCTGACCACGCAGCACCTGGAGGGGCTGGCGGCCGGCCAGGCCGCTCAGGCCCTCATCCTCAGCCCGACCGGCCATGTGGAACATCACCTGACGCTGGCCGATGACGGCACCGCGATGTGGGTGCACGTGGAGCCGGGAACCGCCGGGGCTCTCGCGGAGTTCCTCGAGTCCATGCGGTTCATGCTGCGGGTCGAGGTGGCCGACGTCAGCCAGGACTACGCCGTGCTCACCGTGCTCGGCCCGGCGGGTGACGATCTCGCCGCAGGGCTCGACGCGGTGGCGGCCCAGGTGAGCCCAGGCCCGTTCGGCAGCATTGATCTGATCGTGGCCCGGGACCTGCTGCCCGAGGTGGCCGGGGACCTGCTGCGGCGCGGGGCCGCGGCCGCGGGCATGTGGGCGTTCGAGGCCCTGCGGATCGCTGCGCGGGTACCCCGGCTCGGCCTGGACACCGATCACCGGACGATCCCGCACGAGGTCGGCTGGATCGAGACCGCCGTGCACCTGAACAAGGGCTGCTACCGGGGCCAGGAGACGGTGGCCCGGGTGCACAACCTCGGCCATCCGCCGCGGCGGCTCGTCTTCCTGCACCTGGACGGTAGCGCCGACCGGCTGCCTGCGCACGGCGACCCGGTCGAGCTCGCCGGTGACGTGGTCGGCTTCACCGGGTCGGCGGCCCGGCATTACGAGCTCGGCCCGATCGGGCTGGCCCTGGTCAAGCGCACCGTGCCGGTGGACGCGACGCTGCTGGCCGGAGGCGTCGCCGCCGCGCAGGAGGTCGTCGTGCCGCCGGACGCCGGCGGGAACGTGCAGGTGACGCTGCGCCGGCGCCAGTTCCTGTGACAACCCCGAGGATGGGAGGTTAGCCCGCCGTGCTGCGCAGGGCTCTGCTCGCGGCGTCAGCCAGTTCCCGGCTGCGCCAGCTCATCACGACCGCGCCGGCCACGCGCGCGATCGTCGAGAAGTACGTGGCGGGCGAGACCGCCGACGACGCCGTGCGGGTGACCCGGACGCTGCGGGCCGCCGGGCTCCTCGTCACCCTGGACTACCTGGGCGAGGACACCAAGGACCCGGTGCAGGCCGCGGCCGTCACCGACGAGTACATCCAGCTGGTCGGCAAGCTCGGCGCGGAGGGACTGACCCAGGGCGGGGCCGCGGAGGTCTCGGTGAAGCCGACCGCGGTCGGGCTGTTCCTCGGCACCAGGACCGCGAGTGCGAACATCAGCCGGATCTGCGCGGCCGCGCGGGACGCGGGGACCACGGTGACGCTGGACGCCGAGGAGTTCGCGGCGATCGAGCCGACGCTGCGGATCGCGGCCCAGCTGCGGGCGGAGTACGGCGACCTCGGCTGCGTGGTGCAGTCGTCCCTGCGGCGCAGCGAGGCGGACTGCCGCGCGCTGTCCGCGTACGGGACGAGGGTCAGGCTCTGCAAGGGCGCCTACAGCGAGCCGGAAAGCGTCTCCTTCACCTCGCGCCGCGAGGTGGACTCGTCGTACGCGCGCTGCCTGCGGGCGCTGATGAACGGGCCGGGTTACCCGATGCTGGCCACCCACGATCCGCGGCTGATCGAGATCATCGGGTCGCTGGCCCTGCTGACCGGCCGCGGCCCGGACAGTTTCGAGTACCAGATGCTCTACGGCATCCGCCCGGCCGAGCAGCGGCGGCTGGCCAACACCGGCGCGCGGATGCGCGTCTACCTCCCCTACGGCGGTGACTGGTACGCCTACCTGGTGCGCAGGCTCGCGGAACGGCCGGCCAACCTCGCGTTCTTCCTCCGCTCACTGCGGTCGGAAGGGTAGGCATGAGCGAGCTGGAGACGGAGTTCATGATCGCGATCCTGGGTACCGGCAAGATGGGCGAGGCGCTGCTTTCCGGCTTGCTGCGTGCGGGCCGGCCGCCGTCGGCAGTGGTGGCCGCGGCCCGGCGCGAGGAACGGGCGGCCGAGCTGCGCGAGCGTTACGGGGTCCAGGCGGCGGACGCCATCTCGGCCGCGAAGATGGCGGACACCCTGGTCCTGGCGGTCAAGCCGCAGGACATGGGCAGGCTGCTGGACGAGATAGCGCCCGTGGTGCCCGCAGGCACCCTGGTGATCTCGGTCGCGGCCGGGATCACCACGGAGTTCATCGGCCAGCGGCTGCCCGGCCAGCTTCCCGTCGTCCGGGTGATGTCGAACACGCCGGTCCTCGTCGACGAGGCGATGAGCGTGATCTCCGCCGGGGCGCACGCCGGCGAGGAGCACCTGCGCCGGGCGGAGGAACTGCTCAGCCCGGTCGGCAAGGTGCTGCGCATTCCCGAGTCGCAGCAAGACGCCGCCACCGCGTTGTCGGGCAGCGGTCCGGCGTATGTGTACTACCTGGTCGAGTCGATGGTGGATGCCGGCATCCTGCTCGGCATGGCGCGCGGCACCGCGCTGGAGATGGTGACCCAGGCCGTCTACGGCGCGGCCACCATGCTCCGGGAATCGGGTGAGCATCCGGTGATCCTGCGCGAGGCCGTGACCTCCCCCGGCGGAACCACGATCTCGGCGATCAGGGAACTGGAGAAGCACGGGGTGCGGGCCGCGTTCCTGGCGGCGATCGAGGCGGCCCGGGACCGCGGCAGGGAACTCGGCGCCAATCTTGGGCAGCAGAGTCTTGGGCAGCAGAGTCTTCGGCCGCAGGGCCTCGGCAAATAGGAGGCAGCAGTGGCGGGCTCACTCACACTGGTCTGGGATGAGGCTCTGACCAAGTACGACTTCGGTCCTGGTCATCCGCTGGCACCGGTGCGGGTCGAGCTGACGATCGCGCTGGCCCGCGAGTTCGGGGTGCTGGCCCGGCCGGAGGTGGCGGTGCTGACTCCGGTCGCCGCCCAGATGACCGAGCTCGAGCTGGTGCACGACGCGGACTACATCGACGCGGTACGCCAGGCCGGCCTGGACGGCCGGGGCAACGGCAGGTACGGGCTCGGCACCCCGGACAACCCGGTTTTCGCGGGTATGCACGAGGCTTCCGCGCTCGTGGCCGGGGCCACGCTCGCCGCGGCCCGCGCGGTCTGGCACGGCGATACCGGGCACGCGGCGAACATCGCGGGCGGCCTGCACCACGCGATGCGCCGGTCGGCCAGCGGCTTCTGCGTCTACAACGACCCGGCCATCGCGATCAGGTGGATGCTGGCCGAGGGCGCGGAGCGGATCGCTTACGTGGACCTCGACGTGCACCACGGGGACGGGGTACAGGCGGCCTTCTACGACGATCCCCGGGTCCTGACCATCAGCCTGCACGAGCACCCGGCCACCCTGTTCCCCGGCACCGGGCTGGCGTCGGAGATCGGTTCGGGCGACGGCCGGGGGTACGCGGTCAACGTGGCGCTGCCCGCGGGCACCGGTGACGCGGGCTGGCTGCGGGCGCTCGACGCGGTGGTGCCGCCGCTGCTGCGCGCGTTCGCGCCCGAGGTGCTGGTCAGCCAGCATGGCTGCGACAGCCACCGGCTCGACCCGCTGGCCAACCTCGAGCTCAGCGTCGACGCGCAGCGGAAGGCCCAGCTGATGATGCACGACCTGGCCCACGAGATCACCGGCGGCAAGTGGCTGCTCACCGGAGGCGGCGGGTACGAGCTGGTGCAAGTCGTGCCGCGATCGTGGACTCACCTGCTCGCCGTGGCCGCGGGTGAGCCGATCGATCCCAGCCTGCCGGTGCCGGACGCCTGGCGGGCGCTGGCCCTCGAGCGGACCGGTGAGAACGCGCCTACCCTGATGACGGACGGGGCGGCCGCGGAGTTCATTCCGGTCACCGCGGGGATGGATCCCGCCGATCGCGTGGACGCCGCGATCATGAACACGTGCCGTGCCGTATTTGCCCGGCACGGGCTGGTCGCGCCGATGTGAGGGTGATCCAAATGCCCGGGCGGGCGGGTCACCCGGGGTGGTTTTTTACTCAATGTCGTTCTCGTTGCGACAGATGTCAACTGATAACAGGTGAAAGAAGCGCCCGAAACGCGCAGCTCAGCGAGGGGGAGCGAAGATTTCGCCGCGGCGGGCGCGATGTATGCGGCCAAACAGTAACAACAATGAAGCTATGGACGGGGTTGCTCTTTTCTGTGCGGGACTTACCCTGGAGACGTACGTGACTGGTGCGCCGAATCCCGTCAAGTGCTCGGCTTCGTACGGAAGAGGCAACTCGATGGCAAGCGAAACCCCCCTAAGCGACGTCAGATTTCTCACCGTTGCTGAAGTGGCCTTGATCATGCGCGTGTCGAAGATGACCGTGTATCGCCTGGTGCACTCCGGCGAACTAGAAGCGATCCGTGTCGGACGCTCCTTCCGGGTCCCGGAGGCGGCAGTCAACCAGTATCTGAGAGCCGCCTTCGTCGGTACTGGTTGAGCCGGCCCGAGTTCGGGCTGCTCTGGCTAAGCCGGATCCCCGTCGCACGGGGTCCAGCTGGCCTGCGGATGCGTGACGGAACTGACCGCTGTGCGGCCTGGCCGCCGGCGGACGTTCCCTCTCGCGGTCCCCGGTTCCCCGGGTCGGGGTATGGCCGGGATCGGCCGCCCTAGCACGCCGTTTCGGGGGTAACCTCTAACGTTGGGTGTGTGTCCAGCCGCCCTTACCGGGCGAGCGCGTTGGCGTGCCCGTCATCCGCAGTGCCTAGGAAGGGTGGTCTCGTGGGGTCTGTCATCAAGAAGCGCCGCAAGCGCATGGCCAAGAAGAAGCACCGCAAGCTGCTCAAGAAGACCCGCATCCAGCGCAGGAACAAGAAGTAACGACTCCCTTGGTCCGGGTCCCGGCGCGGCCGGGCATCGGGCACCATAGGGGTTAATGTCTCTTCCCGTCCTGATCGGCTTCGCGGGCGTGCTGGTCGCGGCCGTGGCGACTGGCATGCTCGCTGGGCGGTGCGTCCGCCAACCGCGGATCGTCTTCTTCGTGTGGACGGCCGCGACCCTCGGGCTGACCATCGCGCTCGCGGCGCAGAGCATGGGGTTCGCCAGCGGCTTCGGCTCGGCCACGTTCCGGGCTATCCAGCTGTTCGCGCTCCTGCTGGCGCCGCTGTGGCTCGCCTGGGGCCTGGTCGAGCTGGTCGCGGCGAACGAAGCCGCGCGGTTCGGCATGCGGCTGATTTCCAGCGCGCTGGCCGTGGTGGCTTCGGTCATCCTGGCCACCGACCCGCTCACCGCGCAGCCGTTCAGCAAGTCCTGGCCACTCACCGGCCCGCACTTCCAGCCGATCTCGCATTACGCGCTGGACGTGGTGCAGGCCGTCGCGGTCGTGGCCGTGCTGGTGACCGCGGGCCTGGCCGCGGCGCAGGCCAGGAGCGATCCGCGCTGGCGGTCGGCGATGACGGCGGTCATCCCGGTCGGTCTCGCCGTGTTCATGACGGCCGCGCTGCGCCTGTCGCTCCCGGCCAAGACCGCCTATCCGCTGCTCAGCATGGTGGCGGCGGCGCTCGTATGGTTCGGGGTCAGCAGGGTCTCAGAGCCGCACTGGCGGGCGGCCGGGGGTGGCGACGTGCGAGGTGGGAGGCGAGACGGCGTGCGGGATGGCAGGGGCAGGTACCGTTCCGGTGACCGGCCCGATGACGACTACTGGCCCGATGACACCTACGGGCCCGCGGACGACTACGTTCCCGATGGCCAGTACGCGACCTATGGGCCGCGTGGTGGCCCGCCCGGGCCCGCACGCCCCCGGGGAACTGGCGACATTCCCGGCGCTGGTCCCGCCGCCAGGACCGCCAGCGGCCGTGACCAGGTTAACGGCCGTGACCAGGTTAACGGCCGTGACCAGGGCAGGCGCGTGAGCTCGGGGCCGCAGCCACCGATGCCGCAGTGGCAGGACCGGTATCGCGGATCCGGGCCCGGCGGC
>Ga0208696_1000488_pt1 | contig 26126 bp, 18 predicted proteins | sample Sb_taG_9_FD_187711 | JGI IMG/M metagenome (GOLD analysis project Ga0208696, IMG submission 187711) | Peat soil microbial communities from Weissenstadt, Germany - Sb_50d_b_LC metaG (SPAdes) (version 2) | ecosystem: Environmental > Terrestrial > Soil > Wetlands > Peat | place: Germany... | reverse complement strand
AAGGCGCCATCTACAACCTGGGAGGCACCGTCTCCGTCGTAGCCGGGTCCCTGCTGAACATCACCGCCAACGACTCCAACGGCGATGCCTACTGGCAAGAACGTGCCGGTACGGCCTTGCTGCAAGTGGGGTCCGGCGGGAACATCGCCGCGACCGGGTTCGGCAACCCCACGGGCGTCGGTACGTTCGAGATCGACGCCGGCACGCTGCAGTTCACCGCGCCCAGCGGGGGCACCGCCGACGAACTGGACGCGGCGGGGCTGACTTTCGGCGGCACGGCCATCACCTCCCTGGTCTTCGTGGACTCGACGCTGGGCACGCCCGGAACCGTCACCGTCCAGGGCCCTGTCACCCTGGGGATCACGAAGACGATGATGAACTTCACCGGCGGGAACAACACCGCCGACCGCCTGGACGATACCAAGGGCGCCCTCACGGTGGGCGGCTTCCTCAACTTGACGAGCAGGGATCGCAAGTTGCCGACCCAGGCGCTCAACTTCTTCGACGACAGCGGTCCCGCGGGGACCCCGGCAATCGACGGGGGGTTCGCCGCCATCAACGATAACATCAACCCTCCTGGCACGGATACCGGCGCGGTCGTCAAGAACAACGCGCAGCTGCTCTACTTCGCGGTGTCCTTCGCTGCTCCCCCCAAAGTGATCGGGATGGCCCCGAATAGCGGTCCGACGACCGGGGGCACGGCGGTGGTCATCTCGGGGAGCGGACTCAGCGGTGCGACCGCGGTGGCCTTCGGTGGCGTCGCAGCCACCAGCTTCGTCGTCAATTCGGACGGATCCATCACCGCGGTGGCTCCCGCGGAAGGGGCCGGGCCCGTGGACGTGACGGTGACGACGCCATGGGGCACGTCGGCGGCTTCGTCCGCCGACCAGTTCACCTACCTATCGGCGCCGGTGGTGGCGGGCATCAACCCGTCGTCCGGGTCCACCGCGGGCGGGAGCAGCGTGAGGATCGGGGGGACCGGGCTGAGCGGAGCGACCGGGGTGGCCTTTGGCGGCGTCGCGGCGACGAGCTTCGTCGTCAACGGCGACGGGTCGATCACGGCGGTGGCGCCGGCCGGCGCTGCCGGGACCGTGGACGTGACGGTGACGACGGGCGGTGGCACGTCGGCCACGTCGTCCGCCGACCGGTTCACCTACGTCGCGCCGCCGGTGGTGACGGGCATCAGCCCATCGTCCGGGCCCGCCTCGGGTGGGACTGTGGTCACGATCTGGGGCACCGGTCTGAGCACCGCGACCGGCGTGTGGTTCGGCTCCGTCGCGGCCACGAGCTTCATGGTTAACTTGGACGGCTCGATCACGGTGGTGGCGCCGCCCTCCGTCGCAGGCACCGTGGATGTGACCGTGGCGACGCTCTACGGCACGTCGGCGACCTCTTCCGCCGATGAGTTCACCTACACGTGAGCGTGACGCCCTCGGGCCGCCCGAACCGGGTCCGGCCGCAAAGAAACGACAGAAGACGGAGTCGCCGGGGCGGGCCAGCGTCCCGGCGACTCAGTACTTCAGGTACCACGGGTGCTTCATTCGGATGCTGTCGCTGGCTTCTGATCCTCCGTGCGTGTATTCTGGACAGAAAACCCGGGCGCGGCTCTTGTTCATTTCCGGAGAAATCGCATGAAAAGGCAGGCACTTGTCGTTGGAGTCGTGGGCGCGGCTTTGTTCGGCTTGCTGGTCGATCGATGTCCCGGGGAGGAACCAAAACTGCGGACCACTCTCCCGGGACACACGAACTGGGTCGTTTCCGTGGCGATTAGCCCGGACGGCAAGACCCTGGCCTCGCCGGGCAGGGACCGGAGCGTCAAGCTCTGGGACCTGGAGACGGGCAAGGAGACGGCCACCCTCAAGGCGGGGACCGACCCCGTCGATTACCCCGTGGCGTTCAGCCCGGACGGCAAAACGCTGGCCACGGGAAGCGGGGGGAAGAAGGTCAAGCTGTGGGACGTGAAGACAAGCAAGAACACTGCCACCCTCATCACCGAGCACGACAACACCATCGTTTCCCTGGCGTTCAGCCCCGACAGCAAGACCCTGGCCACGGGCAGCCTGGACAATACCGTCAAGCTGTGGGACGTGGCCGGCGGCAAGAACACAGCGACCCTCAAGGGGCACACCAGTCATGCCTGGTCCGTGGTGTTCGCCCCCGACGGCAAGACGCTCCTCTCCGGTAGCTCGGACAACACCATCAAGCTGTGGGACGTGGCCAGCGGCAAGAATACCGCCACCTTCAAGGCGGATTTCATCGGTCTCCGAACCATTGCCCTTACTCCAGATGGGAAAACAATCGCCGCGGGGGGATTGCAGAAGATTCAGCTCTGGGACGTGGCCAGCGGCAAGGCCACGGCCACCCTCACAGGGCCCGCTGACAACCTCTATTGCGTGGCGTTCAGCCCGGACGGCAAGACGCTGGCTTCGGCGGGCGGGGACAAGAGCATCCAGTTGTGGGACGTGAAGAGCGGCAAGGTATCCGCCACCCTGAAGGGGCACACCGATGCGGTCTGGTCGGTGGCGTTCAGCCCGGACGGCAAGACCCTAGCCTCGGGCAGTGAGGACAGCACGATCAAGCTGTGGGACCTCCCCGGCGCCAAGAAGGACGAGTAACAGCCGGCCGGGGCCCTCCGGAGCGGCCCGAAACCGGATCGTCAAATGTTTAGCGGCGGGTCGCAGACCCGCGCGGGTCTGCGACCCGCCGCTAAACGGCCCGGGGTGGGGGATGCGCAACGGGATCGACTCGGACCATCAGCGGGGGGCTTGGCCGCGGCTCCCCCGGCGCATCGACCCGGAACGTCGGGCGAGTTCAGCCACTTGACGGACGGCCATGACGTGGTACTCTACGCGGTCAGGGCCGGGGCGGTGGTGGGCGCTCCGGCCACGGGGAGGATGATGGTTGGCGCCGAGGCGTTCCCCTTACCTCCTGGTCACCGCGCCCGTGACCGCTCCGCCGATCCCGACCCATTTTCCATTGCGTGCGGCCATGACGCCCGACTCGTCTTTCGATACCGTTCAGCTCCATGCCTACGTCGAGCGCCTTCAGGCCGGCGACCGGGGGGCCGCCGACGCTTTCCTGCGCCGCGTCTGCGGCCGGCTGGAGCGCCTGGCCCGCAGCATGCTTCGCAGCTTCCCGAACGTCAAGCGCTGGGCCGACACCGACGACGTGCTGCAGAGCGCCCTGATGCGCCTGCTGCACACGCTGCAGGCGACGCAGCCGGAGAGCACGCGCCACTTCGCCAACCTGGCGGCCTTGCACATCCGCCGCGAGCTGCTCGACCTCGCCCGCCACTTCCGCGGCCGCCTCGACCGGCCCGTCGGCGCGGCGGGTGGAGACGACACGGCCCCGGCGGACGTGCCGGACCCGAGGAGTTCCCCGGCCGGCGACCTGGACCTGTGGAGCGCGTTCCACGAACAGGTGGACGAGTTGCCGGTGGAGGAAAGGGAGGTGGTTGGTCTGATGTTCTACCACGGCTGGACGCAGGTGCAGATCGCCGAACTCTTCCAGGTGGACGAGCGCACCATCCGCCGGCGCTGGCGCTCCGCCGCCCTGAAGCTGACCGAGTCCCTCGGCGGCCGACTCCCCCAGGCGTAAAGGCTACCGAACAGAGTCGTGGGATAGGTTACTCACCTGCCCTACAGCTCTGTCCGGCAGCCCTTGGCATTTCCACCGCCCCGGCGAGGCGAGAAGCGTGAGGGGCCGGTGCCCTCCCGGAGAGCGTCACGGCCCCTCATTCATTCCGTCATTCCGGTCCTCAGTTCGAGTCGCCCTGGTCATCCCACGAGTACTTGCCGTAGGGGCAGTAATCGATCGGGTAGTAGCAGTCATCGGGCGGGCACCAGTAGTACCAGCAGCCGCTGCCGGCGTCGCAGTAGAGGTTGCAGCCGTAGCGCTTGTCCCAGGTCCGGGACGACCAGCGGTGCCCAGACGGCCGATCGCGCTCCGCACGGCTGCTCCCCGAGGTATCCCTCCCTTCCGAATCCGCAGGTGCCGTCCTCCGGGAAAGGTACTGGCAGGCGCTTAGGAGAAACACGGAGACGGCCAGGGATGCCTCCCACGTCCGGTACCGTCCGCGGCGGCTTTCGGCGGGGGGCAGGTCCGGGACGGATTCGTCCTGGGGGGGGAGCTCGCGCTCTTCCTCTCCCGGTCCCGGAAGAGGCCGATCGAGAGCGGCGGGCCGACCCGGCCCCGGCGTTTCCCTCGGCCAGGAGAAGGGAAGGCGACGCCCGACCTGCCGGGCAGCCTCCACCCCGACCTGGAACACCGCGCGGGCAAGATCCTGCAACCGCACGTCGTGCGCCCTCGGATCCCCCAGCCCGAGGGTCTTCGGCAGCCATTCACCAGACAGTTCCTTGCCGGCGGCCAGCAACCGATCCACCGAAAGCGGATCGACCTTGCCGTGCGGCAGGTCGTCTCTGGTGAGCAACCGACTGCCGGCAAGCGCCTCCTCGAGGCCGCCCACCAGGCTGGCCAGGCCGGCCCTGCTCTCACCCCCGGGAGCGTCATCCAGGCTCTGGGACGCGCCCGACGGCAGGACTCCCCGGCTGGCGGCCGGCTGGGTGTCGGCGCTGGTCGGGCTGCCGACACCCGGGCTCAGCAGGGTCGCGACCAGGATGAGGGACGACTCGCTGAGGGGGAGAAGAACGACGGTCGGCCCGCGCTGGTCCGCCGCGGCGAGTTCACTCGCCAGCAGCCCCATCGCTGTCCCGTTCGCCGAGGAGGAATTGTTGCTGCCGAGAGACGGCTCGCCGAAAGCCAGAGCGAAGAGGAGGTCGTACCGGCCCGTGCTCGCCCCGGAGCCGGCGACCTGGATATAATAACTCTGCCCCTCTTGCACGTCGAAGCCGACCAGGCCGACACCCGTGCTGGTGGCGGTAAAATCGACCAGCCGGCCCGTGCCGTCCAGGACCGATAGGGTGCCACTCAGGTCGTCTCCGCCCGCGCTGTCCAACCCGGTCGTGTCCATCTGCACCGTGAGCTGGCCCGTCTCGGGAGCCAGCAGTCGGAACGTATTCACGTCCCCCGCCGTGCGGATTTCATCCGACAGGCCCGACAAACTGATATCGACAGGCCCGCCGTCTACAAAGTTGTCAGCCGCCTCTTGCACCAGGAAGACCAGGAACCGGGCGCTGATGAAGGGTTGGGTTAAGGCGAAGTTCTCCTGTTGGCCGATGGCGCCCGACGAGGCCGGGTCTTGCCCGTTCGCCGCCGCGTCGAGCGCCGAGACGAAGGGGATGAAAAAATGGGTCTGGACCGGGATGCCGCGGAGCAGCAGGTCGAGTTGATGCTCCAGAGCCGGCTGGCCCTTCAAGAAATCGACAAATTGTGACACCAGCGCCACCCCGAACTGGGCAGTGATCGAGGGCCGGCTGAGGAGGAAGTTCAGCTGTTGGACAATGCCGTTCAGTTGTTGCTGGGCGTCGGGGGGCAGGGTTGGCGCCTCACTCGTTAACACTGCGATCTCCGGTAACACGAAGGATCGCAGGGGGGCCGTCTGGAGGGAGACCGTGGCGAGCAGGGCGTCCAGGCGCTGGGTGGTGGCGATGGACAAGTTGATGGGTTGGGCCAAGAGGCCGGGAGAAGCGCCGGCCACCGAGGGCGCGGTCCGGTCCTCCAGCCTCTCCAGGTGCAGAGCGTGCCCACCTGGTCGCCGGCACGACCTGCGGTGCGGGGACGGGCCGAAGCCTCGCGGCGAGCCGAATCTCCAGAAGCTGGACCAGCGGGCGCTCAACATGGGTGAACCTCCGTTGCCGGGTCGTCGTCTCCTTCGTCCTCCACTCTCCCGACGTGCCTGCCCTTCACGGAGCCCTACGCAACCAGCCGGGCGAACCGGACAGGAAATCCGGCCCCCTACCTGGATCCGCGGGAGTACTTCGCCTGCAGGCGCGCGAAGCCCTCGCCGCGGCGGATCGGGTTCAGGGCGCTGTCGTTGGCGACGTGCTCGCGCCAGAACGCCTCACGCTGGTCGATCGGACGGGACTCAAGGGCGGCGCGGATGAGTTCCAGGGCCCGTTCCTCGTAACGAGTGCTGGTCTCGCGGGCTTGCCGGGGAGCCAGGGCAGGGTCCGCCGCCGCCCGCCCGGCCGCCTGGGCCAGGGTGCGGGCCGCGTTGTAAAACGTCAGGGCGGAGCGCGGCCCGCGCCGCACCGCCTCTTCCGCATGCTCGACCGCCGCCTGGTACTGCCCGAGCAACACCTGGGCGTAGCCTCGACCGTTGTGAGCGTTGCCGTCGTCTGGATCGCGCCGAATCGCCTCGGCGAAGTCGCCGTCGGCCAGGGCGGGCGCCTCGCCAATCAGATACAACCATCCGCGCGCGGCGTAGAGCCTGGAGTCCGGCGTGATCTCCAGCGCCAGTGTATAATCGTGCAGGGCGCCGCGGTGGTCGCCGAGCTTCTCCCGGGTTCGCGCCCGCGTCTGGTAAACCAGCGCCGACCGCTCCCCTTTCTCCAGGTAACGGTCGAGCGCCGCGACGGCTTCCTTATAGTAGTTCCGCGCCTTTGCCTTGTCGGCCTCCCCGTCGGCCAGCTGAAGGAAGGCGTCGGCGCGCAGCTTGTGGACCTTGCTGGCGAATTCGGGATAGGCGGTCAGGGCGGTGTCGTAGGCCACGATGGCTTCCTGATAGCGCCGGAGCTGGTGCAGGAGGCGGCCGCACTCGTAGTGATCGCCCGCCCGGTCCCGCGCCGGGCCTCGCCCCTTGGCCTGCGCTGCCTGCTGAAAGTCACGCAGCGCGGCGTCCGGGTCATCCCGGTCGCTATTGATCCGAGCCCGACACCGATAGGGCTCCGCCCACGACCGTTCTATCTGCATGGCCTTGTTGACCTGTTCGATGGCCTCGCCCCATTTCCGCTGTTTTTGATACACCATGGCCAGGCTCAGGTGGGCCTGGGCGCGGCGCGGGTTCAACTCGATGGCCCGCTGGAAGTCGGCCGCGGCTTCCTCGAACTTGCCATGAGAGTAGCGAGTGACACCACGGTCGGCGTACAGCGTGTATCGGGCGTCCTCGTCGGGATGGAGTTTCTCCAGGATCCGGGCTTTCTCGAAGTCTTGTTCGGCCGCCTCGGCGGCCTTGAGTTGCCCCCGGGCGAAGCCGCGCAGCAAGTAAGGCCAAACAAAGTCGGGTCGGGCGGCCAGACAGGCCGTCAGGGCGGCAATCGCTTCATTGAGGCGATTGAGTTGGAGCGAGCACAGCGCCAGGAAGTATTGGGCCCAGAAGTGGTCGGGCTGCAAGCGCAAGGTTTCCTCGAAGTGCTGGGCCGCTTCCCGCAATAGCCGCCCTCGGTCCCGCTCGTCCCCCAGCCGCCCCTGCCGGTACTTCTCCTCCCCGGCCAGGAACTGGTCGAGGGCGCCGTCCGGCGGGATGGCGTCGGCGCGCCGACGCTCCTCGGCCGCTCCCGGCTCGTCCCCCAGTTGCTGGAGATAACGAGCGCGTCGCTGGTGATAGGCCCAGCTGGGCGGGGCCAGCCGAGCCGCACGGTCCAGGAGGCGAAGCGCTTCGTCGGCCTGGCGGCGGGCCCCCTCGGCGTTCTCCCCCGGGGTGGGTTGGGCGGCGACCTCGGCCAGGATCAGCAGCAACTCGTAACAGCCGCTGACGATGGCCGTTTTCTCCGCCTCGCTGTAGAAGGCGCCGAGCGTCAGGTCTCCCGCCGCGGAAACGCCAATCCGGTCCAGGGCTTCCTCGGCGGCCTGTTTGGTCTCCTTCAGGTCCATGGCCGGGTCGTCCCGGCCGGTAGACAGCGTGCGATGGAACAGGGCGTCGTGCCGCCGCTGGAGGAACTGCTCATAACGGCCGCGGGCCGCCCGCTGCGCCTCCTGCCCCAGCAGCTGGCGCTCCGCGACGGCGAGGAGGCTCTCCGTCCGGTCCTTGAGGGGCATCAGGGAAGGCTCGGAGCCGAGGCCAAGCCGGCCTAGCGTCTCTGCCAACTGCACCCGAGCCTTTCGCCAATCCCCCTGGGCCATGGCCGCCTCCGCGGTCGCCAGTTGCTCCTGGATCAGCGACTCGCGCGCTGTCGCCTCCGCCTCACGGGCGCGGCGCTCGGCTCCGCGGGCCAGGACTATCCCCACCAGGCCGAGCAGGGCCAGGCTGCTCACCGCCACCAGCGCCGCCGCCGCGGGCCGCCGCCGGACCCACTTCAGCAACCGTTCCCAGGGCGGGACCGGCCGGGCTCGGATGGGCCTCCCTCCCCGGAATCTCTCCAGGTCCTCGGCCAGGTCGAGGGCCGTCGGGTAGCGCTGGCGCTGGTCCTTTTGCAAGCACTTCAGGCAGACGGTTTCCAGGTCGCGCGGCACCTTCGCCTGGAGGCGAGTGGGCGGCACCGGCTCCTCGTGAATCACCTGCCGGGCCGTCTCCAGCACAGTCTCGCCGCGGAAGGGGGGGCGGCCCGTCAGCAATTCGTACAGGATCGCCCCCAGGGCATAGATGTCCGCTGGGGGCCCCACCTCCCGGGTCCGACCGGCGGCCTGCTCCGGGGCCATGTAACTGGGCGTGCCCAGCACGGAGCCAGTGTGCGTGAGGCCCGCCTCGCTCTCCACGAGGAGCTTCGCCAGCCCGAAGTCGCTCACCTTGACGACCAACTCAGCCAGCCGAGGGCAAGGTTGCCCCGGTTGTTGATCGCCAGGGAGGCTTTGATTCTCGCCCGGAAGATGATCGCCCCGACAGGCCAGCAGGATGTTCGCGGGCTTCAGGTCGCGGTGGACAACGCCGCGCTGGTGCGCGTAGTACATCGCTCGCGCCAGGGTGGCCACCAACCCGGCCGCTTCGCCGGGGTCCGCAGGGCCATCCTTGAGCCACTTGCCGAGGGTTCCCCCCTCCATCAGCTCCAGGGCGAAGAACGGCCGCCCCTGTAACTGCCCGACGTCATAGATCTGGACGATGTTCGGGTGCTGAAGGCGGGCGGCCGCTTCGGCCTCGATGCGAAAGCGCTCGAGCTGCGTGGGCCCCGCGGTGCTGCCCACGAGGATCATCTTGAGGGCGACGGTTCGCTTGAGAACCCGGTGAACGGCCCGGTAGACGACGCCCATGCCGCCGCGCCCCAGCTCGCCCACCACCTCGTAGCCGGGGACCGAAGGCAACGAGCCGCCCGAGTCCTTCGCCCCCTCGGCCGCAGGTTCGCCGGGCGCGGTAGAGGCGAGGCCAGTGTCGGGGCAGGCCAGGCTGTTCAAATGCTGGACCGCCTGGATGCGGCGCCCCAACTCGGGGGCCAGTTCCGGGCGGTCGGGGCACAGTTCGGCGGCGGACAGGTCACGCCCGCGCGCACGCTCCCGTTCCCACAGCGAGATCAGGTCATCCAGGGTAGCCTCGTCGCTCATCGCACGCCGCCTGGGTTCCGCACCTTGCTCTCCGGCACTACGGATCGCGAGTCGCCTACCGGACACGCCCATCACAATTGCACGGCTTGCTCTCGTCCGAGGTCGGCTCCGTCACTGGGGTGAATCGCGATACCACCGCGGCAAGAAACATCGTCATGTAGGACGGCTCTCCTGAGCCTTCTGGACGGCTCAGGAGAGCCGTCGTACGGGACCAACTTCCTCGCCGGGGTAATCGCGGCGGGCGACATCGGTCTACCGATGGGAAGGATACAGGAGCTTAACGATAAACCGGAGATACCGTACCATCGCTGCGCGCGCGGTGCAAGGGGGAGCACGCCAATGGGGTGGGCAATCGCGAAGAGGGGTTGTGGCCTGTGACAGCCTGATGCCCTCTGGCTCGCGTCCATCAATAACTGCTCTCCCCCACCTTTTCCCACCCGTGATACAGTCGGGCCATGAACGCTCAAACTCTCAAGAACCGCATCGTGGCCCACCGGCGCGTCCGCGCCGCCGAGCTGCGGCCGCACCCCCGCAACCCGCGCACCCACTCGCCGGCCCAGCGCGCCGCCCTCAACGCGATCCTCGCCGAGGTCGGCCTGGCCCGCTCCGTGCTCGCCTACGTCGCCGACGCCGATAAGCCCCTCGGCGCTGAAGCTCCGCTCACCCTCATCGACGGCCACCTGCGCCAGGAAGCGCTGAGCGGCGCCGAGGTGGAGGTCGAGGTCCTCGACGTGACCGACGCCGAGGCCGACAAGCTGCTGCTGACCCTCGATCCCCTGACGCAGCTCGCCGACTACGACGAGGAGGTCCTTGACCGGCTGCGCGCCAGCGTGCAGACCGAGAGCAACGACCTTGCCGCCCTGTGGGCCTCCATCGCCGCCGAGGACGCGGCTGTCCTCGACGAACTGAAGCGGCAGGGCGGCCCGGAGAAGGACGTGCCGGAGGAGTTCTTCGTCCTGGTGCGCTGCGCCGACGAGAAGGAACAGGTGTCGCTGCTCAAGCGCTTCCGCAAGGAAGGGTTGCGGTGCGAGGCGAAGTTGTCGTGATGACCGCGCCCAGCCGCTTGCGGCTTCGCAAGTCCTGCGAAGCCGCAAGCGGCTACTCAGAGGACCAACCCATGCCACCCCTCACCATCACCGTCGATTCCCCCATCGAGGATACACCGCGCGTCCAGCAGGCGCGCGGCCTTTTCGATCTCCCCCCGGACAGTCACAGCCGCCTCACCTGGGAGGTACTGCTCCCCCTGCACGAGCGGCCGTGGCACGTCGGCCTCGTCGTCGGCCCATCGGGGTGCGGCAAGTCCACCATCGCCCGCGCCCTGTGGCCGGACGCCGTGCGGCGCTCGTCCGAGCTGGCCTGGCCGACCGACCACAGCCTGCTCGACGCCTTCCCCGAAGACCTGTCCATCAAGGACGTGACGGCCCTCCTATGTGCCGTCGGCTTCTCGTCGCCGTCGGCGTGGCTGCGGCCGTTTCACGTCCTCTCGACGGGGCAGCAGTTCCGCGTCACCCTGGCCCGTCTGCTGGCCGAGCCGGCGCCGCTGGTCGTCTGCGACGAGTTCACCTCGGTGGTCGATCGCACCGTGGCGCAGATCGGCTCGGCGGCGCTGGCCAAGGCGGTGCGGGCGCGCGGGCGACAGTTCATCGCCGTCACCTGTCACGAGGACGTCGAGGAATGGCTGCAGCCCGACTGGACCTACCAGCCGGCGCTGAACCTGTTTCAGTGGAGGTGTCTTCGACGGCGCCCGCCCATCGCCCTCCAGGTGTTTCGCTGCCGCGCATCGGCGTGGGCGCTATTCGCACAGCATCATTATTTGACGGGTCGATTGAATCGCTCGGCGGCGTGCTTCCTGGCGACGTGGCGCGGCCTGCCGGTGGCCTTCTCGGCGTGGCTTCCCTTCGTCGGCGCGGGGCCGCCGGCCCGGCGCGAGCACCGCACTGTGACTCTTCCCGATTACCAGGGAGCGGGCATCGGCAACGCGCTGTCGGCGCTGATCGCCTCGATGTGGGCGGCCCTGGGCTACCGCGCCGGCAGCACGACGACGCACCCGGCGATGATCCGGGCCCGGCTGGCGTCGCCGCTGTGGCGCATGCGGCGGGCGCCGTCGTTCGCGGCCGGCCACGAGGGACGGCTGCGGCACGCCACCACCCGGCTCACCGCCGGCTTCGAGTACGTCGGTGCGCCCCTGCCGTCGCACCAGGCCCGCGCCCTCCTGGGAGTCTGACGCCGTGGCCGCACTTCGCTTCCAGGTCACCGAGGCCCTGATCCGGGACATCGCCCTGCGCGTCCAGGGCGGCGCCTTCCCGCACGTCGCCGCCGAGGCCGCGGGGGTGCCGACGGAGGTGTTCCACGACTGGATGGAGCGCGGCTCCCGTCCGGGGGCGCGCGACCCCTACCGCGCCCTGGCCGAGCGCGTGCGGCACGCCCACGGCCACGCCCGCTGCATGGCCGAGATTGCCCTGTGCAAGGCCGACCCGAAGGCGTGGCTGCTCAACGGGCCCGGCAAGAACTCGGACAGCCTGCCCGGCTGGAGCGCGCCGGTGAAGGGGCAGGCCAAGCCGGAGCGGCGAGCCGTCAACCTGCTGCTGGAGCCGCAGATGCAGGCGCTGCTCGCATCGCTCCTGGAGGTGCTGGCGCCGTTCCCCGAGGCCCGCGCCGCCCTGGCCGGGGCGCTGGCCGCGCGGCAGGCGAGCCAACCGCCCGAGCAAGGAATCCTCCCGGAATGACTTCCCGGGGCCGGCGCCACTCCCCGCGCCCCGGTATAATAGGGGGGTACGCACTCCCACGATCGGTCCGATCACCCGCCCCCCGGATGAGAGAGACGCTGAATGAGCACAATCCCCGCGCCCCAACCCACTCCCAGGGCGGCCAAGGAGGATGCGCCCGCGGCCCCGTCCAAGCGGCGCGTCCTGGTCGTCGAGGACAACGAAACCAACCGCCGCCACCTGCGCGAGCTGCTCGAGTCCGACCCGGCGCTGTGCGTCGAGGTCGCGGCCAACGGCAGCGAGGCCCTGCAAGCCCTGGGCGAGCGGCCCTACAGCCTCGTCATCACCGACCTGAAGATGCCCCACCTCAGCGGCATGCAGCTGCTCGAAGAGGTCCAGAAGCGCCGCCTCCCCGTCGCGGTTATCGTCACCACCGGCTACGGCAGCATCAACGACGCCGTCCAGGCCATGCGCCTCGGCGCCACCGACTTTCTGACCAAGCCGGTCGATATCGATCACCTGCGCCTGGTCGTCGGCCGCGCCCTCCGCGAGCGGGCGATGCTGGACGAGTTGACGGCCCTGCGCGAGCAGCTGCACCAGCAGTATTCGTTCCACCACATCCTCAGCAAGAGCCCGCACATGCACGCCGTCTTCGAGCTGATCGGCCACGTCGCCCAGACGACGACGACAGTGCTGATCGAGGGCGAGACGGGCACCGGCAAGGAGCTGGTCGCCCGCGCCCTCCACGGGGCGTCGCCGCGCGCCGCCGGCCCCTTGGTGGCAGTCAACTGCGCCGCCCTGCCGGAAACGCTGCTGGAGAGCGAGCTGTTCGGCCACGAGAAGGGCGCCTTCACCAGCGCCATCAACCAGCGCGCGGGCCGCTTCGAGATGGCCAACGGCGGCACCATCTTCCTCGACGAGATCGGCGAGGTGCCGTTGCCGATGCAGGCCAAGTTGCTGCGGGTGCTGCAAGAGCGCTGCTTCGAGCGCGTCGGCGGCAGCGACACCATCGAGGTGGACGTGCGCGTCATCGCCGCCACCAACAAGGACCTGCGCAAGCTGATCGCGGACGGGAAGTTCCGCGAGGACCTGTACTACCGCCTCAACGTGGTGAAGATCGAGCTGCCGCCGCTGCGCGACCGGAGGGAAGACATCCCGCTGCTGGCCGCCCACTTTACCCAGAAGTACGCCCGGCCGGGCGCGCCGCCCAAGCAGGTCGCGCCGGAGGCGATGGAGGTGCTGCTGCGCTCCGAGTGGCCGGGGAACATCCGCGAGCTGGAGAACGCCATCGAGCGCGCCTGCGTGACGTCGCGCGACGACTTCATCCGGCCGGAGAACCTGCCGCCCGACCTGACGCGGCGGCCGGCCGGCAAGGGGCTGCTGGCCGTCGATCTGTCGCGGCCGCTGCCGGAGCAACTCGCCGAGGTCGTCGCGGCCTTCGAGAAGCGCTACCTCCGCAAGGCGCTGCGCAAGGCGCGCGGGCACGTCGGCCGCGCCGCCCACATCACCGGCATCGCCCGCCGCACCCTGTCGGCCAAGATCGCCCAGCACAAGATCGATACGTCCGAATTCAAGGGGGACTGAGCGCTCCGCCCGCCGAAGCGCTGGTAGTGACCCGATTGATCGGGTCCGGGCGTCCCTAGCCTCGACCGCATAAATGCGGTCACTACGAGCGCTCTCTCCGCGCCGCCCCGAGGGCGGCCGCTAAACTGTCGCACGCTGTCGTCGGATGACGGCGTATGACGGCCTTGATTCTCTCTTTTCATACGGTAGGATTGTTCACCGGCATCTTTCACCCGGAGGACAATCCCCATGTCGGCCCCCCCTCATCCCGTCGAAGGCGCCGCGCCGCTGGTGTACCAGCGCGTCCGCCTCGCCACGTTCGAGGTCAATCTCTTCATCCCGAGCGACACCCCGGAGCGGCAGGCCGACCAGGTCGTGGTCCTGCTGAACGACATCGACCTGCGCCGGCGCATCGAGGAGACGGTCCTCTACTACCTGCGCGAGCGCAGCTTCCTCAAGATCGTGACCGCGGAGGTGGACGAATGACGGCGCCACCCGAGCAGGACCCGTGCAAGCACTGCGAGGCCCGGCCGCGCGCCACGGAGCTGGGCCTGTGCCGCGAGTGTGACGGCCTCGGCGGCATCCGGCTGCTCTACGAGAAGACCCGGTCGCTGGCCCCCGAGCGCGAGGACCGCCTGCGACTCCTGGCCGAGCGCGCCCGCCGTCGCCTGCCCCTCTTCGACGACCCGGCGGAGGAATGACAGATGAAGGCGGTCAAACTCATCGAGAAACACTTCCGCGTCACGCAGGCGCTCCTGGCCGAGTTCAGGCGCTTGCTGGACGACCTCGCGGAGCGCCTCACGCCGCGGCCGGACGGGCGCAGGAAAGTCCTCCGCGCCGGTGCCGTGAACAGCTTGCGGGAGTTCTTCGAGCGCTTCGGGGAACTGAACGGCGGCGCCCCGGCGGCGCTCGAGCGCGCCGTCGCCGAGGCGCGGGAAGTCCTCTCCGACTGGCAGCCGCACGAGCTGCGCAACCTGAGCGTGGCGCGGCAGGAGGTGGCCGAGGGGCTGGCGCAGGTTGCCGCGCGGCTCGCCGCGCTGGCGGAGCAAGGCCGTTTGCGGTACAGTGGCCGGGTGAGCCGAGGGGTATGAGGGCGGTGCGGGGCGCCCGTGCCTGGCGTTGAATAGCCACCTCGATTATCTTTATTGCCGCCCCGGGGGAGGGAACCGATGTCCGGCCTGCACGTCACGCAGATTGACCACGTCTCCGTCGTCATCACCGACGTCGAGCGCAGCCGCCGCTTCTACCGCGACCTGCTCGGGCTGAGGGAGATCCGTAAACCACGGACGTTCGACTTTGTGGTCGTGTGGTTCGACCTCGGCAACCAGCACCTGCACCTGCTGCTCAAGGAACGGCCGGACACGCTTAGCCCGCGGCACTTCGCCCTGCGGGTCGCCGACGCCACCGCGGCCCGCGCTCACTTCCGGGCGCACGGCATCGTCACCCAGGAGACGACGCCGATCCCCGGCGCGGACCGCTTCTTCGTGGCCGACCCGGACGGCAACCGCATCGAGATCATCCAGTGGCTCGAGCCCTACGACCCAGCGCGGAGCGGGGCCACTGCCTAGCCGCTTGCGGCTTCGCACCTGTTTGCGAAGCCGCAAGCGGCTCAGAAGTTGAACTCCGCGCGGAAGAACGCCCCCTGGTCGAAGAGCTCGGCGCGCGAGGTGCCGACGTGGCCGATCCCCCACCAATACTCGTACTCGTAGCCGGTGGTGAGGCGCAGCCGCGTGCCCGGCGGGGCCCAGCCGATGCCGAGCTGCGCGCGGACCGTCTCCACGAGGCGCGTGCCGTTCTGCGTCGCGGCGCTGCCGACCTGCGAGCCGTCGTTGAAGGTAAACGTCTCCTCGAATCCCTGATGGATGTTGCCGATCGGCAGCGCCCCGTCGATCCGCGCGAACAGCCCCAGGCCCGGCAGGTTGAAGTGATACCACAGGTCGAAGCCGGCGTGCGGGCCGGCGCCGATGAAGTGGTTGCTCGTGCCCTGCTCCAGGAACTGGCCGACCGCCTGCGAGTCGAAGAAGATGTCGGCCAGGCGCACGCCGAGACGCGCCTTCAGGTCCGCGTAGCGCCCCAGCGAGATCGTGGGAGTGGCCCAATCGAGGTCGAACACGTCCAGGTCGAGGCGGCTCGTCAGCAGTCCGTCACCCAGGACGTCGTAGTCGGGGATGTCGGCGTGCCCCCGCGTGCTGAAGGTGCGGTACGAGAAGACGACGTCCCCGTACCCGTCCGAAAACCGATAGCCCAGCTCGAAGCGCGGCGCCGCGACCCAGGCGAGGCCGGCGGTGGGCAGTTGAACGGTGTCGCTGCCGAGGTCGCCGAAGGGCACGTTCCCCGACAGGTTGTTTTTGAGATGGGGATTGAGGATGCCGACCTCCAGGGCGCCGAACCAACCGGGCGACGCCGTCGGCGTGTCGAGCAGGGTGTCGTGATTGGGCAGCGGGGCGGGGACGTCCAGTGCCGACGGCGCCGGCAGCGGCGGGGGCGGCGGCGTCAGCTCGGTGGCCGGCGGCGGGCCTGCGGGGCCAGGGCTCACCAACAGCGGCGGCGGGGCGACCGGGACAGGTTGCGACGGCAGCGACTGGGCGCTCGCGGGGGCGCTGAGGCAGGCCGCCAGCGCAACGGCGATGAACAGGGGCAAACCACGTACCGATCGGTTCAGGGCATTGGCAATTCTCATAATACCCTCTACGTCAAAGGTTTGTGGCAATAGCCGGGACGGCTATTCGAGTCTGTTGCGAAAGCCGCTCGCGGCTTAAGAACTGTATCAACAACCCTCTTGCCGCTTGCGGCTTCGCAGGAACGATTGCGAAGCCGCAAGCGGCTTTCGGATCGGGGTCATCGAGACGACGAGGGAATCGTATCTCCCTCATAGCGAGAGCCGCTGTGCTGTCAAGACCTACCGCGCGCCTCCTTCAGCCACGCCCGGCACGCCTTCTCGTCGGTCGGCCCCGACTCCTTAACCAGGGCGACCCACTCCTCCAGCGAGCGGCCGGTCTTGTCTTTCAGATCGGCGATCCACTTCTGCACCATCGCCACGCCGGGGTGGACGCTGTAGAGCGAACGCCCGGCGGGCTTCTTCGAGGCTCGTGCCATGCTAAGAAACTCTAACAAAAATGTGTTCGCCGCTTGCGGCTTCGCCATCTTTCCTGCGAAGCCGCAAGCGGCTGTCGCAACAGGGTCTCAGTCGGCCGGCGGCGCGAAGCGCGTCATGAACTCGGCCAATTCCTGCTCCCCGGCGTCGCCGGCCCGCAGCGCCCGGATCACGCCGCGGCGGTCCGCGGCCGGCCGGTTCTGACTCAACTTGAACTTCCCTTCGACGCGGGTGATCGGCAACGCGAAGCCAATGATCGCCTGCACCATTGTTCTCCGGTAGTCCGCCGGCAAATCCATCGTCCACGGCCGCTCCCGTCCCGACTCGTACTTGCTGACGAGCCGTTTGAGCAGCTCGAGCAGGCGGCCCTCGTCGAGCAGGCGCGGCACCCCGTAGACGTGGACGGCGGCATAGTTCCACGTCGGCACCGCCGGGGCCGTGGCGTACCAGGACGGCGAGACGTAGGCGTGCGGCCCCTGGAAGATCACCAGCGCCTCGGCGGGGCCGTCCAGGGCTCGGCCGTGCGGGTTGGCCCGGGCGACGTGCCCCAGCAGCACGCCGCGCTCGTGATCGATGAGGAAGGGAAGGTGCGTGGCGAACGGCGCCCCGTCGAGGACGGTGACGAGGGTGCCGAAGGCGTACTGCTCGATAAGCTCGTACAGCGCCGCGCGGTCGGCGGCGCGGAAGGCGGTCGGGATGTACATGGCCGGGACCGTCGGGAGTGGGCGTGCCGCTATCGTAGCCGTCCCGCCCCGCCCCGCACAAGCCCCGCGCTCATGGGGCCCCGCCGGGGTCGGGCGGCGGCACGTCCTCGGCCCAGACGCGGACGCGGTTTCGCCCATCGTGCTTGGCCTGGTACATCGCCTTGTCGGCCCGGTGGATCAGCTCGTGCGGCGTGCATACCTCCAGGCCCAGGCGGCCGGCCACGCCGATGCTGATCGTGACCGTGAAGCTCCGGCTGGCGTAGGCGAAGGGGTTGGCCGCCACCGCTTCCCGCAGGCGCTCGGCGAAGGTCACCGCGTCCTCGCACGGCGTCTCCGGCAGCACCACGACGAACTCCTCGCCGCCGTAGCGGGCGAACAGCTCCTCCTTCCGCACCGTCTCCTTGATGCGCTCCGCCAGCTCGCGCAGGACCGCGTCGCCGGCCAGGTGGCCCAGGTCGTCGTTGATCTGCTTGAAGTGATCGATGTCGAAGAGGACCAGGGAAAGCGGACGCTGGTAACGCTCCGAGCGCGCCAGCTCGCGGTCGAGGAACTCCAGTAAATAGCGCTTATTGTGGATCTCGGTCAACCCGTCGATGATGGTCAGCCGGTAGATCTCCTCGTGGTAGTCGGCCTCGACGTTGCCGCCGGTGAGGAAGCGGAACAGGCAATTGCCGATCCGCACGTAGATGCCGTCTTCGAGGGCGGCCGTCGTCACCGGCATGTCGTCGAGGAAAACGCCGTTGGTGCTGTCCAGGTCGGTGATGGACCAACCGGTCCCACTGGACTGCACCATGGCGTGGCGGCGCGACACGGAGTGGTCGTTGATTTGGATGTCGCAATCGACGCCGCGGCCGATGATCAGCGACTTGCTGCCTACCGTGTAGCGCGTGCCGATCTCCGTCCCTGTCGGGTAGATTTGGACGAGCAGGGCGTCCTGGGGCGATTCCTCTTCGAGGGACTCCGGCTCGGTCCGAATCGTCTGCAGCTGATTATCCATCGATCCTCTCCCTTGGTGTGCCTGTGTCGGCCCGACCACCGGGGGGCACCACAACCGTAGCTCAAAATGCGGGGGGAATCGCCGCGCCGGCGCGCCGCCGCCCCGGGAAAAAGGCGCCGGCCCGGCACCCCGTTCGACACCGCACACAAAGATATGCTAGGTTTACTTGCACCAAACGACTTCGGACGACGGCGCCCCGGCCCCCCCGGTACGACGGTCGCCCCTTTCTCTCCTTGCGACCCGAAATCCGCGTCGAGGGACGCTTCGCCGACGGCCCCTCCATTCTCCCCGTCCCCGGACCCCCACCTGCCTCCGCTGGCAGGTGTCCGGCCAAGAGAAGAGGTTAGCCACAATGCCTACCCGTCACACCATGCCGCGCCGGCGGACCCCGAGGCGCTTGTTCCTCGAGGCCCTGGAAGCGCGCAGCCTACCGTCACACACCTCCTGGCCCGGCCTGGCGGCCCCCCACCTCGAGGTGGCGGGCGCCACCCTGGACGTCGCCTACCCCTTCCCCGCCCCGCTCGACCCCGGCGGCCGCGCCGAGGCCATCGGCACGATCAGTAACAGCGCCGCGGGCGGCGGCAACGTGGACTGGTACGGCTTCACCCTCACCACGGCCGCCGACGTGACCGTCACCACCCCGCGCGGCCAGGGCGCCAGCCTCGTCACGCCCGTCCTCAGCCTATACAACACGGCCCCGCTCGACCCCTACGACTCGACCCAGAACGATCCGTACACGCCGGACGGCCATCGGCTGCTGGCCCAGGACGACGGCGCCGCCCACGGCGGGGTCGCCACTGTCGAGCAGGTGCTGGCCCCGGGGACCTACTACGTGGCCGTCAGCGGGACCGGCGACCTCGACTTCTACCCGTTCCTCGCCGGCAGTGGCGAAACCGGCGCCACCGGCGACTACGGCCTGCTGATCACCTCCGCCCCGCTCGCCTCCTTGCCCGACGGCTCCGGCCCCGCCGTCATCGCCGCCTCCCTGAGCAACAACGCCCAGATCACCAGTTCCCCTTTCGCCATCTACCTGGAATTCAACTCGCCCATCGACCCGACCACGCTCTATCCCGGCCTCGTGATCGGGCCCCCCGACGCCTACGGCGATCCCGGCACCAACCTCACGCTGACCGACGTGACGGCCGGCGTGCCGATACAACTCCAGCAGAATATGTGGGTTTCGACGGACCAGACCAATGGCGCCGTCTTCAACGCCACCGCCAACGAACTGCAGATCTTCCCCGAGGCGCCGCTGACCCCGGACACCTACGTGCTGCAACTCGTCGGCGGTACCAGTGCCGCGGACAACGGCGCCCCACAGATCCTGGACGCGAACGACGTCGCCCCCCTGGGCAGCACACCGGCGAACGGGGACGGTCAGGATTACTTCCTCACCTTCACGGTCACGGGCGTCAAGGGCGTGCAGAATGTGAATAACGCCTTCAACACCATCAGCACGCCCCTTCCGCTCAACCTGACTCCCTCCGGCGGCCTGGTGCAGGTGCGCGGCGCGATCGGCAACGACCCGTACGCGCTCGCCCTGGCGGGTGCCGTGGCCGACGACGTGGACCTGTACCACTTCACCGTGACCGGGACGGACCACTACGCCTTCACGGCCGCCGCCGAGGCCGGCCGCATCGGCTCGCCCCTCCAGCCGGCGCTGGCGCTGTTCCAGGACGTGAACGGAGTGGTGACGCTCATCGCCGCCGACAAGGGCACCGGCAACCAGACCAAGGCGACCGACGGCTCCACGCCGCTGGCCCGCGACGCCCTCCTCGAGGTGGGGCTCACCGAAGGCGACTACTACCTCGCCGTGGGGGGCGCCTACGACCTACCCGACCCGGCCCTCGGCCTCACCTACGTTGAGGGATCCGGCGCGGTCACATTCGACCCGACCGTGGCCTACAGCGCGCAGCGCGGCCGCACGGTTGGCGATTATCTCCTCAGCACCTCGCTGAAGGCCGACGACGTCGCGCCGCACGTCACCGAGGTGGACGGGTTGTCCACGCCCGGCGCGCCGCCGACGTTCATCACGGTCCATTTCGACAAGCCGGTCGACCTCACCCAGCTGGGCTACCACCAAGATCAGCCCGCGGAGCCGGGTGCGATCAACGCGGTCTGGGTTCAGGGCTCGAACGGCGTGAAATATCACCCGCGTCTGCTGAGCTACGACGACGCCACCAATGTCGCCACGTTCTACCTGCTCGACGCCGTACCCAACGGCCCCGCCAAGCTGTACCTGGCGGCGGTCGCCCCCGACGGGACCCTCGGGGTGACCGACCTGGCGGGCAACTGGCTCGCCGGCAGCGACGCCAACGGGGATTACGTCGTCCCGTTCACCGTCAGCGGCCCGCCGCGCGTCACGAATCCCGTGACGCACTACCTGACCTTTAACTCGCAGGGCTGGGGCACCAGCCTGGACCATCCCCAGGTGATCGGCCCGCTGTTCCCGCACGAGCTGGGCGTCGATCAAAACCACGTCAATCACGCGGTCGATCTGCTGGGGGTCATCGCGCCGAACGTGGTGGGTCCGAGAGGCGGCCCCGCGGTCAGTTACTTCGAGATCCAGGTGGTGCAAGACCGTAAGTACGGCTTCACCCTCACTACCCAGGCGGCAGCGCTGCCGGGCCACGCCCGAACGCCCACCAACGCGCGGGTGGAAATCTTCACCGCCGACGGCCACGAGATTCCCATCACCAGCACCGACGGCTTCGTCTTCAACGTCCCTCTGACGGCGGGAACGTACATCATCGCTGTCGGCCCGCTGACGTCGTCCGCGCGCGGCGACCTCGCCTACCGCCTGCGCATCACGCTGGGGACCTCGTCCGAGAACGCCGTGGCGCTGACGGTCGGGGCCGCCCCGCCGTACGCCATCGCCGTGCCGCGGGTCGCCGTGCCGTCGCCGTCGCCCTCGACCCCGCCCTCGGGGCCGGTGCTGACCCTGCCGAATCCCTCGACCGGCGTCGTCGCCGCGACGACCACGACCAGCGCGGCCGCCGCCGCGCTCACCCTGCCGTCCGGCACTCTCGCCGACCTGGGCGCGCCTCCGGTGGGAGGCGCGCGTGCGGCTGACCCGCCGGCGCCGACCGGGCCCGACCGCCTGGTGCTCAACGGAGCGAACTCCGCTTCCGCTGAAGGAACTCTGCAATGGGCCGCCCTGACCCGGGAAGATTCCGCCGCGGCCGACGGGCCGGCGGGCGCGGACCGGATGGCCGGCGTCGCCGGCCGCGTCTTGCAGGTCCTGGGCGTGGTCGAACGGGCGGCCGTCGATCTCCTCTTCCGCGGCGGCAACGTGGCCGACTGGCTGCGCGGGCTGTGGGGCCCCTTCATCCTGCCCGACCTCTCGGTCCCGGCGGCGCCCGGGGGCGCCGCGCCGGCCGACCCCGACATCGAAAATGACCCGGAGGCCGATAATCCGGTTCTCATTCCCGACGGCGCGACGAGCCGACCGCCGGCGGACTGGGTGTGGGCCGGTGGCCTGCTCGTGGCGGGCGCTCTCGCCCTCACGCCGGGGCCGCCCGTCGGCGCCGGCCGCCGGCCCTCGCTCCGCCGGCGTAGGTGGGCGACAGCCGCGGCTCGCCGCCCCGAAACTCGTCCGTTCCACCCGTAGACGGAGTACAGCACATGAGCCGGGGCATCGAAGACGGCGACTCTGTCCAGCCTTCGGGGGCACCGCCCGAGGGGGCGACGCAGCGCGTCCAACTCGCCGGCGTCTCGCGCGTCTCCGGCGTTTCCGGCGTCTCCGGCGTCAAGCGCGCCACCGGCAAGAAGAAGCCCGTCCTTCAGCTGCCCGAGGTCGGCGAGCAACTCTTCGGCTTCCGGCTGCGCGGGGAACTGGGCCGCGGCGCCTACGCCCGCGTCTTCTTCGCCGAGCAGGCCAACCTCGCGGGCCGGCCGGTCGCCCTCAAGGTGTCGGCCATCGACGGCGACGAGCCGCAGACGCTGGCGCAGTTGCAGCACACGCACATCGTCCCCATTTACTCGGTTCACGAGGACCCGCGCGCCGGGCTGCGGGCCGTCTGCATGCCCTACTTCGGCGGCGCCAGCTTGTCCGCCGTCCTCGAAAAGGTCTGGGCGGAGGCGTCGCGGCCGACGCGCGGCGAACAGCTGGTGCGCGCCCTCGAGGCGAGTGCCGCCCAGCTGCCGCAGGCGGCGACCCCGCCCGGGGAGGGCGCGGCGAGCGGCCCCGATTCTCCCCTCGCCTCCGTGGGGCGAGGGGTCGGGGGTGAGGGGGAAAAACCACAACCCCTCACCCCCGACCCCTCGCCCCGGAGTACCGGGGCGAGGGGCGAACAACCCTTCACCCCCGACCCCTCGCCCCGGAGTACCGGGGCGAGGGGCGAACAACCCTTCACCCCCGACCCCTCTCCCCGGAGTACCGGGGCGAGGGGAGGAATGCCGACCGCCCTCGACGAGCTGCGGGGGATGACGTTCATCCAGGCCGCCGCCTGGGTCGTCGAGCGCCTGGCGCAGGCGCTGGAGCACGCCCACCAGCGCGGCGTGATTCACCGCGACGTCAAGCCGAGCAACGTCCTCGTCGGCGCCGACGGCCAGCCGATGCTGCTCGATTTCAACGTCTCCGAGCGCACCAACCGAGGACGGGTCAAGGCGATCATCGGCGGCACCGTCGCCTACATGGCCCCCGAGCACCTGCGGGCGATGACGGCGCGCGAGTCGGAGCGCGCGGGCCTGGCCGATCACCGCGCCGACATCTACTCGCTGGGCATGGTGCTGTACGAGATGCTGGCGGGGCGGCGCCCGTTCGAGGCGACCGGCAGCTACTCGGCGATGCCGACGCAGCTCACGGCGATGGCCGAGGAGCGCGCCCGGATCCTGCCGTCGCTCCGCGAGAAGCGCCCGGACGCCCCGTGGTCGCTGGAGAGCATCACGCGGAAATGCCTCGTCGCCGACCCTGCGCGGCGCTACCAGCGGGCAGAGGAGTTGGCCGAGGACCTGCGCCGCTTCCTGCACGACCTGCCGCTGGCGCACGCCCCGGAACTGAGCCTGCGCGAGCGCGCGGCCAAGTGGCTCCGCCGCCACCCGCGCCTGGCCTCGTCGGGGTCGGTCGGCACCGCGGCCGTCGTCCTGCTCCTGTGCGGCGCCGGCGCCCTCGTCGGCGTCCGCGGCCACCTGGCCCAGGCGCGCGAGCAGTTGGCCGTCGCCCAGGCGGAGGACGGTGCGCGCCGCTTCCGCGAAGGGGCGGTGCGGGCCCTGTGCCTGTTGAACACGACGACGGAGGTCCGCGACCACCTGCGCCAGGGGGCGACGGTGTGCGAGGAGACGTTGGCCCTGTTCGCCGTCCTGGACCGCGACGATTGGCAGCAGGGGGCCAACTGGCAGCACCTCGACGCCGGCGAGCGGGCCCGGCTGGCGGAGGACGTGCGCGAGTTGCTCGTGCTCCTGGCGGGGGCGCGCGTGCGCGCCGCGCCGGGGGACGAGGCGGTGCTGCACGACGCGCTGCGGCTGCTCGACCGGGCGCAGGCCATCGACGGGTTGCCGCCGTCCCACGCCCTGTGGGCGGAGCGCTCGTACTACCTGGAGCGGCTCGGCGACGCCGGCGGGGCGAAGGTGGCCCGCGCGACGGCGGAGCAGACCCCGCCGACGAGCGCCCGCGACCACTACCTGCTCGCCGCCGCCCACGCCCGGGAGGGGCGGGACGCCGAGGCCATCGCGGAGCTGGACCGGGCCATCGCCCTCAACCCCCGCCATTACTGGTCGCTGACCCTGCGCGGCATTTGCCACCTGGAACGGGGCCAGACCACCGAGGCCGTCGCCGACTTCGGCGCCTGCACGGGGCTGTGGCCCGAGTTCGCCTGGGGTTACTTCAACCTGGCCTACGCCCGCGCCCGGGCCGGCAACAAGCCGGCGGCGATCCGCGACTACACCACCGCCCTGGAACGCGACCCCGGCTTCCTCCTCGCTTACCTCAATCGCGGGTTGTTGCACTCCGAATTAGGTCAATACGAGCCGGCGCTGGCCGACCTGCGGCGGGCGGCCGAGCTGGGCCGCGACGACGCCTACCTGCACCTGGGGATCGGCGTCGCCCTGGAGGCGCTCCGCCGCCCCGGCGAAGCCGACGCCGAGTTTGCGACGGCGTTCGAGCGCGCGGCCAGTGCGACGAAGGCGGTGCGCGTCCGCACGGGTTGGGTCTATGGCTTCGCCGTGGCCGGCCGACTGCGGGACCGCGCGCGCGAGGCCTTCGAGGAGGTACTGGCGATCGACCCGGACGAGCCGCAGGCGCTGTACGGCCGCGGGATGTTGCTGATGGGCCGCGGGGAGGACGGCCCGGCGCTGGCGTGCTTCAACCGCGCGGCGGAGCTGGCACCGGGGCTGGTCGAGGTGCGGCGCTACCGGGCCATCCTGCACGCCCGCGGCGGGCGCCTGGGACCGGCCGCGGAGGACGTCAACTGGTGCCTGAAGGAGCAGCCCGAGGCCGGCGCCAACTACTACGCCGCGGCCTGCGTCGCCGCCCTGGCTTCGGAAACGTACGGCAGCGCGACGGTGGCCCAGCAGGCGAGGGGCCAGGCGCTGACATTTCTGGAGAAGGCATTTGCGCGAGGCTACGGCCGCGACCGCGCCGCCACCGACCCCGACCTGAAGGGGGTGTGCAACGAGCCCCGCTTCGCCGAGTTGCTGCGGCCCGTAGGGCGGTAAGTCCCTCCGTATTATTGGCATTCGGCTTGCTTACTTCCGGTGTCGGACCTTAGCCCGTGGAGCGGGCGGCGGATTTTAGCCCCTTTGACACGGTAGCATCGGAGGTGAGGAAGTGCGACCCCTGCCGGCTTGTCCGGCAGGTGAAGCAGGTCGATGGCTAACTGCGGCATCGCGTGCCTCTGTGGCCGACCCCTGCCGGCTTGTCCGGCAGGTGAAGCAGGTCGATGGCTAACTGCGGCATTGCGTGCCTCTGTGCCCGACCCCGCCGGCTTGCCCGGCAGGTGAGGCAGATCCCGCAGCTTTCGGTAGCCGCCGACCTGCTTCACCTGCCGGACAAGCCGGCAGGGGTCGCGGGTAGCGGCCCTCGCCGTCCGGTTAGCCGCCGACCTGCTTCACCTGCCGGACAAGCCGGCAGGGGTCGCATCACCTCATCCCTGATGCCACAGTCTCCACTTTTTGCAAGTCCCCCCGAAAAACGGCAACAGTCGAACCAAGGCACTGGCAGGAGAAATGGTGGTCCACTTGCTCCCCGAGTGGGCGCCGTGGTTGCTCCACTTGCGTAGCGAGTAAACCAACAATTTTCTCGCGTCCGCCTAAACGGAGATTTTTTCGCGATTTTCTTGACTCGCCGAACCGCCGACCTAGGGTAGTAATGCAGCCCGACAAACGTCTTCCCTCTTCCACGAACGGGCCGCCTCCCCACGAACTTGTGCCACCTCGAAAAAGGCAAACCCGTCGAAAGGCGGCGACGCAAAGCCATGGGCCTACCGCGGTCCCTCCCGGGCCGCCACGGTTGCCAGGTTGCCGAAGGGTCAAACGCCGGCCGGGCTCGGAAACCCGCCGACACAGATTCACACGACCTCGCAACCCGGAACGGAGAGGCTCATGTTCACTTTCTGGAAATCCAACCGTAAGCAGACCCGCAACAGCACCGACCGGAACCGGGCCCGCCTCGCCGTCGAGGCGCTCGAGACCCGACTGGTGCCCTACTCGGCCTCGACCAACGCCTGGCCGGCCCCGCAGCTCATCACCATCAGCTTCGTCCCCGACGGCACCGTCGTGGACAGCGTCGGCGACACCAGCAACCTCTTCAGCACCTT
>Ga0208696_1000463_pt1 | contig 26677 bp, 24 predicted proteins | sample Sb_taG_9_FD_187711 | JGI IMG/M metagenome (GOLD analysis project Ga0208696, IMG submission 187711) | Peat soil microbial communities from Weissenstadt, Germany - Sb_50d_b_LC metaG (SPAdes) (version 2) | ecosystem: Environmental > Terrestrial > Soil > Wetlands > Peat | place: Germany... | reverse complement strand
CAGTCGCGGAGACTGTCGAGGGCAGCAGTAGTGACCGTCGCGCTCGCGGTTGTCTTGCTGCTGGCCAGCCAGACGCTTGCCACCGCGCGGGCTTTGAGCAACCAGCGGCTCGTGCTGCCGCGCGATTTCGACTGGATCGGCGCTGACATGAAATCGTTCCTGGAAAAGCAAGTTGTCGATCCACGCACTCGGGATGCCGTCCTCGAGCTCAAGAACCCGATCCGTGCGATGTGCCTGTTTTATCTCCTGCAAGATCATCCCCGACGCGTATCCGATCCCTTGTTTAGTCTCCAGGAAATCCGGGAGTACTATCTGACGACCGATCCAGAGAAATTCAAGTGAGCGAGCGGTCTCGGGCGTTGTGTCCGCAAGCAAGCAGCCCGGCCACTCAAGAGATCTGGCCACAGCGATAGGTTTGTGAGAAAATCATGGGGAGATTGATCCGGAAATAGCCCTTGAGAGTTGAGACGGTCATGAGCACGACGGTCACTCCATCGCAAAGACCTGAAATCGAATACCCCGACTGCGACGGCCAGCCCATGTCGGACAACACGCTCCAGTTCAAGTGGATCGTCACCATCAAGGAGGGACTGGAAGCGCTCTTCCGGAACAACCCCGATGTCTTCGTCGCGGGTGACCTGCTGTGGTATGCCGAGGAAGGCAAACCGAAGATCCGCACGGCTCCTGACGCCATGGTGGCCTTCGGCCGGCCCAAGGGCTACCGCGGCTCCTACAAGCAATGGGTGGAAGGGGGTATTGCTCCCCAGGTCGTCTTCGAGGTGCTCTCTCCTGGGAACCGGCAGTCCGAGCTAATCCGCAAGTTTCGATTCTACGACCGATATGGCGTCGAAGAGTACTACGTTTACAATCCAGACAACGGTGACCTTGCGGGCTGGCTGCGAGGCGACTCGGGCCTCGAAGAGGTTGCCAAGATGAAAGGGTACACCAGCCCGCGGCTGGGTGTCCGGTTCAAGCCCGGTGAGGGTTCAGACAGGTTGAGAATCATCGCGCCCGATGGACAACGATTTCTGACTTACGTCGAACTCATGGAAGCACGGGAGGCCGAGCGGCTGCGTGCTCAGGCCGCGGATCAGCGAGTCGAGGCCGAGCGCCAACGCACCGAGGCCGAGCGCCAACGCGCCGAGGCCGAGCGCCAACGCGCCGAGGCCGCGGATCAGCGCGCCGAAACCGAGCGCCAGCGCGCCGAACGCCTCGCCGCGCGGCTTCGCGAGCTGGGGGAACAGCTCGACTGAAGGTCCTTCTTACTGGAAGCTCGTGCAGGTCTTGAGTCCCGACGAGTCAGACCGAATCCGCCTGGCTCCGTATTATTCGTTCAAGCCCAGGATGATTCCGAGTCGGTGCAAGTTTATCATGTGTCCCATCGCAACAAATCCCAGCAAGATGGAGACAGCGAGGCCTATCAACAGCACCACCAGCCAGGGGAATGACGCGACCTTGCCGGCAGAAACCATCTGGCTTCTGTAGGCTTCCAGCAGCGTCGGGGGATGCGGCGAGGCCGGGGCTACGACTTCGTGCCCGCGACCGCTTGACGCAACGGTCTGGGTGTCGAGTTGCAAGAAGAAACGGATGCGTTCCCTCTCGGTCATGGTGACGTGGTTCGTTGCTCTGGCGGAGTCTTGGTCTTCGCACGGAGACGGCGTGTCGTCGGCAGCGGCGCATGCGGGCTTCTCTCGCGTGAACCCATCATCCCAGACCGCCGTCTTGAAGGACTCATAAGGAAATGCATCGAGGAACCTGAGCCGCATCACACATGGAGTCTCTAGTAGCTCCGGGCAAACTTCGACGACTTCGACTTGAACCCACTGCGTGGCACTTTGATCGGCCAGGCAGATCCAGGCTTTCACTCCGGCAGGGCCGACGGCGCCCTCCTCGAGCTGGACGAGCGCTCCCGACACGCTGAGATTCCGCAACCGCGCGGGGATGGTCCGGAAATGCTGACCTTGCCACCAGCCAAGGCGGATACTGTCCCTGGCCAGCCCGTAGCGATGAGCATTGCGACGGTTGTTTCGCGGCATTCCTCGCCCCTCGAGAGCCAACGGAACTCCTGTCCCTCCCCCCTTCCCGCTCAAGTGTAGGTCGTTTCTCAATCATGGGAGATCGTTTTTCACGCTCGCCGATGCTTCCAGGCCTGGACACTCATCGTCCTTGCCATGGGGGTGTGTCGGGAAGCAACTGCTTGAATCGGGCGATCTGCGCGGTCATGTAGGCGCCGGCATAGTTCTCGGACAGGAATTTCGGCAGACCTTCCTCGAAAAAGCGCTGCCACGACTCGTCTTCAAAGCCGGGGTCGATCGGGTAGAAGAGGACCCCGTTCGATTCGGCGGCCTGAAGGTCACCCGGGGCGTCACCGACCATCAGGATCTTGTGCGGTTCATAGCGGCCCACCGCGCCGAGAGCCAGGTGCTCCCTCTTGCTGCCGAGTTCCTGGCCGGCAATAAGACCGACGAACGGCTTGAGGCCATGTTCTTGCCATTCACGATCGAGTGCCTCACCGGGTGTGGCCGAGACAACCAGGACGTCGGCCTTGCCTTGCATGCTCTCGAGAGACTCCCGGACGAAGGGGAACGGCGGCACGTGATGGACGACCTCGCCGATCGTACGATTGACCGCCTCGCTCCATTCGAGTGCTTGCACCAGGCCGGCATTGCCCGTGGCCTGTACTTCTGCCTTGAGCGTGGGGTTGGAGAGCTTGGTCTCCCGCTCGACCCAGCGACGCAGCCCCGTGAGTGCCGGGATAGGGTGATGCCGGCGCAGCACTTCAGGTCGTTCGATCAGCAGGTCGAAGCACATGATCAGGGCAGGGAAACGATTGATCCCCCGCCATTGCGAGTACAGGTTGACGAACTCCGCGGCCTCCCGGGCATACTTGGACACCGCGGCCAGGTTGTAATACCTGATGATATTCGGGATGAAGCATTCCTTGTGCTTTACCTCCATCGTGTCGAAGGCGCAGCCGTCGCTGTCGATGCCGACGAAGAAATCGTTGCGCTTCTGGAACTCACTCAAGAGACGCTGGGAATCGCTCGACTCCGCCATGGCTCATTCCTTTCCCGATTCTCGTTTGTCCTGCTCAGAGCAGGGCAATATTCCATCGTCCGGTGAAAGACATGAGCATCGCAAGAGGGAGTCGAGAACTCGGCCATTTTGGTGCCTACAGGGCCCATTTCAACGAGTTCCCTCGTTCAACTGACCTTCTATCAATCACCGATGAGTGAACGCAGGATTGCGGTCGATGCCGTGGTCATTGCTGTTCCGGATGCGTTCGGCTTTACCCAGCCTCCCAGAATTGAGGGGGGCGAGCTAATCTGGTATCGTGAGCGTCACCCTGCCGGAATTGTGGCGTTGGAGTGGTAGGAAGTTCCGTTCCAACGCCTCGAGTCGGCGTGGCGCGGGCTGCGCGTGCGAGCGTGCCGGTTGCGGGGAGTTGTGATGGCAACCTTTGAAAGGCCGAAGTCCAGGGAGAAATTACCGGCCGATCTGATTCCCGTCCTGCGCAGCTCTGGAATTCTTGGCGACCGTCAACTTGCGGATATCCGGGACAAGGTACTGCGCGGCACATACCCGCTCGATCCGGTCTCGCTGGCTGAGCGGCTCGTCGAGGACGAAGTGCTCACGGTTTACCAGGCCAGACGTTTCTTGAACAACAAACCGCACGGCCTCCTGGTGGGTCGGTACATCATTCTCGATCGAATCGGGTCGGGATCGATGGGAAGGGTCTACAAGGCTCACCACCAGATGATGGACCGCATCGTTGCCCTCAAGATCATCGCGCCGGAGATCGCCTCGAACCAGAAGGTTGTGGCGCGGTTCCAGCGCGAGATGAAGCTGGTCGGACGACTGGATCATCCCAACGTGGTACGAGCCTTTGATGCCGATCAGTTGAACAAGGTTCTCTACATCGTGATGGAGTATGTTCCGGGTCAAAGTCTGGGAGAACGACTGAAGAGGGGTCCGATCCCCGCCGCGGAGATGTTCGAATACGCCGCCCAGGCCGCGCTCGGGCTGGCACATGCCCATGAACAGGGGATGGTGCACCGTGACGTCAAGCCGTCGAACATGCTGCTGACGGCGGATCGCAAAATCAAGCTTCTCGACCTGGGACTGGGTGTCTTGATGGAGGCCGACAGCAACGCGACCTTCGCGACGGCCGACGGTATCGCCGTGGGCACGGTGGACTACATGTCGCCCGAGCAGGCGCTTGGCCGCGAGTTGGATGGCCGCAGCGACCTTTTCAGCCTGGGTTGTTCGATGTTCCACCTGATGACCGGGAAACTCGCTTATCCCGGCGAATCACCCATTGATCGGTTGGGACGGCGACTTAGCGCCAGGCCTACGCCAATCACGGACCACATTCCCGAATTTCCCTCCCCAGCGGCCCGAGTGCTCGACAAGTTGATGGCCACCAAGCCTCAGGATCGATACGCTTCGGCCCGGGAGGCTGCTGAGGCGTTGCAGAGTCTGCTCCGCCCCAAGAAGTCCAGATCGACAACGGCTCGGTCGCCGGTTTCTCAGGTCGAAGAATCGCCTCCGGAAAAGGCGCCGATCTCACTCAATTCCCTTGTTATCACGCCGCCCGCATCACCCGTCGCCCTTGCCCCGCAACCGCTCGTCGAGGCAAGCAAGCCCCACTACCCGTGCTGGTTCTCACCCCTCGCCGCCGCGGCCGAACGCCGGCCCGTCGGTCTCCTGCTCGGCCTCATCGCCGTACTGCTCTTGGTCTTCAGTGCCGGGGCCGGTCTCGGTTACATGGTCAAGTGAGAACGCAGTGGACGCTGTCGAATAAGCCGGGTCGCAGGACGAGGCCACGGGCATGACTGGTCAGTGATGCGATCCAGCTCCGGCCGCGACAGGCTTGGGACTGGGTGGGGAAGGCACTGGTTTCGGGGTGTAGACGTCCCGCAGGGCTGCCGCCAGGTCAGGAAACTTGTAATGGTAGCCGAGTGCCCGGGCCCTGGTAGGTAGAACCTTTTGACCGGCCGTGACCACCCCCGCGACTTCACCGAGCAGGAGCTGAATGACGAGGTCGGGAGGACCGATGGGTAGAAAGAATCGCCAGGGCGTATAGGGTTTCCGCAGTACGCTCGACAGCGTCCTGGAGAACTCGGCATTGCGGACCGGGTTCGGAGCCGTGCCGTTGATCGGACCGGACGCCTCGGCTTTCTCGACAGCCATCTGGAAGATGCCCGCGATGTCGTCGATGTGCACCCAGCTCATCCATTGCTGCCCCTTGGCGAGGAGACTTCCGCCACTGCCGATCGGCGCGCCTGGACCGAGCTTGAAGATCGGCGTCATGAATGCAAGCGCCCCTTCGCCGGGGGCCAGCACGATGCCGATCCGCACGACCGCAAAGCGCACGCCCTGCTGCGTGACCGGCTCAGCCGTCTGTTCCCATTCCCGGCAGACGACCGCCAGGAAGTCTGATCCTGACGGGCTTGTCTCGTCGAGCTCCTCGTCACCGTGCGGGCCGTAGTAGCCGATCGCCGAGGCTTGAACCAGGACGCCGGGTTTCTTGCGGGCCTTGCTGACGGCAGCCACCACGTGATCCGTGCCGTGAACCCGGCTATCGCGGATCTTCCGCTTGATCTCGGTATTCCAGCGGCCGGCGAAAAGGTTATGACCGGCAAGATTGACAACGGCGTCGCAACCATCAATCTCATCTTGCCAGCGGCCTTCGGTCGTGGGGTCACCCTGAACGACCTGGTAGAGCCGGAACTCTGGTTTGCGCCGGACCACGTCGGAGTGCCGCGACAGGATCACTGGCTGATGTCCGGCCTCCAGCAGCCCGCGGGCCAGGTGTCGACCAATCAACCCCGAGCCGCCCGTAATGAAAACCCTCATGAACATCACCCCCTGTTCAGCGTCCGTGAGTCGCTGCGCGTCAAGCGACAGGGCCAGGCTAAGCTCGCAATGCCGATGCAAGAGCCAGCGCCCGTCATCTCCCCCTCATCTTTTAGTGAGGACCGCTCGTTCGTCAAGCAGCACGCATGTTCTCGAGACCCTTCCGTTCGTACGGCACATGATGCTGTGGCACGTGAATTTACGATGAACTTGATGACGAGGTTGTTGGCCGCGCGTGCAGATCGTGGTAGTTTCAGTACGCTTGATATGCTGCAACGGCCTCGCGCCGCTTTCGCCTCGAGAGCAGCGGTGCTCGACGTTTCCTCCCCGGCCTCGTTGCGTCATCCAGGAGTTCCGGCAAATCATGCCTCCCAACGTTCGCAAGTGGTTCGACCTGCCGCGGCTGCTGCACACCTACAAGCGACGGACGCCGCTGGTGCTGATCAATGGCCTGGCCGAGCAGCCGGAAAGCTGGTTCGCCAACAGGATCCACTTTTCGCGTCATTTCGACGTCAAGATTCCCGAGATCCTCGTCTACGACGGATCTGCCCTGCACGAGCACATTGACGGCGGTGGCGAGGTGACCGTCGATTATCTGGCCGATCGACTGGCGGTCTACCTCGAGCAATTCGTTCAGCGTCCTCCCTATCACTTCGTGGGATCGAGCCTGGGATGTCAGGTGATTCTGACTTACGCGGTGAAGTACCCCGAGCACGTCTCCAGGCTGGTTCTGATTTGCCCATCAGGGTTTCATGGCGATGAGAACCTGCCGGCGATGGAGGGCGTGAAACGCAGTCAGTATGACACGCTCGTGAAATCGGTCTTCCACAAGGGACGCTTCGCCACGGAAGACCTCGTCAAGGCTTTCGAACGCAAGTTCCAGGACCGCAAGTGGAAGAAGGGAGTGCTGCGAACGCTGAGGGGAACCGTGGGGCACTCTGTGGCAGGACTGCTGGCGCACGTAACGCAGCCGACGCTGGTGATCTGGGGAGCGACCGATCAGGTGCTGTCCAATGTTCCCGGGTCGATCCGGGCTGCGGACCGGATCGTCAAGGTCCGCCAGGTGGTGATCCCCAAGTGCGGGCACGCGCCGCAGATCGAGAAGGCCCGGCTGGTGAACCAGCTCGTGGTGCGTTACCTCAAAGACAAGCTCAAGACCATCCCCCCCGCACTCGATCCGGAGCGATTCCTGGAAAGCGCCAGTCGCCCCAAGGCGAAGTCCCGTTTCGCGGCGACACTCTCGCGGCCGATTCATGGATGAACGGAGCAAGATGCCACGTCCCACGCAGGAAGGGCGGCACCGTAGGAAGCGACGATGAGCGATTTCACGCTGTTTCTGGGCAAGTTCCTCAAACAGGGAACTGCCATCGCCAGCCTGGCTCCGAGCAGCCCGTGGCTGTCGCGTACGACGGTTCGGAACATCGACTGGACAGCGGCTCGCGTGATTGTCGAGCTGGGCGCCGGGACGGGTCCGATCACCCGCGTTCTTGCCGCCAAAGCCCTGCCCGGTTGCCGCGTTGTGGTCCTGGAGCGCGACCCGGACTTTTGCCGCCTGCTTCATGAGCGTTTCGCGGGCCGGGCCGACCTCGACGTTGTCGAGGGCGATGTGCGCGACCTGGCCGCGATCCTCGCCGACCGGGGGATCGGCCAGGCTGACTACATCGTCTCGGGCTTGCCTGTGCCATCCTTTCCCCGCGACTTGCAGCAGGCCCTCTTCCGGGTGGTGCGCCAGGTTCTCCGGCCCGAGGGCACATTCAACCAGATCACCGAGTTGCCCTGGGTCTACCTGAGGTTTTATCGTAAGTATTTCGAGGACGTCCAGTTCGTCTTCGAGCCACGCAACCTGCCCCCGGCCGGCGCCTATTTCTGCCGGCGGGTGAAACCGATAGCCTGATCCGCGATGACGTCCACAGTATCGACCGCACCCGCACAGCCGACCCCATCGGTCCCAACCCCGAGCCGCACCTCGGCTGCCGTGATGCTTGCGGGCTCTTTGCCGGTGCGTCATCTGGTGAACGCCGGGTTTCACCTTCATGCCCGGCTGCGCACATCGAAGGTCGACTCTCTCGACCCCCGGCGCGTCCAGGAGCAGGGCTTGCTGCGGTTGGTGCGCGCGGCGAGGGCAACCCGGTTCGGTAGGGATCACGAGTTCGATCGAGTGCGCAGCGTCGCCGACTACCAGAAGGCCGTTCCGCTGCGCACCTATGAGACTCTCTGGAATGATTACCTCCGCTCCAGCTACCCAGTTTTCGAGAACCTGACCTGGCCTGGCCGAATCCCCTTTCTGGCACTGACGAGCGGCACGACCCAGGGTACGACCAAGTACATCCCCATCTCGACTGAGATGGTGGTTTCCAACCGCAAGGCTGCCCAGACGATGGTGGCCTACCATATGACCGCCCGGCCCGATTCCCGTCTCTTTCAGGGCCGGCTCTTCTTCCTGGGCGGCACGGCCAATCTGGAACAACCCGCACCCGGCGTGCACCAGGGCGACCTGAGCGGGATCGCCGCCCTCGAGCTGTCCCCGCTGCTTCGCCCTTACACCTTTCCTCCGCTCGAGCTGGCCCTCGAGTCGAACTGGGACACGAAGCTGACCCTGCTTGCCGAGCGGAGCATCCGGGAACGGATCACTCTGGTCAGCGGTGTGCCGAGCTGGCTGCTCATGCTCTTCCAGCGCGTCCTCGAGCTCACTGGCGAAAGCTCCATCGGCGCGCTCTGGCCCGACCTCGAAGTGGTCGTTCACGGGGGTGTCAAGTTCGATCCGTACCAGAAGTCATTCCAGGAGATCCTCGGACGGTCGGACATCCGCCTGCAGGAAACCTACCCCTGCTCCGAGGGCTTCATCGCTTTCGGTGACCCGAAAACGGAGCTCCTGCGGCTACTCCTGGATCATGGCTTGTTCTACGAGTTCGTTCCGGTCACGGAGCTCGACTCGCACAACCCCACGCGGCACTGGCTGGGCACGCTCGAGAGGGGCGTCAACTACGCGATCGTGGTGTCGACCTGTGCCGGGATGTGGGGACATATTATCGGCGACACGGTGCGGTTCGAGTCGCTCGACCCGCCGCTGCTCAGCTTCACGGGACGTACCAGGTACACGCTGTCGGCGTTCGGCGAGCACCTGATCAACGAGGAGGTCGAGGCGGCGATGGCGTCGGCCTCGTCGGCCTCGAGAGCAGCGGTGCGGGACTGGCATGTCGGGCCCGTCTTCGAGGGGGCGCTGGGGTATCATCAGTACGTGATCGAGTTTCTCGAGACGCCCGACGACCCAGACCGCTTTCGCCGGTTGCTCGATGGCGACCTGTCCCGGCGCAATGCCGACTATCTGGCTCATCGCGCCGAGGGCGTGGGGCTACCATTGCCGGCACTGGTCGTGGCACAGGCGGGTGCGTTCAACTCGTGGATGCGATCTCGCGGCAAGCTCGGCGGGCAAAACAAGGTGCCCCGCATGGACGGGTCGGGCACCCTCACGCACGAACTCGTCCAGTTTCTCCGTCAAAATGGCCAGGTGCTGCTCGAGATCCGGCCCGGCTCATCGGGCGCAACCCGCGCCCTTTGAACCGACGGCAGAAACTCACGCAGCCTGCTTCTTCTCAGCAATCAGCCTGGCGATCTGGCCGATCGAATCCAGATGCTCGACACCGGCTTCATGAGCTTCGACCGTGATTCCGAAGTGCTCCTCGAGGAACACGACCAGCTTGAGAGTCGTGATCGAGTCGAGGATTCCGCCGGTGATCAGAGGTGTGCGATCAGTCAATTCCCCGGGATCCTCACCTGGCAAGAATTCGTTCAAGATGTAACCCTGGACGACCTTCTCGATATCTTCCATGACGGCCTCTGGATATCCTTTCGGTCACAATGGAAACCGGGCCCGAGCCACACCACACAACGCCGGCACGGTATCCGGTCAACTTACTTTGGTCAATCTCGAGTTTTCCTTGAGCCCGATGTGGAAGTTTGCCGAATTCGTAGAGTAGTGCTAGCCGATCGGTCTCGATCGGGGAACGATCTCTTTGCGTCGGGTTGAGCCGAGGCGGGACCAAACACGAGTCTCGAGGTGCCAGGTCCATGATCGCAGGGATGCTCTCAGCCTCTTGCCGGCGCACTCTCGTCGTTGTCGCGGCGGTCTGCTTGACCTTGGTTCCGGGTTGCGCCGGCATGGGCCGGAAACACGAAGCGCGGCGAGTCCCCGAGCGGGGATACATCGACCCGGAACAGGCCCGCGAGCTCGACAAGGTCACGATGCCCCGCTACGTGGTTGAGCCTCCCGACGAGCTCGAGGTCTCGATCAAGCCCGCGCCACCGGACTGGAATCTCAGCACCGTGACTGTCCAGCAAGACGGCATGATCGACCTGGGATTCGCCGGCGACGTTTTCGTCGTGGGGCTGACCCTCGAGGAGATCGAGCTCAAGATCGTCCAGCAGCTCACGTCGGCGGCCATGCAGCAGAATCAGAAGATCGACCAGCCCTACCGCGTCTCGGTGCGATTAACAAACGTTCAGAGTAAGTACTATTACGTCATGGGGGCCGTCAGGAAGCAGGGGCGGTTCCCGATCAAGGGCAACGAGACCGTGCTGGACGCGATCCTTGAGGCCGAGCTGAAGACAAACAGCCTCCCAGACAAGGCCTACCTGGTTCGGCCGCACCCGCCGGGCGAACCCGACCAGGTTCTCAAGATCGACTGGTGCGGCATCAAGGAACGCGGCGACACGCTCACCGATTACCAGCTCTTCCCCGGCGACCGAGTCGTGGTCCCGGGCACCAAACCTCCGGGGCTGATCGCCACCTTGATCGGTCAGTACGGTCAGTAGCCAGGTTGGTTTACGATACGTCGGCCCGGTTCGGCATGGAAATCACTGGCGAGATCAGGCCGATCTTGGCGCAGGCGAAGTAAACCGTGAAGCCGACGATGAAGGCGGCCACCGGGGCGGCCGGAACGTCCGGGATTACCGGGTAGCGGCCGTGCAGGTTGGGCAGGATCCCCACCAGGAACCCGAGCGCCCAGGCGATCCAGCCCGCGGGGTTGAACCCGGCCCTTGGGCCGGACCAGCGGTTGCCCGCCAGCAGGTAGTCGGCAGCCATGGCACCGCAGATCGGCCCGAACGAGGCGCCGATGATGCCAAAGACGCCGCCAAGGTTACCTGCGACCTTGGTGACCGCCAGGATGATGCTCACGATCGCACCAATGCCAACGGACAGGAACGGGTTCACCTTGGGCAGAACGGTCTTGAAACTGTTGGCCGCGATGAACGAAGAAAAGCAAGCTCCGGGAAAGGCGGCCAGAGTCAGGCCGATCATGATCCAGGGGTATGCCGTCAGTAGCTTCCTCTCCAACGCGTCTGTCATTCGATCGCCTGTGTCATTCAGAAAGTCAGGCTCGATAATCCCGGCTGCCCATGCACCGGCCAGCGCTATCGCTGAGATCCCCGCAGTCACCAGGATGGCGGCGATGATCCCCACGTAGCCGCCCATCTCAACATCCTTGTCGTCCTTGCTGTTCATCCCGAAATCGACGCCCGCTGCTCCCGCCGTGGCGAAGAACCCGACAATGCCTCCCACGATTAGCAAGATCGCTGTGAGTCCTCCGCCAGCTTGTGCGGCCTCCACGGGAGGGGAGTAGCTAAAGCCTGACCCACCGAAGAGCACCAAGCCGATCAGTAAGACCGCCAGCGGAATTACGGGCAAGAAAGTGCGATCTTGGCGACGTACTGGATTCCCTTGAGCCCAACGAACGCCGCACCCAGGGCCCAAAGGACGCAGAGAGGATAGAATAACGCGGGTACTTGAAAGCCCTTGTTCGCAAGATAGCCGGCCGCTCCAAACGTGTTGACGCCGAGCCAGCCGAACTGGAGCAAGCCCATCAGCAGCCCCGGCATGAAGAGACCACCCAACGCCCCGAAGGTGGACGTTCCGACAATGTATAGCGGCAGCCCTGTTTTCCTGCCCAGTAGTCCCGGGACCAGGTAAAAGAGGAAGTGGCAAATCAAACCGGCCAGCAGGATTCCCAGCAGAGTTGCGCCAAGCCCGCCAGCCATCAGAGCCTTACCGGCGATCGAATCCCAGAAGATAAACCAGAGGAAGATCCCCGCGTACGTCGGTGCGGTGTTCTTGCACCAAGGAGCCCGGTTGGAGGGCGGGTTCGGCTTCGCGCTGGCGATGTAGTCGGGAAGCTGGCTGGGCGAGGTCGTCGTTGGTGTGCTCATGGTGCTTTGCGGGTCGGTTCAGGGGAGAGGCTAGGTTTCAGGCCGGTACGCTGGGTGCATCAAACGTCGCCCATCAACCAGTGTCAAGTGGTTAGTCGGTGCGACCGAGCCACGCTTCGGCAGCAGAGTTTCCCTGGATTCCTCGCCCGCGCGCTCATGGGAATCCCTGGTGGCTGATGCAATTGATCGTGCGCGAACGGCACCTACCCGCAGTGACTGTACTCATCCCGCCCGGCTGCGGGAAGCGACCACGCAACGAACGCGAGGAAGGCGATCGAGATCACGAACGGTTCTCGTCCGCGCTGTCTTCGGCAAGTAAGCATGCGGCGGCCGCTTTGAGATCGGGAAGCTTGTTTTCAACAACGTCCCAGATGATCGCGCAGTCGACGATGAAGTAGGCGTGGATCAGGATGTCACGCATCCCGGCGATTTTCGGCCAGGGTACGTGGGGCGTCAGTGCTCGAACATGGGGAGGGACGTTCTTGGCGGCCTCCCCCAGGATTTCCAGGTTGCGAACCACAGCGTCGACGGTCTTGCGATCGGCCTGGAACCGCTCCAGGTCCATGCCCCCCGTATAGTCCCGGATCCGTTCGATGGCCTCCAGGATATCATCGAGTGAAACCCTATAGTCCCGTGGCATAGTTGCGAACATCCTTGTCGATGAGGGCACGGAGCCGAGGCTTGACGTTCTCGGGCAAGACCAGGTCGACGGGGCGATCAAAGATGCGTTCCAGCAGGGTCTTCAGATCCATGTACGCGTCGAACGTCTTTTCTCGGAATTCGACCAGGAAGTCGAGATCACTCGCATCGGTCGCTTCGTTTCGGACCGTCGAGCCGAACAATCCCAGCCGCCGAACGCCCAGTCGCCGCAACTCTTCCCGATGCTCGTCAAGCACGCTCAGTACCAGCTCGGTGTTCATCTCGATCGGAGGACTTCCGCCACCCCACCCCAAAGTGTATGTCTCGAGCAGTTTCGCGCGTGCAACACCCCCGCCCATTCCACAATCTCGGCGGACTCGGGTCGATTCGCCAGAGGCGGAATCACCCTCAATAGACAGAGGTATACTACAAGCTCGCGTTCTGTCAAGAGATCCCCATGGGGGGAAAGGAGCCATCCCTGGTGACTGATGCAATTGCTCGTGCGCAAATGGTACCTGCTCGCGGTCACTGGAGCCATTCCGCCCGGCTGCGGGAAGCGACCACGCAGGCGTGGCACAGTGCGATGGGGACGAGCGCGAAACCGGCTACCGCCATCTTCGATTTTCGGGACGGCATCCGTCTGTCCTGCTGCGCTGCGGCTCAAGCGGCTTCAGGGGCTAAGGCAGCGCTATTCAGTGACGTCCCTTTTTCCGTCCCCATCGGCCCAGAAAGACGCTCGACAGTCAGTGATGTCCCCTTTTCCCTCTCCACAACCCCGCGTCAAGAGTTAGATATGGTGTCCCCGGAACTCCCCCAGGTTGAAGAGCACGAACGGATCATCGGCCAGCTCGGCCTCGAGGAATCCCCCGTCGCTCTCGCGAGCGCCGCGTTGCGAACGGAGCATGAGTCAACACCATAAGCCGTTACGCGACAGTTATTTACAGTCGGAGTCGTGGCCGCCGCCGGTTTCCAGGAATTCTCAAGATTTCCTGTGTTTTCCTAGGGTTTAGCGCCATAGCTTGCCGTGGCAGAGCTTTATGCGTTGATGTCATCCCGTTGAGAAGCCGGCGAATCCTCAAAAGTCGGATTTTTCCCCCTAGTCGACCGCCGGGTCGAGATCTACACCGATCCGGGGCCGGCCGGTTATGCGTCCCGGACCGACTTCCCGTCCGGTCAGCAGGTCCCCGTGGTGATCGACGGCCGGCAGGGCAGCCAGATCGCTGTCGACGACATCCTGCCGTGACAACCAAGGTCCTGAGGTCGTGCGGCATGAGCGTCACCCGAACGCCGTTGACGCTCAGGTCGATCACCTCGGCCGCTCTGCCCGTTCCCAGTTCCGCCTGGAACCGGCGGGTGGGAAGCTTCAAGGGGTTTAGCACGTCGTCGAGGGATGTTTCCCGCTTGGGGTCCAGGAATCCCTCCCGTGAGCACCCGGCAATCCATCCCGCGCGGCCAAGAGCTCGAGCAGCTCGCGCGTGCACAAGGCCGCGCCGCTGGAGGGGTCCAGGTAACAATGGATCGAGGAGAAGAGCAGGCGCATGGATACCGGCGAGAAAGGTCGCGATGAGAGGTATTGATGGGATTGGTTCCGGCAAAACGAGCCCGTTGCGATTGCGCTCATGCCATCAAGAAGAGACCACTTTCCGGAGACGCTCGCAAGACTCGGGTATTTCTGTCGTAAACTCAGTCTCTGATGCCGCCTTGCGGCACCCGGAATGATGAAAATGGGGTTGATTTCTGGTAGCTTACCGAGTCGGAGGCGGGTGTCGGGTAGGAGGCCGACTTACAGTGGAGCCTCGAGCCCGCAACTCAGTCTGGCCCGGATGTCGCTGCGTACCCGGTATTGTTGCCCCCGGTCTTCGGGGAGCACGCGGAGCAGAATGTCTCCCTCGCGACATCCTCCGACGCACGTCTCCGGAGGAGCTCGCCATGGACACCATCTATGCCAGGGTAGCCGGACTGGACGTGCATCAGAAGTTCACCACCGTTGGCGTACGTTGCCGCCTGGAAACCGGGAAACTCTTCGCCGAGGTCCGGACCTTCGGAACCATGACCAGGGACCTCTTGGCGTTGGCCGACTACCTCGAAGCGCTCGGTGTGACACACGTGGCTATGGAATCGACCGGCATCCTCTGGAAGCCGGTCTGGAACATCCTGGAGGGACGGTTCACCCTGCTTTTGGTGAACCCCCGTCGCGTCAAGCAGGTGCCCGGCCGCAAATCGGATGTGAGCGACGCCGAATGGATCGCTCATCTGTTGCAGTGCGGACTCCTGCAAGGCAGCTTCGTGCCGAAGCGCGAGCTGCGTGAGTTGCGGGACCTGACGCGGTGTCGTGCCCAGTTGGTCTCCGAGCAGACACGCGTGGCCAATCGCGTCCACAAGGTCCTAGAAGATGCCAACATCAAGTTGGGGGCCGTGGCCTCGGACATCCTGGGTAAGTCGGGACGAGCCATGCTCTGGGCTTTGAACCGCGGAGAGCGTGATCCGGACAAGCTTGCCGACCTGGCCCTGGGCCGCTTGCGGGCCAAGATCCCCGAGCTAAAGCTGGCGCTGGAGGGACACTTCAGGGAACATCATCAGTTCCTGGTGGAACATCTGCTGGGGCACCTTGATGACCTGGAGCGTCGGATCGAAGAGATCAGTCAACGCATTGCCGAACACTTGCCCTCGATTTTGGATGACGAGCGGTTGCGGCGACTGGATGCGATCGCAGGCGTGAACCGCACGACGATCGAAAACGTGGTCGCCGAGATCGGAGTGGACATGTCGCAGTTCCCGGACGAGCACCACCTGAGTTCCTGGGCCGGGATCTGCCCGGGCAACGAGGAGTCGGCGGGCAAACGGCTGCGGAACCGCACGACACGGAAGAACCGCTGGCTCCGTCGGGCGATCACCGAAGCGGCCTGGGCGGCGGGCCGGACCAAGAACAGCTACCTGGGCGCTTTGTACCGCCGTCTGGCGCCGCGGCGGGGCAAGAACCGGGCGTTGATCGCGATAGGCCACAGCCTGCTGGTGATCTTCTATCACATGTTGAAGTATGACGTTGAGTACCAGGATCTCGGAGTCGACTATTTTGACAAACGGGAACCGGAGCGGTTGCGGAACTATCTGGTCAAGCGCCTGCAACTTCTCGGTTACCAAGTGTGTTTGACGCCTCAGACCGACGCAGCGTAGCAGGGCCCACACGCCCTTGCTTCGAGCCGCCCAGCCAAACCTCCCCCACCGGAGCGCCGGGGGGGGGTGCGCGCTGGCAGAGGCTTGCCCAGGGGGATTTTCGGAGCAGCAGTATGTTGGGATACTGCGGAGAGTCTTTGCCAACGGCTCTGTGGCGCGACCGACCCACGCTTCGGCAGCAAAGTTTCCCTGGATTCCGCGCACGCGCGCTCATGAGAAAACCCGCGCGATCAGGAACGCGGCCGTCGCCGCGACACCACCGATCAACATCGTCTGAGCGGCACTGCGCCACGGCCGCGTACCGGTGAACCGCCCCTTCACGTAGCCGAAGGCCAGAAGGGCTACCAGGGTGACGAGAATCGAGACGAGCAGGGCGCTTTGGGTGGAGCTGATCACCATGTACGGCGACAGCGGTATCAAGCCGCCCGCAATGTAAGCCCCCGCGATCGTCAGGGCGCTCCACAGCGCGCGGCCGGGATCGGGCTCCTCCAGGCCAAGCTCGAACCGCATCATGAAATCGACCCAGGCGGGGTGGTTGTTCCGGAACGCCCGCAAGATCGGCGCGATCTCGGCGTCGGTCAGGCCATAGTGCTGGAAGACTTCCGCGACCTCCAGCTCCTCGACGTCGGGAACGGCCTGGACCTCGCGCTCTTCACGCAGCTTCTCGCTGGCGAAGTGCTCCGCATCGCTACGGGCCGCGAGATAGCCGCCCAGGCCCATGGCGATCGAACCGGCGGCGACCTCGGCCAGACCCGCGGTGACGATGATCGCGGTGGTCGCCACTGCCGATCCCGACAGCCCAGCCGCCAGCGCGAACGGAACAGTCAGTCCGTCAGACATACCGATCACGACGTCACGCACGGCCTCGCTGGCAGTGAAATGGCGCTCGATATGGAGCGGTTGGTGCATGGGGCTGTCTCACTGAAGTCTTTGAAAGCGGAATGAGGACGGGACCTCAGAAATCAATCCAGTTCACCGCACGCACGGCGGGCGTCACGCTCAAACCAGTTGTCGCGATAGTAATGCCCGCCGCGACTCCATGCCAGTATACTGGCCGCCAGGTACGCCGGAATGAAGACCGGCCCCCACCTCTCGGCTTGCCGGACGTGGGCCTGCTCATGATCGCGAAGCACTTCAAGGCAGGGCGCATCCCGACCGAGTATCACATGTCCCAGCGTCATCGCGTCGAAGCCGATACGGTTGGCGAACCATCTGGCAAACCCGCCGTGAAACTCCAAGGCCCCGCGCCGGTGCTGGACCCGTCCGCCCGTTCCCAGCGTGAGCGTTCCTGCGACCAGCCCCACGAGACTGGTCGGTGCCGCCCAGGTGTAGCGCGCCAACCGGGTCAGAGGCCCGGGCGCGACTGGCCCGGCCAGTCGGCTCTGCGCGGGGTCCGCGCGGCTCGCCCGCGGACGATGTGGTCGCTTGCGTCGCCGATCCCGATTGCGCCCCATGCTATGATCCACCCTCGGGAACGTGGTAAGATTTGTCGCCCGGATCGGTATCCGCCCCGATTCGGCTTGCCCGCGCGGCCCGGTACGGCTCGAGCAACACTATCAGGCCAGGCCGACCAAGTCGCCGGCTGGAGGGCTTCGATCTCACGTGACCGCCAACTGCCCACAAACCGAGCTCCACGCCGCAGACCTGCCACCCTTCGTCCGTGCCGACCTGAACGAGCCGCCGCTGGTGCGTTGTAGCTGGGTCTGGACGATTGCACAATCTTATGCTGGCGTGTTTATATGGATTCCTCTGCTCGACCGGCTGGGAACGTGCTTGCCGGGGCAGACGAGCCTGGGCTGGCTGGCCGCCGCGGCCGTGCTGGCGGCATTGGCGTGCTGTTTTCTGCTCTTCGACATCCCGGCCATGTGGGGGTGGACGGCCGGTCGTCGTCTGGGCGCCGTCGGTGCATCGACGTTTGGCACGACCGGGTCGGAGTGGATCACCGGCGTGGGCGTGGGTCTGGGCGCCCTTGCCTATTACGCGGTCTCGGTCACCATGGCGATGAAGTTGATCATGCTCGGACTGCTCTCGTGCGGCCTGATCGACGTGAGGGTCTTCAAACCCTGGAGTCTCGGGCCTCTCGTCCTGGAGAGCCCTGTCTTCCTGCTGACGGCCCTGTTCTGGATCTACGTGATCACCGTGGTCTGCAAGCTGCGGATGTCGGGCGTCATCTTTGCCCTCATGCAGGTCTACACGCCGGTGGTGCTCTTGCTCCTGGGTGCGACGGCCCTGCTTGCGAGCGCTGGCTTGCCGACGTTCGCCGCGGCGCAGGAGTCGCTGGCCCAGCTCGACCCAGCCCTGAGGTTGCAAGTGGAACCGTGCCAGGCGCATCTTTTCCAGCTCATGTTCGGAGGTTTTGCCCTCTCCGGCTTGATGGGCGTCGAATGGGGAATGGCCGTCAGCAAGCGCAGCGATGTGCGCATTGGCGGCTGGATCGGGATCATCCTGGCTGGTTCTTACTGTGCGGTCATGGCGCTGCTCACGGTGGCCGGCGCGTTGGGCCAGTCCAGTCGAGGTGTGTTCCCGGCAGTGGACGACGTGCCAGCCTTCCCGCTCTCGTTTCATTGGGCCGTTTTCGTGGGCATTGGCGGAATCAAGGGCGGCGCGATTCTCAGCGTTTTCGGCCTGGCCACGCTGGCGTCGGGGAGTTACTCGGCCTGGGTCTTCAGAGAGAGAATCTCGACGCACTGGCCAGAGATCCGCCGCAGGGTCTGGACCAGGATCGGCGGGCTGCTGGCCTTCGTCTTGGTCGCGACCTCCTGGGCGGGCCGGCTCGAAGAGATCTTCAACCTGATGGGTGCCGTCTTCGCGGCCGCCGTCGGCGCTCTGGTCGCTGATGCGCTGCGGCAAAAGGGGCAATGGCACGGAATTCGTCGCGGCTGGAACCCGGCAGGGCTGCTGGCCTGGGGGCTTGGAATGGCTGTCGGCCTGGTGCCGGTGCTCGGGGCGTTGATCGACTGGAGCGCAGCACGGTGGTTCCAGCCGGCGGCCCTGTACGCGTTCCTCACCTCGGCCGGTCTTTACCTTGCGTTGGCGTCCCTCGGGCTGGAGCGCCCCCTGACGCTGCTCCCCGAACCAGTAGCCGAGGGTACGCCGAAGCCCCTCCCGGTTACCCCCGGCCTGGAGCCAGCGCGAGGCGCGGCTGGTTGACTCTTGATCAATCGCCAGGTCCGAGCGGCATGCGGATCTGTGCACGATCAACTCCCCGGGCGTGATCGCCGCCGGCCTCGCACACGCGTGACCTGGCTGCTCCGTATTCAGGTTTATCAATAACTACTTCAGAGAGTTCCTGGGCCATCCTGCTGAAGACATCATCCCAGTCGCCCCAGCGGCGCTGCCTGAAGAGGCGCATGGAGGGGTACCAGGGAGTATCCTCCCGGTCGAGCAGCCAGCGCCAGTCGGGGGCGAAGGGGATCGGGACCCACACGGGAACACCGAGAGCACCGGCAAGATGGGCCAGCGACGTGTCGGGCGTGATCACCAGGTCAAGGTTCTGGACCAGCGCGGCGGTGTCCATGAAGTCGTCGAGCCGGCCACCGAGATCGGTCACGGGAAAGCGGCCCGAAAGCTCTTCGAGCTGCTCGGTGCCCAGACCTTTCTGAAGACTGAATAGTTTTATGCCGGGAACACCCGCCAGAAGCTCGAAGCGGGCAAGCCGGAACGAGCGATGACGGTCCTTCTTGTGGTCCGGATTGCCCTGCCAGGCGATGCCGATCTTGAAACCGTCGAACCGGGCTAGCTCGTCGCGCCACTGCGTCGCCAGTGCAGGATCGGCGGCCAGGTAAGGGACATCGGAGGGGATCGTGTCGAGCGCGGTGCCGAAGATTCGGGGCAGGCTCATCAAGGCGGCGTGGCAGGCGAAGTCCAACTGAGGGGTTCCCTCGGGTATCACCTGCGCGACGCCCGGACACGTGGCCAGAATCCGCTCGAGCAGCCGGGGACAGGTCACGATCACCCGGCCTCCTCGCTGCGCGACGGCAGGCGCGTAGCGGATGAACTGGATCGAGTCGCCCAGTCCCTGTTCGGCCCAGAGGAGGATGGACCGGCCGTGCAGTGGTGATCCATCCCAGGGCGGCATGCCCTGAGCGAGAATCGGATGCTCGCGGCAGCGGAACCGCCATTCATACTCGGTCCAGCCCCGCGCGAAGTCACCCCTCTGGAGGCAGGCCAGAGCGTAGTTCATATGGACCGCGCCCAGCTCGGGAGCCCGCTCCAGGGCCTGGGTGAACCAGTCGACGGCCTCGGCCAGCCGTCCCTGGGCCTGCAAGACCAGGCCCACATGGTCGTAGACCTCGAAATAGTCCGGCTTGAAGTGGAGGGCGCGGAGGTAAGACGCCAGCGCCTCGTCGAACCGCCCCTGAGCATTGAGCGCATTGCCCAGGTTGTTGTGAGCCTGGGGATAGCCGGGCTCGAGTTCCAGGGCCCGGCGCAGGCACTTCTCGGCTTCCTCGGGCCTGCGCAGCGATGAGAGTGAAGCGCCCAGGTTGTTCCACGCCTCGGCGTTGCCGGGCGCGAGCCGCACGGAGTTGCGATAGTAGGCCACCGACTCGGCGACCTTGCCCAGAAGCTGGCTGGCCACGCCCAGGACGAACCAGGCCTCGCCAACTTCGGGGTCCCATTCAAGAACCTGGCGGCACGCCAGCTCGGCACCCGGATAATCCCCGGCGTGAATACAAGCACCGGCGAAAGCCAGCGGGTTGTTGATCATCATCGTCATGGCAACGATCCCCGAGAGTGGAAGAATTGGGCTGCGGCCAGTTCACGGGCGAGCCGGGCGAAGAGCTCGCCCCAGTCGCCGAACCGCCGCTGGCGGAAAAGGCGCATGGTGGGGTACCAGGGGGTGTCGTCGCGGTCGGTCATCCACCGCCAGTCGCTGATGTAGGGCAAGGGCATCCAGACGGGCACTCCCAGGGCGCCGGCGAGGTGGGCCGGCGAGCTGTCGGCGGAGATGACCAGGTCGAGGTTCCGCATCACCGCGGCGGTATCGACGAAGTCGTCCAGCCGGTGGCCCAGGCCGGTCACGAGGAACCGGTCCGATACCGCCTCGATCTGATCCAGGCCGAAGTTCTTCTGCAGGCTGAACAGTCGCACTCCGGGAACCCGGGCGACCGGCTCGAGGTGGGCAAGGCGGAAGGAGCGCTCGCGATCCCTGGTATGGACCGGGTTGCCTTGCCAGACGACGCCGATCTTGAAATCATCGATCCCGTCCAGCGCATCGCGCCAACGTGCGACAAGTGACGGATCGGCCGCGAGGTAAGGGACCTCGACCGGGATTGTCTGGAGAGTCGTGCCCAGGATGGCCGGCAAGCTCATGACCGGGGCATGGCAGGCGAATTCCGGCAAAGGGTCTCCCTCAATGATCACCTGATCGACGCCCGGGCAAGTGGCGATGATCCGGCTGAGCATCCGTGCGCAGGTCACGACGACCCGGCCGCCGCGGCGCGCGACCAGCGGCGCGTAACGGATGAACTGGATGGTGTCGCCTAGCCCCTGCTCGGCCACGATCAGGATCGTGCGGCCGCCCAACTCGGAGCCGTCCCAGACGGGCTGAGGCAGGCGATGGATTGGTAAGTCCTGTCCGCGGAGCCGCCACTCGCACTCGGGCCAACCTCGCGCGAAATCGCCGCTCTGAAGCCAGACCATGGCCCGGGACATGTGCAGCAGGGCATGGTCGGGCGCGTGGCGAAGGCCCTCGTCGTAGCAGGCGATGGCCTCGGTCAGCCGCCCCAGCGCCCTCAGGGCATTTCCCAGGTGCTTGAGAGCCTCAACATAGCCCGGCCGGAAATGGAGTGCCTGCCGGTAGGCCGTCGTGGCCTCCTCGAACCGCCCCTGATCTTGAAGGACGTTGCCCAGGTTGTTGTGCGCCTCGGCGTAGTCGGGCTCGAGTTTCAGGGCCTCGCGAAAGCAAGTCTCGGCCCCGTCGAGCCTCCCTCGAGACTGGAGGATGACCCCCAGGTTATTCCTGGCCTCGGCAAGGTCGGGGGCCAGCCGCACCGCGTGCTCGTAGTGGTGGGTCGCGGTCTCCAGGTCCTTGCGTTGCTGGTGAATCAGACCCAGGAAGAACCGGGTCTCGCCAGAGAGTGGATCCTGCCGTGCGATCTGGAGGAAGGCATGCTCGGCTCGCGCCAGGTCACCGGCCCGAAGGAAGCCGCCGGCGATCGCCAGGGACTGCCGGGTCGTCTGTCTGATGACTCCGTGCGCGGGGACGTCGAGAACGAAACAGCCGTCCTGGGGTGGCATGGGGCTGCTCCTGCCTTCCGTGACAAGAGTCGGCCTCACGGCCGAGGTTAGAGATTCCCCGTCGGAACCAGGTGCTCGCACTCGATGTCACGTCGTGGCCTGGTCCGCGCGCGGGAGGAGAATTGGAAATCTGACAGGCTGGCGGGAATCCTGCCAGGGAAGCCGGATCTGGTCAAGGTTGAGTGGGATCCCGCCGCGGGGTCGGCTCCCTCATGATCAATGCTGAACTTTCACGGTTTGCTCGGCGGCGTGATTTCGCAATCTTTCGTTCTAAGTCGCAATCTGCCAAAGACTCCCATTCGAGCAATCGTAAACGACCGACCATCCCGTTTGTTCAGTGCGCAGCAGGAGGCGCTCCAGCGTTCCTTGGGGTGGCCCCTTTCGTCGCGGCATTTGTCATCCCCCATCCGCCATCCGGCATTTGTCATCTGCCATCCGGCATTTGTCATCTGCCATTTCTCCTTCTCCATTCCCCGTTCCGCATTCGAAGGCTTCACCTTCCGTCGCGAGGATATGTATGACGACAGCGGCCGTGGCGCCTGAGCCGGTGTTCGTCGACACGAACGTTGTGGTCTACGCGGCCGTCCCCGCCTTTTCATTGCACGTCGACGCTCGAATGCGTCTCACCGAGCTGGAGGCCGCCGGGGTGTGCCTCTGGATCAGCCGTCAGACGCTCCGCGAGTATCTCTCGGCACTCTCGCGCCCCTCAGCGTACTCCCCGCCAATTCCGATGACGTCGTTAATCGGAGACGTGTCCGCGCTCCTTTCTCGATTTCAAGTGGTGGAAGACGGGCCTGCGGTGACCTCCGCCCTGTTGACGATCCTTGCGGCGGTGCCCTGCGGCGGGAAGCAAGTGTACGACGCCAACACTTGTTGATCGCGGCCAGGAATTGAGCCACTTTCGCGGCCAGAATTGAGCCACCCGCATGGTTTCAGAGTGAATCCTGCGTGCAACTCCCCGCCTGAATTCTCATGGGGGAAATACCGCAGGTCTGGCTGGGGGGCCGGGGGTGGGTATCGCCTCGGGGATTCGCTCGGCGGGGCGCAAGTCCGGCGGCTTGCCCCGCCGTTCATGATTTCCAAATTCTACTTCATTCGGCAACCTGAAATATCTCTGTTGACAGGCCATGACACCCGTTTACAATGTGGACTGACCAGTCAGTCCGTTAGTGAGAGCTATCCACGCATGCAAGAGCTCAGTGAGAAGAAATCGAAGCGGTGCTGCTCGGACGAGGAGATCCTCGCCCGCAAGGAGGAGATCCTGCGGACGGCGACCGAGCTGTTTGCCGAGCACGGCTTTTCAGATGCAATCACGCAGGCGCTGGCCGATCGGCTCCAGCTCGGCAAGGGAACAATCTACCGCCATTTTCCCAGCAAGCGCGATCTTTTCCTGGCCGCGGCGGATCGGGTGATGAGGAAGATGCAGGAGAAGATCCTGGCGAGCATTGCCGGGGTCGAGGACGGTCTGGAGCAGGTGTCCCGGGGCATCATGGCATTCCTCTCGTTCTTCGCGGAGCATCCGGAATACGTGGAGTTGCTGATCCAGGAGCGCGCCCAGTTCAAGGACCGCAAGCGGCCCACCTATTTCGAGCATCGCGAGGTGAACGTCGTGCGCTGGCGAAAGCTCTACGCCCGGCTGATCGCCGAGGGCCGGGTCCGCGACTTGCCGGTGGAGCGGATTACCAACGTGGTGGGCAATTTGATCTACGGCACGATGTTCACAAATTACTTCATCGGGCAGGCAAAACCGGTGGAAGAGCAGGCGCAGGAGATCCTCGACGTCGTTTTCCGGGGAATCCTCACCGAACCGGAACTGGCACGGATGGAGGCCGCCGAGGCGGGTAATGTCGCTCATCAAGTCGTGGCCGCAACATCGACGAACGCTCGGGGTCATTGAACCATTGGAGGCTTGGACACTCATGGACCGCCGCTTGTGTGCAGGGCTCTTGTTGCTCGCCGGCATGGCCGGCGTCGCCGGTTGCGGGCAGGCCAGCTCCCAGACCGCTCCGCCACCACCGCCAGCAACAGAGGTCGTTTATGACACCCCGATCACCCAGGTCGTGACCGACTACGAGGATTTTCCCGGCCGGACCGACGCGATCTACACGGTCGAGGTCCGCGCACGAGTCTCCGGATACTTGAAGCGCGTCTATTTCCACGATGGTCAGGAAGTGAGGAAGGACGAACCGCTCTTCCTGATCGATCCGCGTCCGTTCCAGGCCACGCTGGACCGACAAAAGGGAGCACTCGAGCAGGCAGAAGCGCACGCCAAACGGCTGAATAACGAGTACCACCGGGCCAAGCTTCTCTTCGAGCAGGGACGGTCGATCAGCCGGGAGGAATTTGATCGCTACGCCTTCGATCACGCCGAGGCAGAGGCGGCGCTCAGTACCGCCAGGGCCAACGTGGACCTGGCGCAACTCGATCTCGACTGGACAAAGGTCACGGCCGACCTGCCCGAGGGCGTCACGGGCCGGCTTAGCCGCCGCATGGTCGATCCCGGCAACCTGATCAAGGCCGACGACACGATGATGACGACGATCGTCAGCCAGGACCCGCTCAACGTCTACTTCGACGTCCACGAGCAGGCCATGCTGCGGATCCGCCGCTTGATCCAGCAAAGGAAGGTCAAGGCCAAGTCGGAGAAGGAGGTTCCCTTGCTGATCGGACTGTCCGACGAGAAGGATCGTGAAGGCAACCCCGTCTATCCCCACCAGGGCATGGTGGACTTCACCGATAACCGGGTGGATGTGAACACAGGCACCCTGCGATTCCGGGCCAAGCTGTCGAACCCCGACCGGATGATCTCGCCCGGGCTCTTCGTGAAAGTGCGGCTGCCGATCGGCGAAGCCCATCCGGCGCTCATGATCCGCGAGCAAGCCCTGCAGGCCGACCAGGGTCTCAAGAAGGTTTTCGTGCTCCGGTCCCAAGATGAAAAGGGGAATCCCTATTCCCTCAAGGATGCCAAGGGCGAGCCAGTCCCCGCTTACAAACCCGTCGCGGTCGATGTCGGCAACCCAGGCGTGCTGCGCAATGGGTTTCGTGAGATCAGCCAGGGAATCAAACCCGGCGACAAGGTGGTCGCCGTGGGCATGCAGAAGATTCGCCTGGGAAAGAACCCGCTCACCGGCGAAGACTTCCTGTACAAGGCCCGGCCGTTCGATCCCGAGAAGGACTCGTCGAATCGCCCGGTTGCACCGCCAGCCGCCGATTCCGCCGGCGGTTCTGCCGGTTCCGCAGCCGGTGCCGCCGGAAAATCTCTCATCGGTGACTCCGCGGCAGTACCCGCGGTCCCGGCCGCCGGCAGCCCCGCCGGCACGCCAAAACAGTCCTCTCAGAGACCTGGGCCAGCGCCCGCCCGCCCGTCAACAGCAGCCGGTCACGAATCCGGATCCAGCGGCCGGCATGGGAGATGACAGGAAGTTTCCTGGGACCTGATCGCGAGTCCTCACTGTGTTCACTCGCTTCTTCATTGAACGGCCGATCTTCGCCTCGGTCCTGTCGATCGTGATCACCCTGGCCGGGGGGCTGGCGCTCCTGGCCTTGCCGATCGCCATGTTCCCCCAGATCGCGCCGCCCACTGTGTCGGTCACTTGCCAGTACCCCGGCGCCAGCGCGCAGGTCGTCGCCGAGACCATCGCCGCGCCCATCGAGCAGCAGGTCAACGGCGTCGAGAACATGATGTACATGTCGTCGGCCTCCACCAACGACGGCAACTATACGCTGACGGTGACCTTCAAGCAGGGCATCGACATGAACCTGGCCCAGGTGCTGGTGCAGAACCGGGTCTCGCTGGCCGTCCCACTGCTGCCGGACGTGATCAAGGCAACTGGCGTGACGACCAAGAAACGGTCTCCCGATATTTTGCTGGCGATCGGCATCTACTCGCCCGACGGCCGCTATGACCAGCTCTACCTGAGCAACTACGCTTACATACGGGTTCGCGACGAGCTCTCACGGCTGGAGGGCGTCAGCGACGTGACCATGTTCGGCCAGCGCGATTACAGCATGCGCATCTGGCTTGATCCCGACAAGCTGGCGCAGCGAAACATGACGGCCGGTGATGTCGTCCTCGCGCTCCGCGAGCAAAACCTCCAGGTCGCAACCGGGCAAATCGGCCAGTCGCCGATCATCCGCGGGCAACAAACCCAGGTCACGCTGAGCACGCTGGGCCGGCTGGTTGACCCCGACCAGTTTGAGAAGATCGTCGTGAAGACCACTGCCGACGGCAGGATGGTCCGGATCCGCGACGTGGGTTGGGTCGAGCTCGGCGCCAAGAACCAGGACATGAGCAGCGCGGTCGGCACCCTGGACGAGAAAGGCGAGATGCACCTTTACCCGGTCGCCAACCTCGCCATTTTCCAGCTTCCCGATGCCAACGCCCTGGAGACGGCCGACAGGGTCAGGGCCAAGATCGAGGAGCTCAAGAAAGAGTTCCCCGAGGGCGTGGACTACATGATCCGCTACGACACCACGCCGTACATCAGGGAATCGATCCAGGAAGTCTTCAAGACACTGCTCGATTCGGTGATCCTGGTCGCCCTGGTGGTCCTGCTCTTTC
>Ga0208696_1000458_pt1 | contig 26868 bp, 25 predicted proteins | sample Sb_taG_9_FD_187711 | JGI IMG/M metagenome (GOLD analysis project Ga0208696, IMG submission 187711) | Peat soil microbial communities from Weissenstadt, Germany - Sb_50d_b_LC metaG (SPAdes) (version 2) | ecosystem: Environmental > Terrestrial > Soil > Wetlands > Peat | place: Germany... | reverse complement strand
CCGCGGACCAGCTGTGGGTCGGCGATATCACCTATTCGGCTCAGCTCGCAGTTATGTGCAGTCCGGCAGCCTGAACGTGGGTACGGCCAGTGTGCTGGCTGGGTTCGGCGCCCGGCGGCGGTGGTCGTAGCTGCACATAACCGCGACGCTTCTTGTGTCCGATCGGTTCGGGAGACAAGGAGCAGCTGGTGGCATCTCATGATCGATTGACGCTGGAGGAAGTGCTCGCGGCCTTCGACGAGCATTTGCGCCGCACCCGTGGCGTGTGCGCAGGAACGCGGCGCAACTATGCCAGGTTCGTCCGGGCGTTCCTGCAGACGGTGTTCCCCGGCGGCCAGGCCGAGGTCGCGCTGATCCATGCTCGCGAGGTGGCCGGCTTCGTCGGGGGCCTGACAGGCCGTTACCGGCCCGGGACGGCCGGGCTTGCTGCGTCGTCGCTGCGTTCGTTCTTCCGGTTCCTGCGCGCGGAAGGGCTGCGTGAGGACCGGCTGGAGGACGCGGTCCCGATGATGCCGCATCGTCCGGCCGGTCTTGTCCGGCATCTGGACCCCGGGCGTTTGGAGCAGCTGATCGGCTCGCTGGATTCGTCCTCGCCTCGCGGGCTGCGGGACCGGGCGATCATCTTGTGCATGGCCCGGCTGGGGCTGCGGGCCGGCGAGGTGGTGGAGCTGCGGCTGGAGGATCTCGACTGGCGCAACGCCGCGCTGCGGGTGCGCACCCGCAAGACCGGTCACGGCGCGCTGCTGCCGCTGTCTGGCGAGGTGGGGGCGGCGCTGTCGGACTACCTGCAGCACGGCCGCCCCGGCACGCGGACGCGCCAGGTGTTCGTGCTGCACTGGCTGCGGGTTGGCGCGCCGGTCAGCGGCAGCATCGTGGGGCGGGCCGTGGACAATGCACTGCGGCGTGCGGACATCGACGCGCCGGTGCGCGGGGCCAATCTGCTGCGTCATTCACTGGCCACCGATCTGCTCGGCCACGGGGCCAGCCTGCGCGAGATCGCTGACCTGTTCGGGCACTCCTCGCTGGCCACCACCCGGATTTACGCCGCGGTTGATGTCGCCGCGTTGCGCGAGGTCGCGCTGCCCTGGCCGCAGGGGGGGTCATGACCGGCACGATCACCGCACTGGCCGCCGGTTACATCGAGCTGCGCCGTGGCCTGGGCTACCGCTCGCCCAGCCAGGAACGCGCGGTGCGGGCCTTCGCCCGGCACCTGGACCGGGACGGCCGCGACGGCCCGGTCCCGCTGGAGCTGAGCCTGGACTGGGCGGCGTCGACCACGTCGGCCGATCCGTGCAACCCGGCCCGGCGGCTGACGGCGGTGCGTGGTTTCCTGCGTCACCTGTCGGTGCTGGACGGTGCCACCGAGGTTCCTGCGCCCGGGCTGCTCGGCCCGGCCGGGCACCGCAGGCCGCCGCACGTGTATTCCGACCGTGAGATCAGCGACTTGCTGCAGGCCGCTGCCGGGCTGGCCCCGCCCGGCGGGCTGCGCCCGCACAGCTACGCCACGTTGTTCGGGCTGATCGCCTGCACCGGGCTGCGGATCTCCGAGGCGCTGGCGCTGACCTGCGGGGATGTCGACCTGGACGGAGGCATCCTCACCGTCCGGGCCGGGAAACGCGGCCGGACCCGGCTGATCCCGCTGCACCCCAGCGCCCTGCCGCCGATGCAAGACTACGCAGACCAGCGGCAGCGCCGTTACGGCCCGCCCGGAAACGGTGATGCGTTCTTCCGCACCGACCGCAGCGACCGAGTCAGCTACAACGCCGCCAGCAGCACGTTCATCGTGCTGCGCAGGCAGCTGGGCTGGACAGCCGCCGGCCGCACCCGTGCGCCGCGCGTGCACGACCTGCGGCACCGCATGGTGGTGCGGCGTATCCAGGCCTGGCACGCCCAGGGCGCCGACGTCGACCGCAAGATCGCCGCGCTGGCGACCTACCTCGGCCATGTGGAGGTGCGTGACGTGTACTGGTACATGTCCGCCGTCCCCGAGCTGCTGAGCATCATCGCCGGCCGGTTCGAAGGCTTCGCCGCGCACCCCCCGGCGGGTGTGTCGTGAGAGCGCCGCAGATCGGGTTCAGCCAGCTCGTGCAGGACTTCTTCCTGCGGCGCCTGATCGCCCAGCGCGGCGCCAGCGCCCGCACCGTCGAGGCCTACCGTGACGCGTTCGAGCTGCTGCTCGGCTTCGCCGGGGACCGCGCCGGCAAGCCGCCCTCCGCACTCCAGCTGGCAGACCTGGACGCGCCGCTCGTGCTGGACTTCCTGGACCACCTCGAGACCGTGCGCGGCAACAGCGCCCGGACCCGGAACGCCCGGCTGGCGGCGATCCACTCATTCATGCGCTACGCCGGGCTCCGCGACCCGGCGTCACTGCCGGTCACCGGGCGGGTGCTGGCTATCCCGGCGAAACGGTTCGACCGGCCCGTGCTCGGCTACCTCACCCGCGAGCAGGTAGCCGCGATCCTGGCCGCACCCGACCGCGGCACCTGGACCGGGCGGCGCGATGCGGTGCTGCTCGCCACCGCCTACAACACTGGCGCCCGCGTATCCGAGCTCGCTGGCCTGCGGGTTCGTGACGTGCTGCTCGACCGCCAGACCGCGGTGCACCTGCACGGCAAGGGACGCAGGCAACGCGTCATCCCGCTATGGAAGAACACCGCCACCCAGCTGCGCGGCTGGCTGGACCAGCTCAACGCCGCGCCCGATGCGCCCGTCTTCCCCAACCGGGCCGGCACGCCGATGACCCGCTCGGGCATACGGGACCGGCTCGACCGGGCCGTCGCTGCCGCCGAACAGGACTGCCCGTCCCTACGCGGCCAGCACGTCACGCCGCACACGCTGCGGCACTCGACGGCCATGCACCTGCTGCAATCGGGTACCGACCTGGCTGTCATCGCGCTGTGGCTCGGGCATTCCAGCCCGGCTGTCACGCATCAGTACCTCGAAGCCGACCTCGCCGCCAAGGAAGCAGTACTACGACGGCTGGGCGACCCAAGCCCCGCGCCGGCGCGGTTCCAGCCCAGCGACCGGCTCCTCGCGTTCCTGGAAGGCCTCTGATTATGTGCAGCCACGCGACCGGGAATCACCAGGCAGCACGCGGACCCCCAGGCCGGACTGCACATAACCGCGAGCTGAGCCGAATAGGTGATATCGCCGACCCACAGCTGGTCCGCGGCCGCCGGCCGGAAATCGCGATTGACCAGGTCGGCCAGCCCTTCCCGGGCCTGCGCGTCCGGCAGCGTCGTGCGCACGTACGGACGCGGGTGCACGCACTCCACGCCCGCCGCGCGCGCCAGCCGCCGCACCCGGCGCTGCGAGGTCATCAGGCCATCCTCCTGCAGCTACTGCAAGATCCGCTCGATGCCGCACCGGTGCTTCTGCTCCTCATCGACCTCCCTGATCTTCTCCGTCAGCTCCGCGTCGCGGACCGCATGCGCTGACGGCCCGCGATTCCTCCACGCGTAATATCCGGCCCGGCTCACACCGAGCATCCGGCACATGAAATCCACCGGGAAGCGCACCCCGCGAGGCAAGCCCTCATTCTCCTTCTCCATACCGCTGATGAAGGAGAACCTCAGAGATTTTGACTCGCGAAATACGCACTCGCTTTTTTTAGGAAGGCGTTTTCCATATTGACCCGGCGGAGCTCCGCCTCAAGATCACGGATGCGCTTCTTCTCCGCCTGGGTCAACGGCGTCTCGCCGGCCGCTACATCCCCCTCGTCTTTGACGTTCTTCACCCAGCTCTGCAGCGTCGACTCACCGATCCCCAGCTGCTGGGCGACCTGCCCCATGGTCAGGCCTGAGTCCTGATAGAGCTGAACCGCATCCGCCTTGTACTGCTTCGTGAACTTCCGTCGCGCTGTGCCCATCGGGTTCCTCCTGGGACAAGTGATACCAGTGGGATCACCGTCCACGGAAGTGCAGGGGGTTCATACTGTGCTGGTTCCACCACCAGGTTGTCATCCACCGGTGGGGCTGGACCCTCGTCCTGAACCCGGACGGCACCACCACCGCCTGGAACCCCGGCAAGACGAAAGTGCTGCACAGCCACAGCCCACCCGCCCGCCCCGGGTAACACCCCCGGGCATTCCGGGGCCACCGAACCACCACAGGGCGAACCAGGCGAACATCCCGGCGGCCAAGACGATGGCAGGCTAAGGCGGCCGATCCTGAGGACTAGCGTCTGCTGCTTACAGTGGGCGTGTGGATGAGCTGGCCGATTCCGCGCATCTGGTGAATGACGCCGACGGGCTGCGGCGGCGCCTGGCGGACGACGGTTACCTGTTCTTCCGCGGCCTGCTGCCCGCCGGCCAGGTCCGGGCGGCCGGGCACGCGGTGCTGGCCCAGCTGCGATCCGGCGGCTGGATCGACGACCGGGGCATACCGTCAATACAGCCGCGCGCGGTCAACTCGATGGACGCCCTGGCCGACCCGGCGTTCCGCGCCGCCATGTTCGGCCCCGCGTTCAACGAGATCCCTTACCGCCCGGCACTGCGCGAGGTCATCCGGCGGATACTCGGCCCGCTGGCGTTCTCCTACCCGGCCAAGGTGCTGCGCGCCGTCTATCCCGAACGACCCGAGGCCCGCCCGCGCGGCCGGTACATCCACTACGACTACGGGGTGTCCGGCGTCCAGGACATGCTGACCAGCTGGATCCCGCTGATGGAGATCCCGGCCCAGATCGGCGGCCTAGCCGTTCAGCCCGGCGGCCATCGCGGCCCGCCCCGGCGGCCGCGCCCCCTCAGCGTCACCGAACCCGGCTGGGCGACCACCGGCTACGAGCCCGGCGACGTCATCATCTTCCACTGCCTGACCCCGCACGCCGCCCTGCCCAACCGGGGTTCCACCCTGCGGATCTCAGGGGACTTCCGCTGGCAGCGGCCCGGGCCGACACCGGCCGAGCTCGTCCTCGGCCCGGCCGGGCGCCCGCCCGAGATGTTCAGCCGCCTGTTCCGCCGCGAGCCCTGGTGGGAGCCCGTGCCCGCCGGGCTCACCCTGTACCCCCGGGCGCAGATGGTCACCGCCCCGCCGGGCCCCTCCCGCCTGATCCCCGTGCACCCCGGCTGGCGGCACTGGCAGCCACCCCCCGCCACAGTGCACTGAATCTTGCTTCCTGGCAGCGCCTGCGGGATGCCGTACGCGCCGCTGGCATTCTCCGCGTCATACCTCCAGCCGCTCAGCCTGTTCCAGAGGTTATTCAGGCAGCCGAAATACGTGCTGGTGCTCCACCCGAATGAGGGCATCATGTCGATAGCGATCCGTTGTGCGGACGCAGGATCGGTGAATGTATTTCTCCGGCCTGCGCGAAAGCCGCGCAGGGTTCCGCGATTGTTCATTTCTAGTTTTTCCGCTATTCGCCCGGCATCAGCAGAACACGGCAAGTTATTCGCATTTGGCGGCGGTGGCCGCGATCTTATTCACAATTCATCCACAGGAGCCTGGGTATAACTCTCGGGAACAACGGGTCCGCTCGTCATACAACGGGTCCGCGCGTCACCAGCGCAGCGCGTCGGGGGAGCCGCCGTTCTCCGCGATCAGCTGGCGGGCGGCCGCCTCGGCGGCGGGCTTGCGGGCGGCCCGCTCGGTGACCAGGGCGCGGGCTAGGCCGTCGTCGCCGGCCCGGGCGGCGGCGGCGATGAGGGTCAGGTCGATGATGTCGCGCTGCGCGTGGCTTCCGCCGACCGCGCTGGCCCGGGGCCGGATGTCGATGAGCAGGTCGATGGCCCGGTCCGGCCGGCCGGCGGCGAACGCGGCGAAGGCCTCGAGCAGGGCCAGGCCGGCCCGTTCGGCCGCGCCCGCGTTCGTCGGCGCGGTCAGGTGCCGGTTCGACGCGATCAGCTGCTCGGTCCGCCTGGGGTCTCCGGCCAGGCCGAACGCCATCACCGCATGCCAGTCGTTGAAGATGTAGACGGGGCTGCTGACCAGGTCGTCGATGTCGGCCGCGAGCTGCTCGGCGCGTCCGGTCACGTCGGCGCCGAACAGCGACAGCCGCCACAGCAGCGCGGCCGCGTCCACGACGTCCAGCCATTCGGTGGACCGCCCGGCGCGGATGGGGCCGTCGTACAGGGCAAGCGCCTCGTCGATCTCGCCCAGTTCCAGGTGGTACAGGCCCCGGTGCCACCAGTTGTGGATGGCGAAGAAGCTCGCGGACCAGTCCGGTGCCGAAGCGACCAGGAAGTCGACGCCGTCCCGCTGACTGCCTTCCATTTCGAAGACGTGCGCTAGCGCGTGCACCGACCAGACGTCCTTCGGATTGTGCTCGAGCGCGGCCCGGGCGCGGGCTTCGGCCTGCCGGTAGTCCGCGTTCTCCTCAAGACCGAACGCGTAGATGCCCTGCACGTACCCCCAGCCCGGCAGGTCGCGCGGCCAAGCGGGCAGGACCCGGGCGGCGGTATCGCGGAGCTCGAGCCGGTTGCCGAGGAAGAAGTACAGGTCCTGGGCGACCTTCAGCGCGAGCAGGTCGCGCGGGTGGCACAGCAGCGCACGCTCCAGCGAGCGGGTCGTGGCTTCCCAGTTGCCCTCGACCCAATGCCTGGCGGCGCGCAGGTGATGGAGTTCCCGCTCGCCCATGACGGTCTCGTCCAGCCGCTTCAGGATCTCGCCGGCGGCGGCGACCCCCTCCGGCGTCGTCCCGTACAACTGCAGGTAGGCCCGGTAGATGTGGCCGAGCACCAGGCTGTCATCGGCGGCGACCGCCGCCTCGGCGTCTGCGACCGGATCGCCCGAGAGGGAGGCCAGATCCTCGACGGCCTCGTCGAGCAGCGTCACCGCGTCGGCGTTGCCTGCCCGGACCGGAACCCCCCAGCGATCCGCGAATGCCTTGCCCATCTCGGATCCTCCCGCATCTCACCTCAGCCGGCGCTCACCTTCGCCGGGCCGCGCTAGTCCTACTCGTTTCGGCTGGCCGCAGGTAAAGCCTACTCACTGACCCGGCGCATAGGTGCACAAGTGCACAAGCGCAATCGGGCTCGCGGCCCGGCATGGGCTAGGTTCTAGCTGACCGACGGGGAGGAGGCCGCCCCGCGTCACCGCGCGGCCTTCGCCTACGGTAGTGATGTGCGGGACGTGCCTTGGTGGGGCCTGATCTCATCGGCAGCGGCTCCGGTCCTGCTGATCGGCGGGTGGACGGTCGCCGCCAGCCTGCAGCCGCAATACGACCCGGTCGCCGATACGGTCAGCGCGCTCGCCGCGCAGGGGGCCATCGACCGGTGGGTGATGACGCTGACGTTCCTGGTGGTCGGCTGTTGCTACATCGTCACGGCGCTCGCGCTCCGGCCCGCCGGGACCGCGGGGCGGCTGATCCTGATCGCCGGGGCTCTCGCGGGCCTGCTGGTGGCGGCGAATCCCGAGCATCCCGGAGACCTCTATCCGATACCGCACATTATCGCGGCGTCGGCCGGGTTCGCGGGGCTGGTCACCTGGCCCGCGGGGGCTTGTCGGCGCGGGTCCGCGGTGCCCTGGGGGCTTCGGCCCGCCGTGGCCGCGACGGCCGTCGCGGTGATGTTCGCCCTGGTCCTGTGGTTCGGCGCCGACCTGGTCCTGGGAGCCGGGCAGGTCGGGCTGGCCGAGCGAGTCGCGGGCGGCGCGCAGGCGGTATGGCCGCTGGCGGTGGTTCTCTCCTGCCGCCGCCCCGTCGCGGCGCTATCAGAAGGCCGTGAAGGCCAGGGCGGCCGCCGCGGCGCCCAGGACCGCGCCGCCAGCGGCCTGCCAGGTCGTATGGTCCCGCATCGCTACCCGGGACCAGCCGAGCAGCCCGACCAGCAGGTAACCGGCGAGTACTAGCGGCCCGTAGGCGAGCGCAAGGATGGTCACCGAACCCGATGCCACCGCGCAGTGAATGGAGATCTTCCACACCAGGGTGATGGCGGCCAGCACCGCCACGCTGACCAGCATGAATGCAAGGTAGACGGTCAGCACGGCCGGGGCGCCCAGCACGCGTAGCAAGATCAGCCCGGTCGCGACCGACGTGGTGATGAACGCCAGTACGATCAGCCGGGGGCGGCGCGCGCCCACGTTCCTGTCGTCGAAGCGGCCACGGCGGATGCCGTAGTCGATGAATATGGTCGGCAGCACGGCGGCGAAGAACGCGGCCAGCAGCCCCCAGCCGGCGCCTGCCAGGCTGTCGGCATGGAATCCGACGCCGATCATGGTGACGATTAGCCAGTTCTTCGGCTCGAGCAGGTACGTGACCCGCGCGGCCACAGACATGCGTGCTTGACGAGCGCCCATCCACTGACGGTACCGTCCCCGGTATGGCGGCACGTAGCGGCAGCGAGTTCCTCGAGCGGCTGTCCGCCGCCCGCGTCCACGTGGAGATCCAGGGCGAGACCCTGACCGGCGGCGTAGCCGATCATCCGGCCTTCCGCAACGTCGTGCGCAGCTACGCCGAGCTCTACGACATGCAGCACGACCCCGCGTTCCGCGACATCCTCACCTACCCTTCGCCGGCCACCGGCGACCCGGTCGCCACGTCCTTCCTGCCGCCGGGAACCCACGACGACCTGACCAAACGTCGGCAGGCCTTCAAGGCCTGGGCCGACCGCTCGCTCGGCATGCTGGGCCGCACCCCGGACTACCTGAACAGTGCGCTGATGGCGCTGGCCTCGGCCGAAGACTGGTTCAGCCAGGCCGGCCAGGGATTCGGCGAGAACATCCGGCGCTACTACGAGAAGGTCCGCGAGGAAGACCTGCTCTGCACGCACACGCTGATACCGCCGCAGGCCAACCGCGCGGTGACCGCGAGCCAGCAGGCCGGCGGCGCGCTGATGGCGCACATCGCCCGCGAGGACGACAACGGCATCGTCATCAGGGGGGCCAGGCTGCTCGCCACCATCGGCCCGTTCGCTGACGAACTGCTCGTGTTCCCCTCCACGGTGCTGCGCAACTCGCCGGAGGACAAGCAGTACTCCTTCGCCTGCGCCATCCCCAACGACGCGAATGGCCTGCGCTACCTGGCCCGCGAACCGCTCGACTACGGCCGTCCGCGGCAGGATCACCCGCTCGGCTCCAGGTTCGAGGAGACCGACGCGGTCGTCGTCTTCGATGACGTGCACGTGCCCTACGAGCGCTGTTTCGTCCTCGGTGACCCCGAACTATGCAACGGCTTCTACACGCACACCTCGGCTGTGGTGCACATGACCCACCAGGTGGTCACCCGGACCACGGCCAAGACCGAGTACATCCTCGGGCTGGTATCCCTGCTCACCCAGGCCATCGGCATCGAGCAGTTCGGCCACGTCCAGGCCGACGTGGCCGAGGTCATCACCACGCTGGAGACGCTGCGCGCGCTGCTGCGCGCGGCCGAAGCCGACGCCGCGCCGAACGAGTTCGGCGTGCTCACCCCGGCCTGGGCGCCGCTGAACACCGCCCGCAACCTCTACCCGAAGCTCTACCAGCGATTCCCCGAGATCTTGCGCAAGCTCGGCGCGTCCGGGCTAATGGCCATCCCCACCGCGGCCGACGTCTCCGGCCCCGCCGCGGCCGACATCGAGACCTACCTGCAGTCCGCCACGCTGGGCGGGGCCGAGCGGGTGAAGCTGTTCCGGCTAGTCTGGGACACCTGCATCTCAGCCTTTTCCGGCCGTCAGGCGCTGTACGAGTACTACTTCTTCGGCGACCCGGTGCGGATGGCCGGCGCCTACGTGGCCAGCTACGACCGCGAGCCCTACAAGGCTGCCGTCCAGGCCTTCCTGGACCAGAGGTAAACGGCGCGGCGGGGCCCCATATCCGGAAACGGCGGCTACTATCGCAGCAAGCTATGGTCGGCCCTGGCCGACGGAGGAGACATGAGCAAGGGGACGGTCTTCCTATTTCTGTGGCTCATCATCGGAGCCGCCGCGGCCGGACAGCGCGGCTACTTCAGCGCCCCCAACCTGGGCTGCACCCAGGGAGCGACGATGGCGCTGACGATCGTCGCGGGCCCGCTCAACTACGTCGGCCTGGACCCGAAGATCTCCTGCACGACCCCCAAGCCGAGCGGCTCATAACCGGTCTGGGTACCTCCCGTCCAGGGAGAGAAAAGAGCTTTCCTTCCGAACGGTCTGGGTTTCTCGCCCCGCCCATGGCACCGCGCCCAGGTAGGAGTACCTGAAGGCTGGTTCCTGTGGGTTGTCCTGTGGGCTGTTACGTGTGGTGAAAACCCTCGACGGCGCCAACAGTGGAAGTACCCCTAGTCGCAGCCTCCATCCAAGCCTGTGCCCCAGGGCGGCCCGGTACGCATGAGGAGGACCAGATCATGACCGCTGAGGCAAGTATTGTGACAGCACGGCCCCGCTCGCCGACTTCCCTTGCGGCGATGGAATGCAATGACGCCGTCATCACCGACCTGGTGAGCCGCGCCAGGAACGGCGACAAGCAGGCGTGGGACACGCTCGTCGGACGGTACGCCCCGCTGATCTGGTTGATCTGCCGCAGGTACGAGCTGCGCGGTGCCGACGCCGAGGACGTCGGCCAGAGCGTCTGGCTGCACCTGCTTGACCACCTGGACAGGATCCGCGATCCCGCCGCGCTCCCCGGCTGGCTCGCCACGACCGCCCGGCGGGAGTGCGTCCGGGTCCTGCGCGCCGCGCAGGGCCGGCACGACGCGGGGCAGGCGCCGGACGACAGGACCGCCTCTGACGAACAGTTCGCGACGGCAGAGGAGGAACTGCTAGCGGCTGAGCGACACGCGGCGCTGCGCGGGGCACTCAGCGCGTTGCCCCCCTTCTGCCAGCAGCTGATCGCCCTGCTGATTGAGGATCCGCCTGTGCCGTATGTCGAGATCAGCGCCAGGCTGGGCATCCCGGTCGGCAGCATCGGGCCGACCCGCCGCCGCTGCCTGGACAAACTGCGCCGTGACCCGGTCATCGCCGCGCTGATCTGCGCCGAAGCCGAGACCGCCCCATGAGCTAGGGGAAGACGCGTGTCAACCGCAGACGCTGGGCTGCCGCTCACCCGGAGCGTACTGCGTCCAATCTGCTCTTGTTGGCGGCCCGACATCGGCGCACAGTGCTGCGTAAGGATAGGCGAAAAGCGGCATCTGCCACGTCTGCACGGTGCCGTCCGCGTCGGCGGCGGCCAGCAGCTTGCCGTCGGGGCTGAACGCCACCCCGTTTACGGCGTATCCGATATGGGCGGCCAGGGGAGCGCCGATGGCTTGGCCGGTGGCCGGGTTCCATAGCCGTACGTTGCCGTCGGCGTCGGCGGTGGCCAGGAGCGTGCCGTCGGGGCTGAACGCCACCCCGTTTACGGCGTATCCGATATGGGCGGCCAGGGGAGCGCCGATGGCTTGGCCGGTGGCCGGGTTCCATAGCCGTACGGTGCCGTCGGCGTCGGCGGTGGCCAGGAGCGTGCCGTCGGGGCTGAACGCCACCCCGTTCACGTCGCCCCCCGGGCCGGTATCAGCGGCCAGAGCGCGCACCTCTTGTCTGGTGGCTGGGTTCCATAGCCGTACGGTGCCGTCGGCGTCGGCGGTGGCCAGGAGCGTGCCGTCGGGGCTGAACGCCACCCCGTTCACGCCGCCCCCCGGGCCGGTATCGGCGTCCAGAGGAGCGAGCACCTCTTGGCCGGTGGCTGGGTTCCATAGCCGTACGGTGCCGTCGGCGTCGGCGGTGGCCAGGAGCGTGCCGTCGGGGCTGAACGCCACCCCGTTCACGCCGGAAAGGGTGGCCGGGAGAGGTGAGCTGACCAATCGGCCGGTGCCCGCATTCCAGACCCGAAGGGCACCGTCGGCGCTAGCCACGAGCAGGCTGTCCGGACTGAACGCCACCCCGTTCACACTGGGCTCCGAGCCAGTATCAGGGGGGAAGACCGGGCCGGTGGCTTGCCCGGTGGCCGGGTTCCATAGCCGGACGGTTCCGTCGGCGTCGGCGCTGGCGAGCAGCTTGCCGTTGGGGCTGAAGGCCACCCCTCTCACGTCGGGCTCGAACGGCACATTCCTCACGCCGGGTACCTGCCTGGCTTCAGCCGGGCGGAGAGTGCCGGCGGCTTGCCCGGTGGCCGGGTTCCATAGCCGGACGTTTCCGTCGGCGTCGGCGCTGGCGAGCAGCTTCCCGTTCGGGCTGAACGCCACGCCTTTCACGCCGTACAGGGAGTCCATGTCAGCCGGCAGGGGGGCGTGCGGCGCCTGTCCGGTGGCCGGGTTCCATAGCCGTACGGTGCCGTCGGCGTCGGCGCTGGCCAGGAGCGTGCCGTCCGGGCTGAACGCCACCGCGTTCACGCCGCCCAGCCCCGGCCCGGTTTCCGCGCGGAGGGTTGAGCCGATGGCCCGTCGGGTGGCCGTGCTCCATAGTCGTACGGTGCCGTCCGCGTCGGCGCTGGCCAGGAGCGTGCCGTCGGAGCTGACCGCCACCCCGTTCACGCCCGGCACCGGCCCGGTGTCAGCCGCGAGGGGAGCGCCCACCTCGTAGCCGGTGGCCGTGTTCCATAGTCCTACGGTGCCGTCCGCGTCGGCGGTGGCGAGCAGCTTGCCGTCGGGGCTGAACGTCAGCCCCTTCACGGCGCCGTTGCCGGTATAGCTCGCGAGGGGAGCCTGCCCGCCGGCCGGATTCCACACTCGTACGGTGCCGTCGGCGTCGGCGGTGGCCAGGAGCTTGCTGTCGGGGCTGAACGCCACCGCGTTCACGGCGCCGTTGCCGGTATAGCTCGCGAGGGCAGCCTGCCCGCCGGCCGGATTCCACAGCCGCGTGGTGCCGTCGGCGTCGGCGGTGGCGAGCAGCTTGCTGTCGGGGCTGAACGCCACCCCGTTTACGCCCCCGATGCCGGTATAGCTCGCGAGGGGAGCCTGCCCGCCGGCCGGATTCCACAGCCGTACGGTGCCGTCGGCGTCGGCGGTGGCCAGGAGCTTGCCGTCGGGGCTGAACGCCACCCCGTTCACGGCTCCTATGGTGCCGGTACCAGCCCGGAGTGGAGTGCCGACTGCCTGCTCGGTGGCCGGGTTCCACAGCCGCGCGGTGCCGTCGCCGTAGCCGATGGCCAGCAGCTTGCCGTCGGGGCTGAACGCCACCGCGGTCACGCCGCCGTTAGCTGGATCACCGGGCAGGATGCCATCGCGTTGTTGTTCTGTCAGCAGGTTCGTCATGACCGAGGCGGCTTGATCGGTGGGAGCGACGCGCCAGGCGGCAACGGCGAGCTGTCGCGCGGTTAACGGATCACCGGAGTCGATAATCAGGCTTTCGGCTAGGAGTTGACGAGACACGGAGATGAGGTGTTGCCGGGCGGCGTCGGCGGCGTCGTTTACGGCGATGCCGGCCGCGCTGATGGCGATCACGGTGAGGGCCGCCAGGCCCGCGATCACGCCGCGCCGGCGCCGGATGCTGCGCCTTGCGGCGTGGTGAGCCGCGCGGAGGAACGCTCTGCTGACCGCGGGTAGCGGGGGATAGCGAGTGGGCGCCTCCTGCCAGCGGGTGGTGGCAACGTCAATCGTGGCGAGCCGACCTGGCCGGTAAAGGTATGAGGGGTCTCGGCGGTTGATATCCCAGGTGTCCGCGTCGGTGACGATCTGGCTGTACAGGGCGCGGTCGAGCTGATCATCTCCCAGCCAGTCCCGGAGCCGTGTCCAGGTGTGCAGGAGCACGTCATGAGAAATCTCGACGCTGTCCTGCCCAAGAACAAGCAGACGCTGGGCACTGAAGACGTTGATGACCGCATTGATGTCTGCCGCCATCCCGGCTTCCGGGGAGTCCAGATCGGTCCTGCTGCATCGGTGCCGAACGAAGCGGCCATCCGGCATGACGACGGTGAGCTGGGTAAATACCAGACGTGCCGTGTCCCGCTGCCGGTCGGTCAGGGCGTCGAAGGCGGCCTGAGCGCCGCGGTTGACCGCGTCGGCGACTCCGCCCGCACGTCGGTAACCGCGCAGAGTCAACTTGTTACCCTCACGGCGTTCCCAGGTAGCGGCCATTGCCTGAGACATCAGTGGCAGCGCGCCGCTGCCTAGCCCGCCTGCGGCTCCTGCACGCAGCTCCGAGATCACCGCCTCGACTAGAGCGGGGTCCACGGCAAGGCCGGCTTCAGCGGCGGGCCCAGTTATCGCGAGCCGCAATTCCGCCTCACTCATGGGCCCGACCGTGAACAAGCCGGCATCCATAACAGCCCGCAACGGCGGGTAAGCAATGAGCCGGCCGAGGAAATCCGCGCGCATCGCCGCTACTACCAGCGCCGGCGGGAGCTTTTGCCGGCCGACAGGTACGGTGGCCGCCGCGTGCAGCGCCGCGATGAACGCCTCCCGCTCCGCCTGGCCGGCATTGGTGTCCTCCCCGGCGGTAAACAACTCCTCGAGCTGGTCGACCACCAGGATCAGGCGCGGCGTTGCGGAAGCCGCCGGAGTATCGGCTGGCGGGCTTGGTCCTGGATCCGCGCTGCGGCTCGCAGCACTTCTCACCGCATGCTCGACCAGCATGGACGCCTCATCCGGTGTCGCCGACAGCGACCGGTACACCGAGACCGGATCCGCGCCGGCAATGTCAGCTAGCTGCATCGCCAGTCCCCGTAGCGGGCTACCCGTCGGCCGGATTACCCGCCGCGGCCACCTCTCCGACCCCGGCCCGAGAGCACCGGCCGCAAGCCGTGGCATCAATCCCGCCCTCAGCAGCGAGGACTTGCCCGCCCCTGACTCCCCGGCCACCAGCAGTATCCCTGGCCTGGCTAGCTGCTCCGCAATCCGCCGCACCAACTGCGACACGAGCTCGCCGCGCCCGTAAAAAACCCGGGCGTCCCGCTCTTCGAATGGCACCAGGCCCGGATAGGGGCACTCCGACCAGGCCAGAGCCCCGCCAGGGGCCAGACGTCCGGCTGCCGCAGCAGCGGCCTCCGCTCGCATGGCGGCGTGTACCTCCGCCACCGGGGCGCGGCCTCGGGCTGCTGCCACGAACAATGCCACTACCGGTTCGGCTAGGCCCAGCGCACCGGCCAGCAGCAGGGCGGTGTCCTTGCGGGCGGTGCGGTTGATGCCCCGCTCCAGGTCACTGACCGAACGGGGGCTCAGGCCTGCCGCCTGCGCCAGCTCCTCCTGGGTCAGCCTGGCCTCGGCTCGCAGCTGCCGCAGCAGCCCGGCGAATCCCAGCACAGGCTGCTCCGCCATGGTCCCGGCATCCCTCCGCAGGCCCTATCCGGCCGGGGGCACCCGGCACAGCGCTGAAGGACTTGAAACCAAGACTAACCAGGCCGGACCTCGGGTCAAGATCCCATTGTTCCCTCAAACCACACAGAGACCATCAAATTAGCAAGGTTTGGCAACAAAAAAGGTACTTATCGGTTAACTATCCTTCGTTGCAACCGATTGCTGTTATAACGGTTACGGTACATTCCGGTCGTGTCGCTACAAGGATGCCTACGGAACGTGCATGTTCGACTACGATTTGGCCCGCAGATGCTCGGGGGGAAAGATGAGCACCTGGAATCTCCGTCTCACGCCGCTCGTCACGGCGACCCTTCTGGTCCTGGCCGGGTGCACCACCGCGCCCAGCAGCGTGACCTTCGCCGCGGCATCGTCCGGGCTCGAGCAGCCAGACCTCACGATCGCCGCCATACCGTCCGTCGATCTGGCCGGCCTTTACGTGGCGCAGGACGAGGGGCTGTTCGCCAAGGCGGGGCTGCGCGTGAAGATCAAGAAGATACCTAGCAGCAAGGCGGTGATCGCCGCCCAGCTGAACGGCCAGGTCGATATCAGCGCCGGAAGCTACGTCGGCTACATCGCGGCTCAGGCCGCCGGGGCCAGGTTCCGCATCCTCGCCGAAGCCTCCACCCTGCGGCCGGACACGCGCACGCTGGTTGTCTCGGAAAAGTCGGGTATCACGACCATCGCGGCCCTGGTGGGCAAGAAGATCGGGGTCAACGGAACCAACAGCATCGGCACCCTGCTGATCAGCGCCCTGCTGCAGGAGAACGGGATCTCGCCCAGCAAGGTCGACTTCGTCACGGACCAGGGCGGCTTCCCGGCGATGCCGGCGCAGCTTCAGCAAGGCGACTGGCAGGCGGCGTTTCTCGCCGAGCCCTACGTCACCATGGCGGAAGAGAGCTACGGCGAACAGGAACTGGCCGACCTCGACCAGGGCGCCACCGTGAACTTCCCCATCGACGGGTACGTGGCGACCCAGAAGTGGATCCGGCAGCACCCGAAGACGGCGGCCGCGTTCGTGCGGGCGATCGAGGAGGGGCAAACGCTCGCTGACAACGACCCCACGGCCGTCCGGGCGGCCATGGCAGAGTCCGACCAGCTGACGCCCGTCGTGACCGCGGTCATGGCGCTGCCCGGATTCCCGATCGGCCCGGTCGACGAAAGGCGCATCCAGCGCACCGCTGAGGCCATGCTCGAGTTCGGCATGCTGGGCCAGCAATACGAGACAGAAGTCGAGCAGGGAACTCTGGTCAAATCGATGATCGGCCCCTGAGAACCGACGCCAGGGCACGCACCGCGGACCGTTCGGCCCAATTTTTATCCCGAACGGGCCTGCAGTTTCTCTTCGGCCATCTGCCTGAGCCGGTACCGCTGGGTTTTCCCGCTGATGGTCTTGGGCAGCTCGGTGACGAACTCGACCGTCCGCGGGTACTTGTAAGGCGCGATCGACTGCTTGGCGAACTCCTGCAGCTCGGCGACCTTCGCCGCGTCCGGCGCCGCGCCCTCGCGCAGCACGACGAACGCCTGCACGATCATGCCGCGGCCCGGGTCGGGCGCGCCGATGACGGCTACCTCGAGCACGTCCGGGTGGCCGAGCAGCGCCTCCTCGACCTCGGGCCCGGCGATGTTGTAGCCGGCCGAGATGATCATGTCGTCGCTGCGCGCCTGGAACCAGTAGTAGCCGTCGGCGTCGCGGACGTAGGTGTCGCCGGTGATGTTCCAGCCGTGCCGCACGTAGTTCCGCTGGCGCTCGTCGGACAGGTAGCGGCAGCCGGTCGGGCCCTGGACGGCGAGCCATCCGGGCTGGCCGTCAGGTACCTCGTCGCCGTTCTCGTCCATGATCATCGCCCGGTAGCCGGGGACAGCCTTGCCGGTCGAGCCGGGCCTGATGTCACCGTCGGCGGCGGCGATGAAGACGTGCAGCATCTCGGTCGAGCCAATGCCGTCGATGATCGCGATGCCGGTGGCCTGGTGGAACTCCTCCCAGACCGACTTCGGCAGGTGCTCGCCGGCCGAGACGCAGCGCCGCAGGGTCTTCAGTGCGGAAGCCTTCCCCGCGGCCAGCATGGCCCGGTAGGCGGTGGGCGCGGTGGACAGCACGGTCACGCCGTGAGCCGCGATGGCGTCGGCTAGCTCGGCCGGGGTGGCGCGCTCGATGAGCAGCGTCGACGCGCCCGCACGGAGCGGGAACAGCAGCAGGCCGCCGAGGCCGAAGGTGAAGCCGAGTGGGGGAGTGCCGGTGAAGACGTCGTCCGGGCGCGGCTTGATCAGGTGCCTGGCAAAGGTGTCGGCGGTGGCCAGCACGTCCCGGTGGAAGTGCATGGCCACCTTCGGCTGGCCGGTGGTGCCCGAGGTCGACGCGAGCATGGCCACATCGTCGGCGGCGGTATCGACGGCGGTGAACGTGCCGTCCTTGGCCGAGCACCAGGCGGTCAGCGGCCCGTCGCCGCCGTAGTGCAGGGTAGTCAGCGCCGGCGCGCCGGCGGCCAGGTCCTCCGCGAAGCGGTGGTCGCACAGGGCCAGGCATGGCTGGGTCAGGCCGACGATGGTGGCGATCTCCCTGGGCCGCAGCAGGGCCATCGTGGTGACCGCCACCCCGCCGGCCTTGATCACCGCGAGCCAGGCCACGGCGAGCCAGGGCGTGTTCGGGCCGCGGAGCAGGACCCGGTTACCCGGGCGCAGGCCGAAGTCCTCGGTCAGCACCTGAGCCAGCTGGTTGGTGCGGCGGACGACCTCGCCGTAGGTCCAGGTTTCGGTGAGCCCCGTTCGGGCAGCCCCAGTTCCGGTGACAGAGTGCAGGCAGGGACGGCTGGCGCCGGCGCGGGCGGCGGTGGTGTCGAGGAGTTCGGCGGCGCAGTTGAGCCGCTCGGGATAATTGAGTTCCGGCAGGCCGAAGCGGAACTCCGGCCACTGGTCCGGCGGGGGGAGGCGGTCACGGCAGAAGGTGTCGAGGTGTGCTGAACGGGAAAGCCGCATCTGGCCCCACTTCCTTCTTTCCCGTAGGGTAGACCACCAGTATTTAACTTTTGTGACGGCAGTCAAGAGTCCGCCATACGTTGGGAGCGCTGGAGATAGGGGTGCCCGCGATGAGCCCGTTCCTCGGCCCGGCACAGCCCAAACGGGCCACATCTAGGTGTTATGAGGCGGGTGTGACGTGGGGGGGAGTGTTGTGCCGGAAGGGCTGCGGTTTGTCCTGCGCCAGAGGGTGCGCCGGGCTGATACTTGACCGGTGATGGGTGGGGCGTTCGGGGACATAATGGCCAGGGCTCGGGCCGGTGACGAGGCGGCCTTCGCCTGCATCTTCCGCGACGTGCAGCCGGCGCTGCTGCGGTACCTGCGGGTAATCGCGCCTGAGGCCGAGGACGTGGCTGGTGAGACCTGGCTTCAGGTGGTGGCTGGGCTGGCCGGGTTCCGTGGCGACGAGCCGGCGTTCCGTGCGTGGCTGTTCACCATCGCCCGGCACCGGGCGGTTGACGCCGGCCGGTCGCGGAATCGCCGTCCCACGGTGCCGCTCGAACTGAGCGAGGCGATGGAGCTACCAGCATCCGCCGACGCCGCCGACCTGGCACTGGAGGCTGTTTCCGCGCGGGCGGTGGTGGGGCTGATCAAATTGCTCCCCCGAGAGCAGGCCGAGATCATCATGCTGCGCGTAGTGGCCGACCTCGATTTCGGCGATGTGGCACGGATCGTGGGCAAGACGCCAGGTGCGGTGCGAGTGGCCGCGCATCGAGGCCTCCGGCGGCTCGCCGAACTTGCTGAACGAGCGGGTGTAACACAATGAGCGGGGCCGACGCTATGCGAGGTGAGATGCCTGGGTTCTTCCCCGGCCGGCCCGGCGGTGAGCGCGGCGAGCCGCTGCTGGACATGATCTTTGATCGGCGCCCTCTCCCCCCCGGGGCGCCGCCGGAGATGCATGACCTGGCGCGCATGCTCGCCGTCATGGCCGGGCCGGCCGAACCTGGGGAACTGGCCGGGGAGGCCACCGCGCTGGCGGCGTTTGCCCGGCTGGCCCCCCCGGTCGGCATCTCGCCCGCTGCTTCGCGGCCAGCCCGGCGTCGGCCGTCCGGACGGCCAGGTCGCGCCAGACTCCCCATGGCTGCGGCGCTGCTCACGGCAGCAGCCGGGCTGGGCAGCATTGCCGCGGCTTACGTCGGCGTGCTGCCCGGCCCGATCCAGAAAGTGGCGCACGTGACGGTGGGAGCGCCCTTGCCGCCTCACGGTAGTGCGCATCGGCCGGCCGCCATCGCCAGCCCGCACCCGCGTGTGACCCTCGCCCCCGGCATCTCCGCCACCCGGCCCGCCCACTCAGCGGCCCGCGCCCGGGTCCACGGCGGTACAGCCAGCCATTGGCCGCGTCACAGGATGTCAGTGCAAGGCCCGGGGCCCGTCGCCGCCAGCTGCATCCCCTGGCCAAGCCCCACTCAGAGCGCGGCCAAGCCGAGCCCGACCCCGAGCGCGGCTAAGCCGAGCCTGACCCCGAGCGCGGCCAAGCCGACCCCGACCCCGAGCCCGTCGGTGACCAAAGCGCCCGTCGGGACGTCCCAATCGCCGGCCGGGGAAGACTGCCCGTACATCCCTGCGGCCGGGGCCGCACAGGCGGCGGTGAATGGATGAGCGGAGCGGGCCAACCTCAGCGGGTTAGGTGCCGGGTGAACCAGTCGCGTGCCCGGCCGCTCGACGCCTCGAAACCCTTCGTGTAGGCCTCGAAGTGACCGCCAGGCATGATGATGAGTTCCTTGGGCTGGTGCGCCGTTTCAAAGGCCGCGATGGCGAGCTCGGACGGCACCAGGTGGTCGCCCGCGGCGACCAGCAGCAGGAGAGGCGTGGGGCTGATGTACGGCAGGTAGATGCCCGGCTCGTACTCGGTGAACATCTCCACGCTGCGCAGCGTCACCTCGTTGCGCCAGGCCGGCGCCCGGGTTTCGCCAGTCTGGGTGAACCACTCCCACGAGTCCGGCGTCGGCAGCGCCGAGGGTGCCAGCGGGTCCTTGTCCACCACGGGCACCATGGCCGGCGGCTTGCCCTGGAAACGGGCCAGACGGTCGGCGTCGAACTGCTCGCGGAACCCGGCGATGAAATCGGCCCGGACCAGGGCGCGCAGGTTAGCATGGCCGCTGATCAGCGGCACCTGACTCACCACGGCCTTGACCCGGCGGTCGATCGCGGCCACTACCAGAACGTGGCCGGCGGAGTAGCTGCTGCCCCAGATCCCGATCCGTTCCGGGTCCACCTCGGGCACCGTGTGGAGGTAGGTGATGGCGTGCCGGTAGTCCCGGATCTGCGCCCAGGGATCGATCTCCTGACGCGGTTCCCCGTCGCTCGCGCCGAAGCAGCGGTTGTCGAAGACCAGGACGTTGAGCCCCGCCGCGGCGAATACCTCGGCGAAGCTGTCTAGGTACATCTCCTTGACCGCGGAGAAGCCGTGCGCCATGACTACGGCCGCCGCAGGCCCGCTCGCCCCCTCCGCTGGGTAGAACCAGCCGCGCAAGGTAATGCCCTCGGCGTCGAACGCGATATCTCGCCGTGTCATCCCGGTCGCCTCCGACCATCGTCCTGCCGGCCGCCGGCGGTCCCCAGCCGCCCGCGAAAGCCGCTGTCACCCCAGTCTCATCCGAAGGGCCGCGCCGGACCAGGGGTGCCGGCATCTCAAAAACAGGCACTGGTTCAGCGGCCGGCCGGGCGCCAGCGAGCGTGCGCGACCCCCGGCGTCCCGGTCCGGATCAGGTCGAGCCGCGGCCGCGGGCCGTCGGTGCGCCCGGATTGCGGCCTGCGGCTGCCCGCGGCGAACGGGAGCGGCCAGCTGGCGCCCGGGCCCGCGTACCCCTGCTCGGCAGCGGCGTGCAGGGTCCACTGCGGGTCGTACAGGTGGGCGCGGCCCAGCGCGCACAGGTCGGCCCGGCCCGCCAGGATGAGGGAGTTCACGTCGTCGTAGGACGAGATCGCGCCCACCGCGATCACCGCCACGCCGTACTTGCGCCCGATCTCGTTGCGGATCCGGTCGGCGTAAGGCGTCTGGTAGCTGCGGCCGAATGCGGGCTTCTCCTCGCTGACCACCTGCCCGGTGGACACGTCGATCCCGGCCGCGCCGTGCTCGGCGAACGCCCGGGCGATCTCCACGGCGTCGTCGACGTGCAGGCCGCCCTCACACCAGTCGGTCGCCGAGATCCGCACCGTCATCGGCCGGTCCTGCGGCCACACCGCGCGGATCGCGTCGAACACCTCGAGCGGATAGCGGAGCCGTGCGGCCAGCGACCCGCCGTAGCGGTCGGTGCGCCGGTTGGTCAGCGGAGAAAGGAACGAAGACAGCAGGTACCCGTGTGCGCAGTGCAGCTCGAGCAGGTCGAAGCCCGCCCGCGCGGCGGCCTGGGCGGCGGCAACGAACTGTCCCTTGATCTCACGGAGCTCATCAAAATCCAGCTCGCGCGGCGTCTGGCCGTCCGCCCTGTACGGGATGGCCGACGGGCCGCAGACCTCCCAGTTGCCGTCCGGCAGCGGGTCATCCATGCCTTCCCACATCAGCCTGGTCGAGCCCTTGCGGCCGGAGTGGCCGAGCTGGATGCCGATCTTCGCGCCGGTCTGCTCGTGCACGAACCCGGTGATCCGGCGCCAGGATTCCTCCTGCTCGGCGGCGTAGATACCGGTGCAGCCGGGGGTGATCCGCCCGGCGGGCGAGACGCAGACCATCTCCGTCATCACCAGGCCGGCCCCGCCCAGCGCCTTGCTGCCCAGGTGCACCAGGTGGAAGTCGCCGGGCACGCCGTCCCGGGCCGAGTACATGTCCATCGGCGAGACGATGACCCGGTTCGCCAGCTCCAGGTCGCCCAGCCGGAACGGCTGGAACATCGGCGGCCGCGGCTCAGCGGGCCCGTCCAGGGCCGCGGCCGAGGCGAACCAGCGGTCCATGTCCGCTACGAACTCCGGGTCGCGCAGCCGGAGATTGTCGTAGGTGACCCGGCGGCTGCGGGTCACGATGTTGAACGCGAACTGGTGCGGGTCCTGGTCGGCGTACTGGCCGATGTTCTCGAACCACTCCAGGCTGGCCTGCGCGGCCCGCTGGGTCGAGGCGACCACCGGCCTGCGTTCGGCCTCGTAGGCGGCCAGCGCGCCGGAAACGCCATCCTGCTCGTGCAGGCACGCGGCCAGGGCCAGCGCGTCCTCCATGGCGAGCTTGGTGCCCGAGCCGATCGAGAAGTGCGCGGTGTGCGCCGCGTCGCCGAGCAGGACCACGTTGCCGTGCCGCCAGGTCTGGCAGCGCACGGTGGTGAAGGCGGTCCACCGCGAGTTGTTGGCGACCAGGCTGGGCTGGCCACCACTGTGCTGGCCACCACTGTGCTGGCCACCACTGGGCTGGCCACCACTGGGCTGGCCACCACTGGGCTGGCCACCACTGGGCTGGCCACCACTGGGCCCGCCGAGCACGTCCGCGCACAGGCCGCGGATGAGCTCGATGGAGGCCTCGTCGCTCTGCCCCGGCGCGAGGCCCGGGGCCGCCACGTCGCCGAACCCGGCCCGCTGCCAGACGTCATCGTGCATCTCCAGGATGAAGGTGCTGGCCTGCTCGCTGTAGGGGTAGCCGTGCACCTGCATGACCCCCGCCGGGGTGTCCAGGATGTAGAACTTGAACGCGTCGAAGACCAGGTCCGTGCCGAGCCAGATGTACCGGCACCGCCGCCGCTCCAGGTCAGGACCGAAGACACGCGCGAACCTGGCGCGGGTGGCCGAGTTCATCCCGTCGGCGGCGACCACCAGGTCATAGTCCGCGGCCAGCGCGGCCACGTCCGGGGCCTCGGTGCGGAAATGCACCCGCACCCCGAGCGAAGCGCAGCGGGCCTGCAAGATGGCCAGCAGGCGCTTGCGGCTCATCGCGGCGAAACCGTGCCCGCCCGAGGTGAACGTGGTACCGCGGAAGTGCACGTCGATGTCGTCCCAGCGGGCGAACTCGCGCCGCATGGCGGCGAAGATCTCCTCATCGGCGTGCTCGATGCCGCCGAGGGTCTCGTCGGAGAACACCACCCCGAAGCCGAACGTGTCGTCGGCGGCGTTCCGCTCCCAGACGGTGATGTCGTGCCGGACGTCCAGCTGCTTGGCGAGGGCTGCGAAGTACAGGCCGCCGGGCCCGCCGCCGAGGACAGCGATGCGCATGACGCTCATCCCTTGGTGTTCCTAGCCGAGCCCTCATCGTATGCCGGAAAAGATACGATCGTCAATGAAACGCAATACCGATAGGGTGCCGTCATGAACGTGGAGCGGATCAAACTCATTAACCCCGAAGAACTCGCCCGGCCCTCAGGTTTCTCGCACGCGGTCGCGGCAACGGGCCGGATGGTATTCCTGGCCGGCCAGATCGGCATGGACCGGAACGGGAACGTCGTCGACGGCGGCGTCGTGGCCCAGTTCGAGCAGGCGCTCGGCAACCTGCTCACCGCGCTGGCCGCCGCGGGCGGCCAGCCAGAAGACCTGGTCAGCCTGACCATCTACCTCATCGACGTCGAGGACTACCAGGTGCACGGGAAGGAAATCGGCGCCGTCTGGCGCCGTCTGGCCGGGACCGAGTACCCGGCCATGGCGGGCGTGGGCGTGACACGACTGTGGGACCCGGCGGCGCTTGTCGAGATCCAGGGCATCGCGGCGGTCAGTCCCCGCTGACCGTGCGCTTGACGTACGCCTGCGCCGGTTCCTCGAGCAGCGCGCGCAAGGCGAAGAACAGATCGGCGGCCCGGATGCCGACCCAGCCGCCGGGCAGCAGTTCGGCGGGCAGGCCGGGATCGAGGTAGGGGAGCCGCCGCCAGTCGGTCAGCACCCGCACGTAGCCGGCGAAGGCCTCCCGCTCGCCGGGCGGGCCCTCCTGTTCCCAGTGCCGCAAGGCCGGCTCGTGCGCCTGGATGAACGATTCGTACTGGCGCTCGAGCTCGTCAAGGTCCCACCAGCGGCGGATCTTGTCGGCCGGATCGCCGAAGGCGAGGTGATCGGCGCGGAACAGGTCGGCGTACGCGTCGAGTCCGAGCCGCCGCAGCGTCTCGGCTGTCGTGTCCTGCGGGTGGGCCGGCACGATCCACACCCCCGGCGCGACCATGCCGAACCCCAGCCTGGTCAGCTCGGACCGCAGCACGTGCCTCCGGTGGCGCTCCGACTCGGGCACCGAGAAGACCGCGAGCACCCAGCCGTCGGCGGGCGTGGCCCGGTGCCGCCGGAAGATCCGCGCATCACCTTCGCGCAAGATGGCCAGGGCCTCGGCGGACAGCTGGTATCCGGCTGACCCGCCGTACCGCTGCGACTGCAAGATGCCGCGCCGCTTCAATCGTGAGATGGCCGAACGGACTGCCGACTCGTCTATCCCAAGCTCAGCGAGCAGTCGTATCAGGGTCGCGACCGACAGCCAGCCGCCATCGTGCCGGGCGTACAGCCCGTAGACCGTGATGATCAGGTGCCGGAGCCGGGCCGAACGGGCGGTGGCGTCACCGCCCGTTTCGTTCGTTTCCGCTCCGTTCGTTTCCGTTGCGGTCGTCACCCGGTCACGATATCAATGTCACTCCTTGACTTCCCGCAGGCGGCCGGTCTCGACCTCGTAGACGAAGCCGCGGATGGAGTCCTTGTCCGGGATGAAGGGGCTGGCCTTGATCCGGGCGATGGACTGGCGCACGTCGGCGTCCGGGTCGCCGAAGGCCTCGAGCGCGAACGACGGCCGGATGCCGGTGTCGGCCTCGATCTGGGCCTTGACGTCGTCGTCGTGGAAGGTGAGCATGCCGCAGTCGGTGTGGTGGATGAGGATGATCTCGTTCGTCCCGAGCAGCCGCTGGGAGATGGTGAGGGACCGGATGACGTCGTCGGTCACGACTCCGCCGGCGTTGCGGATCACGTGCGCGTCGCCCTCGGAGAGCCCGAGCACGCCGTAGGGGTTGAGCCGGGCGTCCATGCAGGCGACCACCGCGGTGTGCGATGCGGGCGGCAAGGGCAGGTCTCCCTTGTCGAAGCCGGCCGCGTACTGCTCGGAGTTGGCGACGAAGGCGTCGGTGCTACTCACGGTTCCTCCCCGGGAGAAAAGGTCGGGTATCGGCGGGATCGTATCCACTCACGCGCCAGCCTAATCCTAACTTGCCAGACCAGAAATATCGGATTAACCAGTGGGTTCACTGGGGCGCGGTTCCTCCTCCGGGACGGCAGGCCTCCCTGCTCAGCTGGCTACCCGGGAATGAGCTACTGAAGCCCTCCGGGCCCGCTCGGCGTGACCAGCCCGCTCTCGTAGGCTATGACGACGAGCTGGGTCCGGTCGCGCGCCTGGAGCTTGGTCAGCAGCCGGCCCACGTGCGTCTTGGCAGTGGCCGGGCTGAGGTAGAGCCGTTCGGCGATCTCCGCGTTGGACCAGCCCCGGGCCACCAGCGTCAGCACCTCGCGCTCGCGGCTGGTCAGGACGTCCAGCGTGGCCGGCGGTGGCCGGTCGCTGTCGGGGCGGCGCACGAATTCGCCGATGAGCTGCCGGGTCACGCTCGGCGCGAGCAGGGCGTCGCCCGCCGCCACGACCCGGATCCCGGACAGCAGGTCGTTGGGCGGGGTGTCCTTGAGCAGGAACCCGCTGGCGCCCGCCCGCAGTGCGCGCGTGCGAGAGGGAACCCGGGGATTGACTTGGGTCACTCTCCGCTCACACGATGGGTGTCAGCGGAGAGGAGGCACTACATGACCACCGGCCTGAGGAACGGGGGGCCCGGGATCGCGGCCGTGGCGGAGGCTATGGCCTCGCGCGGCGCGGCCGGGATCGCGCATCCCGGCGGTACGCTGCTGACCCATCTTGAGCGTGTCCACGCACTGCTCGCCGAATGGGGCGCACGGCCGGCGCTGCGGCTCGCCGGGATGTGCCACGCCTATTACGGCACGGACGGCTTCCCGGCCGCCCTGGGCGACCTCGGCCGCCGGGCGGAGCTGGCCGCGATTACCGGCGCGGAGGCCGAACGACTCGTGTACTTCTACGCCAGCTGCGACCGCCGCTTCTCCTATCCCCACCTCGCCGAGCGCGAGGGGCCGTTCAAGGACCGCTTCACCGGCACGGTGCTCCGCCCGCCGCTGCGGCTGCGGCGGGACTTCGCCGAGCTCACCGCGGCCAACGAACTGGACATCGTGGCAGTCAACCCGGACCTACGCGCCCGGTACGGGCAGGGCCTGCTTCGGCTGTTCACCTCATGGCAGGCCTTGCTCAGCGACGCAGCCTGGCAGGCCGCCCAGGCGACCTTGCGGTGACCGGGAAGATCGGACGACCGTGCAGGCCCCGTGTCAGGGGCAGCCCCGTGTCAGGGGCAGCCCAGTGTCAGGGGCAGCCCAGTGTCAGGGGCAGCCCAGTGTCAGGGCAGCACCGCGTCAGTGGCGGCACCGCGTCAGCTGGCTGGTCAGGATCGCGGTGGCCGTCTGGTCGGCGGTGATGCCGTTCTCCGTCGCGATGATGGCGGCGCTGACCTGGTCGTCCCGCAGGTCGAGCCCTGCGGTCCTGAAATCAGTCAGGGCCGTGACGTAACCACCGCGGGCCGCGCCCGGCGGCGGGTGGCGCAGCCCTCCGGTCGTCGCGGCCATCAGCGCGCCAAACGCGTTCCGTGCGTCGGCCGCAGTCTGGGCCGACAGCAAGCGGTTCAGGGTGGTCTCCGCCTGGACCTTATCCCCGAAACCCGCCTCGCGGTCGCGCCGCCATAGCTCGGGCAGCGGACGGAAGACGGCGATCCGGGCCGTCCGCCAGCTGACCGGATAGATCCGCGCCATCTGGTCATCGCGTGTGGTGGCCCGCAGCCGGATCGC
>Ga0208696_1000456_pt1 | contig 27000 bp, 14 predicted proteins | sample Sb_taG_9_FD_187711 | JGI IMG/M metagenome (GOLD analysis project Ga0208696, IMG submission 187711) | Peat soil microbial communities from Weissenstadt, Germany - Sb_50d_b_LC metaG (SPAdes) (version 2) | ecosystem: Environmental > Terrestrial > Soil > Wetlands > Peat | place: Germany... | reverse complement strand
CCAATAGCGGTGCCTTCATGAGGGGGTCGGCGAACAGGCCGTAGTGGTGGGCTCCGGTCCCGAAGTTCTTTGTCCAGAATCCGGGGATCGAGGCGTTGGCCCACCACGGCTGGTATTGGCCGAGCGACGGCAGGATTCTCTGGAAATACTCTTGATACGCGAGCACCCCGACGACAGCGACCGTCGCGAGGCTCAAGATCGACGTCCACGCGAGGCAAGCGATGACAGCCTGCCAGCGCCGGCGGACGGCAAAGTGAAGAAGTAACAGGATCGGGAAGAGCTTCAGCGTGGCTGCGGTAGCCACCCAGAATCCAGCCCACGAACCTCGTCCTTTTCGCTCAGCCATCCAGGCCAAGGTGAGTAGCAGCAGTAGTAGAGTGTTCCACTGGCCGTAGCAGATCTCGCGGATCGGGTTGCAGATCAATCCGAGTGTCAAGGCCGGTAAAACGGCCCAGATCGCGACGGGCAACCTCAACTCCCAAAAGATTAGTCCCAAGCTCACAACCACGGCAAGCAGTCCCAGCGCATTCCACAAGGTCCCGGCCTCCGGATAATCCAGGAGACCAAAAGGCAAAGCAGCGACAACGGAACTCGGCGGGTGGCCGTTCCAGGGAAGCGTCGGAACCGGTTGAATTCCGCCGTCGACTTTCGGGTAGTACAAAGACACCGCCGTGGAAAGCGGCAGATAGGCGGGCCGGCCCTCCAGAACATTGCGTGCGGAAGACCAGTCCTGGAAGAAGTCGTTCGCGCCCCGCCACGTGGTCCGGATGCTTCGGAGGAAGGACGCACCCTGAGCTGCCACCACGAAGGTTGCCAGCGCGGCCCAGATCCATTTCCTCCCAGCGGGCCAGGCATTGGCAGGATCCCAGAGCACCGGTCGGTCTTCCCCGTCAGGCCGGGCTTGCGGGCTTTCTGTGTTCGCGCTGGACACATCACCTTTTCCGCCCCCTACTCTCATCCTCCCGCCCCTCCTGCCCGCCCAGTGGCATTGTGTGCCTCCGGGCTCTGCCGGGGCACGCTGACCGTGTAAACCGTGGCCGTGCCGGTCCGTTTCATCACGGACCACCGACGCGACTGCCCCAGGTAACGATCGAAAGCCGTTCCCCGTGCCACGAGAGCATAGGGAAAGCCGTATGTTTCTTGCCAGCGATCAATGCGCTCGGGGTGGGATCGCATGGCCTCCGAGAATTGCATCAGCCAGTCGTCGCCGTAGAGCTCGCAGCGGTCATCGATGAACACTTTGAGTCCGGGCGTGAAGTAGATCAGGAACCCTCCATAGAGAAACTCGTTGAAGATCCGGGTCCCCTCGGGGTGCTCGCGCTCGGCTTGCCGCAGCACCGGCAAGAGCTCCACCGGCCAGTGCCTCGGGTCGAGCTGCACCCAGCCCCGGCCCAGGATGGGCGCCCGGACGCCTGCTGCCTGAAGCACCGCGGCCAGGAGGATCACGCCCGCCGGGAGAATCGCCGGCCTCCAGTCGATCCGCCGTGCCGACTCCATATCCAGAGCTCGGAACCGGAACAGGTCGCGACCCGGCCGTGCCAGCCAGGCGGCCAGGCGGGTGTGCGGAAGCATCTCGGTCAGTGCCAGCACGGCGGTGATGGCGAAGAGCGGGGAGTGCCGCACCCGCGTGAGGGCCTGGCAAAGCCAGAAGACCGGCAGCAGCCAGGTGACGAGGGGCCGCCAGGGCCGAACGCTCGCCAGCGTCGCGGCGTAGATAAGGCCGAAGAGCAGGACTGACCATCCCCCGGGATCCCGGGGGTCGAGGGGGGCATGTTCCTGGATGAGGCGCGCCACGACCGGCGACCTCATGATCTCGAGCCAGACGAGCGGCAGGCGCAGGCCATAAGGGTTGACCACGAACGTCAACCCGCACGAGGCGATGAGCAAGACCACGAGGATCGCCTGGCGGGGACGCTCGATGGGCGACTCCAGCCCGGCCAACCGGAAGACGCACCAGCCCGCAAGCGCCAGGACCATCGTCGCCAGTCCCCCCAGGACGCCGCCGTGCATGTTGGACCAGGCCCAGAAGACGGGGACCAGCCAGAACAGTCGGCCGAGACCCATCCCACTCGCCTCGAAATCGCAAAGCCAGCCGAAGGTCAGTCCCAGGAACACGATCGTGCTAATGTGAGGGCGAACGAGCAGATGGTTCGCGCTCGCCGCAACCGTCAGCATGATGAGGAACACAGTCGGGAGCCAGTGCAGGCCGCCACGGAGAAAGCGGTGGGCGACCCAGGTGTGAAGGCCGGCCAGGACCGTGGCGGTCGCGAGCAGGAGCATGTCCAGACCACCAATCCCGTCGAGGACCGCCATCAGGCATTCCCCGAGCCACTGGTGAGGAATCCACGTCTTACCCGCGAAGGTGAAGCTGAAGGCATCGGTGTCGGAGAAGACGCCTGAACCGAGGATCCGCCGCCCCGCCACGGTGTGCCAGAACGTCCCCGGATCGCGGAAGAGCCGGCTGCGTCCCATGACCGTAAAGAACAGCCAGATGCCGATGTAGAAGCCGGTCTCTGCCCGCCAGAACCGTTTCAACATTCGCGGCGCACCCTTGCGAAAGCGCATTCTCCGGATTCAAGAGCAGAAGCCTCGCGGCTTGGTGGTCGAGAACCTCCGCGAAACCGGGCCCCGGATAAAACACCGCCGTGGTCAAGCCGGCAAGGAGACCGATCTTCCATGCCACGCGCCCCGTGCGGCAGTCCAGTACCGCCATGAGCTGGATGCCCCCTTACCAGCTCGCCAGTCTTTACAGTTCGGAATCAATATCAGGGGCCAGCCATGCTGGCCCCCTGTCCCACTCGGGCTCCCTAGGCTCATTCCGCCGCCTCGCCTCCCGTCTGCTCTGATTCAACTCGGTTGGACCGCTGCCAGCCTCGCAGCCGACGGCGATAGTATCGGACGACCGTCACTAGCCCCAGCCCCAGAATTGCCGCGAGCGACCCGGAACTGATCATGCTACCACACCGGTAGGACATCGGCTGGAAGGCGAGGCGGATCTGGTGTTTTCCGGCCGGGACCGCAACGGAGCGAAACGCATAATTGGCGCGGTAGAGCCGAGTCGGACCGCCATCGAGGGTGCAAGTCCAGCCGGGATACCACGGGTCCGACAAGACCAGGTAACCGGGTGAATCTATCTCCACGTCGATCACGACATGATTTGGTTGGTAAGCGGCGATCGAGGCTGGTTGAAATCGTCCCAGTGGGTGGGGAGTACCTGATTGGGGATCAAGATCCTCGAGAAAAACGACCTGGCGCAGATCCGCTTTCTTGAGCGCGGCCAACACATGACTCCGCCTGGGTAGCGATTCGGCGCGGGGTACCACAAACGCTCGAGGATAAGCTTCGCGATTCTCGTATACCGAGTAGGGCGGAAATTGCCGGACGCCTCGAGCGATGAAGAGGTGCCTCTCGGGCGCCCGATCCTCTGCGACCTTCTGCCAGCGACAATCACCTGTGATGTCGCTGGATTCCCCCGCCATGCGCGCAAAGTCACTCGGCTGCAACAGATACCGCGCTCCGAGAAAATCGATCAAGCTCTTGTTCACCAGAGGGAAGTTGCGAATCCCATTTCGTGGCTGCAAGGGCTCGTCCCGATCGCTGATGAACTGGATGAACTCCTTGTACCGATGGATGTCAAGAGGATTGTAGCCACGGAGCGGTTCGAGCCGGTTGAGTATCGGCAGAGCCGGGACGAAGGGAGTGCATTCTCCGTGGTCGGGCGACTCCCGATCTAGCACGCGCCCCTGGGCGGTCCTCTGCTTCATCAAGAACTGAACGCATGACGAAGGGGCATAGATCGAAGAGAGGGGACGAACCTCGACGAGAGGCCACGCCATGGCCCAGAGGTCGACCACCAAGAGGGTGCCCCATGCAAGCTCAAAGTGAGGGGCGGTCCATCGCGGCGAGCGATGATTGGCTGAGCCCGCAGACCAGAGCACCCAGCAAGCGATCGGCAACGTGACCAGTAGGCTTCCCCAGTACAAGAAGAGTGGGACGCCCCAGGGCTGGCCACCCCAGTAGCAGAGTATCGCCGCGGAGCCTATACCTACCAGTGGGACTAAGACGAGGCTCCATCGCATGGTTCGACCTGCCGTGGGAGCTGTGCGAAGGAGATCGAACAGGGCCTGGGTTGTCATCCCTACCAGCAGGGCAACGGGAAGGGGGACAAGTAGAAACATCCGCGAGGGAAGCCGGAACAAACGGAAGCCAGGCAGCGACTGGAAAATGAAGGCCCCCCCCAGGCCGAAGATGACCAGTCCCAGGCAGATGGCAGTCTGCAGTCCGAGCCGGGCTTGCCCGCGAGCCAGTACGGGAGCGAGCAAGGCGGTGGCCATCCAAAGGACCGTCAGCCCGGTTCGGTTCTCCCATCCCACGACAGGTAGACTCTCGGGAGCCGGCCCGACCAGTCCCAAGATATTGAAGAAAAAGTCGGTTTCAATGTTGAAACGCATTCCCAACGCTGCACGGCTGGTCAGCCCGGCGGCTTCCAGAGCAGGGATGATCTGGACCGCGCTCAGGGCTAGGGCCACAAGGCTGCACCAAGCAAACGCTCCGAACCATCGCCCCAGCCCAAGGACAGTCTTCCGGAGCGACCCGCCGCCACGAGCGAGGACTCCGGCCTGCTCTAACGCCGGGGGCAAGGTCCAGAGAACGATAAGAATGCCCGCGAAAAAAGTGAACTGAGGGTGCGAACCCAAGATTACAAGGGCCAGAACCGCCCCCGCCCAAGTGGCGACGACGAAGCCGCCGCGGCCGAGCGACCGTTCCAACAGCAACAGGACCAAGGGAACCCAGGCCAACCCGATCGCGATGTACTGGCCCGCAGCCAGTAGATGGAGGAGCCATTTCCCGGAGAACATGTACCCCAGCGCCGCGACCGTGGCGCAGGTCTGGTTCAGACCCTGGCTTCGCGCGTAGGCGAACATGGTCCATCCCGCGACGATCACATGGGCCGCAATCAGCCAGCTGAGTGCGGTGCCGACCGTTTCTTCGGGCAACACATAGAGCACGAGATGAGGCGGGTAAAACGCTTGCACCTGAATGTCATGGATGAAGGGCATGCCTGCGAAACTGTAGGGGCACCACAGCGGCAGCTCTCCGGTTTGCTGCCGGGAGCTCACGAGAAAGCGTGCCTGCGGGACGTGATACGACAGCAGGTCGGAAAAATCGGTGTAAAGGACCCAGGAGGGATGAAAAACCAGCTTGGCGAAGAACAAGACACCGAGGGCAGCGATCAACAGAAACGGGAGGATACGCCGGAGCCAAGGATCCCCGCTCACATGTTCCTCCGATTCAAGAGGGCTGGGTCTTCTCGACCAGCGAGGCTCTTCGCGAGGACGATCGACAGACATATCTCTAACCATGTACTCGAACCCGAAAGAAGCAGATCCCCAAGAAGAACCGGTTACTTGAGTGCGAGTCGAAAAACCGTGAGCACCCTTCGCCCCGAATAGTCTCGGATGTCCCACCTTTCGTGGCGATCCGAGAGCGGGCTGGACACGATCAACTGTTCCAGTGTACCGCACGCGAACCTCGGAACGTAACCTCCTGACGACCAAGCGCCAAGCAGGCGTTCGCTCCCTCGTGTCGCCGAGTCGGGCGGCGGCGGAAGATCTTCAAGCGATATCACGCCGATCTCCGATTCCTGGAGGTGACAAAAGCAAGGGCCAGAACAGCCACCATCCTTCAGCGATCACCGATCTGACGACTGGGCTGGCTTGCAGTTCGGGCATTCGCCTCGGCGGCACCGCGGTCAATCGACGCACCGGCGGCTTCCAGGACGCTCAAGGCACCACCGCATCCTCTATCCCAGCCGGATGCTTCTCGAGACGAAGGCCCTCTCGCGGACAGTAAACGAGCATCGCAAACAACCAGACTAGGAGCATATTCCTCAGATTCAAGAGCAGGATTGGCCCGGCCTGATGCTTGAGAACCATCGCGAAGCCGGGTCCGGGGTAAAACATCGTCGTGGTCAAGCAGGCAAGAAGGAATATCTTCCGTGCCACACTGCCCGTGCGGTCGTCCAGTACCGCCACGAACGGGAACAGCCAGATCAAGTATTGCGGCGATAACACCTTGCCGAAGACGATGCACGAGAGCACCGCGGCCGCCAAGAAGCGCGGACCGTCGGCCATCCCCGATCGCCGGAAGCCCCACATCACCGCTAGCAGCGCCACGGCCTGGAGCGGGAAAGCAAGAATCGCCAGTTTTGCTCCCCACGCCGACGCCACGTGGTACGCGTTGTAGTTCAGGATCCACGGCACTTTCGCGCCCGTGATCGTGCCAACGAGAAACAGTGCTCCGCCGAAGAGCGACTCGACTTCCAGGCCCCGAGCGGCATGGTAGCCCAGCGATTCCAGAACCCGCGTACCCCCCAGCAAAAACCAGCAGGCAACGCCGGCCGCCACCGTCCCCAGAAACGCGGTCATCCCCCGGGCCCGCGTGGTCCGCAGCCGCGAGGCTTCCCAGACCAGGGCAGGCGCCGCCACCACGCCGGGAAAGATCTTCATGAGAGTGCCCAGGCCCGCCGTAATCCCTCCCGCAATGGCCCGGCCTGAAAACCACCATAGCGCGGCGGCGAAGGCCAGCACCATCGGTGCCAGCTCGAACCGGCCGATCACTAGCGGGGCGAGGAGGAAGCAGTACAGCGTGTACCAGCCCTGCCGGCGGGCAACCATCGCGATCCGTTCGTTCTCGCCGCCATGGCGCGCGATCAGCACGATCGCCGCGACATCGAAGAGGAACATCTCCGCCATGAAGGCATAACGGTAGCTCTCGAAGTCCGACACCAAGAGGCGGGGAATCAGGAAAAGGGGATACGACAGGACCGGGTATTCAAACGCGAAATCCCGGTAGGGGACCTTCCCCGCGAGGGCCTCGGAAGCATAGTCATAGTAGTAGCGGTGCGACCATTCCACGGAGCCCACATCGGCCGGCCCGTAAGCCTTCAGCGCCGCGTTAGCCGCGCTCAACCCAGCGTGCGTCCCCACGAAGATCAGGGCATGAACCGCGATCGCGGAGAGCGTGCAGGCTGCGAGCTTGAAACCCCTAGTCATTACTTATCATTCCTGAGGCCGTAAATGGCCAAGCCACGGTCAAACACGGATGAAGGCGATCACCAAATGAAGAATAAGTAGCCACGGATGAAACACGGATGAAACACGGATAAGGGCACGCATCAGACGGCACACATGACTTTAAGACGAAAGGCTGGAGCGATGTCCCATTCTTCGCTAAGAAATCGTGATCACTGTTTCCCTTCCCATCCGTGTTTCATCCGTGTTTCATCCGTGGCCAAAAAAATTCTGATCACTGTTTCATTCTTCCCATCCGAGTTTCATTCCGTGGCTGAAGGTCGTTGTCTCGAGTCCGTGGCGAACCAGAGTATGGCCAGGAGCGCGGGCACCCAGAAATAGGTGCACTCGATGTAGAAATCGACCTCGGGGACAATCTGGCGGCTATAGCGAACGAGAAGGATAAACTGGAGGTAGGGAATCACGATCAGGCCGACCAGGAGTGCCGCCCCGGCCTTTTCGGACAGCCGGTCACCGATCAGCACGAGGGCCAGGACCCAGAGGACCGGAAAATCGTAATCTCGACCGTAAGGCGCGACGAAGAAGGCGGCGAGCAACCCCAGGGCCATCACGTCGCGAACAGGGCGCCCCGGGTCGATGGCCGTCCTCACCACGGCCCAGAGGAACGGCAGGGCGACGGCCAGGAACAGCACCCAGAGGCTCCAGCTTCGCAGGCCAAGTGTCCTGAGGATCAGGTACCAGGTATTGCCCAGCCAGGGGAAATACTCCGTGGGAGGCAACGTCCGCCGGGTCGCGCTCAGCATCTCCATTGGCCATGATGGCACAACGACGCTGCTGGCCAAACAGAGCAGGGCGAGGGTCGCGGCGAACCCATGAAAGACACTCCAACGACGCTGGCGCACCCCCCAGATGCCCAGCGCCAGGACGAGGACCGCGGCCAACTGGGGCTTGGTCGTCAGGCAGGCCAGCACGGCACCCGCGGCCCGGTCGCGGTGGCGGTCCAGCAGCCTCCAGGCCAGGGCCACCAGAAACAAGATCAGGATGGTCGTCTGTCCCGCGATCAGGGCCTCCACCGAGAACAAGCAGAGCGGGACGGCCACCAGGGCGATCGATCGCGGCACGCCGGGCACGGCGTCTCTGAGCACGAAGCACGAGAAGAAGAGCATCTCCAGGTTGAGGAAGAACCAGGCGATCTTGCCCCCCTCGAATCCCAGGGGGACGAGCAGCGTGCAGCCCAGCGCGAACCAGGGAGGATAATAATAGGGCAGGAAACCGAGGACCCCCCGGCCATTGATCGATCGGTCCCACCCCAGATCGCGCTGGATCTGGAACTGCCGGTCGACGTCGTAAGGGCTCTGGCCGCTGGCGACAAGCTTACCTGCCGTCCAGTAAGTGATGTAATCGGGAAACATCTTCCCCTTGGGCATCACCGCCTGGCCGGCCATGACGAGGGCCACTGAGAGCAGGGTGATCCCAGCCAACCAGGTCCAGGGAGATTCCTTGATCCTGCCACTCCACGACGGAAACGATACGTGATTTTCCAAGCGAAGACTCTTTTGCAGCAAGGGGGCATGACGAGGAAAATTTCCCCCGAAATCATTTATTCTTTGATGCGATTGACATTCAAGCCATTGTGAAGCCGCGCCGCCTCAACCGTGATCAGGATGAAGAGCGCGACCAGGGCATAGAACTGGTACGAGTAAATCGTAAGCGTGTGGAGAGGCTGAGCCGTCCTCAGGGACCCTCCCTCGACGAGAAAGAGGACGTGAAGGGGCCACGGCGTGCACCAGAAGGCGATCAGAATCGCTCCGAAGAGAACTCTCGATCCCATGGTCCGAGGGAGGCTGAGCCACATCGTAGCAATTGGAACTACCAATAACACAGGGTAATGGTCCCAGGTCACCGGAGAGACGAGGAGCATCGCAGTCAGCGAAAGACTGAAGGCGAGATCTCGCTCGATCCGTGTTCTCGCGGTTCGGACGATCCATGTGAGCGTTACCATGACCAAGGTGCAGGAGACAAGGATTCCCCCCCTTGCGATCGTGGGGCTGCGCCAGAGTGGCTCGATCGCCGTCATGATCGGAAGAGGATCGAAAACCTTGATCCAAAAACCCACCAAGGATGCATTGAGCCAGTAGCCTCGAAACTCCGCCACTCGAGGCAGAACGTCCCAATAGTAGTTTCGGTACGCTCCCAAACCGAAGACGGCGAGCGTGCCCAGGGTGACCAGAGCCAGCGTCAACAGACCCGCCATGAGGCTCTTCCATTCTCTTCTGACGATGAAGTAAAAGAAGAGGAACCCTGGGAATAGCTTGATCGCGGAAGCTAACCCAAGCATCGCCCCCGCCGACAGAGGCTTTTGCGACCGATCGGCGGCCCAGACTCCTGTAAGGAGCAAGAGAATCACCATGTTGAGCTGGGCATGATAGAATTGCATGATGATGGGCCCGCACACCAGGAGTGCCGCCAGCAAGCGAAAGAGCGACCGGGAGGAGAAGGGGATCCGAAAGCCCCTCCAGACCACGGCCAGGCTCACCGCGAACATTCCGAGCGAAACGAGGTTCCAGACCAGGACAGCATCCTGGTAGCAGAGAAATGCCAACGGAAGCGCCAGTAAGACCGAGGTCGGCGGATGAGCATTCACCTCGATCAAGATCAAGCCATATTTTGGATACGATGGATCCAGGCCGAGGTAAAGAGGAAGCGTCACCGCGTGACCGGTGTAAATGGGAAGACCGCCCCAGTAGTTGCGCGCCGAGGCCCACTCCTGGAAAAAATCGTTCACGCGATCGGCCGGCGGCCTCAGGAGCGTGAGATAATACGGACCCATGCAGCACGCGACGAACGCGGCCACTGCCGGCCAGAGCAAGACCCTCCAGGCCGGCGGTGCCGACCTGGAATCGTGGGTCCTGTGCCCCTGGTCTCTTTCCGTGGCCACCGGAGTCTCGGGTTGAAGGTCAAGATTCATCGTTTCAGTTCCGGTCTGGTTGCCGATCGCATCAACACCAAGCCCTGAGACTCGGACGAGATGGGCCAGCGCAGAGCTCCGAATCGAAGTGTAGGTGCGCCGCTCACTTTCCCCAGCGTATCACGACGCCGACCCTGCATTGGCTCTCGCCTCCACGCAGAACAGGGTGAGCATGGATAGAAGGATCAGCCAGGTTGCGTAGGGCAAGACTGTTCCCTGCACCAGGCGGCCCGAGGCTCCCCACTGTAGCGTCAAGCCGGTGAGGCACCTGAGAAAGGTGGAGCTCATGTACAGAACCCCGATCGTCGACACTCCGATCGCGGCGTATGCCCAGCGAGCCCGGCCCGTGGCCTCCCCCAGCCGGCCGGCGCAGTGCACCAGGGGGAGGGCCAGGATTAACGTGTCGTAATCGCGATGGTAAATGAAAAGGAGCGATGAGAGGCTGACCAGGCATGCGGCCGCCGGTCGCGGCAGGTCCTTCAGGAGCACGAGGTAGGCAACCCACGCCCCGACCGTCAGCAGAGCGAACACCTGAGCGTAGCGGATCCACACGCGATCGCGCATCCCCAGCCGGTAAAACAGGTGTTCGAAGCTGATGATGCTCTCGTTGCGCGTCCCCTGGTAGGAGTAGTCATTGACCTTGCCGGGGGCCGACAGCTCCCCTGCTCGCTGCGCCAGGGTCGCCAGGCGACCGGGCAGGTCGGCGATTCGTCCGGTCAGCCCACACGAACCTAGCACCAAGGCCACCAGCACAACCCAGCTTAGCCGGTCCGCCCGGCGGAGAAACAGGAGCAGGAAAGGAGTCATCGTCACAAACTTGACCGTCGCCAGGAAGAGGCAGACCCCAGCCCAGATCGGCCGGCTCTGGCCCTGGGCGACCAGCGCCAGGAGCAGCATCACGGCGGTGAACACGCCGAGCTGGCCGAGGTAGAGGCCCTTCAGCGAGGCTTCGGAGAAGCTCAGGCAGATCGCCAATGCCGCGATCGCAACAAGCGGCAGAGACTCGAGCGCTGCCCGCACCTGGCCTCCAGCGGCGTCGAGGCGATCTTGCGACATCAGCGCCGATCGGGCCAGGGCGATCAGCCCCAGGCTGGAGGCAACGTTGAGGAGCGTCCAGAACGCCAGGCTCGCGCGGATCGGCAGAACAGCAAAAACAGCGAAGAGCGGAAGGGCGGTCGGTGGGTTGAGGAACGGATGCTCGGCAAATCGCGCGGGGGCGTAGGGATCCGTCCCCCGCCAGACGTCCTGTCCGGTCTTCCAGAAGAGCTGGAAATCGAACCCGAAGAGGTCCTGGTGAAAGACCGCGTAAAGGTGGATCAAGAGAATGGCGAGAGTCGCGGCGATCGGAGACTTGACCCACAACGCACCCCGGAGCACGCGAAGCAAGGCCATGACGCCGATCACGAGGGCGACGTATCTGAAACAATCAATGATTGATGGGTAGTAAGAATTCATCGGTCGCCGGGAACGTATAAAGCGCTCTCGAACACGTGCCTGGGCTCCTCAGCTTCTGAAGCGGGTGCAGTACTGCTGATCGGCCTCAGCTGGTAGACCCCAAACGCGATCAGGACCAGGGTGAACGGTTGAAACTGTTTTTCACAGGACGAACGCCGAGATAAGTCCTGATTACCGAATGGTTTTCCCGCTCTGGTCAGGCCGAAAGCCTGCACCCGTAACCACCGCTGAAGTGAACCAGCGGCCTGCTCAATTGAGCCTCCAACCCCGGGTGAACGGCAGCTGGAATTACATCAGTTACTGTGGATCTCGGAGCGTTCGGTGCGCGCGCTGGAGTCCTTCTTGGTTGCGGCTCTGCCACGTTAGGGCCTCTTATAAAATTCGGTTTCTCGCTTTCTCAGCGTCCATCGGAGCCTCTTCGGGTCAGTGCGAGGGCACGCGGTACGGGGTTAACCTCGGGGCCGGAGCGTCGACCTTGGTTGTGGGGTCGGTATCCCCCTGGCGGTAAAGGGAAGCCCGGAGCAGCTCGAAGCTCAGCCGGTCATTTAGGGGGCAGATTTCATGCACCGGCCTGCCGAACTTGGACTCGATCAGTTTGGTGATCTGGTTCGCTCGGCTTTGGGCCAGATCGGTGTATGATAATTCTCGAGCCTCGTCGGGGACGCCATCGCCCTCGATGGTGACAATCTTCGACCCGGGGAATTCATTCGAGGTCACCAACCATACCCGCCGTCCCGCCTGGTAAGCTTGCTCGATCTCCGCCCTGAATCGGGCCATTAGCCCGGGGTCCAGAAGCCGGTCCTTGATCCTATCGTACTGGATGGCCAATTTTTCATAATTATATGGATAGACCAGCCCGAGATTTGAAGCATGATAGTACTCGAAGAAGGACGAAGAGATCCAGCATGGCGTGACCACCACGAGATCCGAGGGTTCGGAACGGGCCGATACGGCCTCCGCCAGGGCGAACGAATTCGATTTGAGCAAGTCCAATCTAGCCAGCGAGATCAAGAGATAGGTGGTGGTCAAGATGATTCCTGCAAGACGCCCCCATCTAGGCCAGGAAGAGATGCCAAGGGAGATTAATAATAGAATGCATGGGCTCAACATGATTATACATTTTTCATGTTGATAAAGGCTGTTCCGGTGCGAAAGAAGTGTCGCGAGGGCATAGGCGACCGGGGGGATCCCAGCGAACAGGAAGACGGCGATGTATCGGGCTTTCGGGACCGGTCCCAGGTTCGCGCCGGAAGCCCTGCCTGATAGGTCTCTGGCGTAGGCGACGATCACCGGTAGGAGGAACACGGCGAGGACAAATGGCGGCAGCGAAGTTATGCTTCCCAGGAACAATGAGATCGCTATCAGCGGATCCACTCGGGATGGGCCATGTCCCGCGTAGCGAGCCTGATGTAGCAGAATAGGTACCCAGGCGGCATATCCCAAGGCCACGGCGAGTTGGGCAAGTACCCAATTGCGGAAAGTGGTCACGGAGAGTTGGCCGTTCGCGAGCAAGATCCCAACGATCAATATCTCGGCGCCGAGGACCATCCAGGCCCAGTTGTGCGTCAACAGCATGCCCAGGGTGATCATGGCCTGGGCAATCCAGATCCAGGGTCTGGCACCCCCCAAGCCGCGCCACAAGAAGTAGACAGAAGCGAGGCTAAGGAGAGGCAGCAGCGAATAAGGCCGGACAAACCCGGAATAAAAGGCGAGCAAGGGCGCCGTGGCGATGAGGACGGCAGCGGTCAGGCCAGTCCTCTCCGAAAAGACCCGATTCCCCACATAGTAGGCGACCGGGATCAGAGTTGTACCGAGAAGGACAGGTAGCGCCAGGGCCGCCGGCTCCGAATCGCCAAAGACCCAGAGCCAGCACCGCATGAGCATATAAAAAATTGGTGGATGAGATTCATGCTGGCAGAGGAACTCAATCATCGCCCGGAGATTGGGCATGCGAACGATGCCGAGGAATTGAGCCTCGTCGCACCACAGTCCGCCGCGTCGCGCCATGGCGATGCGCAGCACGAGGCCCAAGAGTGTAAAAAGCGCGACAAGCATGGCCGTCCGGCCGTCGGAGAGGGCGGGGTGCCTTTGCTGCTCCCATTCGTTTCCGGGTGACTTAGCCAACGCGGTAAACCTTGACAGTGTTTTCCGATCAGTCCTTCGACGAAATGTCGGAGTCCTCGGCCTCGCGAGTCCCGATCACCACTCCGATAGGCTTTAAGATGGCCCGCAGAGACCTCTCGGTCGTAAGCAGTGAGTCGGGCCCGAGCAGGCGGCGGAGGAAGAAGTATTCGGTCAGTGGGCGATCATCCGTGATGAGCGGGCCTTCCCCGCCGAACCGAGCCACATCCGCGCCGAATATCCAGACGAGCCGGGGGATCAGACGGACCCACGCGTCGACACTCGAGGCTGGAGAATCGCCGACCCTGGCCAAGTCTTCCAGCACACCCGGCCGCGCCAAGACCTTGCGAATCGATGGCTCATCGAAGCGAATCCGCTGCGTCGATCCGAAGAGGAAAGTGCCATAACGGCCTGGACCGAACGCGATCATCACCTCGGGGAAGATATCCGCAAACGTCCGGACATGGGCGCGGAATTCGTCGATCGTCTGACCGTACGGCATCCACTCCATCATCAGTCCGCCGGCCTTCAAACGGGAGGAACAACCCGCGTAAAATTCGCGCGAATAGAGCACGGCCGTCCCCGAGCTCTCAATGGGGGGCGGCGGGTCGACGACGATCAGATCATAGGTCCGATCGGTCAATTCCACGTAGTTTCGCCCATCGGTGATCAGCAGCCGCCCCCTCGGATCGGAGAGGACTCGATCGCCGTCTGGGTAGTAGTAGTTGAACATTTTCGGCACCGAGGGCACGAGCTCCACGCCGTCGACCCGGAGGCCGCCGATCAGCCCGGAACGGAACGAGGAGCCCATGCCGAAGCAAATCACGAGCATGGAATCGGCCTCGGGGCGGAGCATCATGGGCAAGACCGCCATGAGCCGGGCGTCGATGGTGAGGACTGTCATTCCGGTTCCGCAAACCCAGAGATGCTTCTCGCCGCCCATGCGGCCCGCTTGTACGGACGCGACTTCGTCCTCGGTCGAGGCGAAGAGCTTGCCGTCCCGCGACACCTTCGTTTCCATGGGGTCGGCGATGAACGACGGCCTGGCCAGCAGGGCGTAGGCCGCCCCCAGTGCGATCGCGGCGCTGGCGGCGCGGACGAGCCAGCGGCGGGCGCGTCGATAATCCCGGGCAACCCCCAACAGGGAGATCCCCAGCCCTGCATTCAGCAGGGAGAGCACAACGATGCTTCTCGGAGAGCCGAGGAGCGGCACGAGGACGAAGGGCACGGCGGACGTGCCGATGACGACCCCGATGGTGTTCGCGCCCAGGAGGAACCCGACATCCCGGCCGACCCGGTCGTCACCTTTGCCGACGAGGCAGGAGGCCAGGGGAAGGGCCCAGCCCAGGACGATGGTCGTCGGCAGCACCACGAGGACCGTCATCGGGACGAACGACAACGAGACGATTCGGCCGCTGATGAGCGCAACGCCGGCAAGGGCCAGCACGGCCACCGCGAGCTGCGCCAACCCGAGCAGCGCGACCGAGTGGGCCGGCCGGGCAGGAAGCCGCCCGATGAGGTTCGCACCGAACGCGATCCCCAACAAGAAGATGAACAGGATCAGCGCGAAGACATAGGTCGTGTTGCCTGTGCCCGAGGAGAGCATGCGCGTCCAGAGTACCTGGTAGCCAAGCGAAGTCAGCCCCATGACGAAGGCCGAGCTGAGAGCCAGCCGCCAATTCGCCTCGACCTTTCGATGGTCATCAGGGTCGTCAATCGGGGAGTGTTGGGCCGTCGCACCCACCAGCGAACCTCGATCGTGAGCCATGAGCGGCGATCGGCGGTCGAGGATGAGGGCGAAGAGCCCCGCCGTGGCCGTGCACAGGGCACCGATCCAGAGAGTGCCGGTCAAGCCGAGGATTTCGATCAGGAAGAAACCCGCGAGGACAGTTCCAAGCGTCGCGCCGAGGGTATTCACGGCATAAAGCTCTCCGAACGCCCCGCCAAGCTCGTCGGATCTGCGGGCGAGAAAGCGCGAAAGCATCGGCAGGGTGCTGCCCATGAGGATCGTCGCCGGCGCCAGCGCGATCAGCGCGAGCCCGAATCGGATGAACGTGAGACCACCCGGTGCCGACTCGAGCGAGCCGTAGGCCGAGCGGTAGAGTTCGTGAAGCAGGCGGAAGGCAACCGGCGTCGCCAGGACGGTGCCGACCAGGATGAGCTCGATGACGCCGTAGAGGCGAAGCGGCGATCGGACTCGGTCGGCGAGACGGCCGCCGAGCACGCTGCCGATGGCCATGCCCGCGAAAAAACCCGTCAAGATCGTCGCGACGGCCTGGGTGGTGTTGCCGAAGACGAGGACGAGCTGGCGAGCCCAGACGACTTCGTAAATCAATCCGGCTGCGCCGGATAGCATGAATATCGCCAGCAGTGCGTTACGATAATTCCTACTTTCCTTCACGCTCACTTGTCGTCTTTCCACCTTAGAGGGCCTGACTTCTTGAAGGGGTGGGCAGGGCAAAGCTCCGTCCGAGGCGCTCTCCGCCGGGCTCGGACGGAGCCTCGCCCCCGGACATCTCATTCGGTTCGGCTTCTTAAACCCTGCTAGCGACCAGGTTTTGCGGGGTCATGACGCCTTCGAGCCGGCGGCCCTCCTGCTCAAAGAGCCCGCAACGGAGGATTCCCCACCGGTGGAGTCGGTACCGGAACGCCGTCCCGAGGACACCGAACCCGTAGGACACGGAACGGCGGAAGTCGATCGAGGAGGCTTCGGGAAAATACTTGGTGGGGCAGGAGATCTCTCCGATCGAGAACCCGAAGGCGACCGCCTGGGCGAGCATCTGGTTGTCGAAGACGAAGTCGTCGGAGTTCTCGTGCAGGGGAAGCGTCTCGAGAACGCGACGAGAAAAGGCGCGATAGCCGGTGTGAAACTCGGACAGCTTGATGCCCAGGAGGATGTTCTCGAGGGCCGTCAGGAACCGGTTCGCCACGTACTTGTAAAGCGGCATTCCGCCTTTGAGGGCTCCCGCGCCGAGGATCCGCGAGCCCAGGACCATGTCATACTCGCCCGAGGCGACCTGCCAGGCGATCGACCCGATCAGCCGGGGGCTGTACTGGTAATCGGGATGGAGCATGACGACGATGTCGGCCCCCCGGCGCAGGGCTTCGGTATAACACGTCTTCTGATTGCCCCCATAGCCTCGGTTCTGCGAATGGACGATGCAGGGGAGGCCGAGTCGGCGCGCCTGGGCGACCGTGTCGTCACGCGAGTCGTCGTCGACCACCAAACACTCGTCGACGATCCCGGGAGGGATTTCCGCGATCGTACGTTCAAGTGTCTTCCCGGCATTGTAAGCCGGCAAGACCACAATCACCCGCCTGCCGTTGATCATCGGGTTGACCCTCCCAGTGACTGGCCAAGATAGTTGGTCGTAATCCCTAAGTACCATTTCTCATGCCAATCACCATGCAACCATCGGATTCGTCGCCCTCCGCCCCCAGCTTGAATCTGCATTTGTGAGTTAACTCATTTTCAGGAAAGGGAATAGGCCACGAGGATGAGGGGACGAGGCTTTTTTTCGGCAGGGCCGACACGATCGGGGAGGAAGGGCCAGAAACGAACACTCTGTCAACCTTCCTTGACAGCCCGTGTCAACCTTGGGCACCGTGTCCGCCACCGGATTGACAGTGGGTAGGGGCGGGACGGGGTCGGGGGCCGGTCCGCTCGGGTCGGCGACGAATCGAAATTGAGGGACGTCGCCCCAAGCAGGGAAAGATGTGCCATACTCAAAATGGAGGCGTGTTCCTCCCCTCTCTTTGACAATCCGGATGCAGTGATGGATCGGGGCGTGGTGTCTTTCGCCAGCAACGATGCATCGAGGGCGATGCGCGGGGGAAGGGAAACCACGGAATATACGCAACAAACAACCAGCGGGCATACGAGGCCGGGATCGCGTGAATGCGTGCTCGCTGTGCCTTTCGCTTTCGTGTGTTTCGTGTATTTCGTGGTGACCCTCCTCTTGGTCCCACGCTGGAAATGGCGCCAACGAAGCCAATTGTTCCTGGAAATAAGCCCTCTTCTACACAGCACTTAAATCAGAAGACGAGGTGCGGTGGGCGCGAAAACGAACCCAATTTTCGACGTTCGGAGTGACTCACAGGGACGCAAAGAAGATGTCGAGTGGTCTGGCCTGGAGCGGAGTCATGTGTGGCATGATCCACCCATTGATGGAGCCGGGGCGATGGAGCACGAAGCCCACCGCAACGGATAGGAAATGGCGCGAACGAAGCCAATTCATCTGACCATTAAGGCGTTTAATGTCAATGACTTAAGGCAGAATATCCATGCAAGCGGCGCGCAAACGAACCCAATTCTCGAACATCTGAGCTCCTCGCCAGGACCAGGGCAGGGGCTCTGGGCAGAGGCAAGCCTCAGGGCAGGCTTGTCTTGACACCTTGTGCGCCGCTCGCCACTTCGCTACCCACTGCCCATTCACGATGCCATGAGACCGAGCTTGTGCAGCTTCTTGTAGAGGGTCATGCGGCTGATGCCCAGTTCCGCCGCGGCACGGAGGCGGTTATTGCCGTTCCGCACCAGCGCGGCGGTGATCTGAACCCGCTCGACTTCGTCCTTGGACGCGGCCAGTGTCGACTGGGATGGAGGTGGCTCGAGCTTCAGGGTGATGGTCGGGCCGGGATCGCGGAACGAGTCGGGCAGGTCCTCGAGCTGGATACTCGGTCCGTCGGACAGCGCCACGGCTCGCTCGATGACGTTGCGCAGCTCTCGGATGTTCCCTGGCCAGGAATGCCCTTCCAGGGCACGAATCGCTTCCGGAGCGATGGTCAGCCCCAGCCGGCCCGCGCGACGGCCAAACTCAGCCAGAAATGAGCTGGCCAGGTGGAGAATGCCCTCGCGCTGCTCGCGGAGCGGGGGCAAGTTGAAGCCGACAACGTTGAGGCGGTAATAGAGATCGGCGCGGAAGCGGCCGCTGGCGACCTCTTGGTCCAGCGGCCGGTTGCTGGCGGCGATCAGCCGGGCCTGAAGAGGCTGGGTCTTGTTCGACCCGACCGGCTCGAACACCCGGTCCTCCACGGCCCGCAAGAGCTTGGCCTGGAGCACTGGGGGAAGGCAATCAATCTCGTCCAGGAACAAAGTGCCGCGGCCAACCTCGGCGAACTTGCCGGTCCGGTTGGTGTCAGCGCCGGTAAAGGCTCCCTTGACGTGGCCGAACATCTCGCTTTCGATCAGGTTGGCCGCCAGGGCCCCGCAGTTGACCGTCAGGAGCGGCTTATCGCGACGCGGAGAGAGGCGGTGGATCACACCGGCGAGACGGGTCTTGCCGGAGCCGGTCTCACCCCCCAGGAGGATGGTGGTGTCCTGCGGAGCGACCCGGCGGACCTGCTCGATCATTTCCCCCATCCGCCCGCCCGCCAAGAAGGGGAACGATTCATCCCCGGGGATGACGGCCATCTGCGGCTGAGGGATTGGCGCAACGGACTCCGGCCGAGCGGCACCACGGCGACGGGCAAGGGTCAAAATATCAATGAGATAGCCGAGACGCCCCAGATCCAGCGGGCGGCTCAGATACTCGGCAACCCCCAGGCGGAGCAACGCCAGGGCTTGCTCTGCGTGATACTCATCACTCAAGACCAGAACTGGAATGCCCTGGCCCCTGGCCTCGAGCGTGCTGAGCAACCGCGTGAGACCCGCTACAGGCCCCGCAGGAGTGAGATGGAACAGGAAAAGCGCGGCTCCCTGGTTCGCAACCCGGTCACAGGCTTCGTCGTGATCCTGGACCCGTTCGAGCCGAATACCCGGAGTTCGAGCAACGACTTCCTGAACCACACTGGCCAGGGTCGAATCCTGACTGATCAACACCATCGACACGTCGTGCAAGGCTCTCCTCCATTGAGCGGAAGTCGATCATTGATCGATTGGCAGAGCTGTGGATCGTTTCAAACGGGGGAGATCGCCAAGGACTCCTCAGGGTCGACCTCGATGTCTTTCGCCTCGCCTGATAGTACGAACACGACAAGCCTTGTACGTGGAACGCTGCACTCGAAGCGACCGTTGCGTTCTTTGCCTTGCGGTGTTCGCGAACTAGGGAGGGTGTCTGTCGGGTTCCTTCTCGCACACCCAGACCTAAGTAGAGCATTCTAGCTCACCCCACTTACGATGCCAATCGTGCACTGAAAATTCAACGGGACAGTACTCATTTTCCCTGATTTGTTTATTTAACGCAGAGGCATTCGACTGCTTAACCATAATTGGCTTATTGTCTGTCACAAGTCAGAGCACCGATTTGATTCACGAAGCGATCCTGGGTGCTTCGGAGCCTTCGCTGGGTGTAGAAGTCTGGATTTGCAGGCCTGGGGCTTTCTTCCAATCCGAGCATCATCATCACTGCCACACTCATCGAGTCTCTGGTTCGTGGCACCCCCTCTTTCAAGCAAAGGAGCAGGTGGTTCCTTGCATGCTTTGGTGAGAGGGAGCAGAATAATCCGGCGTGCTCCTGTTCACTTTTTTCAACATCATGCCGTCCTCTTTGAACCGCTCTATCGGGAACCGAGCTGTTATTGCGAACGGGCGCCCGCGTGTGACTGGGGCGAGGGCCACCCCAGGCGTGTCCGTAGCTGAGATGTACGGTCTGGAATCGAAGAGCCCCGTGAGGAGGCGGCTTCGAGACATGCTCGTGCCAGTTGCCTCTGGTAGAAGGGCCGGTTCCCTTGCATAGAGCGGAAAGGGCTCAAAGCCCGAACGACTGCCTCGTTTGCGCAACTGTTTGGCAACAGGAACCTGTGGATTTCGGGGTCGAATTCTCGGACAGACTTCTAGAGCGAGAGAGGCCTTTGGTGGGGTGCACCCCACGAGAAACCCCCGCTGGCTGGCTGACGCCCGGGGCTCCGATCATCGGGGTCGCCCGGCCCGTCACGGGCCGATGGTGGATTTCCGGGTCGGATCCATGGCGACCGGGTCCGGGTTCGAAGTCGGGGCCGCGCCGGGCGTTGCGGTGCGGGGCGTCGGAGTGCGCCGGGGTGGCGCGATCGGAGTTGAGACCGCCGGGGGATGGGCGTCCGGCCGAGCGGTCCGCAGAGCTTCGAAGGACTGCGGCGGGGGGATGGAGTCGCGGTCGGGGCCGCAGGTGCCGGCTTGAGCCGGAATGGGTGAATCGATGGCCAGCAGGGGGAGAGTCGAGGAGTCGTCCGGCGGGGCGGCGTCGGGTTGCGGGTGGGGGTCTCGTCGCTGGGGCGGGGCCGTCGGGGCGGTGTTGCGGGCGCGGGCGTCGGGCCGGGGCGGCGGCGGGGCGCCGCTGGCCGAGTCGGCGGTCGCCCAGAGCCGCTGCATGGCGTCGTCCTCGGCCGGCACGGACGGGATGGCGACTCGCGTCCTGGGCCGGTACCCCTGCGGAGGGGAGGGGGAGACCGCCGCGGTCGTGAGCAGCGCCGGGTCGCGCCGGGCGCCGGACGGGGCGGATTGCGGTGGGGTCGCGGCCGCGGTCGGGCCGTCGGGCCCGCGCCGAGCCGGCGGGGCGGCGGTCGCGGTCGTGAGCAGCGCCGGGTCGCGCCGGGCGCCGTCCGGCGCCGCCGCCGGCTCCCGCTTGGCGAGCAGGTTGTTCAACTCGTCGAGACGGGCCTTCGCGAGCTGAGAGGAGGGATCGAGCGCCAGGGCGCGCTGGTATTCCGCCCTGGCCGACTCCCACCGCTGATCGATGGTCAAGGCGAAGGCCAGGTTCATGTGGGCCTGGACGGGATCGCTGCCCGCCTTGCCGAATTCCGCCAGGGCGTCGCCCAGGCGGCTGTCGCGGACCAGGAGCAGGGCCAGGTTGTTGTGGGCCCGCCGGTGCTCGGGGTTGATGGCGAGCGACTGCCGCAAGTTCATCTCCGCCTCGGCCCAGCGACGCTGGAGGTAGAAGCTATAGCCCATGTCGCAGAAGATGTCGGGGTCGCCGGGTCGCAGCGCCAGGGCCTTGCGATAGAGCTCGGCCGACTCGCGGAACTTGCCCTGCTTGTCGTGGAGGACCGCCAGGCGCGTGTAGGCGTCGGCCCGGCGCCGATCGCGGTCGAGGGCGGCGCGGTAGGCGGCCATCGCCTGATCGAGGTCCCCCTGCTGTTCGGCGACTCGCCCCATGCTGATCTGGACATCGGCCTCCTGCGCCGGCGTGATCGTCGTCCCGCCGCCTTTCGGCTCGTTGCCGAAGCCCAGGGGCGAGGGTGCACCGGGGCGGGACGGAACTTGCTGGCAGCCCGCCAGGCCGATCAACGCCCCGGCCGCCAGCACTTTCCCGATTCGTGGAGTTCGACGTAATCCTGTCATGGCTCCAGACCCTTCCTGGGTTATTCCTTCCGGCCAAACGGACCTCACCGGCCCACGCTGGTGACGGCCGATCCCGAGAGGCCGCCGGCGTCGAACCCGCTGCCGCCGCCGACGAACCCGCCGGCGGCGCCTCCTCCGATCGATCCGCCCGAGCTGAGGTTCCCCAACTGGCGCTGGTAGATCACGAGCGACTCGACGCCGGTCATGCCGTTGGCGATGCGCGGGCCGATGACGACCCGCTCGGCGGGCACGGGGAAGGTGCCCTGGGCCAACTGGGTCAGGAGCGTTAACCGCCGCGACTGGTCGAGGCCGGGTTCGGTGGGTGTGCGCTCGACCACGACCGGGAAGAACGTGGTGGGGAGCGTGGCGGCGACGGCGGCCAGCTTGTCGCATCCCCGGAGGTTGAGCTGGGACGTGCCGTCGACGAAGTCGTAGTGGTAGAAGACCATGCGGGCGGCCAGCCCGTTGGCCACCTGGGTCCGTCCGTGGGCGTAGAGGGACTCGCCCAGCGGCCACTCGTTGAACTCCTCGGCATAGCCGAGGAAATGCTCCTGGAGATACTGCTTGCACTGGGTCCGGTGCCATCGCCAGCGGCTCAGGCCATGGCGGTTGCCGCAGGTGCACGTGCCGGCCGGGGGGACGGCGGTGGGTGGCGAGTCAAAGGGACCCGCCGGGAGCACTCCCTCGGTGACGGCCCCCGGCAGGGTCGGGGCCGGCAGCGGGGCCGAGGCCGCCGGGGCCGCCGGGGCCTCCTGGGCCGTCGCCACGGGCGCTCCGGTCCCGGCAATCATCAGTCCCGCGAATAACAGGTGCCGTCGGTGCACATGAGGCATTTCGATACCCTCCTTTTGGTGGTCCGTGATCGGTGTGCGAATCTAACAGGGTCTATGAGAAGCCCTCTTGAGCCGCCCCTCCGGGGCTTCTCATACACCCTCCAGGTCATTGTCACTCCGAGAACCCCACCGGGCCGTTGACGTACTTCTTCTCGAGTTTCAAGTGGTTGCGGAGGTTGTAGACGTCATCCCACGAGGTCGTGGCGCGGAAATCCTTGCCGGTGCGGGCCTCGATGCGGTTGAGGAAAAAGAATTCCAGGTCGTTGGGCTGCTTGACTTCGTCGCCCGGAGTCGGGGGCACTTGGCCGTGGCTCATGGGCTCGATCAGGTAGGGGGTCACCAGCACGACGAGCTCTTTCTCGATCCGCTGGCTGTTCGTATTGCTGAAGAAGGGCCCGATGATCGGTAGGTCGCCCAGGCCGGGGATGCGGTCGGTCTCGCCGGCGAGCGTCAGTTGCAGCAGGCCGGCGATGGCCAGGGTCTGCCCCTCGCGGAGCTCGACGGTGGTCTGCGCCTTGCGGGTGTTCAGGCCGGGGACCGGGGAGCCGCCGGCAACCAGGGTGGCGGCGATGGTGAAGTCAATGTTGCTGACCTCGGGGGCGACGGTGAGCCGGATAACGTCGCCGTCGAGGATGTAGGGGACGAAGCCGAGTTTGACGCCGAACTCGCGGAACCGGACGGTGATCGTGGGGGCGACGCCGCTGGCGCTGACCTGGGGGACGGGCACCGGGAACTCACCGCCGGCCAAAAAGCTGGCGAGCTGGCCATTGAGCGCCACCAGGTTGGGCTCGGCGAGGATCTTCAACAGGCCGTTCTGCCGCAGGGCGGTGAGCGAAAACTCGAAGTCGGAGTGCTGGAAAATGCCGAAGACGGTCGAGTTCGCGCCATTCGGGCCCAGCGACGAGGACCCGTAGAGTTGATTGCCGAAGAGCAGGTTCCCGGGTTGACCGATCGTCCCCTGATAAGCGGTCGCTCCGGCGATGCTCGAGCCGATGATGGCGCCGGTGTGGGGATCCACGCCCAGGAAGTTGGCGCCGATGCGCCGCATGGCAGTTCGGTTGAGCTCGGCGATCCGGACCTTGAGCATGACCTGCTGCGAGCCGGCCACGCGGAGGAGGTTGATGATCTGGGGCACGGCACCGCGGTTACTGAACTGGGTGGGTCCGGCGAGCTCGGTAGAGGCGGCGTAGGCGGCAAGCGGGTTCACCGGCGCCTCGGCGCCTTCGGCGCCTTCGGCGCCGGGCTGAACTGCGACCCCGGGCACGATTCCCTGCGCACCCGCAGCGCCGGGTTGCATCGGGAGCACGAGACCGGGCGATATCCCCATCGCACCCGCGGCGCCGGCCTGAGCTCCGGCCCCGGGCCCTCCCAGGGCTCCCAGGACCTGTCTTGTCTGCGCCGCCGTGACGGTCCGGCCCTGTTCGATGAAGACCGAGGCGAGGTAAGCGGTGATGGTCTGGATGATCCGGGCGATCTGGGCCGGGTCGCGGGCCTCGCCTTCGACCACGAAGTGGTCCCGGACCTGGCTGAGCTTGATGCTGGCGTCGGGGAATGCCGCCTGCAGTTTGCCCTTGATCAGGGTCAGGTCGGCGAGCACGCGGATTTCGAAGGCATAGGTCTCATTCCGCGCGGTCGTGATCGACAGGTCGGTCACGCCGATTCCCCGGCCGGTGATCCGGAGCTGGCGGGAGTTAAGCACGGTGAAATCGAGGATCGTCGGGTCGCCGACGGCGATCAGCGGCTGGGTCGGTCCGGCGGTGATCTCCTGCTTGAGGGTCAGGATCCGCGCCTGGTTGACGAGCAGGTCGATCGCGGCGTCGTTGCCGCGCAGGGGCTCGACGAACGAGCCCACGGAGCGGGGACCTTGCACCGGCCGGGGCGGCGCCAGCGGCACGCGCGGCAAAGTCGCCGGGATCTCGCTCTCTTCGGAGAATCGCGGCGCAACCGGCAGCGCCTGGGTCTCCAAGGGCGCCGCGTCCGGCAGCGGCTGCGATGCGAGCGGGCCCGGGGCCGGGGCCGGTGGCGGCGGGGCCGGGGCTGGCGGCGTCGGGACCTGGGCCCGGAGCGGATCATCCGGCCACGCCGCGATGACGAGGGCCGCGAGGATCAGACTCGGCCAGGGAGAACGAGGCCGATCGCCTGCGTCCCTTCGAGAACGGAAATTCGGCATGATTGTCGGCCCCCGACTTCGCGTCAAAATCATTAATACCGTCAGCGTGAAATATCGACGATCGGGGAGCCTGACTTAAAAGAACATCTGATATAACCGTCGCCATCGGATCCTCCGGGGGCGAAGCTCCCGCGTGAGCCAGATCATGCAGAAGCAGAGACAGAGGCGAGCCGAAACCTCGTCCCCCGGATCGAGCGCCGACGAGGCCCATCACGGGTGGTAGAGGTAAGGCTGGCCGCCGAGGAGACCGGGCGTCGGGTCCGACTGGAGGTATCCGACTCGAGAACCCGGCTGACCTGCCAGGACGGCGGGGCATTGATAGACCGCCTGGATCGGGAACGTATAGCAACATGCCGAGCAAGTCGGATCGACGATGACCCCGGGGAACGGGTAGACCGCCGGTATCGGGGCGGGATAACCGGCCCAAGGGTCATTCCCCTTGGCGTGATCTTTGTGCCATCCGGCCGAAGCCGTGCCCGCCATCAATGCGAGGATGGCCAGCGAAAGTACGAGGGCGGATGCGATCGTTGCCAGGCGGCGGACACCCATGAAGCTGCTCCCTTCTTTTCAACAAGACGCGACTTCTCCGACCGCTTTCACATGGGGAATTGTCGGATCTGTGATCCTGTGCCCCGACGGTCGGATCTGCTGAAGTTTACCTCCTAATCTCGGGCGAGGCTTCGGAACGAGACGGGGATCCGCAACGGGCGGCCGACGCGCAGTTGGAGGCTGAGCCCGTCCACGCCCCACGCCCCGCTCCCCACTCCTACGGCTTGCTCGAGAGCACAAGGTTGGCGATGGTGACCTCCGTTACAAAGTTGCTGCCCGGATGGCCCGTACCCGCTCCATCCAGCAGTTTGCCGGTGGTATCCCTCACTCCAGTGGGCGGTATGCCGACCACCGTTAATGTGTAGACGAGGTGGATATCGAGTCGCTGAGCCAGGTGAAGGGTTACCGTCAATGTGGACGGCTGGTACACGGCCGCGACGATTCGACCCCGTCGGCCGTGAGGGTTAACTAGCCGATAGTTTCGCAGGTTCTGGGCGCTCGCCGGATCGAGCGGCTTGTCGAAGGTCAAGACGAGAGTCGTGGGATGGTCGTGGACCCCGAAGCGCTGCTGCTTCAAGACAATCGGGCCGTCCAAGAGCGGGTTGACGATGGCTTCCGTGAGGGGAGACGAGGTGCTCGGCGCAAAGCCGGGCCCGCCGCTGTAGGTCGCGACGATTGTATGGTCGCCCAGCCCCAAGCTCGACGTACTGAAGCTCGCCTGGGCCTGGCCGTTGAACTGGGTGAGCTTGACAGGGGCTTGGGCCACGCCATCGATTGAGAAGGTGACCGTGCCGGTGGGCGTCCCGGACGCGGCCGCGACCGTCGCGGTGAATGTGACGGAAATGCCGGGGATCGAAGGATTGGGCGCGGCGGTTAGCGTTGTCGTCGTCGCGGTCGCCGTGGTGATCACAACCTCGCCGATCTTGTTGGCGGCGGTCTCGGTGAAGTAGACGTTGCCGTCGGGACCGGCCGTGATGCCCGTGGCGCCGCTACTGGCCGTCGGGATCGCGAGCTCCGTGAAGAGGAGCGTGGCCGGGTTGAGCTGGCCGATCTCGTTGGCGGTGGTCTCGGTGAAGTAGAGATTGCCGTCGGGACCGGCCGTGATGTCGGCGGCCCCGCTATTGGCCACCGGGATCGGCAGCGACCGGAAGGCATGGGTGATCGGGTTGAACTGCCCGATGCTGTTCGAGCCCGGTTCGGTGAAGTAGAGATTGCCGTCGGCGCCGGTCGTGATCGTGGAGGTGCCGCGGATGGTGGTCGGGATGGGCAATTCCGTGACGACGTTCGTGGCCGGATTGAGTTGCCCGATCTTGTTCGCGGTGCTCTCGATGAACCACAAGCTGTTGTCGGGTCCCGAGGTGATCCCGCTGGCCCCGCTGTTGGCCGTGGGGATGAAGAAGGTCTTGAAGACGCGGGTGGTCGGATCGAGCTGCTCGATGACGTTGGCGTTGGACGCGGTGAAGTAGAGATTGCCGTCGGGACCGGTCGTGATGAACTGGGGCCCGATGCCGGCAGTCGGGATCGGGAACGACGTGACGACGTGGGTCGCCGGGTTGAGCTGCTCGATGGCGTTGTCGTTGGAGGCCGTGAAGTACAGGTTGCCATCGGGCCCGGCC